>Ga0247757_10000433_pt1 | contig 34807 bp, 39 predicted proteins | sample UWRJL126311R4_FD_180929 | JGI IMG/M metagenome (GOLD analysis project Ga0247757, IMG submission 180929) | Plant litter microbial communities from Arlington Agricultural Research Station in Wisconsin, United States - UWRJ-L126-311R-4 | ecosystem: Environmental > Terrestrial > Plant litter >... | reverse complement strand
GCCTCCACCTGCTGCAACTGATGCTGCTGCCGCAACCGACACTGCTGCCGCTGCCGCGACTGACGCCGCTGCTGTACATGATGCTGCTACCGCAACCGACACTGCTGCCGCTGCTGCGACTGACGCCGCTGCTGTACATGATGCTGCTGCAGCGACCGACGCTGCTGCTGCAACCGACGCCGCTGCTGCAACCGATGCTCCAGCTGCCGTGGGAAAGGGAAAGGGTAAAGGAAATGATGCTGCTTTAGCCCATCCTACGCCTCCTGCTCCCGCTCCCGCTGCCACAGACGCAAGCGCTGAGGCGCCAGCCAAGGGCAAAGGCAAGGGCAAAGGAACCGAGGCTGCCCCTGCTGCTACTGATGCTGCAAGCGCAGTCCATCGACGCAGAGCATGGTAGAGGATGAAGAGGCTAAGCAGAAAGGTGCAGGGAAGGAGTCGCTGGGTCGACTTGGGGGATTAAAAAGAAAATCATTACATTTTGTCAGTCTGGCAGGCCCATTTGTATGATACAGGGTGCCTGGAGTCCATAGAATCTACCTCTCTTTGGCCCAAGCTGCATATTTGGTCCTTGTGTTGCTTCGTGGGTCCCCACCCCTTTGCCGTACTTCTCCAACAAACCCCCCTAATGCATCGTGGCTCGGGTGCTAACACGTAACTCACTTGGCTTACGTATTTTGAGGAATTTTTAGAGTTTATGTAGCAAGTTATAAGACCGTTCAACGTAAGCCAGTGTTTCTACAGCCTTAGAAGCGAGACTCGTATCGGAAGGTGGGCGGTTTTAGCGCTTAACACCGTGGAACATGGGTTGAAAAGCCAGCCTTTAGTCTTGGTACGAGCAAGTAAAGTTAGTCCGCGAGATAGAGTAGGTCATTGATGTACGGAATGAACGTTCATCTCGTCCGTTGTGTTGTTCGATCCTCCGGTGACCATCCGCGCCCTTTGCTGTAGACGCAGTATATATGTACGTCGGCATCAGCTACTTCGAACATAATCATCCACCGCGAAGACAAGATTGACCAACATGGCTCCCAACTTTCCCCAGCGAAGACTTGGCGACACGACCGTTTCGGCTCTGGGTCTCGGCTGCATGGGCATGTCTACCATGCTTGTGATGGGCCTCCCACGCGACGAACAGGAGGTGTTCGATACCTTAACCAAGGCGGCCGACATGGGAATAACCTTCTGGGATACGAGCGACGCGTACGGCGACAATGAAGAGCTTCTTGGGAAGTGGTTCCAGAAGACAGGCCGGCGAAATGAGATTTTTCTGGCGACAAAATTTGGTGTTATGCACAGAGCCACCCTTGGGAATACGACTATCAACGGAAGGCCAGAGTATGTGCGCAAGGCTTGCGAGGCCAGTCTTGAGAAGTTGGGCGTCGACTACATAGATCTGTACTACCAGCACCGCGTCGATACGAACACGCCTATTGAGAAGACGGTGGAAGCCATGGCCCAGTTGAAGAGAGAGGGGAAGATTCGCCATCTTGGGCTGTCGGAGTGTTCTGCTCGCACGCTCGAAAGAGCCTGCAAGGTTCATCCCATCGCCGCTGTTCAGATGGAATTCTCTCCATTTGCCATGGACATCGAGACGACTGGATTCCTGGATGTGGCCAGGAAACTCTCGGTTCAAATCGTTGCCTACTCCCCCTTAGGCCGCGGCTTCCTCACCGGGGCGATCAAGAGCCGGGCGGATCTTGACCCCAAGGACCTTCGACTGGCGTTGCATCCCCGATTCTCCGAAGAGAATTTCCCCGCGAACCTTGGGCTGGTCGGCATCTTCGAGGAGATGGCAAAGACGAAAGGCTGCACAACTGGACAGGCAGCCTTGGCCTGGGTACTTGCTCAAGGCACTGGTAGGGGTGCCCGCCTCATGACTTGGGTCGTCGAGTGTGGCTGATATGGAAATGTAGATTTCATCCCCATCCCAGGCACAAAACACATCAAGTACTTGCTGGAAAACGCCGAGGCGGTAAAGATTCAATTCACTGACCAGGACGAGGAGCGCGTCAGGAAGGGTCTGGATGCTGTGGGCGGTGCAAAGGGTGCTCGGTATCCAGGCGCCGTTCTGGCCATGTGCTTTGCTGATAGCCCCGAGCTCGAGAGCTAAGTACGAGCTGTTAATCAATCCTCGCTTGAATGGATGGGAGCGTGGTTCCACCCAATTGCAGCGTGCAGGCGTCTGTGATTTTTTCCCGGAGATTTCCTGCGCTCATGTGCCGGGCCGAAGACAAATCGAGCGTGTTATTAGCCGAAAAGCGGGGCCCCACATGCAGGCCACGCGAAACTCAACCTCGAGCTCTTGCTCGTTTGGCTACTGCTCGTACTCTTTCATCTTGTACTGTAGATACCATGATTCTCCAGCCCGGCCCATTTCGGTATCGAGTCCGTCTTCGTGTTCCATTTTGCCACATGCAAAGGGTCGTGCGCAGTCCAATGGTAGTCATCGTGTCGCTGTTGGTGTCCACGGCCGAAACAGTCCATGTTTCCTTTAAGTTGAGAACACAGGTGGAGAATCCTTCGCTCCACACCAAGCCGCTCGCAGCTGCTACCACGTACATCGCAGTCGAAGCAGCTTCGTAGTCCGCAAATCCATTCGCTCCCGTGTCGTCCAGCCGACTGCACGGCTCTTTCGTGCTGTCATGTTCGAAAGAAAGACAGTGCGTGCATTTTAGCCCACGGCCTCTTCCATTCATATGTGAAAAACTTGCAAGCGACCATCTTGCTTATTTTCCGCGAATAACCCACCTACTGTCCACTCTCCGCTGCATTACACATAGACTCGAAGGCATGGTGGGTGTTCGGTGACATTCGGCTGATCAAGGGGCCAACAATTTCTCCGCCCACGCCTGACCTTGGTGTGGCGGGAAACCAAGGTCCAATTTAGCCAGGTTGCCGAGCTTCATATAACACATCATGCTCCGCTGTCATCAGCCGCAGATATACTAGAAATGTGGGAACCCTTGGCATCATATCGCGAGACGATCGTCCCTGAACAGCACAGCATCTGGGTTGGGTCCGGCTTGGAGCATTGGTGACTGACGGTGGATCCCCGTTTCGTTTAATCAATCCACGTCTTTAGTGCTGCTGCTGGGCGCCAGTGCCCAAATACCAATTCCTCCGCCCAGTAATGAACTCTCATTCTGGAAAAGAGCCATGGGAGGGGGCATGCCTAATTATTCCAGACGGGTTTTGGGAGATATAAAGGAGCCTGGGCGTACACTCTGATTGCTATCCAGCCCGGTTCCTCAAGCTACATAGTATCAGCATCCGCCACCATGAAGTTCATCCTTGCATCTCTCTTGTCCGTAAGTGCTCTAGTGTCCGCCCTTCCAACGGCCGAGCCAGAGCCAGTCTTGGATGAGCGCCAGGCCTCCGAGAGCATTCACGATGCTTTCGTTGCAAAGGGAAAGAAGTACTTTGGTACTTGCAGTGACCCGGGAAGGTTCAACAGCGGCAAGAACGGCGCCATCATCAAAGCCAACTTCGGCCAGATCACTCCGGAGAACAGGTAGGTTACTCCGTTCTCACCCCTACCACTGAGTCAAGCCACTCACAGCACGCAGCATGAAGTGGGACGCAACCGAGGGCTCCAAGGGTAGTTTCAACTTCGGCACATCGGACCAGACTGTCAAGTTCGCCACCGACAACGGCAAGCTTCTGCGTGGCCACACCACCGTGTGGCACAGTCAGCTTCCCGGCTGGGTGTCGTCCATCCGAGATAAGGCAACCCTTCAGTCTGCCATGGAGAACCACATCAACAAGGTCATGGGCCAATATAAGGGCAAGATCTATGCTTGGGACGTCGTCAACGAGATCCTTAATGAGGATGGCTCTTTCCGGAGCTCTGTCTTCTACAATGTGCTCGGCCAGGATTTCGTCAAGATTGCCTTCACGGCTGCGCGGGCTGCGGATCCTAATGCGAAGCTGTACATCAACGACTACAATCTGGACCAAGCCAGCTACGCCAAGACTCAGGGCATGGTCAACAAAGTCAAGGCCTGGGTAGCGGCCGGTGTTCCCATTGATGGCATCGGTAGCCAGGGACACTTGCAGTCAGGACAGGGTGCTAATGCACCGGCGGCCATGGCCGCACTATGCGCAGCCGCATCCGAGTGCGCGTTGACCGAGGTAGACATCCAGAACGCGCAAGCCTCTGACTGGACGAACGTCGTCAAAGCCTGCACGGCACAGAAGAACTGTGTTGGTATCACCGTTTGGGGTGTTAGGGACAGCGACTCGTGGAGGCCACAGGGCAACCCACTTTTGTTCGACTCCAACTTCAACGCCAAGTCTGCCTACAGCACCGTGTTGGCTGCTATCAAGTCATCGTAAGGGGGTGCCAGGAAAAATTGTATATAGTTTGTCAATGTACATACTGCTCGAAGCAAAACAACTGTTGGTTTTTCATTGGCCAATACATTTAGTGATTTGAGATGCAAGAAGAAACCCGGAGGAGTGTGCCCAAGGCATGAGAGCGGAAGCGAATGAACCATGATTAGTTTTCATTTTCTCTGCTTTCTGAATGCTGCAGGTCGTTAAAATACCAAGACAAATCTCCAAAACGTTAGCAGAGAGTGGGAACGACATGCGATGAGTCTCTAAGTCCTACCTTGAGTAGAACCCCACTTTCTCAACAGATTCTGAAGTTTCTTTTGAATAGTCTGTCTGGCCACATCTCTATCTGTGCCCCGCTCCAATAACTTGTCGTACTGGGTGTGTCTATGCCTGATGTGCGCAATGACTGCATATAAAACCTTGCGTGGCATTGGTATATGGGCTGTTCTCCCGACTCTTCCAGAGTACTTCTTGAAACCATGCTTTAATACCATCTCTCGATCCTCCTTTGGCATTGTTGGGAATTGGTTGTCAAGTTCAGCAGCGGCCGAACGAACTAAGAGTGCATCACGCTGCTGTATAGCGAGCTTGCGGGCAGGAAGCGTCTCGTTCGCTAGGTTTTGAACCCGGGAAAAGATGTCCTTGGGTATGCGAATACCAAGCTTTTTGTTGTTGGCTTCGACAACATACACCATCTTACCTGCTTGGTGAGTTAATCGGCGGCAATGCAGCGTCTTATACTTGATTCCCTTTCGGAGAAAAGTGTAGCCCTTAGGCATTGGCGCGCTTGGTGCAACGGTGACCTCGTGGGCAGGCATTGTTCTGGGGTATCGGTATAGATCGATGATTGTAACGGGCATGCTACGATGGTGGAAATGCGTCCTGAAGAGCGGTTTGGGCCAGCCAGATATTTACGTACGCGTCCGATGTGGTCAAAGAGTGGCCTTGTGTCTCCTTCATTATGGGCCTTTGTTTGGTGATCACAAATGGGAACAAAGCAGCATCGGGGCTTAGTATCCTTGTGGCCTGGTGTTGCGGAGAGCGAAACTAGGCAATGTCTTGGCGTTACCTGAACGGCCATTGGACTAATCTCCATTGGAAATAGGCACGTGAGCACGCGTCTGTTACGTACATGTATATAACCATACTTAACTGTATGTCCCACATTGGTCTCGGAAAGTTGATATGTCTAGCTCTGCCAATTGGCTGTCACTTCTGTCTTTCCTGCGTCTGGGTTTCTTCGGATCCTTTGCAGGCCAACTGTATCATGTCGCCCAACCAGCGTTCAATGTTACGATCTGCTGTAGCGCTGTGTCAGCCCCCACAAACACCTGACGGGCATCCTGGCATACGCGCGGCGCCTCTCCTCGTCACGAGCCTCCTCACCGCTCACAGCCCAGAATTTCGTTTTGCGTTTTTTTTTTTTCGTTCTGAACGTGGACGTTGGTGACGTTTCCAGTCCAGAGACGAGCCTGGATTGCCGACTGTGCCGGATCCGAAACTAGGCTGAAGCAGCCCACATTCAGCTGTCTTATCCGCCACAAAGCCACTACACCACATCCTAGCCTTGGATATATACGCTCGGGAATGCAATTGACAAGAGTACACACTGCTCTGGTAGATGATTCTACCACTGCTCATATCACTTACAATGATAAATATGTCATCGTATTTGATTTCAGCGGCCTAGGTTAGTACTGTGCTAGAGCTGTACTTGGACACCCAGCCATAACACGTTCTAGATACCGATGCTGCTGTCGATGAATTGACGGTGCTCCTGAAGAATCTAGAAGGGACTGGCCTGCATACAGAAGTCCGTGCTGGGTACGATGAAACACTTCTAGTATTTGTACAAGCACCACGTGAATTGCTTGGGAATACAGTGCATCATCTACGGTGAGTCTATGCGTCCAACTAGTAAGCTATACTCTTAACAAGAGACAGCGTCATGGACTGGTTGTATGGGATAACCAAAAACCATCCCGGTGGTACGAACAACACCATCGTATCCGGTGCGAATGAGGCCGAAGACTTGCTATCCATGTATCATCTTGTGACATGGGAAAAGAGTCTGGGTGGTGCCGGAATTACCCCAGGTAAGTTTAACAGCTGCAAACTACGGATCTTTCTCATGATTCTACCACAGAATTCGGCAAATGGGAGAAGGTCTCATCAGCCTTTCCACTCCACAACACACGCAAGAACCGAGACTTGCTTGTTCACTTAAGCAAGCGTTTCTTTTTGAGTTCAGACGACCTTGACCAGATAAGGGACCTTTGGGGCTCCAAAGTTGCTTTCTACTTCGCATTTATTCAAGCTTACTTCCTGGCCTTGGCATTTCCATGCGCCGCAGGCGTATTCGCGTGGGCCTTCCTACCCAAATACTCCCTGGTTTTTGCAGTCATCATCGGTGTATGGTGCACTGTATTTCTGGAGTACTGGAAAATTCGTGAAGTCGACCTGTCCATTCGCTGGAACGTCCAAGGTGTCATCAAACTAAAACATAACCGACCACAGTTCCGATACGAAAAGGAGATCGTTGATGACGTAGGACGGCTTGTTCTCTACTACCCTCGCTGGAAGAGAGTAGTCAGGCAGCTAGTAGTTGTTCCGTTTTTGATCCTCAGTACCATATTGCTTTGCGTCGTAATCGTCACGATGTTCGCTCTGGAGACATTCATTGTGGAAGGCTATGATGGACCTTACGATTACTATTTGGTATGTCACACACTCAGGCCTTTTTTTTTTTTTTTTTTTTTTTTTTTTTTTTTTTTCCTTTTCCTAACATTAGCCAGGAGTACCTTCCCACCGTAATCCTTGCTCTATTGCTCCCATTCATCAATAACTACCTTGAAAAGCTCGCTGCACGTCTGACAGAATGGGAGAATCATCGCACAGCAGATTTCTACGAATCTTCCCTTACTCAAAAAGTGTTCGTACTTCAGTCGATAACAAATTATCTGCCTATTTTCCTTGTAGCATTTGTCTATGTACCACTGGGGGACGTCCTAATTCGGTACCTGCGAACGTACTTTCTCTTCTTTGCCGGGATGACTCCGGACCCCAATTTCACCTTTCATATTGATCCAAACAAGCTCCGAAACGAAGTGATCACCCTTACGGTTACGGGTCAGGTATCCAGCGCCATTGAAGAACTCGCTCTCCCATACTTAAAGAACGGAGCTAAAGAGTGGTGGCGCACCTATCGAACGACGCATACATTCGCTGGCCGTACCAAAACAAAGTTTATGAAGGGCGACGACCCGATCGAAGCTCGTTTCCTGCAACGCGTTCGCAAGCAAGCAGTGCTCCCAGTATATGACGTCCATGAAGACATATCCGAAATGGTGCTTCAATTTGGGTATCTAGCATTGTTCAGCCCTGTGTGGCCGCTTATTCCCATTGGCTTCTTTATTAACAACTGGTTCGAGCTTCGTGCTGATATTATTAAGATTACGCTTGAGCACCAACGACCTGCGCCTGTTCGTGCCGAAGGTATAGGCCCTTGGGTGTCCAGTCTTGAGACCCTTACCTGGCTTGGTAGTCTTACTAGTGCAGCGATCGTCCATCTGTTCGGATTCCGTGACGCGACAGTCTTTGGTTTCAGCTCTTGGTGGACGCTTCCCCTCACGATATTTGTGTCAGAGCACATCTTCTTGGGCTTCAGGGTCGCAGTACGCTGGGCCCTGCATGCAATTGGATCAAAGCACATCAGAAAGGAAAGAGCCGAGCTGTATGCTGAAAGGAAGAAGCACTTGGACGAGTTGGAGGCCAGTTCCACGAAGCGTGGCCATTTGGACGTTGTGGAGCGGGAGAGGAGAAAGAGCGTTAGGATGACGGCAGCTGATGTGTTTTGGACGAGGCAGGTAGAGGAAGGGGCGAGTCTAAGGGCGGGCAAAGGGATGATCCGAGCCCTCAAAGGAACGGATGATCATGTCAAAGAAGAATAAATGTTGAGGCAAGCAAGGTCATAGTTGTGACATACACGGAGGACCAATTCGCTGTGTTTGGCGCTATTCGACGGCCATGATGTTGGTGTTTGGAAGGCAAGAGGTTACCGTCTATAGAAAATAGATTATTGTTTGTTAAGATCGGATATCCAACCTCCAGTCCATACCAAGCTACACTGCGCATTTTTTACACACTTTTTGGCCAGGTGTTGCTGACTAGGGCACGCACATATATGAATCTTCTTCCCTGCGGGGCTCCATAGATTAACGTAACTATCCCACCTAACCCACCAATCCTAGGAACTTTTACTGCAACAACCACTGTTTGCACAAACACCATAACCGACATCACCGTAATGATCACTCTTGATAAGCTTTCTAATACCTTTTTCTGCCGTCTAAACTCACTTTCTTAAAGAAACATCCGTCACAGGGAACACAAACTGATACTGTAACAACTACAACTGGTAATTGGAGTTTATGGAGCTTCAAATTTTTATTTTTATTTTTATTTTTTTTGGTTCTTTGAGACACTAATCTTTTTAACCCACAGCTACAAACCACAGTCTTCACATCAACTGATAAGTTGGAAATCTTTAAACCCCAGAAGAGATATTAAATTAAACTTTTTCTCTAGACTTCCTACTACTATGGCCCAGGCTTAAGCTACAACCACAGTCTTCACATCAACTCGCAAGTGGAAAAATCTTTAAAACACAAGACAGATATTAATAAAACTTTTGTCTAGGCCCTCCTGCTATGACCCCTGGCTTAAGCACGTCGGCTTTTTAGGAAGTCTCTTCTTCTAAAGCCCCCCTTATTAAGCTACTAGAGGAAGTCTCTTCTTCTTCTAAAGTCCCTTATTAGACTACTAAAGGTAGTTATAGCCAAGTCTTTTACATCATGATTACCTAATTTACAAAAGGCTAGTTAGGGGGTTGTTATATTAGGCCCAGCACCACTCAGCCCAACACGCTGCTGCTGCTGCTGCTGCTGCTGCTGCTGCTACAACAACAACTTATCTTTCCTGAACAACAAAATCAGCCGCAGCAGCAGCAGCACCCAGCGGCTCCCCATAGGCATCATTGGGATCATCCCCAACACAATGATGGCACCAGAAATGATTCCCCGGGTCGTGGGCCTTCTTCACGGCCAGCAACTGCTCGTACGTCTTCTGGCCCCAGTACCTCGTCGTCCAGTTATGCATCACGTACGAGCTCTCGGAGAAATAGCTGTTCGGACCGAGCTTATACACGGTGTCTTTCGACTGCTGGGTCGTCAGGGTACGCGCATTCCACAGCATGAGGGCCGAGCGGAAGCCCGGCGAGATGGCCGTGTCGGCGGGCTGCGAGCTCCCCAGGTTGCCCGTCAGCGACGTGTAGAGGTAGTGGAAGCCGCAGCGATAGTGCGATGGATCCGGCGACGTCGGGTCGGGATGCTTCAGGGACTTGACGCAGATATCCAGCACGTCCATCATGGTCGAGGCGAACTTCGTCTCCATGGCCTGGCGCGAGATGAGGACCGAGTTCTGAGAGCCGGTGGCCGCGTCCGATTGGACGCTCCAGGCCAGTTACAACGGCGAATAAACAGGTTACACAAAGGGGAACCAAAATTTTTACTCTTCTTCTACAATATACGGTCACGTGTGATCCTGCTTCCATAATGGACACTGAAAGCCTCCCAGACTACCTAACCATCCCAGGGAAAACGATCCCTAGCTTCCACTGCCGCGTTGGTAGAAATCACAATGATCGTCAGCCTATGCCAGCCAACACCTACGGGTACCCTGTGCCTGGCGTACAGGGACCTACTTCTACGTCCGTCATGGCCCTTGACTACTTCGCGAGGTATGAAGCAATAATACTTTGGATTTTGCAAATATTTATTTCCCCAGCTCTGACCTTGATTCTACTTTAGTGACCAGACTTGGGGGAATATACTGGCCCATGGAGACTTTGATTACGTCGTTGTCGGTTCAGGCTTTACTGCTCTCGCATTCATTCAGAAGGCCCTCGAACTCGACCCGTGTGTCAAGATTCTTTGCTTAGAGCGTGGAGGTAAGTGTTTTCCTGTTTGTTTCCCTTGTTTAAATTTATTATTATTATATACCTTTTAGAGTACCTAGATAGTGCCCTCGTCTGATGCTTGAATTTGTTTACAGGTTTTTGGCTTCCTTCCCACTTCCAGAACCTACCGATTCCTTTCAAAATGGTTCTGGGAGGGCCTTCCGAGACATTCCCCTGGACCCTCTCGCGCAAGACCTTTGAAACGAAGGAGCTCAAGTTCTGCCACGGCTCCTGCCCTTTTTTTGGTGGCCGATCCACATTTTGGTCCGCCTGGAGCCCAAGGCCAGGTTTAGACCTCATGCGTGACTTTCCCGAGGCCATGAAAGAGACTGCTGCACAAGAGAAATTCTGGAAAGAGGCCAAAGAGCTTTTGAATGTCACATCCGCAGATAAGATCAAGGATGGCATCTTTGACACCCTACAGACTGCCATTGATGCCATTCTCAAACGCTCGGTTCGCAAAATTCCTACTGCGGACTACGCTGAGCCAGCCCCACTTGCTGTCGGACCACGCAGCCCAACTTCTCGTCTGCGATTCAACAAGTTTTCTGTCCCTGGGCCTCTTCTTGGCATCTTGGAACAACAGAGGCACCTGGCCAAAGCCAACAAGGGAGCGCCTTTAGAAATAATGATTGACTGTGCGGTGAAAAGCATGGCCAAAGGCGACGACGATGATTTTGTCCGCGTTGTCGAAACCAGCAAGGGTACTTTGTCGTGGACCGGCAACAAGACCAAGATCATCCTCTGCGCTGGAGCCATTCCCAACGCCACCATGCTGCTGAACTCTTTCGAGAGTTGCCGTGACACCGTCGGCAAGAGGCTTACCGGCCACTACGTGACACATATCTCAGCAAGATGCCCCGTGAAGAACATCAAGGGCTGGAAAAAGGAAAAAACACTCCAGATCGCTGCTGCATACCTGGCCGGCAAGGATCCTAAGAATGGCCTGCAGTACCACGTCTCGGTCACGGCGCTAAATAGTCCCAACCCAAAAGACGATGCAGAGGACGCGGCTCGCGAATGCCCAGATTATGCTGCTGCGGCGACCCTTGATCAACTTACTGGCTCTGAGGACTATGTTGTGTTTGGTATGAAGCCGTTCCTTTGTAAGAGAGGATAGAAGCTATTAACTAACCTCGTACTTTTTAGTCTGCTCGGCTCTCGGCGAGTTCAACGAGAAGAACACCAAGAATCATGTCACTCTCAATAAAGGCGCTGACCCGACTTGCAACGTCACCCTGCAATACACCTTGAGCGACGAGGATTATGCCGCTTGGGACGTCATGGACACGGCAACCTACGATACTATCAAAGAAATGGCAGGCGGCGATGAACACGAGTCGAGTATCGACTGGTGGGATGAGACAAGTCACGGCTGGATTAAGACGAAACCAGCAGTCGACACCATTCGAATCCCTGGTATTGTTCATGAGTCAAGCACTTGTTTTATGGGTCCCAAGGAAATTGGTGGTTCCTTGGATGAGCTTTATCGTCCTCATGGCATTGAGAATGTTCATGTTACTGGAGCTGCCCTTTTCCCAACTGCGGGTAGTTGGAATCCTACGATGACCATGTGTGGATATGCCCAAGACTTGGCTCACAAGCTGCATGAAATGAAGCCTCAAGAGAACGAGCCAAGAGAATAATCAAAGTCTGTGTGGCGATAATAACGTCGACACGCTCAAGGCCTTTTGGCCTTTTTGGTCAAGTTTTACAGTAGCAAGGGCCACACGTGATCATGCAAATATAGCCGAGTGTCGAGATCCCAAAACAAAGTCCCTTCATTCATGCTCGGGGCCCGTGCAGGTCCAGTTTTGGACCTTCTAATATGTACTCAAGCTTATATCAGGGGTGTCCCGGACCGATTTATCCTCGAGCTCATAAAGCAGTGACTGCTCAGCCTAACGGTTGCAGCCGGAACTGGTTGCAGCAGAGAATTTTGCCTGTCTCTATAGGTAGTCATAAGGATTGTGGACGAGATAAGAGTATTGCCGGCACAGGGATCAAAGAGCTAAGCCACGGAAGGTAGTGGGCTGAAAATAGGATGAGTCAGTCCTTCCCTGCGAGCTGATTAGGACCCAGTTTCAGACCCTCTTTATGCCACTCAGGGAGCAAATCATACACAATCACGCTGACTTGTATTGGCTTACGGCGAGCTCAGGCACGAATCAGGTCCAATCACGCTGACTTGCGTTGGCTCAGGGGTTGCTCAGCCACAACTCAAACTACTTATACAGCAGGGGCCTAAGATGAAAAGGCAGTGAGTATGGAATTATTATTACGTTTGTATTGAAAAGCTATATATGCTCTGCCGCCATTTTCGGCGGCATTTGCCACCCCTTTTGTAGGGCATTGTCGTTAGTGGTGAGTCTGTATGATGCAACACGAGTCGATCCATCCACAGCAGAGCCTATTTTCGACCGCGGCATGGAAGCAGCCATCAATTATTCTATATCCATGTTTCTGCTTGTAGTTTCCTTTGACCATATCAAGGAATGTAACTTCTTCTCGACCCTATGTGTGAGACAGGGTAGCATATGGAAGTTTTATATCAACAGTAAACTCCTCTAGGTGGCGTGTTTTAACATTTAGAAGACGCAAGAAGACGCATCTTGCTCAAAGATGATGCATTCGACTTTGCAGCGATATGGTTTGCTCGATAGTAGCTCCAGGATGGTAACCAGTCTGAAAGCCAGCATATTACATCATATCAGAATATAGTTTTGGAGACTTCCTAGCAGTGAGGATCAGAGTTCCTATGCTTATCATAATTGGGTGGAAACAAAACGTGCGTCGATCTCATTTGGCCGTCGCCATAGAAACGATCCAAGAGAAAGAATCTGAGAGGGCGAAGCATGTTAAGGGTTGTGGAGAGAGATCGTATGTTCATCGCAAGTTTGATACTACTTTCCTTAACTTGATGGCCCAGCCCTCCCGATCTCCAATTCTTCCCTGGCCTGCCCCAGCGCAACTTCGCTTACATTATTCACATGCATGTCGCCATGCTGCAATGATTGACTTTCACTATCGCTAACATTCCCACTATGCTCCTCTGCATCATCGTCTTCGTCGTCATCACTATCGTCGTCTTTCGAGATGTTGTCACCCAATTCTGGCTTCTTCTTCTTCTCGAAATCTTGGGCATGCGCAGTCCGTAGTGCAGTTCCCATCCGTTGCAGTCCTCGAGCCATCGGACTAGGTTGTATTTGATCAGCACCAAGTGAAGCACGACGGCGCCTGATCGAAGACCTTCGCTGCTCAAGGTCAGTGCCTGACGCGTGGGCCTGGTGATCTTGATCAGGGGCGGTGCTAGCCCTTGACATATGCTGTGGTTGTTCTTCGTCGACTACGTCGCTGTACCCAAGGGAGCTGCGGCTCTCTTCGGGTGATGGTAGATCATAGGGCAGAGGCACATCGCGTGACGCTCGGAAGTGGCCAACGTTCGAACAGTGCTCGTTCTCGACACGGAAGAGAGACCACATGCCTCGTCTCAATACCTCTGAGAAGGATACGAAAAACGATGTTATACCAGAATGCTGTAGCTGGAGGTGAATCACAGCATACAAGATCCAGTTAAAGCGCAGAATTGGGTCGATGACCATTGCCACGTAGTACATCCAAACTTTCTTATACCCCAGGGTTTGACGAAGAAAAGGATATTTGGCATTTGGGTCGCCCAAGCTCCAGTCATAGTATACATCCCAGAAACTGGTGTAGACAGAGTTGACAGTCGCAAAAGTGATGAAGAGAGCGCGGGTCGCAGTCGTTTTGTCAATGCGGTATATGCTAAGTGTCATGTAGAAGACTATTGTGGCGGTGTATTTCCCAAGGTTGAGTAAATGTGGGAACGCATTCCCAGTATCGTGATAACGACGAAAACACTGTAAAGCACGCCATATGCCGGGAAGTGTAGCAAGGAAACCCATTAGACGTGAATGTGACGAGTTGCATTGAGCTGGATCATTCCAGTCATTGGCATAAAGGCAGAAAAAAAGCTCGATGTTCTGGAGAAACTCGTTAGTCACCTGCCATCCATTGATATGTTTAACTTACCCCCATACTGTATGTAAGGGAACAAAACATGTCACCCATGTAAAAGTCTCTCCACTCCACAGGATAGAGCCCAGCGCAAATCAAACGCCACTAAGTTCGGTTAATGAAGTATGCGCCGAAAACCGCGACAGCTTACCAGTGAGTATATCAACCACATACGGCTCCTGTAGTAGAAGACTCGAATGGGTATGAACAGCATGATCGTGGCTATGCCAAGAAGGATAACAGGATAGTACAAAAACATAGATGCGGCGCCATATTGGTTGAAATTGAGCCAGACGAAAAAGCCCAATATAAAGAGAAAGAAGCACGGAAGCTGAACATGTCAGATTAGTGGGCGTAACCATAGGAGCATCATACCTCAGAAAGTTGCCTCCAATCCAAATGGTGGCGGGTATCATATTCGAAGACAAAAGCGTAGTTAATCTTATTTTCATGCCAAACACGGCAGTCCAAACAGAAAAGCAAGAACAGAAGATTTATCAGCAAATATCCGGCATACACCTGGTAAGATTAGCACCAGTGCAATTTCAGTGTAGGGGATACTTACTTGGAGTAAAAAGCTCGTGTTGGTTACAATCGTAATGTCATTGGATGCGAGGAGCTGGCACGCTTTTATAAGTCCCTGGATACCAAACACTGCACCTAAACCAAGCATGAGGCCATTTCGGAACGAACTCTCTGTGTAGTCTCCTGCGCGCGCAGTTTTGATTCGAAGCTTGTTGATTGCTACTTTATGATTTCCTTTTTCGAAATATCTGGCGTATAAGTCTTCGACATTACGTATATGCCCTTCGATGACGTCGCTATTGACAAACCAAGCTTTATTGACCTTCTCGGTCATGTATCTTAGCGACGGACGTGCGTTGACAGCTTTGTCGTATTTTTTATTGATCTTGCGAAATGCTATTCGGTTGAGGATTGCATATGACTTCAGTAGCTCTAGTCCACGATAGAATTCCTGTAATGCAACCTTGAGCTTCCTCTTTGCAGTCTCATAAGAGACGTCCGGAACTTCTGGGCGGCGCATGTAGTCCCGTTGTTCTTCTAATCGGCGGGGTTCCAGAGCAGTAGGTGTTGCGAGATCCTGCATCGCCTTGGTACTCTTCCCGTAACGACCTGCTTGAACGGCTTGCAATGCGGAGTCTATAGGGTTCATCCATGAAGCAATCGGGCCTTGTTCACTACCTCGCGTATCGTCGCTATGGCCATTTGTCAATGGGTTACCTGCATCACCCTGTTTACGAACCTTCGCCTTCATCTTTGCGGCTTGACGGGTTATGAGGGTGTCCAAACGGCGATCTCTCATCATATGGAGCTGATCTCTCAAGACGGCCAAGCGTGCTGTGGCCTCGTCCTCTTTATGTTTGTAGAACGTCTCAATCTTATCCAACTCCATGTCAAGAAAATGGAAGAATTCAGCTTGACGCATATCAAGCTCACGGTATGCCTCAAGGGGAACATCGCCAGGGCTCCCTAGAGGCGTTCTATTAGTCATAGAAAAGACACGAGTAATTAACGGTCGATGCTGCTGTGAGCTAGAAACGCCGGACGTGGAGTTGACGCGCTTAGGAGAGAAGACACTTCTATATCTCGCGGGCAGCGAGTTCGAATAAGTTGGTGACCGTGTCTTTCCAGTTTTAAATGCATTGGCTGTTGTGGGTCTCGCATCGAGCTCTGATCCCTCTGCCGGGGGTAATGTGATTGATTTACTTTTGGGGGGCAGAGATTCAGATGGGCCTGTCTTCGTCGAGAGGTCGTCGGCGTCCAGGGCGGCCCCGGGAAGCTTCAGAGACGGAGGTGCTCGACCTCTTTCCCCCAGTGCCCCCTCTTTTGGGGGTGTGCCAATGATGCTGCCATATCTAGTTATGCCAGGAAACTGCCTATCTTCTTGGGTCCTCAAAGGAACTTCTTCAGGCTGAGCGGCATTTCCGTTTGAATTTCCCTGTAGTATAGACTGGCTGTTGCTGATTGCTAGCCCCCGTAGCGGCCCCGTCTCCCGCGAACCGCTGGTATTTCGGCCATGATTACGATTGAGAAAGGAATATTTGGGTGCAGTATCGTAAGGGGACGGAGTGAAGGTATTTTGCCCCCAGCGGCGAGTATGAGGCGTTTGGTTGATGGTACGGAGGGCACGCTTAATGGCCTTGAGTTTTTTCTTTCCGACCTTACATCAATTTAGTAGGAGCTATGCGGTGGCGTACCCAAGTTGGCTCACCTTGTAATCTAGGTACTTGATCCGCCATTCTGGGACCAAGTCTCGCTCCAGTTCTCTGATAGATTAGTCAGTTTACTATTTGGGGCATTGGCAGTTCGGTAAGTCCAAGTGCTGGGTGCCTACTTTGCGAATTTCATCTTGCGTGGTGCACGCTCCGGAGAGTTCGACCAACGGCTGAGGATAACAATACTGTCTGGCTCGGGGAAGGGAATTGAGACATGGGAAATATAGCGAACCGATCCGATAGGTGGGTCCCGAGACCGGTGAAGTAGCGAGAAGAAATAGCCTTTTGGTGCGACCGCGAATTGTCGTCCGAGGTTCGACGCGTTGAGCAAAAAGACGCTCGATGCACGGACCACGTCTAGGGTTCGTATGACACTGCGTTGCGTCACTGGTGTTGGCACGCCCCACTTGCGGGCATGTCTGTTTTTTTGCTATAGTTTCCATTCTGCTACAATTGACTTCAGTATACCGACGGCAACTGACTCAGCCTTCCTCCATCCGAAATCATAGTCTCCCCATTGATATAAGCACCTGCTCTGCTTGCAAGAAACAGTACTAACCCCGCAAAGTCCTCTTCACTTCCAGTACGCTCAGCAGGACTCTCAGTAGGCTCCATTGTATGAGCACCTGAGAACGCCTCGTGCCCCGAAATACCTCCAAATTTCTGCATCTTTTCCACTTTGTCTTGCGTCATCTCGCTTGGATAGAGACCGGGTGCCACAAGATTGGCTCGGATATGGTATCCATTTTGACTGAAATAGGTGCTCAGCATCTTGACAAGATGATTGACAGCAGCCTTGGAGGTCGAATAAGAAAACGAAGACGCGAGATATCTGCTGAACCCAGCCACGCTCGACGTCACGAGAATCTGGCTGTCTTGAGGAACATTGCGTTTCTTGTTACCTTGGTCGAGCAGGTCAAGAAACGCGATGGCTGTGTAAAATACCGCTGTACAGTTGACGTGAAGTGGGGTGGTGAAATCCTCCAGGCTGGGCTCGAAGACGGCCTCCTGGAACTGCTTGACACTTGGCTTTTCCGGAAGGTCGGATGTGTGCTTTGGGCCGCTCACGCCGGCATTGGCGAAGAGCAAGTTGATGTAGCCCTGCTCTTTTCGGATTTGGTCTACAACTTTTAGTAGAGATTCCTTGTTTGTAACATCGCCCACTATTGGCTTCACAGTCCCATTGATGGCCGACCTGGCTGCTTCTCTCAGTGTTTCCTCGCGGCGGCCGACGATGTAGACTGCTTTTGCGCCATTGTTATCCAGAGCTCGCGCAGCATAGAGGCCGAGACCTGAACCGCCACCCGTGACAACAGCAACGAGGCCGTTGACGTTGAAAAGATCTTGGACTCGGTTGGTCGGGCTCATCGTGTCAATTTGGTTTGATGGTTATTAGTCAACGATGTTAAGGAATAAATCCACGGCGATATTAGGGGTACCGATGTCAAAAATGCATTACCGCATCACGTCACAGTTTTCATCATTAGATCATGATTTGATCTATTTTGGTGATCGTCGAAAGCGAGAGCAAGGGTAGCAAAAAGCACTTCCTGACCTCCAAAAGCGATGCTGCTGATGACTGATGGTCTACTGTTCGGCAGGGCATCAGAATCCTCAGGACACGTTCGAGGCTTAGGGAAGAGGCGCTACAGAGGCATCCATCAGAAGAATCGCTCGAGGAAAACGCAGTATTCCCGGGTTGTATATCCCAGACTCACGTGCAGGTCAAACCTGCCGCGTTCGAGGATACGGAAATGGGCATGGACCGCGGCTCGAGCCTTGGCAGTAACCTCCGGCACTCCGCAAGCAAATGTAGCGCCTTTGAAGACACAGTGTGACATATTCCTCCGCGCCACCGTCGCCATTCGCACGCCCAGTCCTACTTGAAGCGCAGATCCGCGCTGAGGATGATCCCGTAATCAGGGCCATCCACTATGAATCCCACACCGATTACACCATGGATCACTGGGGAGACCCTTGGGCTGACGATGCCGACACAAGTACTCACACAAAGGAAGAGGTAGCATCGCCGCAACCGCCATCAAAGCCAACCTTCGCACACGCGCCCATTGTACTGAATGGATTCCTGGATGATGCACAATGGGGGAGCAATGAGGACGAGGATGCCCCAAGATGGGCCACGTCGTCTTCAAAATCCATCATACCGACCACGAATATATCCCCTGGCAGATCACAGCCCGCATCAGCTTGGAATGAGAACACTACACTAGACGGCAAAGGACTAGAACAAGAAGAAGGGAAGAGCAAGCTTGTTAAGGGGGACGAGTGGAGTACGGTTGAAGAGGTCCAGGACGATAATGTGATCTCGGAGACATCCGACTCGACAACCACAATCCAGCCAGATGAAGAGCCATCACAGACTTCTAATGACCTTCCAGAATTGCCACACGCTGAAGACGACCTCTCAACGCGCGCCTCTACCTCTCCCTCAGATATCAGCCACGTTGAACTAACGGCTGAGTCACCACGAACATCTATTGAAGAAGAACGAGCAGCGGCGAAGATAGCGGAGTCAACAGCAGTCTTTGAGGCTGGTAGTGCTAGTGACTCTGGGCAGCGTAGTGATAACACACAGCTAGCCGACGACGACTTTGGTGACTTTGAGGAGGACACGACAGAAGAGGTAGCTGGTCTCCAGCAGCCAGCATCTCCAGATCATGCACAACCATTGCCAGTGGGCGTGGGAACTAGAGAATCAGCGACAGTTGATGTTCGAGAGCCTTCCGTGCAACTATCGACCCACGCCTCAGCTATCGGAACAGATGGTTTCAGCCCCAACGCTGAACTCTTAGCTCAGCTTTTTCCTCCAGTGAATAGATCTCCGAAATCGGACGAACCCGCAGATGATCCAATCTCGTCCACCTCAGGTCGTAAAGCCTGGTATCGTCTTACGCGCAAACAAACAATGCGAGAATTCAATAGCGGAACTCTTGACGACAATTATATTCGCATAACATGGAAAGCATCTCATATTCGATCAGAAGTTAGCAGGACTGTAGCAAGATGGGCTAATGAAGACCGCATGGCAGGGCGGGGACCAGGAGCCCGAGCGTCTTTCTTCTGGGATACCCCTGCTTTGCCAGCTCAGAAAGCTCACTCACATGCAAGAAAAACGTCTCATGCACCTGTGTCAAATCCAAAAGCGATCGAGCCGTTGCCAGCTGACGTGCCGCCCTCTTTTAATTGGAGCTCGCCTGCATCTATTGCCTCGACAGAACCGAATATTCTCAGCGCACGATCCATATCTTCTGTAACCGCCAAACACAATACTATCACCAAGCTCCAGCGACAAGACTGTCGCTCAGTCTCACTAGATCTTACTCGACACCCAAAAGAACCAAATGCTCACAAAAGAACGGCTACCGCTTCTAATTTCTTAGGCGGAGGCTCATCTCCAGTTACTTCATCGTCTACAATATCCGCCTCATCATTTCAGTCTTCCACTGCAGAGAAAAGTAATCCTTGGTCCGCTCTTGGGACTCTGGATACCAGCGTTAACTCTCAGCCGGAGCCTGCTACCATCAGAGACGAAGACGATGATTGGGGGGAAATGGTAGAATCGCCAGCAGTATCAACTGTACAGACACCGGTAGCGGACCTTTCTGAGGCATCGATGCGTAAGAACACGCTTTCAACACCTTCTACGACACCAATCTCTATGCGATCCTCACCCTTCTCACCACTTCCAACGTTTGCTGGTCCTAGACATGCATCTTCAATTGTTCGTTTGAAAGGCACAGTCTCTCCCACCTCAGCGCTATTCAAGCCTTATCCACTGGTGCCTACATCTACTGGAGAGGGTCCCATTGGCCCAGGGCTTCTCAAGTCAATTAACAGATCTGGCGAACGGACTTCAGAGAAGGCGAAGTCCACACCTACATCGGTGTCAATGGGAAACAAGGGTCCTAGTCCTGAAACAGACAGGGAGGAAAGGGGGAAATCAACCAACAACAGTCGTCTCCCTACCAAGCAACCAGCATCTGTTGCCGAACAAGATTTACATTTCCATTTCAAGAGCGTGGCACCGCACATTGAGTCGTCCAGTCCCTCTCAGCCATCTGCTTCTTATTCCTGGGGTAAAGACGCGAACTTCTCCATTGTTGAGTCTTCGACACCATCTGTGTCGCTGCCACCACCGCCAGCCAGTTTATCTCAAGTTTATCCTTCTGGTACTTGGTCTATTTCTGACTCACCAGCCCCACCTACGCCCGCAGAATCCCCGGTTTTTTTTGCGCGTCCACCGCCGAGATCTCACACCCCTCCTACACAGCAGCCGCTTACAGGAACAACTACTTTAGCGCAGAGGAGAAAGGCTGAGGAAGATGATGCGATCAGAAGTATCCTCGAAGGGTTGCCAGACTTGAGCTACATGTTGCGTCGGTGATGAGTCGTCTTTTTCTGTTATATCGATGTAGAGTTATGAGCTTTCGATTATATTTCATGGGCTAAGAAGCATGTTGCATTATGTACGGAGTTCACTTTTTGGGAACATCAGTGGACAGCATTGGATAAGTGTATTGACCTGCTCATAGCAAAAGAATTCCTATTGTCAATTTATTGGTCATACGTAGCATAGTTTAAATGTATATATTCTCAGTAATTTTGAGGAACTAGCTTTTACCGCATCATAACCTGTCAACATACATCGCTCGGTGCCTGACAGGGCTTCAGAGCCCTGCTTAAGCACATCGATCCGTCTTACAGACGACTCGAATAGCTTGGGTTCCGAGCACTTCGCTTTCCTCTATCTTCACCGCCGAAGCACAACCGTCATAATGCTCTTATAGTGCTTTGTTTTACTCTATAACCCAGTTTAACCCTATCTTGTTAGGACTCTCCCGACCGTTTATTGTTCTTTCTTACTAGAATGCTACACTTGAGAGTGTTTAATTGTCTATGAAGGAAAGTCTTGACTCGACGCACCGTTTTTCTCCTAATCCAATGTTACAACTATCGATGAATCTTGATTGAGTGAGTGAGGAACAGTGAGACAGTATATTTATACGCTATGAAGTATGCACTAGTATTTTGCCACGATGAATATGTGTGTATCGCTAGCATCTTTATCAAGGAACACCACCATGTTCCTTGAACAGCCGAACTTGCCGGCGTTCGACTCATGAACGCGTCTTGAACCACAGCGTTTCAAGTCAAATGCCCACCTGCCATAACCCTTCGGCTCTGGCTACAGGCTCCGACGGTAGCTTGAAACAACAGTTTCTTTATCCCTGTTCGGGCTTGTTCATGTTACTTTTCTCAACACCAGAAGAACCAGGTCGCTTTTCAAGATTTCCTTGTCCATATTGGGCTGCGCCGTTGCCACCAACTGAGCTGCGCCTCGCAAGAACACCCTCCTCGTTACTCTCGCCAGTCTTCGGGTCATACACTGCGAACGCCCCTGATCCTGTCCGGCCTTTGAATGTAGGCATACGGTATTTTCCTCCCAAGCCCTCTGCTGGATGTGCGTCGAAGACGAAGGTTGTCGGGGTAGACGGAGATACCTCACGTGAAGATTGTGCAAAGAGTGAATCCTTCGAGGAGTTCGGGGATGCATATAGCCTGCCTCGATTGAACTGGGTATCTGCTGTTGACAGGACGAGAGAGCAGTGGTTTTTGGAGTTTCCAGAATGGGTATTTGAACGCTTGGAACAAGCAGTCAGTGTCTTAGGAATGTCAATGGGTGGGCTTTTCGGGTCGGTTTCGCGGGCTTGCATATTGGCAAAAGAAGCACTGTATGCATCTGGGTCGTTGCGATATGTATGTGGAGACTGCTGCTGCATATCTCGACCTGGGGCACTATCTCCACAAGCAGTCTTTGACGATTCCATACTGAATAGATAACCAAAGCTCGGTTTAGTCTTAAGCTGGGAATTTAGTTTAGTGTCTTTCTGGGTTTAGTGTGGTGTGCAGAGTGGGTGGAGGGTTAAATCACAAGGATGCTTTCAGCTAAGTAGGAGGGGAACGTAAGGCTGCAGCACGTCATGTCACGAAGGCATTTGCAATACACAAACAAACAATACATTGCTGCCTGGCTAATATTAAGGCAAGGACTGATCTGTTAAAGTAGTGACTCAGACGGCGGTCTATCCCGTCAGCTATTTTCTTTCAAACCCCCGGAATGTAAGATCCGAGACGAGATATAAACAAACTAGTAGCTATGAGTTAACCATCTGTAAAGTCTTTATCAATGTTCATACCACGAGGACTGTAACCCAAGTTATGCCCATACTCGGCTACGCTTGCCAATAAGTGGCCAAGACGAAAAGCTTACCTTAAGCTCAATAGCACCGAAAATAACCTTTCAGCAGTGAATCTTGCTACTATTTTGTAACAGTACCGCTGTTCACATTGCTGGAAAATGAAAGTGGACTGATATAAATCGGATGCTCAACAGGCTGGAGATGCAGACACTCCATAAGGAGACGGCCGTTTGCTATAGTAGACTGGGCGCCATTTTTATCAACTGACATAGCTTTTTCATGCTGGACAGGTGCAAGACGAAGGAACGGGCCGTAGCCGTTGTTTGAGAAGTCTGTATTGGGCAGGCGAGCTTGAGAAGTCATTTTCCAGTTGTTGAGCTTGATGACAAATTCTTGCGCGCAGTTCCGGAGCTAGATGGATAATCTGGGTATGTTTTGAGCGTTTGGGTTTAATAGGTGGGGACCAGTTAAGGCAAGCATTGTCAATGCCTATGTACAATGAAGCTTTTGTTGAAGGTTGACGCTAGCCATAATAAGCATCCACGACAAGTAAACAATGGTTCACGTGGGCTGTGTTCCATTCAAAAGGGAAAGAGCGTAAAGTGAACAATGAACTGCCACTAGCTTAGATTAGGAAAGAAGCAGAAAACGATGGAATGGCATTGTTCATCCCCTCTTCTTCTTTGCTCTTGATCTTGATGGAAACTTCCACCGCATCTTTTTTTCATGTAAGATTACCTAAAGGCAGATCATCTCGGTCTGATCACATTTCTCTTCTTTTTGGGATAGGCCGGAGGAAACAATCTTTAACAGCTCGTCTTGGACTTTAAGCCGCCAGGCGATGAGGGTGGTATTATGTTACCGAAAGTTGGCAGCCAAGAGCTTCAGTAAATTTTCGTTTATTCATTTATAAATTTTAAATGGTAATCGTTCCACTTGGAGTATATGATGGTATAACTATTCGAGAATGCTATGTCGCGCCACGCTTGAAATACCTTCCAAAGGCCCTTGCCTTGAATTTAGTTCTTGATCCTACTTTAAAATATCTTTTAGTAGTTCTCATAAGTAGTTTGTTAGCATTTATCTAAATGTATACACGCAGCGTGGACTTACGGCTTACACACAAGGGAAAGAATCCCAAGCTAAAAATACTACCCCAGTTACAAAAACCCAAACGAACAGGAAAGAGAATCTCGAAGGGAGGGAAATTCGAACAGTCCAGGAGTTATCTATTCTGCTACTCCATTTCACTGAAAACGCCTTTCTTCAAATTTTTATTCTGCTTAAAATAACTTACAGCGAAGCCACACAACTTTGCCTACCGTCTCGAATGATTGTGGAGAATCACTACATTCTTTTCGAAAACTTCTGCGATCCATTGGTGTAAAGCCCCTCCATAATGATTTTATCAATATATATATCACCCATAAAGTGAGAACGGTAACGAGTTCTTGCATTACTGGCGAAGATTGCATGTTCTTCTGAATCCTCCACACGTGTGGCATGTGCTATAATATCTGCTAATGGATTAAAATTCTAACCTAATGACCAGAACCATGGAAATATAAATAAATGCCATGTCCCTTTCTCCTGCAGCCAGTCCTTCGATTCATATCTTCGGCATTATCATGACTCTCATTCAATAACAATCTTGGACATATGTTGCTTGGCGTAACCCTAGAATAACTCCCAATTGACTAGCATAATTCTAGTATCTCGGGCCGAACGGGGAATCCAGCGAACAACCTACTGCTACAGGTTCCTGCCGATATTATAGTTCCCTAGGCTATCCGCTATGGCAGCTTGAAGGAATAGTGTCTTCCGACTGGGCTTCCTAGTGCTGTCAAGTAGGAATATAACTGTAAATGAAAATTTTAGAGGATGATCATGAGCGGGATAAGGTGTCTGGTGGTTGGCCGGTTAAAGTGGTGACAAACACAGCCAAGTCTTAGTCACTTGCAACTTCTAAATCTCAATAAGCATAATATACGAACCTATTATTTTAACCCACCGAAGTAACCATTCAGATGTGTAAAGCAATTGTAAAGGATGACGATATAAAACACTACGGAACAAGGAGCCTTTGGCAAGGAGATATGAGGTCCGCACGTGCAAAATTCGACATGGATAGGAAGAACGGCAAATCATCCGAACCAAGGACCCAGTTTGCATGTTAGCCTTAATTGAATCGTTTCGATGGTTATTATATACCGACCGAAACCCAAGATTCGGGCCTTTGTTTAGGTTACACATCGGCTATTTGCATTGCTGCATCGCTTAACAAGCTCTCATATGCTACTATGCAAGTATTGAGAGAGAATTTTGCTTGTATGGATTAAGGCAAGGGCATCCGTGACCGATAGACTTATCGACTTTATGTAGTACCACCACACTATGGAGATGACGAGAGGCTCCTATATATTCCCAGAAATCTGTTAGAAAGTCAGAAAACAGAGAACTTCTATCACGATCTGTCACTTCACCATGAAGACCGTCGCTGTCCTGTCCGTTTATTTTCTATCAGCGGCTTTTGCAAGCCCAGTTGCGCATGGTACGTGTATATCCTTGAGAGGTCGGTGCACGAGGTAACTCACAGCCATTGTAGCTGATTCCAACATTGCACGGCGCGGGACACCTACCATCCGCGAGGCAACCACCGTCCAAGAAACAGTCAGCTTATGCACTCAATACGCCTACTATGCCGCCAATGGCTATGAAGTTTTGAACAACCTTTGGGGGAAAGATGCCGCTACTTCAGGATCACAGTGTACCTACTATGAAGGCTCAACGGGATCTGGCATCAAATGGAGCTCGGATTGGTCCTGGCAGGGTGCTGAGAACAATGTCAAGAGTTATGTATATGCCGGTCGCATACTCACAAAAGGCAACACCATTGCGGCTATCAAGCAGATGCCGACACAGATAAACTGGCGCTACAACACCACGAACAATGTCCGAGCGAATGTAGCGTATGATATTTTCACTGCGTCAGATCCAAACCACGCAAATAGCAGTGGGGACTATGAATTGATGATCTGGTACGTAGACTCAATCCGCCTTGTAGATATGTCAGGGCTGACAGAGCAGGCTGGGCCGTCTAGGTGGTGTATGGCCAATCTCGCAGGGAGGGTCACCCATAGCCACAGTCACAATCGCGGGCTACACATTTGACCTTTACTTTGGCTACAACGGGTCTATGAAGGTGTACAGTTTCGTGCGATCTGGAAATAGCGACATCACTAGCTTCACAGCCGACGTTAAGCTATTCTTCAACTACTTGGTCAGCAATCAGCAATTCCCAGCGAGCTCACAGAACCTCATCGGTGAGTTTCCTAGCACAGAGCACCCTGAGATTGATTATGTTGATCAATAATACTGACGATCACGTGATCAGTCTATCAGATCGGTACCGAAGCTTTCACTGGAGGTCCCGCCAAATTCTCTGTCTCGAACTTTGCTGCTAGCTATAGTGTTTAGGGAAGTTCCCGGTGGACGCGGAAGCATATTTCGCTGAGCATCTCGATTGTTCGTATGGTGTATTCAGCTACAATGAATTTCTTGGTGGCTTCGGAGGCTATGTTTAATCCTTTACGGGCACCAGCCTGTATAGTGATTGTATGTAGGGCTACGGGCTGGAGCAAAGTGTTTACAGAACAGCAGGTTCCTACTTGGAACATAGTGTCTTTGTTATCATGTGTTAAATGCAAACGACTAAGCGATCTGTCTGTCTTGGGAACACGCGTTTACGCATGATCTATCACACCACCAAAATCGCGCGTTTCAAAGCGCGTCCGTGGTAGCGTCATCAACAGTGGTGAATACTGCCTCTGTAGGGGGTAGTGTGATCTCTAGCGTGATCTCAGCATGATTTGCGCGTGGCGATATCCAGAACTGCGACGCCATAGAGGCACAATAAGATCACATAAAGCTTCTGACCCCTCACCTACTGCCGGTACTCATAAACTGTTATGCACTGAAAAACGAACAATTATTGAAGGTCTTCCGTTGCGTTTTAATCCACCCTGTAAACAAGATGAGCTACACACGCCGCTGGTCGTCTGCTGAGGCGCCGCTTTTACCGTCCATCATTCCGGATCTTGCACTACTCCCACGGCCACTCAATGACACAGCCCTACCAGTTGGTCAATTGGTCTCTAGAACTTCGAAGCACAACCCATCTTCACTTGAAGACCGCGACTATGATGACATTGGCACACGTTGGTACAAGGATGTCATCCTATTCGATAGTGAATCTGGCCGTTTCCTCGAATCGTTTGGCGGCTCCCATTTGGTGCAAACTACACTGCAGCCCGGAAAAGAGGCTGGTACAATTGAAGCTGAATCACAGCGTGTTCGTCTTCTAAAGGACCCGGAAGCTGCACTCCGGAAAGTACTTCAGGCAGATCACGCGAGGCAGTGGTTACAAAACAACGTGGAGGCGGGCTTCGTGGTGGCGACCCGCGAGGTCACGAATGCGAGCTACAAGCGTGCAAGGCTCATTGATGCCGGGAACGGGCTATATGAGGTTGGGAGAGACGTTGGTGGCGAGATGAAGGACGGCAAGCGGCGCGATAGCGGGCTCGATGTGCGGACAAGCAGCAAGACTGACATCGTGGGTGTTATCGTTCGAAAAGTCATTATGAAAGACGGTATGGCTACCCTTGGTGAGGAGCTAGAAGCTACCTTCTGGGTGTAGGGATGGATGCACAGGCGGCGTTTTAAAGGTCAATTTTTATGGGTACAACCAGGTAGTATCTATATAATCATGATTCTCTCCATACCGCTCTTGATGGCAGTCTCTAATAGCGCTTGTGCGGTGTTGCGCCTCTCGTAATCTGCATGCGTGGTGTCTCTCGACAAGGGGAGTGCGAATAGAAGGTTGACACTATCCTTTTACTTCAAATAACTGCCGACACTAAACCACCCGGAAAATTCTTTTTTTTCAACAGTGTTTTATTCATGGCTAGCACCACGACGATTATTGAGAATTAATCTGGGGACGGAGATACTTTTGTCTCTACGACGGAAGAATTTGTGGGGAATCCCTGTCTGCAAGCACCGACGATCTCTGGCCTCCTGACGACCACACGTCCGCGCCGCCAACTAATCTTCTAAGAAAAGAGGATAGGTGAGGGCACAAAGGGCGCTAGCAGCCAACTAGGTTGAAACAATGCGAATTTCTCCGGTAGATGAATTGGTGGATTTGGCTTCTTCATGCGAGGGGAGCAACGCTGTGGGCGACGGCGGGTATTAAAAGCTTTCGGTGTTGTCTTGCTTGTGTAGCTGCTGAGCGAATTGGTACCGGCCGTGAACCATCATGAAATTTTCTACGCTCTTTTCTCTCGCCAGCACGGCATCAGTGGTCCTTGCGAGCCCTACGCCCACGGTACAAAAGCGTGCCGACTACTGCGGTCAATGGGACTCTCAAGTGACCGGAGCCTACACGGTCTATAACGTACGCTCCTATCATCCATGCCAGAACGAGAAAAACTACTAACGAATTCTAGAACCTTTGGGGCGCCTCCTCAGGCACAGGCTCCCAATGCACAGGCGTCGACTCCCTCTCGGGCTCGACGCTCAAATGGCATACCAAGTGGTCGTGGTCCGGCGGCCAGTACAACGTCAAGTCGTATGCCAACGTCGTGACTAAGATCACGCAAAAGGCTATCTCCTCGGTCTCGTCGTTGCCGTCGACGTGGAACTGGAGCTATAGCGGCAACGGCATGGTGGCTAACGTCGCGTACGATCTCTTCACGAGCAGCACGGCGACGGGCAGCGCGCAGTACGAGGTCATGATCTGGCTGGCGGCGCTGGGCGGGGCAGGACCCATCTCGAGCACAGGCGGGCCGATTGCTACGGTCAATCTGGCAGGCAAGAGCTGGAAATTGTACAAAGGACCGAACGGACAGATGGTGAGTGTGCCTTGTGGATGGGAGTGAGGATGCCAGTTTTATTAATTGTGGGAATAGACTGTCTTCAGCTTCGTTGCGACGAGCAACATTCAGAACTTCAGCGGCGATCTGAAGGAGTTCCTGAACTACTTGACGAATAGCCAGGGGTTGCCCGGGAGCCAGATCCTACAGTCTGTAGGCGCAGGCACCGAGCCGTTTGTCGGAAGCAACGCAGTCTTGACCACGACGGCGTATAGCATGAGTCAGAAGTAAGTGCTACGAAGCTGGACTAAATAGGGAATTTAAAAATTGCACAACTTATGGAATTGTCAAGATGCATCCCAAAGTTTGGAGAATGGTATTCTTATTTTGCTGCGAGTGACAAGTGAAGAGTGGAAGAACGACGCCGATCTCTCTCGGCTGTGTCGTGACAAAAGAAAGACGCGACTTGTCATAAGTTGAAGAGGCGGGCCGCAGCAATCGATGCAAGGCCTGCGGTGCACACTAAACCTTCCATTTTAGGAAAGTTGATTGTCCCTGCTCCCTAGTTCATTAGAACACTCACTGCCCCGCAGCAACCCAGCATTCACCCACCGTCCCATCCCGTCACCAGCCCGCGATATCTACCCAGTCTCCCCCCATCCCGCACATTTCCCAGAGTTTTGCATCAGTACATGCAGTCGGAAAAGTCTCGTTAAGCTTCCGGTCCCCATCGCCCATGCACCTCTGCGTATGGTTCACAGCTTCTCCAGAGCAACCCTGCATCCCAACCAATCACAACACCAGAAGCACGCACGCGTCCCAACCTCCTTCCGCGAACGATGCTTTCCTCCGCCCAGGACATCCAGGACATCCAGGACATGCCGCCGCGACGCACAAAGCAGCAAATCAAGAAGCGCCCATTTTACCCATGATGTACTGACCTCCGAGGTTCTTAACGAAAAAAATCTGGCACCGTACCTTGACCTGCAGTAAGATCGTTGCCCCGCGGCACAGCCGTCAACCAGGCTCCCGCGAGCTACTCGTGTGCTCATGCTCGAGGCCGCCTTCGTGATTGGGGCAATTAGGATGTCCTACGAGAATGGTGCCTGCGGGTGGTGACGACGATTTGCTGCGCGCAGGGTTAGTACGCAGGGGCAAGCTCACTGAGCTTACTATGCATGTACAAAAGGGCCAGAGACGCCGGCTACGAGATCCATTCCTGACGTCGTTGCTGAGAGCGCGCCAACTGGTCTCGACATGAAGCTTCACTTGCTCTCAAGCAGCCTGCTGTGCATCTCGGTTGTCAGCGCGAGCTGGACCAAGAACATCAACTACCGCTCACCGTCGGAGCACCACCCTTCGCTAGGCATAGCCATTCACAAGGTCGTCAAGAGGAATGACTACCGGACGGCGTGGGATCCTGCACAGCTGAACTTCACCCACAGCGTCGCGTCCGGAGACCCCTATCCCGATAGCGTCATCCTCTGGACGCGCGTGGGTCCTACCAGCGATAACGACAGGTCCAATTTGACTGTGTCTGGATATGTGCAGCTGTATGACCATGACAACGAGAAGTTTGTCGCTGTCTCCAAGGCGCCCGTGTGCGTGGAATACAAGGTGGCCTACGACGAGCAGCTAACCGAAGTCGTCGATTCCGGCAAAGTCTACACTTCATCGGACGTTGACTACACGGTCAAGGTACGCAGCTAGGAACCTTCTCAAAATTAGGTCTGACATATATTAGGTCGAAGCGACAAACCTGAAGCCCTACACGCAGTATTACTACCAATTCAACGTGTGCAACTCCAACAACACCAGCCCGCTTGGAAGGACGAAGACAACCCCAAAGGCTGAGGACGACGTCACAAAAGTCAGTCTTGCCATTTACTCGTGCTCCAACTACCCCTTCGGTTTCTTCAATGCCTACGGCAACCCTGTGCGAAAGGTGAGTAGTCTGCACTATAATGCGCATACGGAGCATTGATGACACATCCTAGGACTCCGTAGACTATGTCGTCCACCTCGGTGACTACATATACGAGTACAAGAACGGAGACTACGGTTGGGGCAACAGCTTAGGCCGTATCCCTCAACCTGATAAGGAGATCTTCACCCTCTACGACTACAGGAAGCGCATTGCCACTTACCGGACCGACCTCGATCTTGTCGCTAGCCACCAAAAGTTCCCCTGGATCCCCGTCTGGGATGACCACGAGGTAGCTGACAATGCCTACCGCGACGGATCGTCCAAGCTCAATAATACCGAAGGCTCCTTCATCCACGACGGAGGCGTGTCGGTGGACCAGCGTAAGATGAATGCCGTGCGCGCCTACTTTGAATGGATGCCTATCCGCCAGGTGGAAATGGATGACAACCTGCGCATCTGGCGCTCCTTCAGCATCGGCAAGCTTGTCGACCTCCTCATGCTCGACACGCGCAACTACGACCGCTCCATCACCGACTTGTACTGGAATACTGACTACGTGCATGCCATCTCTAACGACGCGGGCCGCTCGCTCATGGGCCCCCGCCAGGAGCACTGGTTCTACGACCAGCTCTCCAAGTCGGCTAAGCGTGGCGCTGCGTGGCGTCTTGTGGGTTCACAGATTATCTTCAGTCGGCTCAACCAGTCGGCCGCCTACGGATCCGAGAACCCGCTCAACTACGACTCGTGGGACGGCTACATGAGCAACAAGAACCGCACGCTGAACCACTTGTATAGCAACAACATCGGCAACAACATCTTCCTGGCCGGTGATAGTCACGCGTCGTGGGTCAGCGACCTTGTATGGTTCGACGAGAAGCCCTACGACAGCGCTACTGGTGAAGGCAGTATTGGTGTCGAGTTTGCCGGCTCGGCCGTCACCTCGCCCTGTCCATACGGTGCCAACATCTCCCTGGCAACTGCTAACAACTACTCGGGCATCATCCAGCGCGCTAATGACGAGCTGCAGTGGCAGGAGTTGTACTATCGTGGATACTACGAGCTTCACATTTCCGGCGAGGAGGTGGCCGCTAACTACTTTGGCATGCCGACCGTGGTGACGCGCAACTCGTGGGAGATTCCGCTCGCCAACTTCACCGTCAAGAGCGGGGAGAATAGGCTGCAGAGGCCCGTCGCCGGCGGAGTCGTGGAAAGCGGCAGCTTGAAGGGCGGCAAGACGGTGCAGACGAATCTCACCCTCGATACCGGCAAGGGGACGTGGTTCGTGAGCCAGGCCGACCTGGAAGTTCTGTAGGAGTAGACCCCATGATGGATGCTGTACATTGCCGCCAGCAAATAACATACATGATATAATGTTTGAATGCGTGCGTTGCTGTGGTCGTGCGCTACAGTTGTCTTGTGGCCGGTGCTTTGCAGTAGTCGTGACGATCAAACAGCAAGGCCGTTAGACATGGCTCGAGTTCTTCCCGGCAACAGTCGCCCGCACGGTAGAAGTCTTGCCAGGAAGAAGATGACTTGGGCCGAGTTTCCAAAATCGTGACTTATCCGCGGTGTTTTTGTGCACTCGAATCCGCCAAACGTGCCCCCAAGTCCGCCGTTGCTATTGTACCATCCTTATCGATTTCCATTGACATCCCAACTTACGTCAAACAAAAAGCAAGCGCTGCTGGAGCAAACGAGACTCGTGTTCCACACGTGGCACGCACGTCCCGTATCTGGCCACGCGTTCGCGTCATCCACGTTCGCTTCGTTCCGTTGCCTGGCCATCCGTTGGCTTACTACGTCGACTGTGACGGCTACTTTTGCGAAGCTCTACGCAACCCACAATGCGCCGCAATAGTCCGGATTCCAGAGACCCGGTATATGGTTACATTCTTTGGGGAAAAGAGAAGCGGATACGCAGGCACTAGGCGCAAAGGGCATTGTGAGTAAGCAGCATGGTGGGTGAGTAAGGAACCCCGGGGTGTTGGACACTGGCATCTTGACAGCGGATTTCACGAATTTGGAGGCGGGCTTTCGAAAGGAGGGGAGGTTGGCGTACGCCTTCCCCATTTACGTCTAAGTAGAGAGACAAACGAGGCGGAGAAGTACTTTTTACAGCGTGCGGTGGGTCGTTGTGATGTGAAGTGATTAGACACCGAGCCTACGGGGTTGAGTGGCAGGTGGATGCCTTGGGATGGATAGCCAGCGCCCGTAGGAAGCTGTTCGGTTATGGATTCAAGTTATGTATTGTGCATAATGATGTCGGGGAATGGGATGGATTTTAGGTTCGGGCGTACATGCGTGTTGAATTACAATTTCGATCCAAAGGAGCTTCGGATTAGTCGGTCGGAGGTCTAGATCCCATCCAAGTCGAGCAAAGTATCATTGTTGGAGAGGCCAGGACTGTCGGGAAGAGGCGCACGCGACTAATCGTGTAAGCAAGCAAAGTGCGCAGTCAGCCTCTCAGACTTGCACTGATCATGGGCAGCAGGCCAAAGAGCCGGATTTTACCGAGAACAACACTGAACGCGTAGAGCGGAGGGCCAAGCCAAGCACGCTCCGATGCTTCGAGTATGAATCGCGCAAGTCTGTGTCTCACGCGGAAATCCACGATGGCAACGTGGGAGCCGTTGTACGGCCTGTCTGAGGCAGTGCACTGCTGAGGGCACGCGTAGCGTAGGCGCCGGAGGCTGAATACGAAAAAGACTCGCAGATGAAGGTACGAGCAGGCTGTGGATACAAAGCACTGTGCTGCGGCGGTGCAGGCTTGCCTGTCGAAGTGGTCTTCTCGGAGAAAAGCAGGGGCAGCAACGCGCAGGGAATATTGGGCATGGACACGGCAGCTGGTGAAGCCGTGCAATTAATGAGCACAGTAAGGGCTGAGAGATGATTGAAGCTAGGCTGCCCTGGCGTAGGTCGCAAAGCGGCTAGAGCACGGGTCATGTGGGTGGTGGGTGGTGTAGCGGGTTTGCGAAGCGGGAGGCCGTACAGAAGGGGGATAAATCCTTTGGTGCCGGTGGCGGCGGAGCTGGTCTGAGGACTTCGTGTAGGGCGCCCCAGGCTGGGATGTACTGTTCTGGTGTTGATGGGAGCCGAGCAGTCCATCGAGGCTTGCCTGCAAGTGAAACGGCGGAAATTCGTGATGGTGCGGAAATGGCGAGCAGTGAACAGTGACGAAATAGAAGAGAAGGGCAGCGGCAGCGGCGCGGCAATGTCAGGCCGATGGGGAGGGCAGGGTGGCCGGAGTGCGTCCTGGGTTGTGGATGGTGAGGGTGAGACGGGGGTCGATAGTGATGATGCGGCGTAGGCTCAGGCCAAGGGCGGGGGTGGCAGCCGCCCAAGTCGCAGCCGGGCGCTGTTGTGCCCGTGGCTGAGCCGGTGTTGCTGCTGGTGGTGTTTGCTGGGTGCTGGGTGCTGGATGCTGGATGCTGGATGATGCTGGGTGCTGGGTGCTGGGCTTGCTGTGCTGCTACTCTATGTACGCTACGCTGCTTGCATCCATTTGACCCCCCCAAGACCCAGCCGCACGCCGCCGTGGTCCTCCAGGAGCGCCGCCCGTTGCCTGATGTCTTTTGTCGTGCGTGTCGCTGCTGTTCTCGTTCCTCGTTCTCCTCTCCTTCTTCCTGCCTCTGCCCCTGCCTCTGCATTTCCAATCTCTTGATCCGTCTCGCCTACCGCTGTCGTCTGCACCACCACAGCAGGCCACAACAGAGAGCGTCGTCCATTGCACCGTGGGAGGCGGACGTTGCTGTGCCGCACTGGCCGTATTGCGCATCGTCCCGAAGCGATCCGCAGCTTTGGTATTCTCGATATACGTATTCGCTCGCTCGTTAGGCTGAATCGCGCGAGGCGCTGCGCTCCGTCCGTGTCATATACACCCTTCGCCCTCGCTCCCCACGCTCGCTCCCTTCTCATCTACGCTCGTTACTCCCACGCTTTCTGGATCCTGCCCGCGCGGTGCATGAGGGCTTCGTCGCGGCCTCAACGCGCGAGACCTTCGTGGCCAGACAGAACCACCTGCCACTTCCCCGCCTCGACCGCGATCGCGCTCTGCTACAGCTGCCGCGGCTGCAACTGCCTCTGTGACCGTCCCAATGCCGATGCGCTCCGGTTCTAAACGCTACATAAATCTCCATCCCCATGATGGCGCAAGGGAG
>Ga0247757_10000432_pt1 | contig 34883 bp, 44 predicted proteins | sample UWRJL126311R4_FD_180929 | JGI IMG/M metagenome (GOLD analysis project Ga0247757, IMG submission 180929) | Plant litter microbial communities from Arlington Agricultural Research Station in Wisconsin, United States - UWRJ-L126-311R-4 | ecosystem: Environmental > Terrestrial > Plant litter >... | reverse complement strand
GAAACTGGTGGAGATTCGAGGGCGCTCGTCTGCTGCTCCTCCTCCTCCTGCTCCGCCCTGTCTGCCTTGGTGGACGGCTCTTCCTCCTCGCTCTCCTCTACGACGGTGGCTACCGACATGGCTCCCACCGAGGGCGAGTGGCGGTGCCGCTTCGTCGTACCTGCAGTCGACAAGGTATGCTCCCCAGCTTCTATGACGGAGCTATTCTCCGTATCCAGAGGCCCGGGCCCAGAGGGATCCCGCTTAAGGATCATGGGCGGTGGGACCATTGCGTCGGCTGCGAGTTCCTCGCCCTCGGCTTCCGGCGGTATGGTGTAGTTGTCGTCCGGTATCAACCCGTACACGTCGCAGACCGTCTTGAAGAACACATAGAGGCCGGTCCTTGCTTCTACTTTCCAAAACATGTCCCGGTGCTGGAACCAAGCATGCGCAAATATCCTATACACACGCCGGAAGATGTTGGTCATGTTGCGTATCTGCTGGTGCTGCTGCGTGGATTGCTCCGTGCCCATTGCGAGCCGCGAGGGAAAGTTCTTCGGCGAGGTAAGCGTGTTGGCGGCCCAGTCTAGAGTATGGCAGCAGTAGTCGATGGCGCAGCACGACTTGGGCGGCTCGTGAACTGCACAGAGGTACTGCCACTCGGATGCGCGCATCTCGGGGCAGGTGATGGAGGAGCACGGTGGATTGTCCGAAAACAGTGCAATGATGATTGCATTGACCTTCTGCGTCAGGAAGCGGCATAGCTCGTACAGCCAAAGTGTCTTGTCCACGTTCTCGGGCGGCGTCGCCAGCCTGTGCGCCATCTCGCGGTCCACAGCCATTGTTGTGTCCGAGCCGTTGGGGTGGGTGAGCGAGTTGTGAAGCGCTTTCAGATGCTCTGTCAGCTGGAACGCGGAATCAATCTGCTCTCTTCAATTAGCTCTTTGGTGTTCCATCTGATCGTGCATGTTGCAGCTGCTCTGCGGAGCTGCGTACCTCGGCGAGATCTACCAGCGGCGGGCCCTCCGCCATATCCTCCGCCTTCGTGCCCGGCCGTATTCTCCTAGATGCGCCATAGTCGAGGGAGCTGAAGAGCTTCTGCTGCTCCTCGGATGTGGGGACGGGAGACTTGGGACCAAGCTGGTCTTCTGCGATGGGTGGTGGGCTGGGGAGACGCGGAGAACTCGAGGGGGGTGGCGCCGATGCCATCGCTGCGGCGCAATCGAGCACGAGCTCTGCGATTTGTATGAGCTTGTGACCGTTGGGTACGGGGGGGTTAACTCACTAAGTGTTTTGTTGTCGTGGACACTGCTAGCGGCGTGATTGCGAATTACCAGCGACGCACCTGCTCCTCCAAGTTCGCGCCACAGAACGCTAGCATGTTTCTGGAAAAGCGCGCATTAGCCACGCTTTTCATCATCGGCTTTCTGTTCACCATGCTATGCCGTGAACAACCGTCCCACCTCGACATTTCATTAGCTGGTTCTTGTGACCCTTCCAGCTGTACATTGGCCAAAAGTATGTAGATAGCGAATCCGCATTCGCCAAGGCTATACGCCTTGTCACTTGAAAACTTTCTAAACGTCGTACATCGGAACACCGTGAAAGGAATTCGGAATCGGAACAGCACACACCACCAGTCCTTCTATCTGCCCTACTCTCGCCTTTCAAAACCCAACTTCCCCTTCCACTTCGCTGACTCACTAAAGCGTAACCTTCCATTCCTTGTGAAGAAACAACCTCAAACATGAGTGCGGACGCCTCAGATGACGAAGTCCCCGACCTCGTACAGCCCGAGGACCAAGACGACGAAGCACCCAACCTCGTCTCCGAATCAGATGATGCGCCGCAGGGCAAAGTGCCCATCACCATCGTGACGGGGTACCTAGGAGCCGGGAAAACGACGCTCCTGAACTACATCCTGACCGAGCAGCACGGCAAGAAAATCGCCGTCATACTAAATGAGTTCGGAGACTGTAAGACCTCCTTTTCATTCCCAGTCGAAATTCAAAAAAGAAAAGAAGAAGAAGAAAAGAGGAGAGAGAGAGAGTGAGTGAGAGAGTAAATAGCTATTCCCCAAACAACCCCATCTAACCCCTTCCCCCCTTTCTCCCCAGCCATCGACATCGAAAAGCAACTCACCGTCTCCGACACCAACGCCACCGAAGCCACGCCCATCCCCTTCGTCCCGCTCGCCAACGGCTGCATCTGCTGCTCCGTCAAGGACGTCGGCGTCGCCGCCATCGAGAACCTGATGGAGCAGCGCGGCCGGTTCGACTACATCCTCCTGGAGACGACGGGCCTCGCGGACCCGGGCAACATTGCGCCGCTCTTCTGGCTCGACGACGGGCTGGGCAGTAGTATCTTCCTCGACGGCATCGTCACGCTGGTCGATGCGAAGAATCTGCTCAAGAGCTTGGATGAGGGATTTGGGGACGACGAGGGGAAGTTAGAGGAGAGGAGGAGGGAGGAGGAGGAGGAGGCGCAGCATGTGCATGGGGAGGGGGAGGCGCACAGGGGGCCGTTGTTGACGACGGCCCATTTGCAGATCAGCCATGCGGATGTGGTGCTGGTTAATAAGACGGATCTGGTGGCGGAGGAGGAGTTGCAGCGGGTGGTAGATCGGGTGCGGTCGATCAATGGGCTAGCGAGGATCAAAACGACAACGAAGAGTCAGGTGCCAGAGTTGGAGGGGTTTCTGCTAGATATTCATGCGTACGATGAGGTCAAGGATGCTGACTTGAAGTTCGCGGAAAAGGGGCACAGTCATCTTGATCCGGTAAGCTGGTGTTTTCGCCGAGCTATAGTTGAGGCATTTGCTGATTAGTATGAAGACGATAGCGACAGCCACGATTGTTTTCCCAGCCCTGACAGAGAAGGAAGTCGAGGGATTCGACAGGTTTTTGAGGACCATATTGTGGGAAGATACGCTGCCAGACGACAAACCGCATACCCCATTCGAAATACACAGGCTAAAAGGGCGCATCCCAGTAAAAGGGGGGAATGTGCTGTTGTTGCAAGGTGTTCGGAATATATACGATATGACCGAAGGCAAACCTTCGGGAGCTGCTGATGAAGAGGCGAAACTAGTGCTCATCGGCAGAGGAGTAGACCAAGATGCGTTCCGAGAGAGCTTGCTTACTGCACTCGCTACGCGCTGAGGTAGCAACATAAAATTCATCCCGTTACTAAGGTATCGCACTCCATTCAGCGTCTTCGTCGCAACGTGACAAAACCTATGCCTCAGTTACACGAGTCGAGCAAGCACTTCACCAATCCCTTCCTCCCACCCTCCCCTTTTCTCCACATCCACGCCCGTTTCTTTCTACTCGGTTTGCCGCATACGCCTAGATCTGCCGTACGCTCTTCCTCTTCACCCCCATCCAGCGCCGACCGCGACATGTGTGAACCATCTCCACTTCTACTCTGCCCCCTTTCCCTCTTCCCCTCAACACCCCCACTATTTCTAACCGCCCTAGTCCTACTCTGCCGCCTCAAGCTCTGCTGCGATGTGCTCCACTTCTTCCCATGATACACACAGACGCCCTTGATGGACGAAAGACCCATGTAGTCATCCCTCAGCGGACACAGCGGGCTATTAGGAAGATGCTCGGGCGTTAGCCACTCCAACTTCGCCTTTTCTTCTGCCGCGCGGACGCTAGGATCTTTGGCAATGGAGCGATCGGCGTCGGCGTGAGCCCACGTGGCGTCGACGAGGTGCAGTGGTCTCACTGTGTAGGGGGACAGCACGGACGTCCTGTGTACACTAGCTTGGAGTGGTCCGTCGGAGTCGGAGCCCGAGGGGGAAATGATGCTCTGAGACATGAGAAGGGCGTCCGAGTCCCAGATGCCGCCTGGTGACGTGGGTGGTTTGGTCTGGCGATCGCTGTACATGTTAAACGAGAAGTCGGCGAGCTGCTCCTCGATTTCTTCATTCTCTTCTAGCATGGGTGGTGTGGGTATGCGACGCATACCTGGCGGGCAGAAGGTGGGTGGTAGGGGCATTTTGTCGATGGCGGCTAGGCTTGCGGGTGGCATGGATTGCTTCGAGCATTTGTTCTTCATAAGACGGGAGAAAGAGAATGACTGGGCGCGCTCGGGGTGTGGCGTTTCGTAGCCTTCGTCTTTGAAACCCCAGGGCTTGCCCCATCGGAAGCGGCGAGCGCGTTTTCCCAACTCTTTCAGTTCCTGCTGAGTGTTGGCGTGGTGAAATCCTCCGAGGTTGTAGGAGGTTTCAATGCTTCCAGTTGCGTGTACTGAGGATATACGGGAGCTCTCGCTCGACCTTGCACTCTTTCTGGAACCACCGAAGCGAACTCGTCCACAGGAGCGCCCTTTGGAGGGTATTTCTTCTGGCGAAGGCTGCCAAGACGATACGAACGGCTCTACTCCTGGAAGTAAGCTTACACTATGGTTTTCGGGAATCGTTGGAGCTGCTGTCCCTGTGCTATGTCCATACCATTCCGGAGGACGATCCGTTGTCCAAGGCGTTTTGGGGCTGCGTTGTCGAGGTGAGAGAAGGCGGGGCGTCTCAATTGCCGGTACACGATTACGGACAGGTAGGTCTGCCAAGTCTAGAGCAAGGGTGAACTTGTTGGAGCCATCTTGTGGTAAGAATCTCCGGTCTTTCAAAGCTTTCTTTGGTGCTGGCGGTGCTTCTGTCGGATTCGAAGTTTTACTTGCGGAGGATACGCTTGGCTTTCGAAGGATACTCGGCGGCATTGCACGTGTCACGTGCGTTTTCTGATGCCCAACTGGCACACTCTCGCCCTCTATAGACTCTACTTTCTTCTCGGACGGAAGAAACATACCCATGTCCGGCGCATGTCTTCCTACACCTCTTGCTATTGCGCTCATAGATGATCGGCTACTATCAGTCCGAGATAAAGTACCATTGAGGCCAGAGAAAGATACCGAACGCTGGAGGCTAGACGGTCGAGACGAAGTGCGGTCGGAGACGCTGCTGCCATTTTTGTCAAGGGGGTGACGATTGCCGCCTAAAGGAGGCTCGGAACTTTCAAATTGCTGATCATCTTTTGAAGTGTGCTGTGACCCGGGTGGAGTATGGACAGCATACTGCGTGAAAATGGATCCTTCCATGGGACTGGGTTTTGGTGTTGGTGTTGGTGTGCCATCTACACATGAAATTCGTAAGTGTATGTCTTGCACGTTGGAAAGTTTTGATTCTACTACCTGAGTCCTGATCGCCTAGGGTCTGCGTGCCAGTGCTCGGGTTAAAAGCCCATATTGATAGGCCAGGCAACCATATTTGAGACCCTTGCGACTTTAGGGGTGAAGATGCCGTATTCATGTAGACTGTTCAAGGAAGCAGCATGTCTTTAAAAGCTCCTCTACCTGTAATAGCATAGGGCAAAGCTGGAAGAGTCGTGAAAAATATGTTTCGAAGATTAAAAATATTGCCGACAGGTAACTATCATGCAGGGGGATGGAGTAGGTTTGCAGTGTGAATACTGAGGTAAACACCTAAGTAGAATTGTGAGAGTTGGGGCTATCACCGTTCGTATAAGGAAGTCACGACACTTGGCATTCATTGGACATGCTTGACATGTTGATCGACCTCAGATCCCGCGCAAGGGCATACGAGGTCCTTAACGTAGATATTACGCTCCAAAGGAAGAACATGGATATACCCCAACGCCCCCAGATGCATCCCCAGCACCAAGCCCAATACTCTATCCGGACTCTATGCGCCTATATCCAATTCAATCAGACCTCTCTTCATGACATATAATACTGCGTCATTATTTCATCTCGGCAGCGGTGGTTGCTTGAACGACACTAGTGCCGTCGACAAACCTCGTTCGGAAAATCCGATTTGCATTCTGGAACATGCCGTCCTTGAGACTGACGACAATGAACTGTGAGCCCTTGAACCGAGTCTTGATAAGGCGACCGATGTTTTGTGTATGTGAAAGATCCAGCGCTGCGTCGACTTCGTCCAGGATGTACATGGGTGCTGGCTTGAATTGCAACAAAGCCATGATCAGTGACAAAGCAATCAGAGACCTGTTTAGATAAGTGGTTGAATACGAGAGACATGAGAATGAGCTTACCGTTGGCCACCACTCAACTCAGTCAAGGACTGCTTCCAGACCTTACCCAGCATGACTTTCACCTCAAGACCATCAGCAATGGTCTTCCCTTCGGGTGGGTCAAGCTTTGCGAAGCTTCCGGGAAGAAGCTCATTGAAGATGTGACCAAAATCGCCGTTAACTTTGGTCCACGTCTTTTGCAGAGCTTCTTTCTTGTACCTATCTAACTTGACGATGGTTTCTTCGATCTTCTTCTTGTCCTTGATCACAGTAGCCATGTTCCTTTTTAGGTTACTCTCTTTCTTTTCAACACTGTCGATCATAGCCATAACCTTGGGGTTGATCTTATTCTTCATACCACGTAGGCGTTCGTCCATAGTCTTCCGTCGGGCTTTGCACTCTGACATATTTTGGCCTTTGAAGTCATAAGGAGTGGCCGCCCTCCCGAAGAGCTCGCATTCGTCGGCAACCCAGTCATGCTCTTTCTCAAGCGCTTGTAGATTTCCTGCCGCTGCGTCTTGCTCTTTATGAAATCGTTCGATTTCGTGTCCGAGCTTCTTTTGTTCGAGACCTGCTTCTGTGATGGCAGTGTTTTTGCTCCTGATCGCCTCTTCCACGGCGCGTAGCTCCTCGTCGAAGCTGGTGAGCTTGGCTTGCTCATCAGCAAGATTGGCCTGGGCCAAGTCATGGGCATCCTGCATTATGTTAGTATGAACTAGTAATAAGGAGGTCTCGACCAACCTTTACTTTGGCTTGTTGAGCGATCAAGGTATCAATCTCCTCACTTTGGGTCTTCAGAGTCGTCTGGACATCTTCTAATTGCTCCTGCGCTGCTGCAAGATCGCTTCCGCATTGCTCTGACTCCACCATAGCTTCTCTCATTTCGGATTGAAGTGGCTTGATTGATGCACTGTTCTTGCTTACAGCCTTCTTTAGCTTGTCTAGTGAAGCCTGCAGTTCGGCAAGCTTGCTACCCTTGTTGCTGTTGAACTCCTTCATGTCCTTCTCGATCCGCTTCACTTCCTGGGTAGCTTCATCTTGCCGCACCTTGGCGTCCTTGATGTCCTGAGTGAGCTGAATAACGTTGTTCTTCATTTCATCAACCGCCTGGATAATGGAAGAAGAAGAATTGCCACTGATTTGTTCCTCAGTAAGCTTAATCTCATGGGTTTTGAGGTCGAGCTCCTGTTTGATCCTTCGACCTTCATCGAGCCTCTTCTTTTCTCTTTCCAGGGTTGCTCGAACAGACATAAGCTGTTGCTCCTCGGACTGCATGTCTCTTGCAATCTCGTTGAGCTTTTGTAAGGTAACCAGCACCCCGCTCGATTGGGGCGCGCTTCCACCGGATAGTGTTCCTGCAGGATCATACACGTCGCCTTCAAGAGTGACACTCTTCATTCGAACGGCAGGATCAAAAGTGACGCGCTTAGCTGTCTCAGCATCTGCACAAACGAGAGTAGAACCGAAAACATATTCCATGGCAGCTGTTACTTCTTCTTCGTATCCAACAAGAGATAGAGCTAGATGGACCTTGTTAGGCGCGATACGCTGGGCAGCACCAATCTTTTCGGCCGATGCACGGAAAGCTGCTATCTTGTTCAACGGGATGATGGTGACTCGCTTCTTGAGCCTTCCATTCTGCAAAAGTTGAGTACCCGTTTCTGCAGTGTCAACAACAACGTTGTAGAGGCGGCCTCCAGCACATATCTCAAGGGCAGTCCCGGCCTGGGTATGTTGCTTATCGAGCGTGAACAGTTGGGCGACTAAGCCTTTGACGCGAGAGCGGTCGAAGTTGGGAGAGGGGTCATTGTAGCTGAAGTCAATGTTGGCAACCTTTCGCTTCAATCCATCCGCTTGCTGCCTCAAGTCACGTATTCTTGATTGTAAGCGCGTCTCTTCCTGATACAGTCCTGACTCCGTCCCAGGCTCAAAGCCCATCTTGGCGAGTTCCGCTTCCAGCTTCTTCGCCTGGCTCTTCAACGCCTCCAACTCTTTGAGGAGACCTGAATTCTGCTGCGCTGCCTTCTTTGCTTTAGGCTCATCTTCTTTGATTTGCTTCTGGAGGTGTGCAATTTTGAGCTTGCTCTGCTCTTGTTCGGTCGCTGCCGCACTCGCTCGGTTTCTGGCATCCTGGAGCTGACCTTGGTAGCCACTTTCCTGTCCTTCCTTGGATGCTACGCCTGTTTGGAGCGTCTGCAGTAACTCTTCCTTTTTCTCAACCTCCTCATTCTGCTTAGTCAGTTCGTCATGTGCGGTTTTGTACTTCTCCTGCAAAGACTCGTATGCTTTCTTCTTGTCTTTTAATTGCTTTTCGAGATCTTTTACGCTCTTCTCGATCGTCTTCTTCCGGTCGGCCTCTTCTGCCATGCTGGTTTTCTTCAAATCGAGAACAGTCGATAGGCGAACCACTTCGTGGGAGTGCTCCTTGACTTCTTCCTCCAGAGCTTGGAATCTGCCCCCTTTTCTAAGCTCCTTGTCGCGTGTCGCCTTGACTTTCTTAATGTCCTCCTGCAGATACTCAATTTCTCCTGTCATACGCTCAGCTGCAGCTTCCAAGTCTTCTGCGCGCTGCTTCTTTGCCTCCAAATCTTCCGCAGACTGTCGCAGCCTCTCTTTATACCTTATGTAATCATGGGCTACGACAAGACGCGTCAGTCGTTCGAGGTCGCCTTGAGTTTGCTGGAATTCGAGAAAGGCGCGCTTTTCTTGGCGTAGTTTTTCGAGCTTTGGGTCTATCTCGTCCCGAAGTAATTCTGTGATCTCCTGCACCTTCATCTCCTTCTTCGCCATTGTTTTGTATGCCTTGTCTCTACGGTCCTCAAACATGCGAGTTCCTGCGGCCTCTTCCAGCATGGCCAAGATTTCTTCCGCTTTCATGTTCAGCACTTTTGTGATTCGTCCCTGCATAATGAGGAAGTTTGGGTTGTTGATGTTGAGGCCGCATGATTGGAATAAAGTCCATACATTCTGCTGCTGCGCGCGATGCCCGTTGATCAGATACTTGCTCGTTCCGCCAAGCACAATTTGCCGTGTCACGTCTATCACCGATAGGTGCTGGAAATTCTGGGGACTCTGTTTGGGGTCATCGTTCGCAAATGTGATGGTAACGCTCGCTTTCGTAACACCGGCTTGACCGCGCTTATAGATGAGATCCTGGTGATTCTGTCAGCATGCTCAACACCTGTTGCAACGGTGGGGCTCACTTGAAGATTCTGAGCGCGGACGGTGCTCATGTTCGTTATACCAAGCACAAAACATATTGCGTCTAGGATGTTGGACTTCCCAGAACCATTGAGACCGGTAATCGAGTTGAAGCTATCGTCCCTGCCATCTGTGAGCATTTGCTGGTGCAAGTGCAGAGGATCAACACACCAGCCAGTAATGACAGTACGGACGGCGTACGATTTGAAGCCCTAAGAGTTGATTAGCAGTGTTCGCAAGCAGTAGAAGGCCTCCCTCACATCTATGACCAGCTTTGTGATTCTCATGTTCGCAGCATATGTTGTTAGTCGGTGGGCTGTTTGTTTATTCAACGCGCCGCTGCGAGGACACTAAGCGATCGCGGGACCGCCCGCACGGCATCACGTGACTATAAATCTTTAGCATGACAGACCCGAGTTATCGCGATACATATTCATGCTCCAAAGTGGACCGTCTTGTCCCTCTTCATCCCTCTAGCTCCGGTCGGTCCTTTGGCGTGACGCCAGTATCCAACACACCCATGTGCGTCGTACCGTCACATCAAACAACCCATGCCTTGGCCAGAACGCACGATTGATTGATCACACATTGCGAATCGCTGGGGCCCACCCGCAAGGCTCTTCAGTGCAGCCGTTCCCACCCGATTGTCACGACAAGGGCTGATGCGTTCGCCTCCAGCGTCCTGGCCCGAAGCCCGAATTGTTTCTTGGCACTCCTTAGATATCCCTGAAGGTTGAGTGTCTTGGCTCGCCAGCCTTTTCCCTGGCGATGATGAGCTCTGGTGAATGAGCGTGCCGACGTCGACTTTCCTTGCGAACGCGGTCGAGACGAAAGTCCCTCGACGACACTTGGATTCATACCATGATCTGAAAGCGGGCACGCCACAACGCCTTCCCTGCATTAAGCAGCACAAGCTTCGTTGCCACCGAATGCTTGTCGCACCCAGCCCTGAGCTTGACCACCCCCGAAATGGTGGGGAGCCCACCCGCGACTAAAACGGCAGCTGCCATGATTGGGCTTCCAATCATTCGATGATTCGCACCCCGATATGAATCTGTGCCGTATTTGCGCAATCCTTAGGCCGTATGTCGCACTCGGTCGAAGATCCGAGCAGTATGCGTTTAAAAACTCTGTGCCCTCCCCGTATCGTGTGCTGTCGCACTGCCAAAGCAACGCCCGCCCGCCGCAGTCAAACGTCCATGAGCTCGCAAGATGGCGCCACTTTTCAATCGCTTTCGGCGCGCACCGCCCGAGGAAAAGACCGCACCACAAGTCACCAGTACCGCTGAACCAGCCGACAGTATCGATCGAGTGGACAGCGAGAAGAATGCTACGCAAGACCCCGAGAAGCCACCCTATGAAGCTACTTCTGGCGGGACGCCTGTTCTCGACGGAGAGGATGAGGCTGACCTTCCGGATGATGTGAAGGAGCTGCCCAAGGTGGTGCGCAACATCGTCAGTCTCGAAGACGATCCCAATGCGCCCACCATCACTTTCCGTTACTTTGTGCTTTGTGCCCTGCTTGTCCCTCCTGGTGCCATTCTTTTTCAAATGGGGCAATATAGGACTACGGCGGCTGCCTATCCGGTGCTCTTCGTGCAAATCGGTAAGCTATGTTCCGAAGCATTGCATTGCAGTTCTGACACCACCCCAGCTGGACACTACCTGGGCTACTGGTTGGCCAAGATTCTTCCTAAAAAAACGGTCCGCGTTCCATTCACAAAGTTTAGCTTTAGTCTCAATCCCGGTCCATGGTCTGCCAAGGGTACGTTGAACAGACGACTATGGAACCTAGAAGCTAACCTTCACAGAGAACGTGCTCGTGACTGTGACAGCGGCCTCTGGTGCAACGTCAAACGCTGCCTGGGCACCCATATCATTGGCTGAGCTCTATTACAACACAACGATCCCAGCTGCGGCAAGCATCTTCTTCATGTGGGCTATCGTATTTATTGGATATGGAATGGCAGCACTGGCTAGGCAATTCCTACTATACGATCCCATCTATATGTAAGCGAAAACCTGTGCTATTTGATTCGAGATCTGACAGATGTACAGTTGGCCTTACTCGTTGATGCAAACTGCTGTCTTTGAGACCCTACACAAATCTGTTCAGGACTCATGGGTTGCTCGCAAGCAGAAATATGTGTTTTTCGGATCCTTCGTCTTCATAATCTTCTGGCAATTCTTACCAGAATATGTCTTCCCGATGCTGAGTTCACTGTCTTTCCTGTGCTGGGTAGCTCCACGCAACGCTACTGCAAACTTCATTGGCGCCGGGATCGGTGGTATGGGTTTCCTGAACCTTTCGTTGGACTGGGCCAATATCAGCAACATATCCCTGAACAACCCCATGATTGTTCCATTCTGGACTACTGCCGTTCTCACCGTTGCTTTTGTATTCAACTGTTGGGTTCTCATTCCAGCTTCGAAGTGGGGAAGTCTCAGCATGTGGTCGAACGAGACGGACACCCAGCTCATGTCAAATCGCGTCTTCCTGGGAAATGGAACAAGATATCCAGTGACGAAACTCATAACCCCTGATTTGAGGTTCAACGAGACGGCATATCAAGAGCTTGGACCGATATACCTCGGAACGCAAGAACTCTGGTCCATGTTTTTCGACTACTCGTCCTACATCGGTGCGTTGGTGTGGATGGGGCTTTTTGGTTATCCCCAAATTCGGGACACGTTAAAGACGATTCGAGCACGCGCCGCCCACAAGGGCAAGGACACTGTAAACGATTTCTATTCTGATCGTCTCAACGTTATCATGCGCTCGTACAGAGAAGTCCCACTCTGGTGGTATGTAGCCTTGTTTCTGGCTTCATTCATCACCATCATTACTATTCTCGCCTGCGGCTTCTTTTTCATTCCCATTTGGACCTTCATCGTTGGCCTTCTGACTACAGGAATCATGATCGTCCCCTTGGCGTGGCTTTACTCCTTCTCGGCCTTCCAACTTCCAATCGGCACCTTCAACGAACTTCTCTACGGGCTCATGATACACGCTACAAACGGACACAGACATCCAGCTGGCGCCAATGCCTATGGAGCGATTGCAGGCGACATCTGGTACCGCGCCCAGTACATGCTGCAAGACCAGAAGATCGGACACTACATGCACGTTCCCCCCCGCGCCATCTTCCTCAGCCAGATTTTCGGTGAATTTATCGGCGTGCCCATTAATTATGGCATCATCAAGTGGGTGCTCAAGACAAAACGGGACTACCTGCTCGGCATAAAAAAGGATCCTCTGAACCAATGGACTGGTCAGATGCTCTCTAACTATAACACCATGGGCGTGCAGTACGTACTCATTGGGCCGAAGCGGCTTTTCGAGCGCGCAATGTACAAGCCGCTTCCCTACGGCTTTCTCTACGGCGCGTTCGCCCCCGTCGTGCTCTACGCACTGCACCGTGCTTTCCCCAAATCGAAGCTGAAGTTTCATCTCTGTAAGTCTCCCCACTCCCTACCTCCCCAACCCCCAAATCAGCACAGTCTACTAACTACCCTCTTCTCGTCAGGGAATGTCACCATCTTTGGGGCCGGTATGTCTAACTTCTATGGTAACCTGTCCACTGGCTACATCTCGCGCTTCATTGTCGGATACATTTGCATGCGCTATTACTTCCGCCACCGCTTCGAGACTTGGAGGCGCTACAACTATCTCATTGCTGCTGCGCTCGATGCCGGTTTCAACATCGCTATGCTGCTCATGTTCATCATCTTCTCCAGCGGTAAGGTTATTACTATGCCGAACTGGTGGGGTAACAATGAGAAGAGTGTCGAAAGGTGCTTTGCGCTGGAGTAGCATTGAGTTAAGGAATTTGACCACTGTCTTCTGTGGGGAAAGTTAGAAGAAGGATGGAACGAGCAGTAGTCGTATTTCTGACCCTACCTTTACCACTGGAAGAAAGGTAGGCACACAAGCCTGGGAAACCCATAAGGCTTCTAGAACATACGAACTGACTTACCGCCTCCTTGAAGTTCTCATTAAAATCGGTCACTATCAATTGATATGTTGCCAATTCCGGCCTTCCCCTTAAGTGCTTGGTGAACATGTCCCTTCTCTATGACAAATAGTATATGCTGCGCGATACGCCGGATAGTATCAAGCCGACTGCCGTGCCGCTGGGCCGTATTTGGGATTATTATTCTGCGCGTTTCCTTTGTTTACCTAATATTAAGTGGTCTATCGTTAGTAATGAGGGTTATGCTATGTGGCTTGTTCGATATTTCACTCATAGTACTGGCAGAGCATAGTAGCCCCTGAATTGGTTCAAAAGACCTTACGATGGTGGATGGTATTCAAATGACCTTTCTTTTTGCGCCGGCTTACTTGAAGAAGTTTTCGCCAATACACGTAGCGGAAAACATTCATGATGCTCTAGGAATAGTCCAAACCCACTTCATCCTCGGGCACCCTGGACAAGAAAACATTCTCTTCTCGCCCAATAATACGCTTTAAACAACCACTTCAAACCAGAACACACAACTTCTAGTCCTTCCGTATCCTCCCCACTTACGTAAACATCCTTCCCCTCCCCGCCCTCCTCAACGGACTATTCTCCCACGCCTGCGTAAATCCTTCCTCATCCTCATCAGCATCCACATCCGCGAGATCCACGCCCGTAACCCCTTCGTCGAACTCCTCATCTTCCAGTCCCTCCTCCTTCGGCGTGCCAAACGCTGGACTCGTCGCCACACGTGGCCGGCTCTTAAACACTCTATCGTAGTCGACGTCGTCACTGAACAGGTCCTCCTTCGGCGTGTGCTCGCCGCTCTTCGCTTCCTCGATCGTCTGGAAAGATCTGCGGTTGCGCGGGGTGTCGAATTGGTTGACGGGGAAGATGGATTGGCGGGCGGTGGACTTTTGTTTTTCCGTGTCTCTGGGAGCGAGCGAGGCGCGGGGTTTAGCGTTGGAGGCAGCCATAGTGAGGCGGGTGCGCTCGAGGAGCGAGGTCTGGCGGTCGAGTTGGGTTGTTTGGGGGGTGGGGGGCTCGGGGAGGGTAGGAGAGGGAGAAGGGGATTCGGCGATGGTGTGGAAATCGGTGGTGAAGGCCATGGACATGCGGGTGCGTTCCATGAGGGAGAGGCGTGGCTGTGGTTTCTTGATGGGGGAGGGAGTTGCGTCGCCAATGGTGGATATAATTTGCGCTGCGAGAGCTTCTTCGGCAGTGAAGGAAGGAGGCTCGAGAATTGGAGGTTCAGAAGAGTAGAGCGAGTTTGGTGGAGGTGATGATGAAGACCGTGAGGGCCGACTGCTGGTGTGGGGAACCTCCATAGGCGGGTTGATTGTTGGAAGAGGATATGGAGCATCTTCATTATGCTCAGGATCTTCATACTGCTCGACAGGATCGTGTACCTGTTCGGGGGTAGGTATAACAGCACGAACCGTAGATGGTTGCCCGACTAATGTGGTCTCCGAATCAAGAGGCGTTGCCGTAGAACATTCACTAAATGACGCTTGTCTCATAGGAGGTGGGTTTTCCGAGCTTTTCCTAGGATGAAGGGCTGGTTTTGCAATTTTGGGATGATCGAGGGCGTGTTTAGGTATTCCGTGCGACGATAAGGTCCTAGACCGTACATGAGAGCGTGACGTACCAAATGAAGATCTACGCCGTTTGCTCTCTGTGAATGAATGGCCGTGGTATGTATCCGCAGCACGGGCAAGCTCGGCATCTAGCTCGGATATGATATCCTGATATTCCGGCTGTAAACTTTGTTTTAGGGTAGCAATGTTCGCAAGTCCCTTAGAACCTAGTTGAAGTTGTAGATGGTCATCAAATTTGAATTCCTTTGTTGGTTGAATATCCTTCTCTGGCCCAGATACTTTGGCTTTGGCCTCGCGTTGCATTTTGATTTGGAAATCCTTCCATTTTTGCAATCGCGCCTGTTGTTCATCCAACCTGAATTGGAGGTTCTCTAGTAATCCAGCCTCGGGCACAGCATCCTCAAGCCTACGCCCTTGTTCAACCATAGCCCAAATTTTCTCAAATGGTGCTTCCAAAAAAGCAGCATCGCCGTGAACATTGTCGCCGTGCAACATTACTGAGACCCATTTCTGGTTGCCTAGCCAATTGTCCTTCAACTGTTTTTTGATTGCGTCTACCTCTTTCTGTGGTACAGTTTGTTTACGAGGTGGGGGCGTTTCCTTTCTTTTGCGTATTCTTTGTTGGATCTCATCTGCTTTCAAGTCCAATAGCCTCTCGAATTTAGCAAACTTCCTCCTCTTCTCTTCCTTTCTGCGCAGGACATTTGTGAGCGCTGCCTTATGCGCGATTGCCAAAGGTAGCAAAGAGGCCTGTCCTTTGCTGGATAGTGTAACTGCGGTAGCTAGATCACGCGCAATCGCTCCATCCTGCGCCTGCTTCTGCGACGAGGCTAAGACCTTCTTCAAGACAATAGAGGAAAGTAGAGCCAGCAACTCGTAAAACTTCTCGCCCTTGCATTCATCCAACATCGTTTTGCGGAGCACGGCCTCTCGTCCTAGGATGCCGTCTTTCTTTAGGGCTTCCAAAGAGCGATGAAGGGCAATGCGCAGATTGCGTGACTGAAGGGGTTCGAGCGGTGGGAAGAAGGGTTGGAGTTTCTATATAGAGCTCAGTATTCGGAAATGCGATGGCCAAGTATCAAGGGCCGCGTACCTGGCTGGTCTCCACAGGGTCCCATAGCTCGAACAAGCGGAAGAGTGACCACTCGACGGCTCCGATTCGCTGCTTCTGGTCGGCATTCTTTGCGGAGAAGGTTTGCACGGTAATATTTGGCCAGTCTTTCCTCTGATCCAGGTCGAGCAGGCGCAAATTGGTCACAAACAATTTGATGTCTGAGGGGGCTAGCGGATTGCCGAGGGCTGGTTTGGTGTTTGTTTTGACGGACAAACTGCGCGCGACCCCGTTTGCGGTAGAGGCTTGGGAGATGGTACGAGACATTTTTGGGATATATAAGGAGATAGGGGCATGGTGCAGCGAAGCACAACGTCAGTCCTTCAGTTGCAGTCCAAGTTACCAGATCATAAATTCGGCGTGTGCAAGTGAGTTATAGCAACCAAACAATGCCAAGACGCTTTCTCGATTTCCGGTTAGCTCTTCCGACGGCTGCCCAATATGGCGGGTGTAGAGGGCAGCTTCCGTCATTTCACTCGATCGCGGCCTCGAGTCACAGCCAACGTGCGCTGCCACTCAATCCTGGCCGCGCCACCTTCGCTTCCACCTTTACCTCAGCTTCCGCTGCTTCACTCTCGTCGTCGCTCTCACTATCCCGCGGACATCGACCTCACATCCCCGCAGCAATAACCGCACCTCGCTATTTCACTTACCAAAATATACTCGTTGCCACCATGCCCAGCAACAGCGCCACAGGTCGCCCAAGCACCGCCAATGAGAGCACGCAAACTAATGGCTTCCCCGAGCTCCACGCTGGCGAATTGGCCCAGAACGACGTACAGAGCCACGGTCGCTGGACGGTAGAGAGCGGTATGTTGTGAACATGGAGCGCTGTCCGTATGCGACACCTTCCTTTCCCGGTTTACCTTTACACAGTCGCTGCCATAGATAGCTGACCATTTTCTAGTGTTATCCGAGATCGAACCTCGTTACGCTGAGAGCACAAACTCGCCCGTCGCCTTTTTCCATCTCCTTGAGCGCCTAAAGACGACTAAACGTGCGGGATGGCGACGGTTCGGCATTCAGGACTGCGAATCCATCTCTGACCACATGTACCGGATGAGTATCATAACTATGATGGCGCCCGCCTCCCTCACTGGAAAACTGGACATACTCAAATGTTGTCGCATGGCTCTTATTCACGATATGGCTGAATCACTAGTCGGCGACATCACCCCTGTAGATAACGTGTCCAAGGAAGAGAAGAGCAGGCGGGAGTCGGAAACTATGGACTACATCTGCAAGAATTTGCTTGGGAAGTTCAATGGTGGTCTCAACGGAACCGAAGTGCGTAAGATCTGGCAAGAATACGAAGACAGCGAGACATTGGAAAGCAAGTTTGTGCACGATGTGGATAAGATCGAACTGATTTCGCAGATGGTTGAATATGAGCGTCTGTATAAAGGGGAAAAAGACCTAGGCGAGTTCACCTGGGTCACTAAGAAGATCCAGTCAGATGAAGTAAAGTCTTGGTCGCTTCAGCTGTTGTGGGAGCGCTTGGAGATGTGGCAGAGCTGGGGCAAGCAACCTCGCTGGGCAGCCGATACGAAGCCTAAGTCAAAGCCTATAATTTCGTGATTGAAACTGCCATCACAAAAGGTTCTCGACTCCTGCTACGATTTACGGATACATGCGGTTTGTTTGGTATTCAAGAAGGTAATTAGATCCAGTGAGCCTTACGACTATCGATGTCCCTAGAATAAATGATACTGAGCTTTCCTACTTTTCACTCCAGTTCCCCACTGATTCTATTAATTGCACGTCATTACGTACTCTTGCACTCCCCAATACCTTTACCGACGAACTAAAACCTGGTCGTGAACGCTCTGAACCAACTTGGCATTTTCCACATCACTTCAATATCTATGGTGATTATTTCTTCAATTCTAACCAAACCTAGATATCAAGTCAATTACTAGTCAGAAAACAGAGTAAATTATCTAGAGTCAGAACTTATACGCTCATTGTGTGCGATCGCCGGCGGCCCGAGGCTTGGCCCGACCTTCAGACTCTTGACACGACGTCTCCACCATCACTTTGTCTATGTCATATACGCTGCTTCGACACCGCTGGCGAATTGCCGCTTCTATCTTACCTATCCCAATGCCTGTAGATTCGTTTCACCCTATACCATTGCCACTTACGGATTGGCTCTCTTAAACATGACTAAACGTCAAATGTGTTTCACTGCCTGTTAGGAACAATGCATGCTGGAGATTACTTCCCTGGGAAATGATGTACACATAAGAATGTAGTTTACTGTATGATCAGAATACAAGTTTCTTTCATGGTTCCCGATGACAATGTGTCCATCATTTCGACGTTTGGTTTCACCAGCATAGAACCCTATAAGTAGGCTGCAGCCCACCATGAGGATTTAAATATCTGAGCGGTACTTCTATGGTCATGTATTTCTCGGTATCTATACTAATAGCAGCACTTGCGGCGGCCGCTGAGTGTGCGTTGCCTCAAAGGCCCAAATGCAAGCCTTTCGAAGGAGATTTCACCATCAACCAATACCAGCTATATCCTGAAAATGTGGGCTTTTACTTCACATCTTGGAAGCTCTACATCGAGTACCCTCCTTTCATTGTCTCTTCTCACTACCTCTGACCCCTTTCCACAGTCAACTCTGGAACGCCTCTCTCGGCATCTACGACCCCTACACACAATTCCACCAAACCATCGAATTCCCCGGCATCTCGCATAAACATGCCCTTAATATGGGCGGCACAGCCGTCGACGGCCACACTGGCCGCTTCTCCCTTGTCGCTAACGGACCCCTTGAGTTCCCCACGGCTGGCGCTAGCATCGCTGGTGACCGTTGGCTCCTATCTTACAATCCCATTTCAAAGAAGACAGCATTCCGGATCAATCTAACGGTTACAAGCCAAGGCCGCTACGGAGGGTTCCAGGACGTCGAGCACGATCCACAAGGCAACGTCTTTGTGGTCGGAAGTTTTCCAGGCACCCTGACTAAAGTAAGTCGCGACGGAAAATCTGTCATGCCGTGGTATTTGCCGCGCGAGATTGTGCCGAAAAATAAGGGAATTAGCGGTATTGCAGCTGTGGGGTGGACGTTGTTGGCGTATGGGGAAGCGAGTGGGGAGCTGTGGAAGTTTGATATGCGTGCTAAGAAAGGTGTGCCTGTTGTGGTTCCTGTGATCAAGCGGAGCCATTCGCTTGCGCCGAGCGATGCTATTTACTTGCCGCCTAAGTACGGGGGGAAAGTGTTGCTGGTTGCGGAGAGTATGGTGGGGGTGAGTGTGTTTAGGAGTAGAGATTTGAGGTCGGATGGTGCGGAGTTTTTGGGGACGGTGTGGCTGCCGCCTGTGAGTATTCTTTAACGTTCATTCCCTCTAGGTTTCTTTTTCGGTTTATTTTTCGGTTTCCAATTTCAGAAACGAAGAATACTTGCCGCAGAAATGTTTCCCTAACAAGAAACAGGTTGACCCGGAGGTTATGCTTGTGGCGCCCGTCCAAGTCGGCGACGGCTTGTACCAAGTCTTTGTGTACTTTAGAGACGAGGGTTTGGAAGGCCCTGGGACGGTAGGCTCGAAGAAAGAGTTTCCGTTTTATGATATCACTGCGAAAGTGGATAAACTAGTAAACGGCTGCTAGGCAATACCTTCAAGTGTGTAACATAGACATAGATAGTTGTTTGGAAACCGTTTCCGTACCCAATTTGTAGCTGTGTGGGCTTTATATTTTGTGGTTAACAGGGAAAAGGCGACAGAATATACTGTGCAGCTGTCTACTAAAATTTTATTCAATCGAAGTTTAAATCAATCTAACGCGTTATCCTTAAGGATGTATTCTATTGCATACTGCGTAGGGACTCAGACTGATATATGGTAGATAAACTCCCGTTATGGAATTCAACCTTACAGCAAGGAGTAAAGAAATCTTTGGAATGTATTTGCTTGCTGTTGTAAGGCTGCATATCAAAATACTGAAACTTATCAAGTACATGAAAACCCCAGATCTGAATGGTGATGCACAGACTTCTCTCCCATTATTGTTTTCTCCAAAGCAACACCCTATGTCACAATGCTTCAGCCACCTTTCACCCACATTATCAATCAGATGATGACTTTGTATGGTAGAAGTCCACCACTCAAAATATCTTGAACCTCATTAACTCTTTCTCTTAATCACTATTAGTAGCAGGATACCTGTAGATTGACGTCTTCATCTTCCAGTTCTCCCTCTCGACGAAAGAAAGGATACCGACTTCTTCCATAAGGACAATAGAATAGAACTATTACCCGACAATTCTAAGAAAACACCATAAAAAACGACGGGTACCCCGATTAATTTTTGTTGGTTTGCAAAGGGTACTTTGCATGGTTCTTATTTTTGATGTTATGATACCCCTCAGTTGCTCTAAGAAAACACCATTACCTGACAAAAGTTTCGTTCTTATTACTGATAAGGTAAGAAATTTTGTAAAATAGGTAGAAGTTTTCAACCCCTTCTATTACATTACCACCGCGCTACTATCACTTCTGATTTGAACCTATCAGAAGAACCCTTTGTAGTCTAGTGAACCGGGACAGATCTATAGCGAGAACGTCCATGAACGGATATTCTCTCGCCAGTGAAGCTTGGGGCAAGGTAGGTTGCTGAATGAGAAACGAAGGACTGGGAAAGACTCCTATTTTGCTGAGTATGTAACGAAGGAGGGCGGTGTGGTAGACATGGTGGATGGTTGGCGGATGAGAAGAGGCGTGGACTCAGCTCTCGTCTTCTACTTCTACGATATTTCTGTTAAAACAATAGCTTAATCGATTCCATATTACTGCAGAGTCTCGGCTTACGTGGAGCTAAATTCAAAATTGAAGAGTAGATGAATGCGGACGGCTACAAACATACCAATAGGCTGTAAGGAATTATTTTCACACTCTTTGCTGCCTAGTTAGTTTCTTCTTAACTACTTAGCGTTACGAATTATTGGCTCGGAGTATATAAGCTGAATGACCAGTAGATAAAATGTTGAATCACAACAATCCAGCCAACAGGCAGTGGCTAATGTAACTTCACTTGATATCGGTCATTAGCGGAAAAAGGCTATTCCATTACAACTCCGAATGCACTACTAAACCCCTCCCTATCCCACTCTTTATCAACTATCTACAACGCACAGTGAATTAAATCCGCGTATCATATCTGATTCATATCCCTACCCTTATTATCTGACCAACAACCACCTACATGAAGGCTGCAACCGCAACAAGCGCGCCACCAAGCACACCCGCGACCTTACCCTCCCTTGCCACAGCCGCACCTGTGTAATACGCCACATCAGTTGTGGTAGCCGGATAGTATCCCCCGGTAGGCGTTGGCCCCGTCGGATACTTAACCAAGCTGGTAGCATACCCTAGCGACGGCGTCTCTCCGCCTGTGTGCGAATGTCCCGGCGTCTGCCCATGCGAATGCGGCGTGGGCGCCACATATGGGATAGGCGTGTACTCAGTATGACTCCCGCCAATGTCCTCGGTGTGCGTGAGTGTGTGCGTGCTGCATGACTCGCAGGGCTTAACGACGACGGGGAATGCGGTGGGAGGAGCACTTTCGTCAGTGCATGTCGTGGTGGAGACAGTGACGAAGTCGGTGGAGGCGTAGGTCACTGTTTCGGAGTGGAGGGCGCAGATGTAGCAGGGGAGTTTGGACGTGCTAGCGTCGTAAATGGGGCGGATGGAAGTACTGCAGGGGATGTAGCTTGTGGCGGCTGAGGAGTAGGTTACGTCGACGATATACTCTACACCAATGATCTTAGGGCCCGTGGGTGTGGAGGGGGTGACGTAGGGAGGTGGTGTGTAGGGGGTGGTTGGTGTGCTACACGTGGTGGTTTTGTGGCCAGCGGTCGGAGTGCCAGTGGCATAGTACGAAGAGCTGACTGTACTGTTTTTGTATGGACCATGGGTTGAGTAGGCAGTCGGGTAACCACTAGATGCACCTGTCCCATATGGCGGGATCGACGAAGACGAGTTTCCGGGCGCAGACTCGCAAGTTCCGTCGCCCTTGGGAAGGCCACTCTCGCACTTGCAGCTTAGCGAGCAGCCATCTCCGTTTACAGCATTGCCGTCGTCGCACTCTTCTCCAAGACTGGCATCCCAAGTTCCATCACCACACTTAGCGGGGGTAGCTCCGCGAGAAAGGATATATGGCAATCCGATAGTGCCATCACCAAACTCTTGCGAGCCCACGCCGAGCACGTCTTGGGCGATGGCGAGAGGTTGAAAGCCATTAGCGCCTACAGAGGGGTATGTTGCAAATGCTTCGTGGACACTGCAGCTCCAGTCTGAAAGCGCTGCATCGTCGAGGGTATCGATGGCCGGGGAAGAAGCGACGAGGTGGATCTTGTTATAGCATCCGAGATCACCACGGACGGTAAAGTCTCCGAAACGAGACAGCTATAGAGAAATCAGAAATGGACCAGCTATAATTGGGTAAGTAAACACTCACAGCATCCACTGTGGCAGTAGGAGTGCCCCAGTAATAGCAGGACAATGCAAAATAAAGCCCCGTTTGGAACTCTCCGGCTGGCGTCGTACCAGCAGCGGCGAATTTGATCGAATTGTCAATCAATGTTTTGGCACCGCCGCTACCAAAATGCAGGGTGGGATCCGTTCCTGTGACCTTGGGATTAGCAAGGCGGGACCTACAGTGCAAGACTACGTACCAATCAAAATGATATTGCCAGTCACAGCAGGGCTCCACACATCTTTGGAGTCCTCGAAGAACTTGATTTGACTGAGACTACCACAATCGGGGTCGGGAAGAATAATGGCCTTGAACTTGGAGAAGTCCTCCGTAGTCATGGCGGCCCACTCGGCAAGAGTGACGAGCTTAGTGGTGTACCCCAAGGCTACTGCTTCATCATATTCCTTGTATTGGAAGCCCTCAAGGAAAAGGAGGTCTTCGGCCAAGGCTGAAGCCGCGAGCCCTGCAAGAGAAGCAATCCTAGACAGCCTCATCGTGAAAGAATGAGAACAAGAGATAGTGGTGTTAGTGAATGTGGTTTCTTAAAGGAATAGAAATGAGCGAGCGTAAAGAAAGACAACTAAACGAGTGGCAGTTTTCTTTGGTGGTGATTCCACATGATGGATTGCCTGCTATATATCAACTACAAACATGCCCCTAATACTGAACTCAGGGGGCACTGCCACCTACATTGCATGCCCATACCTTTGGTGGAAATGAAACATGTAGGAGTTTGCACATGGCTGGCTCCTTTGCAAACCTTCCTGTGCGGAGCGAACCTATGATAATTGTATCTGGCCAATTCCAAAGCCGTTGGTCTCATCGGGCTCGTATGTTTCTCCGCAACCACGGACTTGGCAGGAGAAACACATGCAGCCATTCATCGGTGACAGATAAGTTTGTATCTAGCCAAGACCGTAATGCTTGAATAGCGGCAACCTAGGCGCCGGAGGTGCTTTCAGCTATGCTTCAGCCTTATAGTTCTTTGGACGTCATTCGTGGTCGGAAGATGCCGAAAACCAACAACGCTTTCCACCGACTGCAAACACAGCCATGAATATACGAACTGGAGCCGAATGTCAGGTCACCTTATTCCTCATGCTTCGTTACCCATTCCAATCGACTGTGCAGGCAGCTGGTGGTCGTAGGCAGTGGAATGCTATGCTCACACCTGGTTGATTTTCACAGATCGAACCTACTCTCCTATATCCATGAAAACTTTTGTTTCAGTTAGCGCATCCAATATATCGCCCCATGAAGACGCAGGTACACATTGTTCGAAACCACTCAGCCGCACAGGTGTCCGGCGGTGAATACGCAGATTCCGAAATACGAGCCCAGCCACCGAGCACATATTGCGGTGCAGAATCTCTCCATGCTGACAGAAATACGCGTTGAACATCAACGATTGAGCTCAAACCGTGAAGAACAGAAATAGAATCGAAGTGATATTTGACCGAGGCATCGATCGGCGTCTTCGGAGATAAGGCTCTCCGCAGTGACGCTAAGTCTGCGACTTGTAGCAGCTTACTAGGTGTCCTGCGCGAAAAAGCACTTTATGGTGGAGTCGAATAGCACCGAATCGCCGCATCAATCGACAGCTATTGACGAAACTGCCGGAAACAGTAAACTTGCTCTGATATTTCTTCTCCCCGGTTTGCCACCGTTCATGGCATGGGTCCCGAGTGATAGGGTCATTACTCGGTGACAAGCAAGGCACAAATATCCGATGATGCATGTAGCTTGGTAGCAGGGAGTTTCACAGATACAATGCTTTCATGAGTTCATTTTCACAGAACTCACTCTAAGGATTGAACAAAGAAGAACGTGGGTGAACGACACGCCCATTACACAACATGAATAGACCGGGACGCACGAGCCATCTTGGCGTGTCTCCCGAAAACGGTGCAAGCTTGACTCCTCTGCACGTTACCTCTAACCGCACCTCACCAACACGCGCTGCTTTCTCGAAATCGCCATATCGATAGCTTCAATCCACTATGGCGACTCAAGCCGAGCTCGACGATCCGCTCTACAACCTTCGCCTTAGCATCACCAGCAATACTACACCCACACTCACCACTACCGACACCACTACACCCCAGCCCTCCGAAACTGTCACCAACCTTGCGCAAGCTACACACATTCTGTTTAATGCGCCGAGCCACCACAAGTGCTTCAGCATTACAGAACCTACGCGTTATGCGCCCGACAGCAAGCCCATCGATCTGCGCAGCGTCTACTTCGCATGGTTGAACAAAGCTGCGCAGGTCACTGAGTACTTCTCAGCAGTACATCAGCTCAATGAGGAACTACCTAGCGGCGCAGGCGGAAGTGTCGTAAATCTAAGTTATGTCCAGAGGATTGAACTGGTCTCATGGCTGAGCGGCGAGGTAGATGCCGTGGAGAGCATCACACTTCTAGAGAGCGCCGCCGCGAGCGCCGCCGCCGGGGACGCCGCAGCAATTGCAGGCGGCAAAGGAGTACCCATCCAGAAAGGTGCGCTAGCCGGCGATCAGAAGATGATCGATGCGCGGCTCCTTGAGATCTACGACGGCGAGCGCAGAATGGGCGACCACAACTCCGCCCTGCGCGGCACCAAGCCCACCGTGAGTCCACCACCTCCCCACCTGAACCCCCACACCGTACTCACGCTTCCCCCCAGGACTTCTCCGCATACCGTAAAGCCGCACAAGTCTTCCTCGCGAAGCGCTACGACGCGAAGCCCGCGGCCCCCGCCCAAACCCTCACCTCGAACCTCAAGAAACCCACGCGCGGCCGTGAGCAGCCCATCATCCTGCTGTCCCCCTCGGCCTCGTCCCTCCTGCGCATGTCCAACATCAAATCCTTCCTCGACGAGGGCGTTTTCATCCCGCCCAACGCCCTCGACACCTCGACGTCCAACTTCCTGCAGATGTCGCGCGTGCTGCCGTCCATCTCCTCGCAGCCCCTGCGCTTCATCCTCGTCGACTCCACCCAGATGTTCAAGCCGCCCTACTGGGGCCGCGTCGTGGCCATCTTCACGACCGGCCAGAGCTGGCAGTTCAAGTCGTACAAGTATCCGAATCCCATTGAGCTGTTCACGCATTATCCCGGCGTGTATGTCGGGTGGGAGGGGGAGAGCGAGCCGGAGAACGTGAAGGCGTGGGGGAGGGGCGTCATGAGCGTCAAGGTGGACAAGTGGACGGGAAGCGAGAAGGGCCGGTGGAGGGACAGGGAGGTTGTCGAGAGGATCTGGGCGCGTGTCGAGGAGGGAATGCGGCGCGGGGCGTGGACGAAAGACGGGCCTGGATTGGCGGGCCAGCAGCCTGGTAGGTGAGGCGGGGTTTTGGCTCGTCGATTAAAAGGGTCACGGAGCGTTGGCGTATGGCGTTTTGGCATGGTAGGTTTAGGGGTCCTGGACTTCGTCCGGGCTGCATAGCGCGTTCTCGGTTCTATTCCGATTCGGCTTGGTAGAGCATACCTTGGAAAACGGCGTTTTGTAGTCCCGGGCTTCTCGATATCACATGAGTGTATGCCGTATCGAGATGCGTGCAGTCTACGTAGGCAAATGGTACTTCACATAGAGCATTTCAAAACTGTTTCAAGTGCAACGTATTGCATTATTCACATGAGCCAAACCGGGCTCGATGACTACAAAGCTCATACCTGTACAATCTCTGTACCGTGAAACTGCTCGACTTTGGCATGGTTAAGAAAGGAAAAAAAAACCCCTCCCCGTCATTACTCATGAGAAAGCATTCAAAGCTATCCACCCGCAGAAACTTTTGGGGAGCTTATCCTTTTTTACCACTCCAGCGGCTCGCTCACAACGTCTCCACGATTCGTCCGGGTGACTGGGGCGGCCTCAACCTTAACAGGACCCTTCCTGTGCCTGGCGAGGTAACCGCTGCCGTCCAACCACGGCCACTCCCTGGTCCTCTTCGTCTCGTGTTTTTCGATCTTGTCGACGCTACCCATGGTGAGGCCGATGTCGTCGAGGCCGTTGATGAGGCAGTGTTTCCGGAACTCCTCGACGTCGAACTTGGCGAGCTCGTTCCCGGCGGCGTCGCGGACGACCTGGTTGGGCAGGTCGACTTCGATATCCTTGCCTGTCTTGGCGACGGAGGCGATACGCTCGAGGGCAGCTTGGTCGGTCATCTTGATGGGCAGCATGCCGTTTTTAAATGTGTTGTTGAAAAAGATATCGCCGTAGCTAGGCGCGATGACGCATTTTATGCCGAAGTCGAGGAGCGCCCAGGGGGCGTGTTCGCGTGAGGAACCACAGCCGAAGTTGGGCCCTGTGCAGACTAGGATCTTGGAGTTGCGGTAGGGTTCTTGGTTGAGGACGAACTTGGGGTTTTCCTTCTTGGTGCCGGCCTCGTATCGCCAGTCGTGGAAGAGGGCGGTGCCGAGACCGGAGCGCTTGATGGTCTTTAGAAATTGCTTGGGGATGATGGCGTCGGTGTCGATGTTGGCAAAATCCATAGGGGCGGCGGATCCACGAATTGTGAGGAACTTAGGCATGCCAGCTGAGGTGCCCTTTGTTGAGGTCGAAGATGAGTGAGTGACAGAATCTACAGGTGCGTCGATGATACGGTCTAGCTCTTCGTCGCTGGTCAAGTCTTCCACGTGGGCTTCACCTTCAACTTCATACTTTGGAGAGCCTTTGGTGGTAGACACGAATGAAGGTGCTATCTTCCGAACGTCAGCAAGGTTGCCGACAATAGCTGCTGCTGCCGCCATGGCAGGTGACACCAAATGTGTTCGACCTCCGGCACCCTGTCGTCCTTCGAAGTTCCGATTTGAGGTTGATGCACATCGTTCGCCTGGGGAGAGGATGTCGGGGTTCATTCCTAAGCACATCGAACAGCCAGCCTCCCTAAAGTCGAATCCGGCTTCGATGAAAATCTTGTCTAGGCCCTCGGCTTCGGCTTGTTTTCTGACAAGACCAGATCCAGGAACGACCAGAGCATGCTTGATATTTGACGCAACCTTCTTGCCCTGAGCCACACGCGCTGCAGCTCGCAGATCCTCGATACGAGCGTTTGTGCACGAGCCGATAAAGACTTTGTCCAGAGGGATCTCCTGCATGGGAGTACCAGCCTTCAGGCCCATGTACTCCAGTGCACGTTTGCAAGCACTCTTCTTAACCTCATCCTCGAAATCATCTGGGCTGGGCACCTTGCCGGTGATGGGGACAACATCTTGGGGTGAGGTTCCCCATGTGACGGTGGGTGCAATGTCCTTGGAATCAATGAACACCTCGTGGTCCCACTTGGCATCTGGATCCGACTTTAACGTCGACCAATAGTTGACGGCCTTCTTCCACTCGGGGCTGTCGACCTTGGGGGCAAGCGGACGTCCCTTTAGGTACTCAAAGGCAGTCTGATCCGGTGCAATCATGCCGGCACGAGCACCGCCTTCAATGGCCATGTTGCACATGGACATGCGTGCTTCCATGCTCAGACTACGAATGGCAGAACCGCAGAACTCAATGACACAGCCAGTTCCTCCGGCCGTGCCAATGACGCCAATGATGTGCAGAATGATGTCTTTGCTGCTGACACCTGGGGCCAGCTCGCCGTCAACCTGGACCTTCATGTTCTTACTGCGCCTGGTGATGAGCGTCTGCGTTGCCAGCACATGCTCGACCTCACTCGTGCCAATGCCGAAGGCCAGAGCGCCAAAAGCACCATGCGTGGCAGTGTGGCTATCGCCGCAGACGACGGTGGTGCCGGGAAGCGTAAAGCCTTGCTCCGGGCCGATGATGTGCACGATGCCCTGTCGCTTGTCGTCCAGGCCAAAGTATGTGAGATCGAAGGCCTTGACGTTCTCCTCGAGGGTCATGCATTGTGTCCGCGAGTCAGCCTGCTCAATGAAATTCTCTGTAGTGGTGAAGTTCTTGCGTGACGACGTGGGAATGTTCTGCGTAAGTTAGCGGGCGAGCCGCCGCAGGCGGGGATGTTGCCTACATGGTCCACTGTCGCCAGAGTGCAGTCAGGTCTCCGCACTTTTCGGTCTGCGTTTCGGAGGCCCTCGAAAGCTTGCTAGGTATAGCGTGAGCGCCTGTCGCATCCAGCCCAGTGTGCGGTTTTTTCTCTTACCGGTGATGTCACCTCGTGGACCAGGTGTCGGTCTACGCGGCTGTCAGCACAAGACCAAACATCGAAGACAGGACGGCATGCGTACCAATGTAGAGCAGGATGGTACCATCGTCCTTCTCGTCGACGATGTGGTCCTCGAACACCTTGTCATACAGGGTCTGCGGCGGTTTCACAGCAGCTGGCATGTTGGGATGATGGTTGGGTGCTACCGTCAGGGAGCCACGGTCCTCTTGTAGCACAGAAAGGATATGGAAAAGAAAAGAGAATGGAGATTTGGACGCGGCAGGGGTGTTTTGCACTTATAGTGAGAGCCGTACGGCCCACATAAAGGGGAGCGTCCACCGCAGACCTCATAGCTCTATGCCGATATTCGGAGGCGCAACATTGTCACCACCTACACAATGGGCAGCCGGCGCGCCTCGGCTACCCACGCGACGGAATTTGTGGCGGGCGACGCGGCCCCGGGTGGACGAGGACAGCCACGGTCGCTGCAGCTCCGTATTGTGTGCCACACACATGTGCGGTGATAAATATTCCGCACGCTGCAGCGTCCTCGCAGGCGGCCGCAGATGGGCCAGGATGCAGCATGGGCGTCTTCGGCATGTCGACGCTGGCCAGTCGCCGGCGACAGGGCGGGCGCCCTACGCGAATTGCCCCTCGCCGCCCGCGCTTTCCTCGTCCTCCATGGCGCCTGCCCTGCCTGCCCCGCCCCGCTCTCACCCCGCCATCGCTCGCGCCTTCCTGTCGACCCGCGTCATCACCTATACCGAGCCTCCGATTGGCCTGTGTGTTGCAAATGCCCGCCCCCCTCCCCCGTGGCCCGGTGGCCCAGTGGCCCAGCGCGCAGTCCCTGGCCTCGCTGAAAGAAAATCCGTCTAGAGGCGGCTTAGCAGCCTGGGTGGCCTCTCGCCATCGTCGAGCTCTTCCACTTCCTCCACGCTACCCCGCCGATCGGGGACCGACTTCACGTCTACTAGTTGTCGGCCGTGAAGACAAGTAGCGCCATGCGGTGGCGCACGAGTAGCCCCATGATGCCCATTGCGGCTTGGAAGCCCAGTAAGCCTAGCGCAAGGCGGTCCTCCCGCATGGGGCCAAACCACACCAACCACAGGTTGATAAGAGTGAAGTTCGACGTCGACACCACCTGCCCATTCTCGTCCGTCTCAACGTCCAGCAGCCGAAGCCGGTGCAGCAGCAGCAGGCTCGCCGCGATCGGCCGTGCCAGGGGCTTCTTGAACTCGACGCGCGAGCACTCGAGCAGTCCGGTCCGTGCATTGAAGCGTGGGAGCCGATGTCGGGGGCAAGGCACAATATGGAACAGCTGCGGAGCAGAGTAAATAAAGTTGAACCCCTGCGGCAGGAGCAGCAGAATCAGCGTCTTGCTGAAGTGGCCCAGAATCCCGTCGACGGCAAAGACCATACCTGCAAAGTAGCAGTACGTGTCGCCCACAAACACCTTGGCCGGGTACCAGTTGTGCTTCAGCAGCGCGAGAGACACGCCGATGAAGGGCAGCAAGAGATAGAGTGAGAACAGGTGCGAGTCGGTCGCGGGGTGGGGGTAGGGTGTGAAAGGGGATAGGTACAGCACATCGTTGATCACGATGAGCCCTGCAATCACCAATGACTGCGCGACTTCGATGCCATTGATGCCTGCGAGGATGTTTATGCTGTTCGAGGAGAAGATGGAAAGCAGTGCCATGTATGCGTAGTACAGCCAACCTGGACCGTCGTTAGCGCCGTCTTACATTCCATCAGCACCCAACGCACCCAAGTCGAATAGCTCTCCCAGATACGGCCGCAGCGGGATCGGAACCACCATCTGCGTCACGCCAAAGTCCACAAAGTAGACAATAAGCATGGGCATGGCTGCGATCGCTGGAATCAGCACCTTGTGCCGCCATCGGATGTCGAACAAGTCGTCCCCAATGCCCAGCAGCACGATGCCCTGGAGGGACAGGATGGCGGATAGATACGACGCGAGCTGAAGCAGCGTCAGAAGGAAGCACCTTGCATGAAGGCTAGCCCTGTACCTTGTTGTGAGGAAATCGGTGAAGCAGTCTGCCCGTTTCGACCTCTTCTAGCTCTTTAATGACATCCCGATTACCGCCACCTGACGTTGCCACGACAATGTCCTTGTAGAATGGCCAGGGAATGAACACTATGATGGTAAAAAGGTAGACCATGGCGCACACGGCGCCCATGGTCTCTGGACTAAGTCATGTGAGCTCGACTTTGTTTTGGTTTGGTATGCTGTGTCGGCTTACATCTCAGTCTGCTTGAGCTTGCACAGATCCTTGCCCTTGAAACCGCGCCGCATAAACGCACTCCCCAACCATCGGATGAGCGCGTAGCAAAAGGCAAAAGCGAGGCAGCTGAACGCAATCGAAGCGATTAGTGGCTCGCCCTCACCAGTAAACGTATTGAAAAGCACACCAACGGCCGCCAAGGAGAGCGACAGCAGCGAGTAGGCCTCTGTGGAGCTCAGCGCGTTCGACATGCTGAGCGAGTGAAAGGAAAGGAAAATCCCTAAGGAACGTATGAGGTGAGCGTTTGCAAGACTGGCCGGCCGTTGCTGCTGAAGCCACCTTTGCGGAGGCTCTTTCGTAAGCTCCAGACCTAAACCCAAAACGAGAACCCAGCCGAGCGCGCCTTGAGCAGCAAGATGGACCAGCAGACGCCCACCGAGCACGATCCCATCCAGCTGAATCTTGACGCCGTGACGCGTCGCCTGCATCGCCCGGCCTTTCTCTCCAATCTGACGCCCTCGCGCCTGCCCTCGCGCGCCGCTTCAGATTCGAGCCTGTCGCCTGGGGAAGCTCCCAACGCCCCACACCACGCCGAGGCACGGTTCTCCCAGCGCGGCCACTCCCACCTGAACGTCGTCACCTTCGAAGATGGCGTTGTAGATGCCGACTTGGTGTCGCCATTGCTCCAGGAGCCTGCCGTCGACGGAAGCGCGCCCGGTCTTGACCAGTACGTGCTCGACCACCTGAACTCGCAATTCGTGGGAGCTCGCAGCGCCTATAACAGAATGGCCTCGGAGCGCAACTTCCAGTCCTTTGCCCATGGGCACCACGATCTTGTCCTCGCTGTGGATTTCAACTATTTCGGCACGCGCATGGTCACGGCCAGCTCGGACCACCGCCTCAAGGTCTGGGACAAGAAAGATGAGACCTGGTCGCTGGTCGAGAGCTGGCGGGCGCACGATGCTGAGATTGTGGATGTAAGTGGTACTACCTATCAATCCCTAGTCTTACCCGGCCGGGGTCCCGGTACATGCACGACTATTTTGCCACCTCGTCTGACAAGTCGGCAGGTTAAGTGGAACGGCCCGTTCATGGGCGAAGCCATTGGTAGTATTGGCGAGGATGGCCGCTGCAAGCTCTGGCAGGAGGATGTCACCGAGGTGCCCATGTCCGGCAACCGCTTCAAGCTGATAACGAATCTTGCCTCGCAGACCAATGCGCCTTTCATGTCTTTGGACTTCAAAAACATCATGCAGGAGACTTGGCTGGCCCTGATTACCCGTGACGGCCTGCTTCAGGTATACGAGCCTACCGATCAGAGCAACCTCAATGAATGGAGCATCTTGGCCGAGCACTGGGTCTGCGGGAATAACCCACCGGAACGCCAAGAGGAGGTCGGCTTTAAAGTTGCCTTCCACAAAGAGAAACTCCCCTGCTGGACGGCTATCATGGCAGGGCTGGATCGAAAGTCGCTCGGTCTCGCCGTAGCCGCCATGAATAAGGTTCTCGTCTTCAGGACGGACAAGACCAAGCGCTTCTTCCTCGTAGCCGAGCTTAAAGAAGCTCGACAGATCATCCGAGATGTAGCATGGGCCAACGGTTCTATGAGAGGCTATGACGTACTCGCAACTGCAAGCAAGGATGGCGCTATACGCATTTACGAGTTGTCGACCCCTCGCCCTGATAAACCTTCCGCGACGGGCGCCTCCTCAGCATCTACAGTCACTGATACTATCTCGTCGCCACAGATCAACAAATCACGCAAGAATGCACCTTCAGGGATTGGTGCGGGGTTGGCCGGAGCCTCAAAGGGACCAGAGCCTGCCCAGGATAATGAGCAGTATCCAGGTCGCATTCGTCAAGAGTACAAACTCGTAGATGAGCTCACTAAACACCATGGAGCAGTATGGCGGTTAGCATTTTCACAGATGGGTATGTCGAACCGTTTCGAAGTCATTCGATAATGCTGACTTTTTCTAGGCGACTTGCTCGTCTCCACCGGCGACGATGCTGCCATCCGCACATGGAAGAAAGCCGTGAACGGTCACTGGCTTGAATATGCCGAGATCGGAACTGCGGCCGACAATTGATTCATGATGGGGTGATGAAACTCATCTGGCGTTTTGGGGTTATACGATTGGATCGGTTTTAAGGAGTCAAGGTAGATGAGGCTGAATTGCACCTGGTCTTGTGGATACATGGCCTCACCGATACCCTCTGGAAACTTACTAACATAGCTCTACAGCACATACAACACGTAGTAGTGCGGTATCAATCGAGCGATTCTGCTTAAACGTCTTTGATCGCTCCTTTCTTTTCCGGCATTGTTGGTGGTTTGACAAAAAGCGCTCGAAATACTCGTGGTACATGATCTCGAGTTTTCTTTGCATGAGATGTCTCTTCTATGTCCGCATTCCTAACCATTTCGAGTTTCCACCCCAACCACTTACATTCCACCCGTCCATCTCATTTTTAAAACCACGATTCATAATGCAGAGTGAGTTTATTGACGTATAAGTATAGTTCTTGATATTTCAACCTTCACAAGCTGGCTGCTGAAAGTTGACTGCACTACGTTCAGAGGAGCATCATTGTAGTGCCAAGATGTTCCGCCGCCGCCCTCCCTTGCAAGGGAGTATAATCACTGCGCAATTCCCGAATCCGAAAATGTGGGATCTCTCTGCCAGCAATGTCTCCATTTCTGCCTGCCGTGCTCCTGAATCGATGGATGAGGCTTTAGCCTGCTCTGCAATACCGCCCCGTCCGCCTCCTCATGCAGGAGATGTCAATGCTATGCCAAAATATAGAAATCCACTCGAACGCTCTCAGTCTTCAGAATACCATCTCGAAATTCGGAAGAACCTCGCCGCAAAGGAGCCCAGGAGTAGAAAAGTTGATCCAACAACAATACGCACAGATGCTACAGACACACAGCCTGCATTCGAAAGCGATGCTTTTGCGATACAAATGCCTACTACGCGCGAGCCTATCATCGAGGCACCGGTTTTTCGAGCGAAACTCCCGACACCGTCAAAAGCACAGATCGAAGCGTACCAAATGTATAAGCGGAAGGCCCAGCAAGTGCGTGAGCAGAATAACGAGGGCGTAAGAGTTCCTTCGAAGATCATATCGTATGATTATGCATATGCCGGCAAGAACGCAGCACCCCCACCGTTAGAGATAAATAGTATCCCGCCTGCCAGTCCACCACATCAATCACCCGCAGGATCCTTCCCGGTAAGCCCTCTACTAGCGCAAGGGGGATGGGGATCTCAATTCCACAAGAAAGATTCTTCCTTACACATGCATGTCCACGGCCCTGGCTCGACGAGCGGATCCAGCCAAATTTCCATCTCACGGAAACCCGTCGGTACAGGACCCACCACGTCCTCACCCACCCATCCCCGCATCCTACAACACAGTAACACAGAAATTAGCGCACCATCCACTCCCTCCTCACCCCGCCCCCCGCCTAAGTTCAAAATTCGTTTCAACCCTAAGTCAAAACCCTTCGATCCTCCTCAAAAAGAAAGCTGGTCCACCCTCTACACCCGCACATCAACACCACCATCCTCTAACTCCCACGCCCAGAGCCCCCCAAAGCCTCTCTCTCCATCTACACCCACAGCATCTGACACCAGTGCCAGCGGCACTGATGGCGACGATCCCATCTTCAGACACACTACCACGTCCATCCCAAGCAACCATGCCACCCTCACCCAAACACCCCTCAAGCACAGAAAAAAAGGCACGCCTACTCTTCCAAGACACACTCTCACAAGCCGCTGGGCCTGGCTCCGCCCCTCTGGCCCACGTGTGCTGGAGCCCGGACTTGTTACTGCCACTCCTCCTATCACTTCTACTCCACCAGCGTCATCGCCCCGCCCATCGGCATACTATACCTCTCCCTTCCCTCCTGCACGTTACCCCTCCTCCCCTACACCACACCGCAAGCTCTCTCGTGCACAACATCCCCCCACTTCCCAAGCCGAGGGGAAGGGGAAATCCGGCTCCGGCTTCGCGCAAGTTGTCAGTGTGGGGTATTTAGTCGTCAAGTTGTGTCTAGTGGTGTACGTGCTCGTGGGGTTGTATTTCATTCTAGATGCGGTGAGGGAGGCGGTGCATGTGATGGGGGCGCCATTTAGAGGGGTGGGGGCTGTTGTG
>Ga0247757_10000431_pt1 | contig 34993 bp, 23 predicted proteins | sample UWRJL126311R4_FD_180929 | JGI IMG/M metagenome (GOLD analysis project Ga0247757, IMG submission 180929) | Plant litter microbial communities from Arlington Agricultural Research Station in Wisconsin, United States - UWRJ-L126-311R-4 | ecosystem: Environmental > Terrestrial > Plant litter >... | reverse complement strand
TATATATAACTAGCCTCTAACCCTTTATTAAGATAGTAGTCTAGAAGGGATTTATAGAACTAGAATTAGAATTAGAATTTATTACTCTTTTAAATTAAAATATTAATATTCTATTAAATACTTATCTTTTTATTCTTCTTTATTTATCTTCCAATTATAGGTCGTGGATTTATACCTATGAATACTAATTCTAAATCTACCTACCTAATTTAGTATTAATACCTTTCCTCTTTTTTATATTCTTTTCTTCTCTAATCTATAATTACTTAATAATATATAAGAATATATCTTTATAACTATAAAATATAGGCTAATATTAATATAGGGTGGAGTTTTTAGTAAGATAATACTAAAATTTATAGAACTAAAAAGGTTTTAAACTAGTTTAAAAATAAGGATATTCCTTTATATCCTTATCCTCCCTATAGCCCTGATTTAAATCCTATTAAAAATATCTAGGCTATACTTAACTAATTCTCTATATAAAAAATTAAGACTAGTTATATAAGGTTTTAATAATAATAGTAAGAAGATTATTCTTATATAGAGCCTAACTATTTAATATATAAACTAGTAACTAATTATTACCCTAGTACCTTTCTTAATTCTAAAAGGAATAATACTATAGCTCCGCGATATTACTTAGGCTTATATATAATTAAATAATCTACTATAGTATATAATTATTACTAAACTACCTAGTTAACTAAAGGGTTCTTATCTAGCTAATACTATTATAGTTATTATAAAATCCTTATATAGAATTATAGAAGTAGGGGCTTATTAGTAGTCTACCTACTTTAAATACTATATTAAAAAGCTATAGATAACGACGTCTATATATAACCCTTATCTACTTATTTTAAAAGAATTAAATACTAGCTTTAATATTATTAAAATATAAATAGATAATACTTTTATACTATTAGATTAAAAGTTTATAATAAAGGAAGTAAAAAAACTAAAGTTCTTTATTAAAAAAAGATAAGAACTAGCTAAAAATAGTTAAATTAAATTTAATAGCTATATAGTTACTATTATTACTAATAGTATAATAATTAACCTACGTTAAAAGTAATAAGGTAATAAGCTAGAGCTAGTATATAATTAGAAATTATATATTTAATAGTATACCTAAGGTACTTATATAGTAACTATCTACTAGCTTAAGGCGAGTTTTAATCTATTAACTACTATATAAATGATTAATCTAATAAAAAAAGAAATTACCTATCTAAATAAACGAATTAACTAGTAGAAAGAAAATACTACTAGGGGTCTAAACTATATATAACTAAATCTAGAAAAACTTAAACTATTCACGTTTATTAATATATTATTTATAAATAATAAGGATATAAGTTTATAGATAGGTTATATTATTATACTAGGTAATAAAGTTACTATAAATAGTAATATATTTAAAATTCGAGGAAATACTATCTATTAATTATTAATAAAATATAAAAGGATTATATAAAGTATACTAGTATTAGAGATCTATATAATAGCTTATAGTATTAATATCGCTATTATAATAGGTAGAACTATTAATATAATTATTAAACGTCTCTTACTTCTATAAGTACCAGTTATTATATATATAGATTTATTTTTACTATATAAATACCTTATTAAACTAGGTATTATAAAAGAGAAAAGGTTAATAATTAATATTATAGCTCTCTAATAGGTATATAAATAAGGAGAACTTAAAGATATCTACTAGATTAATAGATATAATAACCCTACTAATTTAATAATAAAATTAGGACCTAATACCACCCTTAAAAGACTTATTAATACGAATTATCTAAAGCTTCGTATATAAGGATAGGTTAAGTAAATAAGGAAGAATAGTATTATATAACTAATATTATATAACTAGTATTATATAACTAGTATTATATAACTACTTAGCTTACTAGTAGCTTTTTAAGTTATATAATAGTTATATTCCTTAAATATTTTAAGAAAGAAAATATAGTCTATATTAAAATTATATTATATAACGACTTAGTTTACTAGTAGCTTTCCTATAACTTTCTAGTAGCTTATTAGTAGTTTTTTACTAGTATACTAGTAGCTCTCTAAATTATATAACTAGTATTATATAACTACTTACTATTAGTTCGTCTATAGCTTTCTAGTAGCTTACTAGTAGCTTTTTATTAATATACTAGTAGCTCTCTAAGTTATATAACTCGTTATATAATAGCTACGTTACTAGCTACGTTTACTAGCTATATTTACTAGCTACGTTCCCTTACTATACCCCTTACTATACTCCTAGCTACGCCCCTAGCTATACCCCTTTTCTTTCCCTTTCTTATTATAACCTATTATGCTTATATATATAAGCTAGGTCCTATAGCGCTCTATATATTATAAAAGGAATCACACCTTCGTATAGTAGGGTGATATAAAAAACGACTAATTAAAAAAGATACCCTTTTTAAAAGGCTATAACTTAGCTAATTTTAACGCTATAATAAAAACAGAACTAGATTTTTAAAGAAAAAAACTAGATATCTAATTTTAAAATTAGTAATCCTGATTAGTAAGCAGATTTAAAGGTAGGTAAATCACTAAATATAGAGAATAAAAAACAAAAACTTTGCCTATAGATTACTTTTTTCTATATTTATTTATTTAAATATTAACCTTAATAAGCTATAATATAATATAATAGAAGTTAATATCTAGATTTTATTTAAAAATCGTTTAACTAAGTATAAAGATATTAAAGATATAAGTATTTTAGCTTTTTTAACTATAGAATAGTATATATTCTTAATTAATACTTAGTATAATATCCCTTAGCTTTTTTAACGTCTTTATAACGTTTAGAAAGAGATAAAATATAATTATCTATAGCTTCTTAAGGTATAAGATCCCACTTTTCTTCTATAGCCTTTTAAATAATTCTATAGAATTTTTATTATTTCTTATACCTAAAGAACCTTTATATCTTTTATTTAAATTCTTTTTAAGTATAGCCTAGATATTTTCAATAGGATTTAAATCAGGACTATAGGGTGGATAAGGATAAAGAGAAATATTATTTCTTTTAAACTAGGCTTTAATATTTTTTATTATATAAATTCTAGTGTTATCTTGCTAAAAACTCTACCCTATATTAATATTAACCTATATTTTATAGTTATAAAGAGAAATTTTTATATATATAAATATATATTAAGCTATCTTTCGTCCTAAACCCTTTAAGATCTTTTTTTTATATAATCTTTAAGTTATCGCATAGTAGGGGAAATACTACTATCTTTAAGATCTATTTAGTATACTTAAGATAAAAGTCTCGTTTATAAATTTATTTAGCTAATATTAAGATATAATAAAGAAAAGGGGTAAAAATCGATTAGGTTACTTACCTTGTTTTATAAGTAGTTTAACTATAGGATTAAAAACTTTTTTTATATAGTCCTTATTAGTAAAGCTTTTAGCTATATTTAGACTAGTTAAAAAGGCTAGTTATTATAAACTAGGCTTTATCTAGCTTGGTAAAATATATAGAAATTATATAGAAACTATATAGAGATTATATAGAGATAGTATAGAGACTATATAGAGATTATATAGAGATAATATAGAGATTATATAGGAATAGTATAGGAATAATACGAAGGTAGTCCTTAGTAAGCGAGGAGGGTATATATAGACTAAGGATAAAGGACTTCCTTTATTTCTCCTTTATAGAAATTTATAACTTTTCGATATCTATATTCTTTAAACCTTAGGGCTAGTCCATTATACTAGTTTCGATCTTCCTCCTATATATATAGATCTCTAAACTTTTAAAGATATATCTTAGCCTATAATTAGGTTAGTTAAATAGATATTAAAAAACTAATATTATAGAAATAAAATAGATTAAATTTAGTCTATTTTAGTATAAAAAAGTATTAGAAAAACTTACTAGTTGAATATTTAGAAACGAGTTCTTTTTCTAGTCTCTTATTTCTCTTTTTTCTAAAATATTTAGCCCTAAAACCATGCCCTCTTTAAATAGAATATTCGTCTAAAAAAACTATCTTTTTAAGATTTATTTTCTTATTTTTTAATTATTTTTTAGCGTAGATATCTCGAGTTTTAGCTTTTTAGCGTTTAATAATCGCTTTTTCGTAGAAATATTAATAGAATAATCCTCCTCTTTTAAAAAACGTTAAAGTATTCTTTTACTAATATCTAGATTATTTTTAAATATTAATCTCTTATTTTCTTTTTTAGAACTCCTAGTTAAGTCCCTATTAAGAAGTCTTTTTTCTCTAGGTTTTAACTTTTCTATTCTTCCTTTTTTAACTTTATCTAAAATAAAGTTCTTAGCTTCTTTTTTTATTTTAATTCGTTTTATAGTATTATAAATAGAAGATAATGATTTTTTTAGGCTAGTAGAAATAATATTTATAGAAGTATTAGCTTCTAAAAAAAGGTTAACTTTCGATTCAAGATTTGAAAATTAAGGAGCCATTTCGAGGATTTAAGAAATCAAAATTTAAAAACGAAAAGATTCTTTTATATATTATAATCTTATTAATCTAGATTATAAATCTACTTATGTAATTATATAAGCTTATTTTTAGATTTATAATAATTCTTTTAATACTTTATAGAATTACTAATAAAGCTAATTATAGAAACTTGAATTAATAATCTATAATTAGTAAGAATTATAGCTAAAAATATAAATACGGAAAAAAATAATCTATAGGTAAAGTTTTAGTTTTTTTTATTCTCTATATTTAGCAGCTTATCTTACTTTAAATATGCTGACTAATAAAGATTACTACTTATAGAATTATACTCCTAGTTTTTCTCTTTTATAATCTAGTTTTCTTTTTATTATAGCATTAAAAGTGGCTGAGTTATAGCCTTTTAAAAAGGGTATCTTTTTTGATTAGTCGTTTTTTATGTCACCCTACTATATATATAAGTAAAGGATAAAATATCTGAATCTAAAATACCTAACCGTAAAATTATAGAACTAATTAAGAGTCTAGCAAGTCATTACGATATCTAGCTTTTTTTCTTAAAATCTTAGAAGATTTAAGTATACTTGGCCCGAGCGACCCGATTTGACCCGAACCCATTTACCAGCCTAGCGATGGCCTTGGCTTGTCTTATTCTCTATTGCGGATTCCATTTCATTTACTTCGAAAACTAGGCGAAATTGATGCTGAAAGCTCTCAACTCCTGATGGCTAGTATGCAAGTCCTCCAATTGCCCGTTTTCATGTTCAGGTATCCCGAAAGAATCCCGGGCGCGGACACCCGAATACATATGAGACCCAATTTAGATGCTCTCTGAAATGATATGTGACGTCAATTCCTCATTAAATGCCAAAGCCGACGGCTGCTACGAAAATACCGGCCATACCCCTTAATAATTATAGATTAGACCTGCTTTTCTCTGAACAGATCTCGGATGCAGGTGTTGCTTACATTTGGGCGGGCACACCAGTTGGCCGCGCTAGGCCTGAGGAAGCCGTAGTCGACAAAGGCGCGGCAGTTGCGGCTAACGTATGTTCGCCGGCAGTATGCACCATTGTCGTCGTGACACCATTCATGACCATGACGGTGGTGTAGACGCCAGCGGAGTGGTCACCATGATCGTGGCTAGCAACGAGGACGGCCGCAAAGGTGAGAGAAAAAAGAAGATAGAAAAGCATTATAAATACGCGATGAAGAAGAATTGGTAGCGTTTGCCCATCAAAAAGGCGTTAAAGGCGGTATCATATATATATGGCTCTGAGAGCGCCAAATATAATAACCGAGGGTGGCTAGGCGCGACGCAGGCACATTGGCTGCAACCGCGACGCAACCGCTTCTTGAACGCGGTCTTCGGTAGACGCTTACAAGGCGCTTGGGTTAGAGAAATACAAATTATAAGCTGTGGGACTACCCGCGCACTGCATCCCCTGTAGTTTTACATTGTGTCGACAGACCTAACGACCAGATATTCGTTGCTTCGGCGAAATGAGCAGATTTAAGCAATTTAATCTATAAACACTCGCTAAACTGCTCAGAACCGCCCAACGTTTCGGGACCACACACCACAACAAAAACAACCTTCCAAGTTTAGTCAAGACCTTAATGAGAGTAGTTAATTAACTTCAGCGTCCAATTACCCACCAACCCCGCAAGGACAAACCTCTATAGCCCAGCTCACACTGGAAGCACTGCAAGATCCTACAACAGCAGAGCGATGCCACGGTGACGCTGACAAATTGATTAGATTGATTTGTCTACACCGTTTACTGGGAAGAACGACTTTTGGCTAAGTAAGGCTTGCTAAACTGGTTCAGTTACTTCGTTCTGTTCTACTGTACTATAGGCTCGGCGTAATATTAGGTGTCTTGGCCATAGCTGTGTGCAAGGATAAAGACGCACTCTACTTAAAAATCAGGCCAAAGCGGTATCAGTGACATATAGTAGACGGCCCAAATAGCTTTTCCTGGGTGAACGGTAGTCACCGCCTCATATTGGTAGACGTATAGGATGAGATCATGTTCAACATTGAAACCTGCGCACCGGGGAAAGCGAGTGGCTAAACGTAGTGGCGGTTTTCCCGAGAATAGGTCAGTTACTTATAGAGCAGGTGCCCCTTAGGAAGGAATATCGGCGTTAAAGGTGAAAGTATCGGTGGCATGCTTGCTTGTGGAGGATCATCCATTTTTTATGTCCAGCGAAGAGCTGAGGCGTTATGCTGAGGCTTTTAGACGACTAAAAAGTAAGGGTCTTGTAAGACATGCGACTTAATGTGCGGAGTTGAGCTATTAGTCGTAGGTCTAGTATACAGGGCACCTTAGGTCCATGACAGAAATATACGGATGGCTATGCGATTTATACATTAAACGTAAATTAGAGTAAAGTCTATAGTGAATAAGTAGTATACCCAACCTAGCGATTATTCAAATTCCGCTCCCTTCGAGATCATTTTCGCAGTTTCAGGTTTTACAGCAGGGGAAAAACTATTACTTCGAAATATTTATTATATACGAAGCGCGAAGACCTTGCCTATATACCAGGAAAAATGAGATCAATAAGTAGTATCATATTTAATACGACTACAAGCTATGAAATTATGGCTGAACGGGGTCAATTCCGAGACTCAGTGGTTGGAGATAGAGTTGGTGTTGGAACTACTAGAGCCGTTGTTGTTGTTGTTGTTGTTGTTGTTGTTAGTGGCGGGAGTCTCGCCGGTGAGATCGATTCCCTTAAGCGTCGCGAAATATTCATATACTATTCTAGCGAAGCCACCCATTGCTATAAACTGTTCCAAATTTTCTTTTCTAGAGGCTTGCCAAGCCACTTCTCCTTTCCCTCTTGTCGTCGTTTGCTTCGCGTTCTCAATTTGCGCCTTCTTAAGGAAGGCCTCATATCTCTTTTTCTCCCCATCGCTTGCATTAGCCGGTAAGGGAGCAGGAAATACAGTACCCTTTGACTTGTCCATGAGATCTTCCGCCTTTTGAAGGTTGTCAGCGGCAGTTTGCATTCCTTTCCGAGGCGTCTCGGCGTTTATAGCAGCCTGTCGTGCATTCACCGCATCTATCCTGGGATCCATAACGTTATTCGCGGCACTTTTCTGTATATCCTTGTCCATATCTTGCATTGTCATCTCTGATGTAGGAGGAGGTGGTTCAATTTTGTCCCTCAAAAACCCATCTGGATCTAGCCTGCGTAGTTTGGCGTGCACTATGTCCTCTGCACAGGCTTTGGGTGGATTCATGTTTAGATATGCGTCCATCTTGTCGGGTGCTTCTAAGACTGGGATTATGTACGACATAATTGTTCGGCATTTCATGCATCGGGGAACACCAGCGAAAAATCGCGGGCTGCTGGGGTTTCCAGGTACCACCTATCATCGTTAGCAAAAATCCGCCCATAGAGACTTCAATGATATAGGTAGGACCCTAGACTCAAATCAGCTTGCAGATCGCATCTATCGGGCAGATAAACAGACCACATAGAAAGACTTTGCTACCTTGTCGCGATGGTTGAAGTTCTTCCATTTGGGCGTTGTCCGCTGGCGCTGTTGTATGTAAAAATTCACGATTGCTCTGCTGATAAAGGCTTTATTACTGTCGATTGCCTTCTTGAGGAATGTTATCACTGGGTCCATGTAATCGTAGTCGTCAGGCCGAAGCCTCTCGACGAGTTCACGGGCTATAGAAGGACTTCCAATCTCCATCCGGCGGAAACGTGCGTCTTGCATAAGTTTGCCGAATCCTTGGTCTATGGTGTCTTCCGATTTTTTCTCGTCTGAGCTTGATACCGCTGAGCTAGACGCCGTGGTTGCAGAGGAGGGAGCAATCGGCCTGATTCTAATTGCGGGATAGTGGGCTGCGGTCGAACCGATGACCAGTGTGTCTGATTTACCGTCGTGCTGAGCCGTAAATATACATTCCGGGAGGCCCCTTCACAGTCCTTATTAGCAACAACTCGCGAGATGATACGATGGTATGGTTTGTGAAGCTTTCAAAAATCTATCTGGATCCTACAACCTGGGTCCCTCGCACCCTAGCGAAGCGAAAAGGCAAGATTGTAGCACATGAGGATTTCTGGGCCTGCAACATGCTTACCATTTCTGCTCATTTTTTGGTCGTGTATAGTTTCTGGTTTGCTCGGCGTTCACGTTATCAATGTCATCTTTCATATTATCTTTGATAGCTGGAGCATAAGTTTTCATCATTCGTTGCAGGAGGTCTCCCACCCTGTCTGATCCTAGTCAATATTCTGAGATCCTGCCGGAAGCTCGTCTCACCTCTGTCCTTTAGTAAATCGGCACCGTCAGATGTGCGAATAGTTGTCCATATATAAAATGACCCCAACATTTCGTGCATTGCCTCAGATGACACAGCCCAGTTTTTCATTGTAGTAGGAGAGAACGTGACGTTCGCCGGCTCGCCGGCAGAGACTGCTTTGGGTGTCGGGGGGTTCAGGTAACTGTCCATAGCCTCAAGGGAGCCGCGCAAACTCTGTGTCCACTCATCTGCGCGCTCTTTCTTGGTCTTGACGTCTGTTTGATCGGTTATAGTCTTGTCTCTGGATCACGTCTATGTTATTCGCGAATGGATACGAGGATGCGTGCGCTTACAGTTTAGGATATCTAACAATCCAGAAGTCTTCGATGACCCAGAGGAAGTAGATGAGCAGCCCCTTTAATCTCCGTGCGCATCCGGGAACTCCATTCGTCTGATATACCTCTGTGTTTTTGTTCATAAGATCGTGCATTGAATAGCCGCAGTTAGCAACGTTTCTAGCGAACCTGATTGTGTCAGATCCGAAAATATTTGTTCGGGGCGAATATCGGTTCACCAATGTGCTTCAAGGAGGCTTTCAAGAACTTTCCCTGGTGCAGAGAACCAGCCCTCCGGCGGCGGAACAGGGACATAAACGACGACCTCAGCTTCCATCCATGCATCTGTTTCTTTCGCATCCACGAATTGAACACGAGACATTGCAACTAGTATAAAGAATGGAGGACTTGGGCCGTGTGTTGGTAAGATCAAGCTCTTACAGATTCATGAGCTGATGTTATGCGCAATCTTCCATCACATCAACCGCGATAGCTAATGACGGAATCACCTCTGCAAAAACATGCCTTGACGTTCGCGAAAGTCGTCGGCCGGTATTGAGGTTGCAATTCCTGTCTAACGCAAGTGCATGTGAGCCAAGACACGGCTGGCTGAAAAGAAACCAGGTGAGCACCGGACTAGTGGGGGGTCGATTCAGCTGGGTTTTACAATGATTGATTTTGGCCTCGTGAACACCCCCGAAACGGCAACGCGAAAACGCTTGATGCGAGGCTAGGAGAGTCTTAAGATTGCGGCGATAAGAATCTTGGTTCTATCGCTGGCGCGTTGAGGTATTAGTAATAGGAATAGTCGTCGTGTTCACGAGGGTCATCCCGCCCGAAGGAAGATCACGTGGCTGCCATTGAACGAGGGGCGCCAAGAGGAATATACTGGACACATAGTTGTAAACACCAGCACTAATCGCACGTGGTCAAAGGCCTGGAAGCAGTATCATGGTCAACGAACTCAAGTCGGCGGACTGGCTTCAGGAGCTGGCACATCTGGACGCAACATCCGAGGCCGCTTTGTGCAGCTTCCTCGCAAAGACCATCCTTGGCGATGTCGAGCCGATTCCATTGGGAACACATAAAGGTGTTTCCTATTTTATTGAAACAGGAAGCGTTGGCATTCCTCAACGAGCCAACATAAGCTTGACCCCATTAGATCGCATGCGAGGGGTCTCGGATTATATAAAGAGCTACGAGTTCGAGCTTCTACCAGATGGTGGCGGGCCGCGACCTGACTTCCGTTACGGTTTTGGACTTGGCTATCTCGTCTACAAGGCAAATGGCAACTCGTACCCAGAATATGCGGGCTTCTTTACTGTGTACAACATCGTCGATAAGAGTATATGGATTGTAGTCGACATGGAACCTTTCGAGAACGCCAGCACAGCTTTCAGAATCGATCCGCTGCCGAGCACTTGGGGTTTGCTGCCGGGGGATAATGATAAGCAAATTGGCATCATGAGGATCAGTCAGTCAGAATGTAAGTGCTACTATGAAGTGTGTATATCTTTACACGTTGTTGACTTTGACACTCTTAGGGTGGAGGAAGAGTCCTCTAACTTTGGCGAATGGGGATCCCTTTGAGATATTTCCCTCTTACGACTGGCAGTTGGTCTCAAAGCCCGCGGTGCTGAGCGAATATGTGAACCGTTTACCCAAAGCATGACGTATGAAGTTATAAGAGTATTTGAATTTTTGGATCATCTATCGACGCAATGATGGGTCAGTGCGAGGAACGTAAAATCTGTCAGCTGTAACATATTTTTATGTGCAACTTTCCACAAATCAGAGTCGCTATTAAATATCAGTGCCCCAGTGTCGCATAAGCAACATGAAGAACATCACTAATGGGAATGACAATGCATTACAATAAATAAATTCAACTACCGACTTCCAACTTAAAACAGAAAGTCCCGGTATGCACGATCCACACGGCTTTAAATAAACTTCTTGAATGAGGGAGTTTTGAAAAGAACCGTTGCCACGGCTGCTGCCGCCAGCGCCGAAGTCCATGCCACTGTGGCGTATCTACTCAGAGCAAGGTCAATAATCCAATCCGCCGCATCGAAATTGTTCAGGTTGAAGTCTGGCTGGTCACCGTTTGCATCTCGGGAGTTGGGCGATGCATTGACCGTCAGGCCCAGCACGCCAAAGAATTGCGCAAAAAGCTGTAGCACTGCGCCTATGTACAGGGCGCCCAGTAGAAAGACTACGATCGTCGACATATGCTTTTTAGGTGTCCGTACGATCTCTTGGTGATGATGGTGGTGTGATGCCGTAGAACCATGCTTTGGTTCGTGGGTTGTGTGCACTGTGTGTGCTTCCGGAGATGCTCGACGATGTGGCGTCAAAGATAAGAGACATATGATCAAGCTCAAGAGCAAGGCAAAGGTGAGGAAAGCGGATGCCGCAATCTGTAGATTCCCAGCGTAGTGAACTAGTTGACGGGTCAACTCTGCTGCCGTGTCGTGCACTCAATTTTCTTACCTTGTTGACATTCCTGGGCCGTACCCAAAATGCCTTGGGATATCGCGACTTGATTTCGAGGGAGTCTCATCTCCCCGGTTGTACGACAGCTAGTCGCATTTTTGCCATAGGGTTTGTAAAATTGACAGAATGGGACGGACCCGGTCTTGTTTTCGTAGACCTCTGGAATGCCGCATTTGTAGAATGGCGAGCGATAGGCCCATGTGAGTGGATCAATATCCAAAGATCCATCACCTTCAGACCCAATGACACCGCTGAAGTAATAGTTCTGTACCGCCCATCGCTTCGATGTCAATGTAAGAAGGACGAATGTTGTCGAAATGATTGAAAGCACTAGCACGGATGCTGAAGCCAAAATTCCGGCGTGTCGCATCTTGAGAAGCATGCGCGGTTGAATTGAAAAGATAGAGACTCAATCGAGCGAGTTCCTCACACTGTATTCGTGTGCTTGAAGGGGCAAACTTCCAACTGTGTCGGGAGTTCCCCACGGACTCAGGCGGCCAGACCGCTGCAAGCCCAGGCGGAGGATCAAGCTCTCGGCTGAGGGCTAGCGAGCTGCAAGTCACTTAGGGGGCGCTCAGCTCGCCACAGTCCGTTGGTCAAATCAACGCACAGAATCTACCCAATCAGAGCCGTCAACATTCAGCCCGCCACATATCCACAGCGTTCTTAGCACTTGAGCTAACAAACGTTGCTAAACTAGCTCGAATTCGCAATTGCAACTGCAGCCCGATGCAATGTGGTTCTGTGGCTTGCATCGCGCACTCTCCAAGAGGACGGCGAGTCTTATGAGCACGCATCTCATTTGCTCGATGCCAAAGCGAAGGAAGTGCAGACACTTAGGGGCCACATGTTCAATATCGTTATCAAGCTCCCAGCTAGCCGGTGGAATTCGGCCTATACCTGCATTACACGGTTTTTGTACGCTTCGCAATCCACCACCAGGCATCTCAGCTGGTCCAAAATCAATAGCTCCCCGCATCAATACGAGTTCCGTGCTCGCCGTTCTGGGCGGCCGTTCGTTAGGTAGGCGCGCTCTTGCTCTGGCCTCAATCAGATTGAACCATTGAGCCTTGCGAGTTAGCGAGCACGTGCCTGCGAGGAGCAACGCATCGACGTTGGGGCATCATGAGCGCTGCTTAGGAGGACTCAAAGCCTCCGCCATCCTCATGCAATGGCGCCAACGAATGATTCAAGCGCTCTCCCCGCCATCTGCCTCCCAGTAGCGCTTGATGCATTCGTGCTCAATCCCGCAGTATGTGACGGAGGGCCCAGTTATGTCGCGCCCATAGTACAGCCAAACTATGTGAGCTTGCGACTTGACAACAGTCAAATACAACATGATATCTTGCCTCATATAGACTTGTTGAATGCGAAACCTGCATCAACCAACCCAAGGATCGCTAAGACATGGAGTTCCACTTTGAAACCACTCAACCCACTAGATCCAGCACCAGCTCCAGACGCTATCTCAAGTATAGACAGATCACGACTTGGAGTTTATCTTCATTGGACGATTCCGAGGGGATACCGTTCTGGAGCTTCTGCCGCCGCAAAACCTGAAGAGAGTGTCACATCTAAAGAGAAAGCAAGTGGCCAGCCCGCAAAACAGAATCCTGTCTTTCCACTCGTTCCAAACAGATGGCTCGTAGTCCGCGTCCTTCGCGATTTCGAACCAAAAACGGCTTCAATTGACCGAGCATCTGCGTGGGTTATCGAATCCGATAAAATCAGAAAGATCGACGGCGATAAGACCAAGAACATCAAAGCCTTGGACGACTCGGTGGACCTGTTGACTGATGTCACTCCATTCGTGTCGTATTCTGGAGGAGCGGATACCAATGAAGACATTTTAAACAATCAAGCAGAAATCTACATTGGACAGAAAATACCTCTTGCGCAATGGAAAGAGACAAATTCCAAGGATGACCGGGTTGCTCTCAGCGTCATGAACAGCTCTAATCCCCTGTTCGCGGATTATGCGCTGCACAACCCCAATGTCTTCTCCACGAAAGACAATTTTCAGTACGGTACAGACCAAAATAATACACCGCTATACTTGACCAGTGCCACGTGTGACTATGCCGTCTTTGGCTGGCACTCGAATGGTGACGATGATCCATTGAGTTCGCTGAAAAACAAGGACTTGCAATACCCACTTCAATCGCGGCTCAAAAACTTCTCCTTGGTGCCCCAACCTAATTCTGATGGGAAAAGCAACATAGAGTCTACTGATAAGATGAACATCGATCGTCAAAAGAGTAGAGATGGAACACGCTTGGTCTGTCACTCGGCTCGCTATGGAGTTAGGTTTACTCTAAATGAGAAACCTGCAGCTCCTGTAGACGATTTCGCAAATCTGTTCTCACCAGATGTCCCCATGGAACCGGTTTCGGTTGGCACATCGCCCCTTGATGCTGTCTTGGCCTTTCTGCAAGCGCACCAGAGTGACACTGCTTTTGAAGATACCGTGTTCAGGGACGACACAGATGACACAACTACTCAACAGCCCCCAAGCGCTGTCGCTCAAGCACTGATGGGAATCAGAGAACTTCTTTACTCAACCGAAGATGACTATGATGCAAAAACAAAGGCGGCAGACCTTATATATGCTCACAGCTTTATTGGTGCGTCTGGCGGCTTTGGATGGCATTACGATAAGAAAAAAGACAAGGATGGCCCACCCATTGAACCATCCCCAACAGAGAAACGGCAATTAGAAAGTCTAAACGAACAGCAGAGACTTTGGGATGCTAATGATGGACAACTGCGTCAGCTTCGTTGGTCACTCTTCGCCGAGTTCTTTAAATATGTTTCAGACCCCAGTAATACGAGCCAAGACACGGCAGAGAAGACTTCTGTTGACCGTTTCCAGCTTTACAAGTCTCGCGTGGTACCATTACGACGGGAAATTGACGACTTAATTGGGCAGCAGAAGACACTGGAGGAAGCCATGAGGAAACGCAGCATCCCCGCACGAAAGGTGGCAAATGACACTTTCTTCAAGCGGATGGACCCTACCTTATGCTTGGCCGGTATCGATGGAGGGTGGGATCCTGACTTTTTGCAGAATACAAAAACTCGGTTCTTCATGGATAGTGGCCTAATCAAAGGGCCTGGCTCTCTCGATTCGAGGCCTATGCAACCAATATTAAGTCTGGTCGAAAGTCAACTGCCGGATGATACTAAATCAGCTGTCTCTGCGTTGCTCAAAGAAGCATCTGGAGGATACCAATCGTCAATTTCTGGTTATGGTCATAAAAAGTGGACCCGACAGCCATTCTCACCGCAATTCGTTGAATGGGAGGGCATATATTATCATGTTGACTGGAATCGATGGAAAGTTGACCTTGCGAAAAGCGCATTGACCGCGAGCAATCACACACAGGTTACATACGTCAATGACAAACAGCTCTCTAAGTTGCCAGAAATCACGAAAGATAGACGCCATATCTCAGGAAGAATGCTTGTATTGCCTCAGCCATCTTTCGCACTCACTGCGGTGGTGTCCCAAGTCCTAGATACCATTCCTACTGATCCTAAGTCCCAGCCTACCAATGATCCTAAGGCTGGATTTAACTTGAAAAACCAAAAAGACCGCGACAGTTTCCTTGCTGCTGTCAAGAAGCTGAAGTTCATCAGCGGTGAGCTTTCGGGTATTACTGATGCGCTTTTGACGATGGCTGCTGGTCAACATGTCAAACCAAACCTCAGAGTCCAAGGGGAAAATATTGTGCCAATGATAGCCGCGGAGAAAGCTGGTAACAAGATTTCTTTAGACCGAGATGACTTCATCAGGATGGGCGGAGAAACGGGGAAAACTCCATACGGCACCATGACCGACTTCACTAACGAGATAAATCCATTCAAACCAGTTCAACATGGTCAATTTGGTGAGTATACACAATTTACGCTGTTTGAACGTCACTGATAGGATCATAGCAATCACAAGACTCACTATCGTGGACAAATTTGGCCAAGCAGTGTGCTATCCCCCACCTAAGCGGGCCCTACGTGATGAGTCAAAAGCGGCACTAGATGTTGCAAAGTACATTCACCCATGCATCGACGAACAGATTTTGCCAAATTTGTTCGATGATACTATGAACACTATATTTACTCCACAGGATACCCAAGACAAGATCACCAAAACTAGCTCTGGTTATCCCATGACCCCATTCATACAGCTTACACCCGCAATCAATCAGGAGGCTCGGATTAACTCTGTGTTCTTAGAAAAGATTAAGAACTCAGACAATTCGGAATCGTGGAAACCATGCAGTGACTGGGAAAACCCTATTTTTGGTTGGATAGTAGTCAATTATGCTGACAGCTCACTGCAATTCTTCACTGGCGAAGGAATCTTTTACACTTCACTTCAGTTTGGTGGTCCAACGGGAACTATTAAGACAAAGGATTGGTTGCCTTTTGATCCTCCGAAACAAGCCGAGGCTGTTTTATCCGACCAGCTCGATGCTCTCATCAAGAGAATGCAGCAGCCGGGGGAGGCAGGTAGAAAGTATCTTTTGGCGCTATGGGACCTTATCCGGAGAGCTATACCGACGATGCCTTTCCCACCTTCTGATTATGCGCAATTCGCAAATGCCGTCGTGGGTAAACCTCTTGCTCTAGTCAATGTAGGCTGGAGTCTTGAGCTGGCGCAACCGCCGTGGTGGCAACAGCACACTCTACCCCCTCCTCAGCTCGTACCCGATGGACGATCCGATTATCTTCGTACTGATGCAGAAAAATATCTTCATAATACCTATAGTTTTCCCGTCAAGATTGGCGATGCAGATCGGCCTTTCGATGGTGTTGTGGCTTATTGGGACTCTGGAAACCCAACCCCAACGACTGATCTGGAAACAATCCACACGTATTTCCCTGCTGACGATGACGATGGCCTGCGTCAAAACATTGAACCTGCCAAATATCCAGAATTGAGGCCCTACTTTCTACATCCCGATCCCAAGAACAATTCCACAGGAGCGGGGTATGCAAGATCGCATGTTGATCAACTCATGGTGAAAACTATTCTGATGGATCCATACACACCGATACATCTATACTCTGGAATCCTACCCATTAAAAAGCTTGACCTGCCACCATGGTCTTTGCGTGGCGCAATGAAAAACATGAGTAAGTTATCCATCAAAATTCACCGCTCCGACGGCTAATTGTGTGATATAGCTGCATTCTTCACCATGGGCCCACTGTTAATCACTAAGGATGTTCCCAAGCTCTACGATATTACAAAGCAACTACACCCAGACAGTTGGCTCACTGGACAAGCGCAAAACAACACTGCTGCAACAAACACCAAACCAGCTATTAACCTTCCGATCAGCGGGAGCAAAGGCATGTGGAACTGGCTGCAGCCGTACCGCACTGATAAGATTACCGTGGAGGATTCCAATCCTAAGGACGCTTCTACTGACGTGACAATGCCTCCCCAGATAGTCACGCGGTACAACGCTTTAGAAGTCGGGAAAGAAGACGGTAAGATGAGAAACGACCCAGGTCCTTATACTTTCGTGGAAGGATTTCTACAGCTTGCTCGCCCGATAGTCGCTCCAAAGGCAGATACATCTACCTTATGAAGTGTCAATTTGTTTTGCAAGGGCGTAACAAGGTCTTTGATATGAGTTGGGTGTATGAAAAAATGACATGTATTTAAATGAGTACGCATGAAGCGAATAGTTCAAACATCGTTATTCAAAAGATCCTTATCACCCCCCGCTCGCTTTAGAACTGTACACCAGCTTACCTGGTATTCATCGTGCTTATCGTCGCCATAGCGCTCAGTCATGCGAATCAAAGAACGAGACTTAAATTCCGGCTTATTTATGGGCGGCTTCACCTGAGCTACTTGAACTTGAGTCGTGAGATTGATCCGGGGTAGCACCCTGGGCTGAGACAGCCGCACGGAAGCTTCTGTTGCCTTGTTATCGTCGAGTAGCTCTAGCGCTCCGGTTGTAAGTCCTGAGCGTGGCACCAAAGTAATCCCAAGGACTTGTCGGCTGTCCCACAAGGATGAGGGATCGTTTACTGAGCTTGCAGAGCCAGAATAAAGCGTGGGTACGAATCTTTGATTGCTGCACATCGAGACTCCCACTGCTGACCAATCTGTGGAGTCTAGTAGTGGCTCAAAGGGGTCGCGAAATTTATCTGACGGAGGCAGATTTTCCTTGCTCAGCACAGGTATCTCGATCGTTATAGACTTCAATGCTTTCGTTGTTTTCATGATACCCCGCCTTCGTACAGCAAAGACAATATCGTACAATGAGATGGTATCCGTAGGCAGGTAGTCTAATGGCGAATAAACCTCTGCTCGATAATCATCATCCTTCTTGCGGTTCCGGTAAGGTGGCGGAGGTTTGTAAGCCGGGTGCACCACCAGCCGGAATTGAGGGTCGGCAGAATCAACGAATGGTCTGCGGAGGTCTACCTTAACTTTCAAGGGTACCCTGGGGATTACTGCGGTATTGTTTGCAAATGATGCTGGTATGCCTCCTACTGTAAGAGACGAATTTAATCTGGGCACATTTATGTTATCCTGCGGCACAGTAGTCGGTTTCGGATCGGGTTTTGGCGCTTTGGTTATGTCGTTACCTGTCGGTTTGGAAAGGCGTGGTTTCACTGGTGCTGGAACAAATTCGCCAAGCCATAGCCTCCTGGTCCAAGGAGGGAATTGCTTGGTTGGTGGACTGATATCGGTGAAAGGCCCGCCGATATTTATCTCATCTACTTTGAGTTAGCGCTTTTATTTCGGTTTGCAAACAGCTATGTAACGGACTCACATGCAGAATCATTCAGCTCAATTCCAAGTATACAGGAGTTGGGAACAGCATCATCGTATGGCTTTGTCTTGAATGAAGGATCGCTACTCCATTTCTGCAATATGTCATTGACTTTTTGCGCAATCGTGGCTGGCCTGATACACCGCGACTCGCTGTTGTAAAATTCTGTTTGATTAAGCGGTCCTAGTTTGTAGCTGTCAAACTCCCCAGTAGAAAAGATTTTCCACTCTAATGATTTGCTAGGGTTGTCCGTTGGGAGTCGAGTTGGCGCCTGATTAGGATCCGTGAACCTTTTTTGTTTCTAAGTTAGCGATAGAGTAGCACAAGAAGAGTTTGAAGATATCTTACAGCCGTTTAATGGAGATATTGGGTATAACTTTTCTGATACGGGGATCATCACTATCAGCATGAAATTTACATTCAATTTGAAATCGCTGTTGATGAGCCGGTTGAGCAAGCTTGATCTCTTTGATCTCCTCGGGGAGGCAGTCAATGAGGCTGAAGATGGTGTTTTCATCCATTCGAGTGTGTCGGAGAAGGCAGTCGCGCTCACCAGTGATAACTTCTCCTTTTTCGTTCGTCGTAACGGCCCATGCAGTAGCGGTCAACTTCAGATCTGGAGTCGATTTAACGACGGCTGATCTTATGACAAACCCATAGCGAGGTACTGGAGGCGTGATAAGGGTATTCCCGATAGGCGTGCGCAAAAATTTATTGATAATTGCTTTAATTCGAAGGCGAGTATAGTCAAAGTCTGGCTCCAAGTGATTCGCCACACTAAGTGCACCATCTAGGAAGCAATCGATCCAAGCATGGTCAATATGAAAGAATCTCAGTGCTTCAGGGTGAGTTTTTGGCTGACCGTCTGAAGTTGGCCATTTATTGAAGCTTTGTAGGTGAGATGGCTCTGGAAAGAGCATGTGGGCAGGAATCGTAGCCAAGTACCTAGATGTGCTTTTAGTTTGTCACTCTGTACGCTTAATCATATACCTACATGATATCATGAACCCAATTTAGAACAACTTCCCATTCGCTATTGTTACTTGGGATACCGTCGAAACCATTATATATCAGTCCATCCGGAAGATCTTTGGATGCAGCGCTCGCAACGTGGTTTGCAGCGAGATCGACAGCTTGACGGAAAGCATTAGCTACCGAACTATCATTGACTGCTGGTGGAACTGATATGTCAGTCGGTTTGTTGATGCGCGTAACAGGCCCGTTGAAGTTTTTGCCGTCTGTAAGTGAAGCTACCCCTCTAACAGCAGCAGCAGCTCTGGCCAGTTGCGTCGATGTCGAAGGTACCCCAGCAGTTGCCATTCTTACTGCAGATGATGCTTGTTTCCAAATATTACTGCGCAGTCTCATTAGAGCTGCGTTGAAGATGGAATCGGAGATAGCCATAAGCTTCCCACATGACCATGCCGCAGAGTATGTCACGTCCATCATTCCCGTCGCTCGATCAAACACTTGATAGTCCTTGCCAGTCATCGAAAGAGATGGCCAGAGTCTAGTCTTATTGCCAACCGGATTGGCAGATGTAGGAACATCTTGAGTAGGAAGTGGTACCAGCGGGCCACGATTGAAGGCAACACTTTCTTCACCTGTTGCTGTCCGCCATCGGCAGATTGTATAGCCTGCATTTAGGCGGGAGAATAAAGCTTGCTTGACTTGGTCTGTAGTTGCGTCTTGTAGCCCTTTCAGGATAATCGTTGGTGGTCTTAACGGCTGCGCGTCATTCACAAGTTCGATCATAGTTTCCTTGAAGCTAACAGATTCAGGTATGCAGGTGTATGTCCAAGAGAATAGTGAAACGATCCCAACGCGATCAGTACTGGAAGTCTTAAAAGACGACTTGGAGTTGGTGAGTGTTGCATCCATATGTTCCAGGCTCACAAGATGGGCAATATGAGTTTGAGGTGTGTCAATATTCTGATCTCCTGACATCGAGGATACAACTACGGAAAATAAACCTGCTTTAGCATTAGAGACCTTGATCTTCCCTGACCTAAATATCCTGAGTAGAGTCTTCATTTACCTTCATCCTCAACACCGGCGTCGGGAAATCCGATAGTGTTAAGATGTCGAACATGCGAAAGTAGTCGCTGAGCCTTGAGCGGGGTGAGATCGATGCTATCGCCGCCGCCAAGTACAGTCTGTATCTGCTTCTTAGTCGGGAATATAGCGTTCATGACTTCAGGAGATTTCTTCAGTCTCTTGTACTCATCGTCAGTTGTGTCTTCCAGTGACTTGGCTGGATCATTTCTGGCATGTGGAATCTGATATCCAATCTCGTAGCAAACACGTGATTTGATGTTCGTGAGATACTGGCTAACAGTCATTTGGAATGCGCCGTTGGCAGGCAACTTTGTGGGATCATATGACTGCATACCGTCCGCAGTGAGACCAAGATCACTGGCACTTGGACCGTCCACAGTCAAGTCTGAGGGTTTGAATACTAAAATTCCCATCCAGGGCATGAAGTTATGCCCATCTGGATTTGGCTGCGGTTCTGTCTCCAGTGAGTTAGTGTCAACAGCATCTGTCATCCACAGAGAAAGCCCAGCCGGTCGGTACCAAGGGACGTGCGGATCTTGAAACACAATATGGGGCAGGATCCTTCCTTCATCTGAGTGGCCGTTCGGTGGATAGTAGCTGTTGATCAACTTAGGATCAAGACTAAATTGTGGCGCGATGACTTCGAATTCTTGTAGAAGAGTGTTGATATTATCTTTCGTATTGTATTTGACTTTTGTCTCTGCATTTGTATCGTCGCCCTTCACGGCTGTTATTCTTGGAGAGAATTAGCTGCAACCACGTACAGCGTAGCTAAAGGTACTTGCGTTTGCTTCGCTTGTATGCCATAGGTTGCCGCCTCTGCATATTGTTAAACATCTTTTCTTAACATGCTATCGCCAAACTCACGCAACGATGGCCTATAGTAGGAATATAATCGCATCCTACCAGGAGGTAGCCGTGGTGGCCTGGGATTATTCGGGTCGACGACATCGCTGCGAAGCTCAACATCAATTTTGCTCTGTACCAGATATCGCGCCATTGTAGGAGGTAGAGTTGTTAAAGTTGAATGGGCAGGTAAAGCGACCGCATCACCACCCAGTCCGTCTGCATGCAGAACTCAACCTTTCACAGCATTAAAATCACGTGGTCACTTTCCTTCCAATATGTACATGACCGGTTTCTCCGCTGGCTGCCGGTTTGTGAGCTGCATCCCGTCCGTGGCTGAGGACCCTCACCCTGAACGCTCGTGATGGCATCTGTGCACGCTATGCAGCCGGGGAGACTTCGTATTCGTATCTAGATCCTAGCCAGCCGTAAATAGCGCGGGCGACCCTTTTCAGCTGCACTAGTGCGTTCAGTTTGCTTCTCTGTGATTGGTCATTAGTTAGTTTAGCGCTTCCAACCAGAGGTTGGCTGAATGTGGCTGGCTGGCTCTCCGGTCTAGACTATCTTACATTAGAGGGTCTTTGTCTGCAGAACGTCAGCATTGTCGCGCTCACTTCGATGCTCCATTTTTGCATACCAAGTCTACTGCTAGTAGCCGATGTGCCATGGCGGAAGTGGCACGCGCGCCCGCACCTTTGAGTCGATATCACAACCAGTTTGAGATGAAGAGCTCGTAGGGCGGACGTTGAACATACGTTGAATCGTTCATCATGACATCACCAAACGATCCCCAACCTTTTTTGAAAGGCACAGATGTGGTCTCCGTCAACAATACAGGCGCATGGGCCATTATTCTCAGTAAAGAGAACCTCACTATCGATGCGAAATCAGACAAGATTATCAGGATAGATGCTGATGGAAGTAATTTCGGCGTGTCCCAATTCACGTCGGAGCAGAACGTGCTATATTTTGGTCCTCTAAACAGCGCCGACGCCAGCAATGCAGCAGTTGGAGATACACTTGGTTGTATGTATTACCGTCACCCTAGCTAAGCTAAAAATTGTGGGATACCACCTTATTACTGACGCCAAATACAGCTGCTGTATTGCTGGCTAAACAGCCAGAGTCACCCATAACGTTACCTTTAATTGATAAGCTCGCTAGAACCTTCAATTTGAAGGTCGATGGGAATTCTTTTCAGCCATTGTCAAGTTTCTTAGGACAACTGGACAAGAACAAAAGATTGCAGGCTACGTTGGTGAAACAACCCAAAGTCAGCACAATGCAACCGGAAATCATTGATCAAGATGTCAATGCGGGGATGCCAACGAATGCAGTCTGGTTCATCGTCAAACCTGACTCCTATCAAGTGACCTATGCGTTGTCGTATAGTATCACCGGAGCCGACACCTTCTTGACTGATGCTCTCGATTGGATCGCATCAAATTTCGATGCCTTCGAACCCAATTTCAAGGTCAAGGCGCCTCCAGTAAACCTAACATTGAAGCGGACGAAAATATATAGCGCTAAGGTTACTCAAATAGAAGAACCTATCGTGACCACAGGCATCTCATTCGCATTCGACATTTCCTCCTTTCGACTTTATTTAGACTTGTCAGCCTTTGACCGCGAAATTATTCTGACTCCCAAGGGTGGAGCATCTATTGCTGAGATGGTCCAAGACATTTTTGGAGGCAACCAGGATGCCGATAAACAGAATATTGATATGTCTTTACTCCCAAACGCTGAAGGTAGCGACCCGTTTGCGACTCTCTTTGACAACGTGCATCTTTGGTACATTCGAATCCGTTACGATAGTTTACAGCCAAAAACAAAAAGACTTCAGTGGGGAATTGGCGTCTTAGCTTTCTGGAAACCCAAAACAGATCTTCATCTCGCAACTTTATTGACGTATGATACGTTTAGCAAGCTTTTCATTGGGCGTTTGATGTTTGAACAAGACTTCCAAACTGCCATGGACCTAAGATTACCTGCGTGGGATGCACGGCTATCGCCTGCTACTATTCTTGAAGCGGAAGGTCTGACACCAAAAGACTTCGATCGATCTTTAGACCTCTGGAAATTAGTTGGTTTCGACTCTTCTAGTCAGCCACCGATCCCGACAAAGTTGCAAAACGTCCAAGTTACGTTTCAAGGATCTCCAGACGCAAAAACTGGATCAGTCTTCACTTTCATGGCGGACCTCGTACGGGATGATAAACCGCAACCCGAGCGAGCAGGTGGCGCACCAAGCGGCTTTACATGGGATACTGCCAGCTTGGATCTTCTCATAGTTTCCCCAAAAGCCAGATCAAGTGCGAAAACTTATGCAATTGATGTAGGTATCCGTTCTTTCCAGTCCAATATTCAAGACAAGCACTGTTAGACAGCACATCTCTTTTGGGGTCAAACTAGAATTCTTTGTCGAAGGTTTGGCGTAGATTATAAAACTAATCAAGTGTCAGATCTATACAACCTTTTCGCTCAATCCACCTAGTGAGTCGAAGGTAAACCCGGCTACGTTCGGTGCTGGCCTAAGCTACAAAAGTAATCAAAAAGGAAGCTCTTGGATTCTACAAGCTTCCGCACAGAACCTCCGTGTCGGCCTATTAAGATCATTTTTTGAAATTGAAGATAATCCTGGTGCCGCTGATGGAGCTATGGCAGTCTTAGATAAGCTCACTTTGAGAACACTGGACATTATGTACACATACCAAGCAGGTACTGCATCATCGTTCCTTATGACCGGGGTTTTAGTTCTTGGAATGCTTGAGCTAGACATGAGTTTCCAATATGTCAGTTCTAAGATGAACAGCGGAGATGTTACAGCAGCCGGAATCTATGCCGATAAAAACCCAGCTTCAAACAGCCTGCCTGCAAATCCCAATTCTCGACAGGTTAAGGCAACAGGCAAGAAAACATTCTTCAAGTTTGTAGCGACTTTGCGCCTCTCAAGCCCAGGAGCAAACATAGCGTCGGTTGCAGATAGCATCGCCCCTGGTGCAGGAGACAGCTTGCCAGCTTGGATTGGTGACATCGTTGTGAATCCTGCAAATTCAACAGGTATCTCTCCTCCCTCTGCCGAGCTTGAGTGGAACATTATATCAGGTACTGCAGGAAGTACATCGGTTCTTACCGTGTGGGTCAGCATTGCGGGTTTTAGCTTTACTTTCGTTCAGTATCGAGCACCAGCTGTGAAAGATGGGGACAGGGTTGGAATGCCAATCACTAAACGGATCCTTCGAATAGGTGTAGACCAGATACCTTTGATGAAGGATATTCCCCTTGTTGGGCAGTTACCACAACCGTTCGACAGTCTGGATTATCTCTGGGTTGACGACGAAACCGCGAAGCCGGTGGGCATCAGCCGTCAAGAGTTGGACTTGATCAATGAAAACAAGCCGCAAGACATACTACCGTTCCAAATTAAGAAGGCCAAGGCGCAAGAACTTCCAAGTACTATTGTTTTAACCGCTGGTCATCATTTTGTTGTTGTCGCAAATAGCCAAGTTGTACTTGATCATGTTTTCAACACGAGCAGAAATGAGACTGAAGACCCGAACAAACCCAAAACACTTACCGGTGGGACAGACGGTGCAACCTCAACTCCTAACAAGCCACCGGCTCTGATAAAAACGCCAGCCACGCCACAGCCTACCAAAGGCAACCTAGAAACCAAAGCAGGGCCTCTATCCGTCAGTGCCCTCACTTTGGAGTACAAGGACAATGCTCTGAAGATAACTGTTGATGCTACTTTGGCCCTAGGCCCCATCAGCTTCTCAGTGATTGGATTTGAGATCAAGGTTCAGCTTAGCAAGATCAACCTTGATAATCTCGCTGCCATTATAACCGATCATTTGATCTCAATTAGCCTTCATGGTATCGCAGTTGGAGTCGCGAAGGGGCCATTAACATTGAAGGGAGTATTTATGCATGATGAAGATGCTTTGACCGAGAAGTACAGTGGTGGCATCGCGGTTGGCTTCAAGGTCTGGCAGGTTCTTGCCGTGGGGCAATATACAATCAAAAAGCCAACGCTGGGGAACGGTGGGTTCCGTTCAGTCTTTGTGTAAGCCATTTTGATCCTTCTATTACGCTTATAACTAAGTCTGTTGCAGCTACGGGAAACTTGATGGGCCGCTTGTGCAACTTGAATTCGCGACCATATCCGGGGTGCGTCTCGGATTCGGTTATAACTATTCCGTGCGAATGCCAACTATAGACGAGCTTCACGAATTCCCATTCATAACTGATGCCGCCACTGCGAATGCGGGAAATGATCCATATCTCGTTTTGAAAGCGATGGTCGGCTCGAAAAAGCCATTTGTTTTCCCGAAAGAAGGTTCTTACTGGTTTTGCGCCGGAATGACAATTAGCGCTTTTGATGTGCGTAACTTTATCTTCTTTCTGCTATATCCTGAGGCTACAGGGGCATGGGGTCCTACCTTGTGCTGCCCATATTTATTCGCTACCGTGGCGAATCATGCAGTGTATTCCCTAATAGCTGCTAACACTATTTAGGTTTTGACCATTACAGCCGTCTTGATAGTTGACATTGACACCGGCAAATCAGACCCTAATGAAGAGGGTATCGTTATCGCGCTTCTTGGAGATGGTATCTTCCAAATGCCCCCCGAAGCACCATCTCCAGATTTAACTCTATTTTATATCGAACTGATCGTTAGTGTTGAGCTTAACTTTATATCCGGATATATCGCTGCTAATGCGGTCCTTGCTCCAGCATCGCACGTGTACGTTCCGATGGCTCACCTTGTTGGTGGCGCTTCTTTTTACTCGTGGTTTGGTAAAAACTCACATGCTGGGGACTGGGTTATCTCCATAGGTGGATTTCCCCGAGGCTACATTGTGCCTTCACATTATCCCAGCCCAGATCGCATTGGTCTGAACTTTACGCTCGGCGACTGCATTAAGGTGTTAGGTCAAGCATATCTGGCCGTGACCCCCAAATGCGCTATGGTAGGCGGCCTTCTACATATGTCGATGGATGTTGGACCTGTCAGCGCTTACGTAGATGTGGTGTTTGATGCATTCCTCAACTTCAAACCGTTCTATTTCAAGGCCCATCTTTCTGTGTCAGTAGGAATTGAGTGTAACATTGGTGAGTTTTATATTTTTTATCCATATTTGTTGCTAACATTGCAGATATATTGTTCATTCACATACACATATCAATTCGCCTTGGAGCTGATCTTACCGTCTGGGGACCTGATGCTTTTGGGGGTTATGCATGGGTCGATTTCTGGTTTTTTGGATTTGGTATTGAATTTGGTGATGCCGAAAAAGATATCTCCGCGGCCATGGCTCTTGAGAAATTCTATCAGCAGGTTATGACACCTGGACCGAACTCCGAACCTCCGACGAACGACAAAATTGGTAGTGGGATATCTACAGAGCAGCACAAATACAGCATTGAGGATGGTTTGATTCCAGCGAAGACACCGGATGCAGACAAAGATGGAAGCTTCCCCTCAACAGGAGCAGAATCGGTGTGGCAAGTCAAGGCTGGAACACTGAAGTTCAGGATTGACACGCCTTTTGCACTCAGTGGTGCGCATTTTGTATCATCCGATCCTCACGACTCGACTGAAATCCTGATCCCGAGCGCAAATCCCAACAAGCCCAACCAACATCCAGACATCCCGAAAGTATATTCGTGGCCAATGCACAGCAAGGATGGGAACAATATTGTGTCACAACTTGAGATCTCGATTTTTCAGATAGACAACCCCGACAAACCAATCCTTCAGCATGGATTCCGCGGAGAGTTAGTTGTTAAGTCTGCACCAGTATCTGTCTGGTCTGTCTATGACTGGCGAAAGGATCCTTTGCTTGTGAATCAACCTGGCCATCTTCGAAACGCCGATAACAGCAAAGTTGATTTGGTACTTGGGGTACGAGTTTTACCACCGCTGCCCCATCTGTACCCTTCCAAAATCGTAGACTTCGATGCAAGTGCTGCCATGCGAGCGACTATTCCAGGGGATTATCCGACTTCCCCAGGGAATTTTCGCTTACCACTCGCGGAGAGCGCACAAGGGGCAACTTTTTCAGGTGGCTACTACCAACCTGAAGTGAATGATGAAGATGTCGAAGGGCAGAAGAAACGATGGTCCCAGTTTGGCGCAACCTGGAGTCCACCAGTTCCTGTTAAACCTAATCCAGTACCAACGACAGGAGTTACAGACCCTCCAAAAACCATGTCGCTGTCGGATCTCAGGACTGCGATTGTGGAGCAGATTGCTTACACATTGGAGTGGAACTTTCGCCCGTCAGACGAAATGGCGGGTAATATCTCGGTACCAACCAAGACCACCGCTCTGGCTTCGAACACTACGGTCGAGGACATAGGAATGCAGCTACTACGTACTGAGAAAATGCCGCGGATCAATGATAATGGTCGTTTCGAGTGGGATCTTTTGGCAGATCCCCCACCGGCCCTGGCCTCTGAGATAGACATATATTATCCGCAACTGCCTTTCGTTTGCGGGACGCCAAGATAGATATACACCTTCATTTGCGCTTGTGTGCGATGGAAAATAATTACCACTGAAAGATTGCTGACACTGAATTTCAAACTTATCACGAGCGCTTCGAGTGTTAATAGAGATGTTAAGGGTTTGTTTTTAGGCGTGATAGGGCACATGACTTCTACTGCACATTAACGCTGAACTCGGTCAACGCACCAAGAAATTGTCTACTTTTGGGTCAACTGTTCACCCGCGATCATTAACTACTTGCGGGATTATCGTTTTTCTAGGTAATGCGGCTGCTAAGAACTCTAGTACTCGTGCAGGTTTTGATATTTTACCATGCACTCGAAAAAGTGGACGCAGATTTTGTGATGTTCAGCAGAATGGTAGCGATACCAACAGCCCATTATAAAGATCGCGCACAGTAGTTGTGTACTAATCGAGCGCATTTACCCACGCAGTCACGCTTAGAAGCTACAACAAGCTCCCAAGCATTGTTGATTTGCAAAGCTTGGGAGGAAGCGGGTGTCGTAGCAATGCTGCCCCAACCTGCGGACACACCAGAGCCCAGGTGAATCACGAAGTCGTTGACTAAGTAGACTGACCCCACCGGTGGTGGCAATATTTGTTAACTGATTCGAAAGCGCCTCAGGTAAGCTACAGCGCGCATTTTCTTTCGGCTTACCTTAGGCGCTCACGAATTATTGCTTCCACTGGTGACTGGTCACGGCAAGCCCTCTAATAAGATATCGCCATGTGTAAGGCGGGAGTTGCTCACGGGCACCCCCGTACGCAGTAACGTCTAATAGGCACCCCTCTAAGGAACTACTGTCGTTTTTGGCGAAGGGTAACTTAGTAAAGTACTATATTTATAAAGCTGTAAGATAACTTATAGTAGTATTATAGCATTAAATATAATAATCTCTTATTAGTAAAAAGCACGTTATTATCATTATAAAAAAGTATATACTTAATAATAGAATAATTAAAACTGATAGGGCTAATATTATTATCTATTATCATATTCCTTCAATTACATAAAAGCGTATATAAATAAGATATAGTAGGGTGATATAAAAAACGACTAATTAAAAGAGATACTATTTTTACAGGACGCGTTCGGATCTAATACGAAACGCCCTTTTTTTAGAACAAGGACAGTGCCTCGTAACACCTACGAGCTCTCCGAGCTCTAGATTACTTAACCGTGATACTTAGTAACAAACAATAGCTAGAATTATAACATTACTTTTGTTCTACGCTATTCGACCTATCTAGAGTCTCTATTCTTCCTTTATATATCATAGGTGCCCCTTCTTTGGTTGTTTCTATAACACGGAGCGTATCAGTTCGGCTCAGCTCGCACGAAGGCTAGTGCCGCTTCGTGTGCTCGTACAGCTATTCGTCCGGGGCTCAGACCCTTCTTAGGTTATTTCTATAACACGGAGCGTGTCAGTTCGGCCCAGCTCGCACGAAGGCTAGCATCGCTTCGTATACTCGTGCAGATATTCGTCCGGGGCTCGGACTGATTCGCACCATTATCTAATCCGTGCATAGGTCGATTTAAAGCTACAATGACCAGGCAGCTAACTTATACGTAACTACGGTACGGCGGCGTCCATTATAGCCCAAGTTTGCTCTATATAAAAGGCCATATCGCTACTCTTCGAAGAGCGTAGCCTTTCCCTAACACAAACCGGAAGCATCTACGGCAGCAATCACCTACACTTCCAGGATTGACAGCAAGTGGTTGCCAGGAGAATACACATGGAACATTCGATCGCGCTTGTCACTGGCGCCACTTCAGGGCTCGGTGAAGTGGCGGGCCGCTGTCTTGCTAAAGACGGCTGGCGCGAGATCATCGTCACCGGGCGCAGCCTGGCTCGGATCCAGGAAACGGCCGCTCAGCTCGCAGCAGAGACCGAAAGACAAGTCTTCACGCCGCTGCAGCTGGATCTGGACAAGCCGTCTAGTGTTCAATCCGCCCTCGCCGAGCTCGTCAAGCGAGGTCGGCAGATCGATTTCCTACTACTTAATTCAGGGATGGTTGGAGGCAAGATGCGTGTCATTACTGCTGCGGGCGTCGAGGCTTCTCAGGCCCCGCTGATCGGCCATCATCAACTCACTATCGGCTTGCTTAACACCAACCTGCTAAGCCCTAACGCGCGAATTGTTATATCCGGCGCGGAACCTGCCCGAGGGGATGTGCCCATGTTCAGCTTAACAGACGTGGAGGACTTGGCGGCCAGATACCACAAGGGCGACCGGACCGCCGCTGTCGAAGCGCTGCTACGCAACGGGCCGAACGTCAAGTACGTGGCCAACCGGGCGTATGCCGACGCGAAGCTCATCATCGTCTGGTGGGCCGCGGCGCTGGCGCGCCGGTTACCCCCCGGCATGGCGATATACACCGTGTCACCTGGCAGCGCACCCGACACGAAGGCCTCGCGCAACGCTGGCCTGGCTTTGAAGTGGGTGTTCATCCCGCTGGTCAAGATCATCCCCGGCATGACCATGACCCCTGAGACCGCCGCCCGTCGTTACCTCGAGGCATCGAAGTTCGGAACCGATGTGTCGGGGCAATTCTTCGCCTCAGCGCCCAAGAAACTCACCGGCCCAGTGGAGGCGATGCGCCACCCTCACCTTCACGATCGCACCAACCAGGAAGCGGCGTGGCAGGCCGTCGTCAAGGTCTCCAAGATCAACCTTTCCGATGGCTAGCGTCCACACCGGAACACCAATTCTGCCTTTACACTGTCGTTTGTTTGTATCGCAGGGATCGCCCGATCCAGCTACCTTCTATATCTGCCTTCTGTAGATTCAATCGATCACATATCCACTTTACTTCGTTTGACAAACTGTTTTCTAGTGTTGAGCGACTCTGACGGGTAACCCACCTTTTATGCACCACGATTTATGAAACCTTATAAGTCTTCAATGTTCCGCTCAACTAATCGAGCTTACCCAGCTCATGGAGACATCAGGTCTCAATCCCGAGATAATAATATGCAGAATCGCACTCTTACCGATTGAACTATACTTCTATACTTCCTTCGTCGTTTTTATGCCCATCTCGGATGTTCCAAGGCTTGATGAAGACGCGATGAACCGCGTGTAATGATACATCCTGATTAGGGATGGGTCACGTGGGATTTGATCTTGGTGGAAAGGAGCAACTCTGCACTTCTGCCACCCCTGACCGCCCATCAACGTCAACCCTCATCTGGCCATAAACACCTCCACTTCCGACCTGGAAAACATCCTCTACACCTTTCACCTCTTGCTTCAGCTCTACCCGCCCAGCCCGGCCCCCTCCCTCAACACGTCTCATTCTCATGTCGCGCCTCATTGAGGCATTCTTGCTATTGCGCGCCCTAACTCCTTCCATATCTGCCTTCCACCGCTCGATCGGTCTGTCGATGCTCTCTCCCCCCTCTCATCCGCTCGAATACCCTCCCAGTGCGTAAGATAGCTCTCCAAACCGCTGTCCATGTTGCTGTCACAGCTTTGCTCGCTGCTGCCTCCATCACCTGCATCTATAATTATAGTAAGGATATAGTAGGAGCAGGACAAACATCCTCCCTATTAGCGGACCCGCCTCCTATATCACTTACTACAATATATAGTCTGCCACCCCAGGGAGTATATAAGAGAATAGTAGTAGGTGCTGGGTGGGGAGGAGGTTAAATCAAGATGTAGCTTATTGAGAGAGATTAACGTGCGCCCGCGGCAGCTTGACCACCGTTTCACTCCCGTACTCTACAGCCACAATAGCGGCGTCCGTCCGGCCCGATCCTTCGAGTCGACCTTGGCATTAGAGAACGAGAAGGGACCGCAGATTGCGTATAAGAAGGGTCGTTTTATTGCTCCAGATTTCTTCAGTGTGCCTGGTCGTTTCTATACGCAGCGCATTCGCTCCGCTCGCTCATCCAGCTTATCCAGAGCAATCTTGATCATCATAGAAAATACGTTTGTGCCGACGATGGGTAGAAGAGTTGCGACGGGTCAGCTGAGTCCGCATACTACATAGGGAGACTTGTCATGGCTTCGGGAGGAGCGGGATGGTCTGATTGTTCTCAAAGGCATCTAGTGCATGGAAGATGCTAAGTTGGCCCCGGGGCACGGGTGTCAAGGTATTTTGCTGAGCAATCATGCGGAAGACAACAACACTCGGTTCTGGGTGCGTTGATGACTTTACTCGAAATCTAGACATACTGCTCCGAAGTCATTGGAAAGCTGGAGATATTCCTAGACGGTGGGGTCCGAGATGGCGCCGATGTTTTGAAGGCGCTATGTCTGGGAGCGACGGCAGTTGGAGTCAGCCGACCGTATCTTTATGTTCTTACGGTATATGGGGCGCAAGGGATTGAGAGATGCACTGATGGTGAGTTCCTGTCGTTTGTCAATCCATTTGAGTTGCTAATCTGTGCTAGCACTATCCGAAGAGGTCGCGATTGGGATGAGACTCATAGGTGTCACATCGTTGGATCAGCTCAGACCTGAGATGGTTAATGCTACACCTCTCCTCGACGAGGTGTGGCGACTAGACCCCGTATAGATTCGAAGTCGCTTGTCATTTCTATCGAGGCTGAAGCTCCTTACACTTGTACTATCTACGTAACGTTCAAGGCAAACCATCGACCATCTAACCGAAATGAGGAATATATTTGCTCCAATCAACAGTAGCGTATACGTTTGCTGGTTGAGACCGAAAAGTAATGAAGATCGCGACCAGGAGATAAAAGCGCATCGTCCCATACACGGCTATAATATACTCGATCATGCCTACAGCACGGCCACCGTCAGTTACTGTTCGACCTGGGTTCCGCCCGAACAACTTATTGCGCACGTTGTACAAATTGTTCCTGAAACGAGAGCCTGCGATGTCGGGTAAAAGTAGTAGCAACAGTATAGTCGCGGGCATAGCTGTCGATGCAACCGCCGCTACCCTCCATAAGATAGTCTCAGCCTTTGATGGGAAAGCGAAATTCCAGGCTGCAATGTGTATTGACCCGAATAGGAGGCCAGCTGCCATTGAAAATTTCATGCTGTACCCATGGTGACCGGCGAAGTAGTGCACCATGCTCAGCCTTCCATCCTGTTCAAATGCCTTAACGATGCTGTCTCGATAGTCATTGGTGATAGGCCAATCAGACTCTATCATCCAACCCTCGTTAACCTTACTCTGTACGTCTAAGGAATCGTTATTCTCATTCTGCAGGATAGTTATAGTCTTGTTGACCTGCTGTGGCTTACTACACGGAAAAGTGAGCAAACCATACTCTCGCATAAGCCTCGGAGACATACGAAATCCAAGCTGTATATGTTACGAGCGAACAGCCCACAAATCCGACAGTAGCGAGTTCGAGAGGCGTGATGGGTAAATTTTGCTGCGCTCTTGCGCAACACTGGATTAGCAGCCAAAGCGCCTGCAAAAACGCTGTGGCCTTTACCAGTATATCCGCTTTGCTCCTATCCTTGATGTCGCCTTCGGTCACGTTCAATAGACGACACCTATCCATTTTCAAGAGCAGGATCCCTTCGTCGTTAACGCGGTAGAAGTGATCCCCGCTCTCAACCACAAATCCTTCCATTAGCGCGAAGAATCCGTGAGTGGTGGTCCACTCAGAGGTTACTTTAGGATCTTTTCTGACAGAAGCTCGTGCAAGCCAGTACTCGCCAATGGCCGAGCCAATCAGCATCTCGGGCGCTATTACCGTGAAGGCCATAAGTTGCACCTTGCGAAATGAGACCAAGTACCACTTCTCTCCTCTCTTAGGAACCATGGGATGTTGTATCGTCCATGTGCAGATGAAAATCGTGAAAAGACACGCCCAGATGATGTCGAGCGTGCCGCGGCCATATGGGAGGTTCGGTTTCGCGACCCAGCCCAGCCATGCTAGACGTGCGTTGGTGATGGCAGAAGAAGAAGATAATGATGAAGATGTGGTAGCAGTAGATTCGAGAACGCGACGGGCTAGTTGAGCTACCATATTTGAATGGAAGGTCAGTGCTAGTGACTTAGGTTGGCAGGGATCCAAGGATGTAGTCCATAGATAAGTAAACTTGAACAAACCAACTTACACATATTCTATCTGGCAAGTGTTCCCTGCAGAGTGAAATAACACCTAGGGCGTTTTTCAGCTCTAGATGCCAGGCGGCCGGATCGGGTACATTATGCAGCGGAGATGCACGATCGGCCCCTCGGGGGGTGCTGCCACTTTTAGACGAACACGACGAACCAATATCGAAGGCTATAGGGGTTTAGCTTAGCGTTTAAATCTAGATCCTATTCTTTACGCGGCTGTAGGACGAGAATAGGGTACTATATATATACTTAATATCAATATACGTCTAACTTAGTATCCTAGATCTCTTTAATAGAAAACCCAATATATAATAGTATAAAAATAGCGCTATATATATAAAAGTAGGCTATATAAATAAGGTTAAAAATTTAAAAGAAAAGTTTTTTTTTGATTTTTATATATTAATATATAGAAACGAGCTAGAAGTATTAAATATATTCTTTTTATTTTTAATTATAATTATTATTATTGTGAGGACGGGCACGGGCTCCTGCATCGATGTGGAGATGATAAGGTAGGTTGGCTCTATTTCAGCTATACTAAGATAAGGAAGAGAATAGGTGCAAAGGTTCGAGGAGACTATATACTGTCGGGAGCAGTTGACCTCCGAGGTTCTGCCGGGTCCGATGTTCTACCGGAGCTGGGGAAGTCCGAACATGTGATAAAAGCATGTAATAGACCTCGTGATCATGTGACAGGCAGCGCACATCCGTCACAATTATAAGGTTATATATATAGAAAGATAGTAAACTTTATAATAAAGTTTTAATTCAGTAAAGTATATAAAGTAAGGTATTAAACTAGAAATAAATAATATATCATTATAAAATATACTATAATATTCTTTTTGATTTTTGATTTTTAAAAATAATTAAAATAATAAATATTTATATCGAGGATATATAGGTTTAATATACTAAAATCGCGAGACGCGTTTTACTAGGGTTGCTCTTAGCGTTATGGCAATATTTTCCGTGTTGGAACTATTAGATTCCTATGGTGTTGGGGTCATTATATCCCTGTGACGTCAACACCATGTCTCGTGGTCCCATTCTTTCACCCCCTTCTTTCGCCCCCTTCTTTCGCTCCCTTCCTCGCTATGACTTATCGCGCTCACGCG
>Ga0247757_10000430_pt1 | contig 35011 bp, 18 predicted proteins | sample UWRJL126311R4_FD_180929 | JGI IMG/M metagenome (GOLD analysis project Ga0247757, IMG submission 180929) | Plant litter microbial communities from Arlington Agricultural Research Station in Wisconsin, United States - UWRJ-L126-311R-4 | ecosystem: Environmental > Terrestrial > Plant litter >... | reverse complement strand
TAGAGTCGATGCCCTGAGCCGAGGATCAATAGTCTTTGCTTCTTACTATCCGAGATCATTTCGTTACAATCTTCTGTTATGAGCAAACCGGAGTTGTTAGGAAAAGTATTTAAAAAGGTCGAGGCTGCCATGCAATATGGTTAATTCCGCATCCCCAGTAGCACAGGAGAAGGAATGTCAAGCGCTCAAAATCTCTTAGGTGGGCACTCGAGAGATAAATTTTCATACATGTGTAGACCATGGGACTAGAGGTGCCTATAGTTGATGGCTGGAAAGACTGGAACTGCAAGGTGTAGATGGACGCACTCATTCTTGATTCTCGTTTTAAAGTACCTGATCTGCATGTCGTTAGATGCTCTACCTAGCCAAGATTCTCATACTCGGTGGGTCTCTTGAATTGTTATCTTCAGAGAACGGTCAGAGGGCGGGACGACCTTACTGAAATATCTTAAACACCCGTGACTGCAACTATCATCGGTACCACTGGTCGCCATCATGTACGCCACGCAGAACTACAAAGGATTTACTGTGATGCTCGCTCCCACTAGTAAAAGCCTGGAGTGTTCGAAACTATTTTGAAAGGCGTCCATGCTTCTAAACGTTCTGTTCTGTACGCTGCCTAGGATGGGCTCAAGTATGGACCCAGGGTGTTGCTTGCCTCTGCATGTTTGTTCATGACAAGCTCAGCACGACACATTTACGCTAGTTTCATACCGTCAACAAACATAGCATGCAAGATGCCGCGTATTGGTGCGGCCTCTATTAAGCTTGGCACCTATGCGGCAGGGACGGGCTAGGCCGTGTCTCATATTGTGGCTGGCCATTGAGACACCCGTTACTGTTCTCCCATGAGTGACTCTGGAGTCTTGGCGCAGTGTGGTCTGTCGCCGGGGCCTGGCGGTTGGATAGGGCGTCTGAGGCCACTCGCACCTTAAAGTCACTGTTCGGCCCACTACACCTCGCCTACAAAACACCATCAGCACAACATCGTACAGAATTAACCCCAACTGTCTGCGTGCGCTTGCCAACATCCGATTATTCCCCTTAGGCGCAAAGTTTACGACTTTGAGTATTTGCAATCCTACCTGCGCCTTTCAAGGCTTTTGTCGGGAGGATGTCGCTTGGCTCTACCAGGAGCCCTTCTCGTATGTATAAATTGTTCTTAAACGGGCTTTTTATCAATGATGTACTGATTAGTATGCGTAAGGCCAACCTAGGAACAAAGACTTAGAGACACTTTTCGACAAACTCCCGCATGAGCTTGTCATTGAGATCGCAAAAAATCTTGATGATATGTCGTGCCTCTCAGTAGCGCTTGCCTTCTCGCCCCTATTTCCTAAGGCTAGGATTTTTCAAGAAGTTGCGCTAGAAAACGATGGTTACCGTTCTATAATGGGAAAAATAGTAGCAAAGGATGTCGAAGGCCAAGAAGGCAGCAGCACATTATTACAGTGCTCGGCCGATATACAATCAGCCCTCGGAAAGTTCGATAATGTCGTACGACTGGCAACCAAGGACAATATAATATCTGTTGGAACATACCTGGAGACGACTCAAGAAGCAGGGCGCCTACACCTTCCGCGTTTTGATGCCCTCATATTCTTTTCCCCCGAGGTGATCTGCCGACTCGAAATTGCTGGCCATCCAACGTGCATATTCGGCAGCAAGTTGTTCTACCGGCTTGGCACCTTCACACGTTTGGAAACCATCCACTTATCGGATGTTCTTTCTTGTCAGTGTTTCTGGCCCTTCAACGACGATGACCACTATGGCCCTGAGGTTGTATGTCCAAGTATATCAGCTTCCAAGGTAATTGTGACCGGTGTCTGCCGAGTCCCATATTATTTAGAGCACGTTATCAAACTCTGCATTGCTTTAAAGAGGTTTGAACTTCGCGGACTTCCGAGATGTCGGCCTTTTTCAGCAGACTAATCTATCTTTGATAGTCGATTCGATTGGGGGTATAGATATGGAACGGAAAGCACTTGGGCGAGTTCTTTCCAGCGTCTGACCTCGCTACTCGCTAAACATCAAGGCAACAACTTGGAAGAGCTCACTATAACCGACTATGGGAAAACTGAGCAAAACGTTAAGGTAACACTGCATGATCTTGAACAATTGAGGGCTCTTCGGCGCTGCGTTCTGGTCGGAGAAAAGTACTATGAGTACGGATTCGATCCTCGTCAACCGCAGCCTACCATCTACCCCCTTTGGATTCCCAAGCACCCGCCGGAGATACTCATCAACGGGTTCAATGCAAGTTCATGGTTGGCACTAAGCGAGCTCGACACTGCTGGCAAGAAGCAGAAGAGGCATAAGAGGTGATAGTGTGAGTGAAAGATGTTCACCAACTTCAAAGGAGGAGATCCGCTTGTCACCCCGGCCGATTTGTCAGTACGTGACTTTCATAGCCATTTCTATGTCTTGAAAAGGCCAGAATTCTTCGTAATGTTTGTATTTGCGGGCGCTTGGAAGACTTGGTCAGAGCTACCTAAGTTTGAAACAAACATGTGTCACAAATGTTGGCAGGCTTGAGATTTTTGCCCGGTAGTTCTCTTAGACAGTAAATCAGGGCAGTTTCGGGTTGGATATTAAGCTTGTGCGAATTATGTAATTATAAGAATCCAGTTTTGCTATAATAGTCTCTTATCTACAACTTGTTTTTTTTTTACACCTTTTAACAATATACGGAAAACAATCCCGCTCTGTCGATGAAGCTTTGTTTGAAGATACTTATAAATCGCCATAATCATCACGGAAGAAAACAAGTAACAAACACCCATGATCTTGGATGCCGTGTCATAGATGCAGAATTTTTAACCCTCGATATCGAAGACATTATTGATGCTTGTGCGAAGTCTAAAAATAAAAAAAAGAGAGATAATTGAATGACAATGGACGATGTCGCTAAGTACTACGGTGTATCATTCGAAACCATCAAGGAGATATCCTACATGTCGCTCGTCGTAGAGCTGATGAAGCCCTGATCATTAACAGTGCACCAGGCGGCAAATGGCCAACAATTCGACGGGATACATACGTCATTAGGTGACAGTGTAGAGATGTCCCGGCAGCAACCCACCGCTTGCTTGCATCCACTGCTAGAACAGATAGAGCTGTTCAACCATTACAAAAACTGTAAAGTTTACTTCTTACTATGTTGACTGCTCCCGCAATTTAGTCCTTCATCTGCAGCTATTTTTAGGTAGCCTTATGGTCTAGATTGCGGAGGTCTCTTTGCCTTGCGATTGGTGCATCCGGATTTTCGGAAAACAGGGCAAATACAAGTAAGTTCTCAGGCTCCATACTCCCTCCGCGCCGGCTTGTTGCTTATTCTTGTGTAGTCACGTTCCAAAAACGTTTAAGACATGCAAAGCGTGCTCGACTTAAAGAAGTTCTGCACACGCTCGGACGCCCTCTTTGCTGCTCACCCGGCCGTACGGAGGTCGTTCCGGGCATGGGAAAAGTACGTCCGCGAGGCAAAGGCAGCGGGCAACCGATACATCACCACACCGGGCACGTATGGCACCAACCCTGAGAAGCCCACTTCCATGGCATTTAGAATCTGTGTTCTTTGACATTTTCCTATTCACGCTCTCTCTGGCCCTTCGAAAATCTTTAATAATCACCAAGTTGCAAACTCTCTACTTATTGATGAACTTTATCAAACTCTTCAAACCCTATGTATACACCACGTCGACACGTTTCCAGGAGGATTCGCAAGCTTTGCACGGAATCATTCTTCTAGTTCTCACAATACTACATTAACGCGTTTCCGGGAGGATTCGCAAGCTTTGTACGGAATCACTCTTCTTCGCTACAGATTACCTCCTTTCGTTTCGGTACTACAGATACAACTTTCAAGGAGCTTTATTCCCGATTCTATAGCTTTATGTTCCATATCAGCGTAGGCGAAGAGGTCGTTAAGCTGCTTTTCATAGTGAGTATACTTAACCTAAAGAGCTTTAGTCGTAGTAGTTGTGGCATCATCGGGTTCTACGGCTTATAACTCGCCTAGTTTAGTTAATATCGCATGTACCTTTATCAGGACATTTTGCGCTCGCTAGCGCGCGAAGGGTTTCGTTAGCCAGTCCGGCCACTATTTACACTTTTCTGTTCCTTTAGGGATTTCTCGCTTAGTCTTGCGCAAAGCCTCGTTCAGGCGGCGGCGGTATACTGCGGTTCGTGGCTCTTTATTATACTAATAAGAGGCTTCTTACTATTCCGGGAACGCGATGCTCTCTTCTCTATATTTCATTCTAAAACTTTGAAGAGTAGACACGCATGTTCTCGTATAAGGGGGTAGTCCAAATGTAGGACGTGCAGGGGTCCTGCGCAAGCAGTTTTTTAGACTACCTGACGATGATGTCGCAAACGCATGCATATATTGCTTGTATGCGTCAATAAATTCCGGTACCCGGCAGCCTCTTTCCCTCGTTGAACTCATCCGTGGAGGTGGCCTCTTTATTACCCTTTGGACCTTATCGCCTTCCGACTCGCCTTCGCTTTCCATGTACTCATCACACAACGACGAGTGATTCGAGATATCGTTAGGCTCCAACATCTTCCCATCCTTCAGAGCAGACTCTTCTACTACATCACGTTTGATGAATTTATCGAAGTACCACATATACGTTTCAATCTCTGTGTGGCATTTGATCAAGAATTTCTGTTCCTCGGTAGGCCCCTCGGCGTATTCAGCTTCCATACCCTCCAGCTCCTTTTCAAGCTTACGCGCCTTCAACAACACGTTGCGGGCGCGCTGTCGACCGAACAAGGTGCACTTCAGCCAATTCTGGGGAATGGCCTTAGGTCCCTCCCGTTTGGGGATCTTGCTCTCTCGGTCGCTAACGGGAGAGGAGGACCGTGGGCGAGGCTGAGATTCAGCGGCTGCCTCGCCCTTAGTAAGTGAGTTTTTGAGCCTCTTGCCGATGTTATGCTCAAGGGCCTTGAAAAGCAGTGTGGCCCGCCCGATCCACTCGGTTGGCTCAACCAGGTTGCCCTGCAGCGGGGCTTCAGCTTCCTTATATAGCTGGGGAGGAGCTGGTTGATGGCATATACGGTACTCCTCGAGGCCAAGCCCTACTTTTACGTCTTCCCTAGGATGGACGAACTTCATGCGGTCCTGACGTGAACTCTATATCAAGGCGCTGAATGTTATGGTAGGAGCAATGGAAGGAGGGCTTCTCATGATGACGTCATGAGTCTTGGCAATTCTGAGTCCTTATGTAGAGCAGTTGCTTCTAGCTTTTAACAACAACCTTACGCTATACAACGTTTTATACTACTTTTTATACTTTCTACCGCACTGAACGCCTTTGGATGATTAGCTATGTACTCTACTACTACGAAAGTGTCCATCTCGTTAAAACATCGCTAAAAATAACACCGAATCTTATTACTTTAGACTTCAACTCCAGTACCTTCTGGGATTTACTTATGTCTAAATCCATAGGAGAAGGCTTTGAGCATTTGAAGGCGGGCAATAGAATTGTCGGAATCAATCAGTACTAACCGCTGATCCCTCTCAGCCTGGATTTCAGCCTAGACCTTGTGGCAGATGCACGGTAGAAGTACAAAACAGTGTTGTACAGAATCGATGTACGCGTCAAGGTTGTTGTTCTAGCCAGAAGCAACTACTCTACATAATTGACTCACAGCGCCAAGGCGCTATGACGTCATCAGTAAGTGTTCCATCACTCCTGCTATAACAGACCTCAGCTCCACAACCAGATTTCAGGCGTATGGCACAAGGGTTCGAGCAAGCCGCAACCGAGGTTGCGAAAATTGAGAATATTCCTCCGATTTCTCAGTCCGCTGCGATATTACAGCATATACAGTAGTAAATACAGTAAACGAAGTAAACGCAGCAAACATAGCAGCAAAAGGCGAGCAATAGAATTGTACTCGCTGTGAATAATAACTAGTTAGTAGATAAGGAGGACATCTAAATAGTTACTCACATAGTCTGAAAACCTGTGGTGATATCTGTACGGAGTTGCTGAAACTGCTTCTGAACCTGCTAGCAGTTTTACTATGTTTGCTGCTGCGTTTGACGTAGTAAAACTACTAACAAGTTCAAAAGCAGTTTCAGCAACTCCGCACAGATATCACCACAGGGTTTTAGACTATGTGAGTAAATACTATCTAGATATCCTCCTTATCTGCTAACCAGTTATTGTTTATAGCGAGTACAATTCTATTACTCGCCTTTTACTGTTATATTTACTATATTTACTGCGTTTACTACTGCATGTGCTGTAATATTACAGCAGACTGAGAAATTAGGGGAATATTCTCAATTTTTGCGATCTCGGATGCGGCTTACTCGAACGCTTGTGCCAGGCGCCTGAAATCTGGTTGTGGAGCTGAGGTCCAGGCCGAAGTCCAGGCTGAGAGGGATCGGCGGTTAGTACTGATTGGTTCCGAGATACGCCTTGCATTGATTTGAACAAACACACCAAGAGTACAGCTTGTATTTTGAAGACTCTTCCCTGGATCATCAATTCCAATCAACCTAGAAGTTAGATACATGCAAACGCTCCCTTACCTTAGAACCCGCTTTTCCCCTCCACAACCCCAAACGCACCACCCCCTTTTCCAAACATAATCCTCAAATCCCCAACGATACCTTCAGGATGCTCGAACGCAGCAAAATGACCACCCTTATCATGCTCCGAAGTAAAAGCGATAGGCCCTAGCGATCTCGCCCAGCTCTTAGGAAGGCGGACTATCTCCTTCGGAAAATAAGCCAGACCCTACACAGACAAGCACATCAGTCCCTGTAAGTTCGTAACAAAAAGCACGCGAACACGGATTCCAGTACTCACCAGCTTAACCCCCGGAACCCAAGTCGAATACGCCTTTTCAAAGGTATACTCGCTCTTCGTACTCTCGTAGTAAATCCGCACGCTGGCTGCCGGCCCCGCGCGACTCCACCAGTACACGCTGATCCAGTCGAGCACCTCGTCGTCCGTCCATGGATACCCGTCTGTCCAATCGTGAAGCTTCTCATAGACCCACGCCAGCACCGCCACGGGACTGTCCGCGAGCCCGTAGCCCAGCGTCTGCGGCTTAGTCGTCTGCTGGTGGAAATAGCCGGACCCGACCTTCTGGAACCACTGCGTACGCTCGAAGCCCGCCTTGTCCTCGGCGCTGAAGGTGCCCGTGAGGTACTTGAAGCCCAGCGCGAGCAGCGCCAAGGGATTCCTGTAGGGAGGGCTGCAGACGACCATGTTGATGTGCGAGGCCCGGAGGTGCTGCGGGTACAGCAGCCCCATGAGGCGCGTGATGAAAAAGCCCCAGTCGCCGCCTTGGCTGGCGTACTGGTCGTAGCCTAGCGCGAGCATCAGCTTGTGGCACGTTTCCGCGTACTGCTTCAGGCCGAAGCCCTTTTTCGTGACGCTGGCGGAGAAGCCGAAGTTGGGCAGCGATGGCGCGACGACGTGGAAGGCTGGGCCGCCGTTCGTCGCGCCGTCGGACAGGAGGGGGAGCAGCTTTTGCACTTCGAGGAAGTGACCGGGCCAGCCGTGGACGAAGAGGAGCGGGATCGCGTTTGCATGTGACGACTTCTGGTGCACGAAATGGATGTCGATGGGATCGAAACCGTCCACGTGGATGCGAGTTTCGAAGTTTGGGAGTTTGTTTATGCTGGCTTCTGCGCGACGCCAATCATACTTCGTCTTCCAGTGTTCGACCAGACGCTTGATGTCGGCCAGCGGCGCGCCGTAGTCCCATCCTGCGTCATCGAGCTCGTCGGGCAGAGTGGTTGCGGCCAATTTCTCCTGGAGGCACTGGAGTTGATCATCTGATATGGACAATGTGAAGGGGCGGATGTCTGCCATTGTGGGAGAGGGGATGCTGAGGTTGGGGGCCAAGAGGCTGGAGAAATTATCGGCAGCAGCCGAGGCGCGAGTCATGACATCGTTACTGATGCATGCTCAAAATGATGCAATACGCTTGCAAAGTCTTAACGTCTTTTGTAACAGAAGCGATTATCATGAAAAAGTGTACTGAGCCAAGTACAATGCAATACCTTCACTTGAGAGCCTAGTGGAGTGAATGGTGGGATATCCAAACTGAGATTGTACGCTAGCTGTATTTGGTATGCAATACAGTGTGATATGAATTATCGGGTAGATGCTCACTGGATATTTTATTCTACATAGGACCTCGAGGGTATTCGATCGTATATGCTATTAAGCGATACCTTCAAGGTATTCTCGCATTTTTGTACATCGTAAGCCTGTATCCGGAAGCCCTCGCCGTCAGGAAAGCTCCCAAGAGACGCTAATATATAAGAATTGGGGCGTACAAGACCTATCGCGCGAGAAAAGATGAACTAGCGAGTTTATATACAAAGCGGCGAGGTCACAGGGCGATTCTATTGCGGCGAGCCATCTCGCAGGGCGGGTGGCTTACCCGCTGTGGATAACGAGGCCGGGCTCCGATTGGCCTGGGACCAACATCATATCCAACAATCTACGGGCATAGATGAAGGTCGTAGCAGGGAACATGCTCAAGACGTGTTATAAACCTCGTTAAAAATATACAAGTGAAAACTTCTGCGAAAGCCAGGAACCATGAGGCTTGTGATACTTGCAACGCTTTCCGCCTATGCGTTTGCTCGCCCTTCGTTTGTCGAAGAGCGGGAAGCAGGCCCATGCTCGACACCAGCTACGCTTGATGCATCCAAGAATGTTTGGCTCAATTACACGTTACATCCGCATAGCGTGTACCGATCGCGTTACCTCGCAGCTGCCGAACGCATCAACAATACCGAGTGGCAGAAGAAGGCATTGAAAGTAGCCAACAGTGGGACATTTCTATGGATGTATGATGCCTAAGCAATGCTACAATGCAGGGCGTTTCAAACCCGCATACAAAACTTACGCTAAGAATAGAGAATCCAAAGACGACGTGCTCAAGATCGACGAGGCGGTTCAGGACGTCCCGTGCAACAATATCTTGGGCCTCGTCATCGCAGGTTTGTCCCACGCCGGATGCGACGAATCAACAGGGCCATCGCCATGGCAAAAGCGGGATACCACCGGTTATCTATCCGATTTGATCGCACGTACGTCGTTTTCTCATTTTTCCTTCGTCTGCTGACAGCCCGGACGCAGCCATTGTTCAGCGAATTAAAGCGAACCCAAACACAGCCTTTGCTCTGATACACGAGCCCGGAATCCTCCCCTTTGTGGTGCGCAACCCCTATTTCAAAGCGTGCACAACAGCCCAGGATGCATATCGAGCAAGCGTCCCCCCTGCACTGAAAGCTCTTGACCTCCCCAATGTGATAAACTACCTCGACGCTGCCCATGGAGGCTTTTTTGGCTGGAATGCCGCTCGGACAGAGTACGGCATGAAAGACATTGCGAACGAGCTCACCGCTACGTGGAAGCAGGCTGGAGGGCAAGCGCTCAAGCAGTTCCGCGGACTGGCTGTGAACGTAAAGTCTTACAATGCGTGGGACATGTCTCCCGGCGAGACATTCGTCGATGAGAACAGCGTCTGCGCCGACCTGTTCAACAAGTGCCGCAACGAGCAGCGGTACATCATGTGGCTCTCACGCGCCTTGGAGGCAATCAACTCCAGCATCCCGTACCACACCATTATGGATTCGACACGCAACAGAGTGCAGGGTATCCGCTACTACTGGCATGACTGGTGCAATAACTTGTGGGCGGGCTTCGGTCCTGTGCCCGGGGTCGCAGTCTCCCAGGCTGTGTACGCCAAAGACAAGAATTTTGATACTTTCGTTTGGGCAACCCCGGCAGGGTTCAGTGACGGAACAAGCGATCGCGCATCGCCTAATTGGAAGGCTAATTGTTCCTCGGAGATCGCGTACAAGCCCATGCCGGAGAAAGGGGTCTGGAGCCAGGCCTACTTTGAGTCGCTCCTTTCGAATACGGGATGGTCGGCAGCGTTGGCACTGGAAAGTGCACATGTGCAAGATGATTTTGGAGTGGAGTCCAAGCTGGTGCGACGCTGCGATGGGAAGTAACTTTAGCCCGAAAGTAGTTATATGCTTGCTTATTTCTTGAGCTGTTGGAGACTACTACCGTTGTGCGCCATTGCAAGCATTGACAAGAACACATCTCCACAAAATGTGGAGTCTATGCCATTCATTTTGCGCCCGAACTCATGAACTGATGTGAGTTCAGTCTCGACTTCTTTACCAACAGAAGCACCAGCGGCGGCAATCCAGCGCTGGGGAGATTCGGCCATCCACAAACCAGGCCGACAATCGAAGGGCAAGGATTCGAGTATGAGCCAATTGGAGCAATAACCGTGTTTCCAAGCATTGAAGCTGCAGATCAGGCAGTAGGCCATGACAATGGTGCGGCGTATGCTTTCGGCAAGTAGCCACAGTTGCCAAGGCGTTCTCTCTCCAAGCGCTTCTGGGTTGGCACTCTTTAATAGATGCTGGGCCCAACTTTCTGCAATGGCCAGCCACGGCTCTGCTCCGTTCTGGTCAACCGAATCCTGGGAAAGCAGTAGTGGAGCGGTCAATACCAGCAGTGTTTGGAGAGAGGTAAGCTTTTCTTCCAGCGATATAGAAGTGAAGTCCATGTCGTTCAGGCCTCTCAGACCCTTGTACGCGGTACTCGCATCAAGGGGGCGCTCGATAAGCGAGAGATGGGAACTCTCGGGCCGTAATTGTAGTTTAGGATGGATGAAAACAGCAGGGCGTGAGACTGAAAGCTGATCTGGGATGTTTGCGAAGCAAACGTGAATAAAGTCCCTGCCTTCCTTGCGTCCTGGTGGACAGATTGCTGGGTCGACATAGTCAGCGTTGATGGCTTGGGCTTTGTCAAGTATGCAGTATCCAAATATGTCGAAATCTGGCTCTCTCAGCAGCTGGCTTGCCGAGCACTGGTCCTGGGCAAGAGCTCCGCCGAGAGGTTGGAGGTCATATGTGCATGTGAGACCTTTCTGCACGCATCGCTTACAGCTAGGGAGCTGCACACTGCACTGGCGCTTGGAGGAAGCGCAGTTGCGACACGACTTGCGGAGCGTCGCCATGCGTCTTGGGGATATCACTTGAGGCTTTGTCGTCTGGAGAGGTTCTAGCCTCCACAGGGTCGAATGGAACTAGTATGTATTCGGTAAGGTTCTGATTTCGCCTTCTCGCCATTTTGTCAGCTGATGGGCTACGTACTCAACTCCAACGCAACGAATCTTAAGACAATACAGCATCTAGCAATGATACCCGGATGATACCTTGAACCATGTACAAGCTCTTTTGCAGATTGCTGTCATAAAGTATGGGTGCTATGCTTTGCCACGTGTGGCTCAGTCCTCTTCCCATTAGCCACATAGCCGGCAACACGTGTCACCCCACCAATACGAGTTCAGCCGCAGTCAGCCCCGCAGCGATCGTGACTTTGATGTTCTACTTGAGGTGCTACTTGTTTGCTTCCGCAATCTTACTTACCAAATCACGCAAGGTACTGCACATTTCTAGCTGTTCCGTACCATACTATTAAAACGACTCGCCGAGAGCTTAGACTGGGCTAGAATTACGCCAGAAGAGACTATGGAGTCGATCATTGCACCAGTGGCCGTGCACTACAATCAGGTAGCAAACAGGATCCCGTACCGCTATTCTTCTCTTCTACCGGGACGCAATAGCATCCGCTTGCTTCGCGTAATGCCAAATAAAGACGCAACTGCCCCTATCAAATGCCAACTCTTCGACTATTCTCTAGATTCGGATAAAGGGATTCACCTATATGAAGCTATATCCTATGTATGGGGCGATCCAGACAAGACTAGGCCTATCTTTATAGGTAAATACTACTTTAAAGTTACGGAAAACCTCTACAGTGCGCTACTACATCTTCGAAATAATTCCATTGAACGAATTATATGGGTAGATGCTGTTTGTATTAACCAGGCAAATGAGCAAGAGAAAGCGCACCAAATCCAGTCTATGACGAAGATCTACGGTCTAGCAAACCGTGTAATTGTTTGGCTTGGAGAGACTGCGGACAATAGCCATCAGGCGCTCGAAGCGATACGTATTGCTGCAAGCAGAAGGCCTACCGATTCTTTAAATTACGAAATGATTCAATATGCGATTCTTAATCTGCTTAAACGACCGTGGTTTCGGCGTATCTGGGTAAGTAATAGGTGCTCGAAATACCAGCTAAAATTGCTGAAATAATCATGCCAGGTAGTTCAGGAAATTGCCGTAGCTCGAAATATCCAGGTCGTATGCGGTTCTACAGATATTGACGGATACGCCTTCTGCGTAGGTTTGGAATCTTTCAAAGAAGTCTATACAAGACACCCAGGCTTGCAGGGCCCGCTCTATTCAGTAACACATATGATACACGGAGCAATCTTCCGGCCTAAGTATGCGAATAAACCGGGCAGAGTTTCTCTAGATATAACTTTAGGTGAACTAATAGACATGTACCACACTCACGAGGCTACTAAATACCATGACAAGGTTTACGCCTTACTCGGTATGAGTTCAGATGATCTAAGCAAAGCCAATTTATTACCAGACTACGGGGTTCCATGGAAAGAAGTTTTACAACGGCTTATTAAGTTCCTTCTCTATGAACGGGTATTTGTCAAGACTTGGAATGATCGGCAGATGGCAGTAATCAAAAGCAAGGGCTGCCTTATTGGCAAAATAGCCTCTGTAGTGAGAAACTGGGATGGCAGACAGAACGTGAATATTTTATTCAAGAGCGGATCGGAATACCTTGGATACAACAAAGAAACAATAAATAACTGGACTCTCCAGGCCTCAGCAAACCCCATTCAGAAGGGCGACCTTGTCTGCCTCCTACAAAGAACCTCAAAGCCTACAATCATCCGACTAAATAAGGATCATTTTACAGTTGTCATGATAGCAGCTATTCCGGAGGCCATAAAAACGGACAATAGAAGTAACAGATTGCCAGAGCTCTCCCAGTCGGTAACTGACTTTCCGCACGACTTTCTACTCGTTTGGAACTGGGAAATAGCCCCGGGGAAGTTTCAGAATAGAGGAGAATGCGAAGCGTTAGAAAAGATAGAAGGTCCGGGAACAGACCTGTCAAAAGAAGATGTAGAAAAAGCAGCCAGATTATCGCACGTTGCGATGATATTAATAGATACCGAGGACTATAAAGGGGCAGAAGAGAGATTCCGAGAAGCAATAAAGAATCTGGAGAGGGCGAATGGAAAAGAACATCCGCACACGCTGACAGGCGTGGGCAACCTCGCGTTACTGTATAAGCGAACCCGGAAATTTAAGCAGGCTGAGGGATTGTTGATACAAGTGATACAAACAAGAAGGAGGGTGCAAGGACAAGCCCATCCAGACACACTAAATAGCATGACCAGCCTAGCGTCAATCTATAAGGAACAAGGATATTCAGAGAAGGAAAAGAAGCAGGAGATGATGGTATATATACTTAGCCGTGTAGATGATCACGCATGTATCGCAGAACAGGCGGTAGTCCAGATTGCAAGAACGTTTGATAAAGAGGTAATAATGCTTCTACTTGGTCGCCGAGAGAATAGCATACAAATTACAGAAAAAGTAGTAGTTCAGATTATAGCAAGATTTGATGGAGATGTTATAAAGCTCCTTCTCGACCGAAAAGAGAACGATATTCAGGTTACAGAGGAGGTAGTCAAAGCAGCTGCAGAGAATTCGTGGAATAGAAAAGAGATTATGATGCTTCTACTTAATCGAAGAGAGAACGGCGTCAAGATTACAGAAGAGGCAGTAGTTCAGATTATAGGAACGTTTGACAAAGAGGTAATGATGGCTGTACTTGGCCGCCATGAGAATAGCATCCAAATTACAGAGGAAGTAGTACTTCAGATCATAGGAACATTTGATAAAGAGGTGATAATGGCTGCACTTGACCGTCAAGAGAATAGCGTTCAAATTACGGAGGAAGTAGTAGTTCAGATTGCAAGAAGATTTGATAGAGATGTTATGAAGCTCCTGCTTGACCGAAGAGAAAACGATATCCAGGTTACAATTGAGGTAGTCAAAGCAGCTGCAGGGAATCCATGGAATGGAAAAGAGGTTATGATGCTTCTGCTTAATCGAAGAGAGAACGACATCCAGATCACGGAAGAGGTAGTCAAGGCAGCTGCAGGAAATTCACAGAATGGAAAAGCAGTAATGATGGCTCTACTTGACTGTCGAGAGAACGACATTCAGGTTACAAAGGAAGCAGTAGTTCAGATTACAGGAATGTTTGATAAGGAGGTAATGATGCTCCTACTTAATCGAAGAAAGAACGATGTCCAGGTAATAGAGGAAGCAGTAGTTCAGATTGCAGGAAGATTTGATGGAGATGTTATGAAGTTTCTACTCGACCAAACAGAGAATAATATACAGGTTACAGAGGAAGTAGTCAAGGCAGCTGCAGGAAATCCGTGGAATGGAAAAGAGGTTATGGTGCTTCTACTTAATCGAAGAGAGAACGACATCCAGATTACGGAAGAGGTAGTCAAGGCAGCTGCAGGGAATTCGTGGAATGGAAAAGAAGTCATCGCGCTTCTGCTTGACCGAAGAGGGAACGACATCCAGATCACAGAAGAGGTAATCAAGGCAGCTGCAGGGAATTGGTGGAATGGAGAAGCAGTAATGACGCTTCTGCTTGACCAAAGAGAGAACGATTTCCAGGCCACGGAAGAGATAGTCAAGGCAGCTGCAGGGAATTGGTGGAGTGGAAAAAAGATCATGGCGCTTCTACTGGACCGAAGTGGTAGCAATATCGAGATCACGGATATAATTAAAGCAACTGCAGGGAAATGAGGGGATTGGCTACTAAATGGCCTCACTACTTCTCGAAAAGTATGCTGAGAAGCCATACATTTCGAACATCAAATGAAAATATCGTGAAGACAAAGACTGTTTTCCTCTCTTACAGACTATGCCCTCGAGTAAACGTCTACTTTTCTCATTATAGCTGTGTATATAACGTTTTCCACCGAGTCGGCCGTATCTCAACAAGTTCGGAGCATGTAAAATCGCGGTGGATAAGGGGCATACTCTATTTTGGCCTGCGGTACGCATCAGATTAAGCCGAGAAGCAGCAGAAGCGGAAATAGCCCCTAGCATTCCTTTCGTTTGTTCAAAACTTGAACTTGATCGAGCGCCCCTATTCCTTCCGTTGGCGCCGTGCCCGAACGTCCTGACCGTCACGAAGACGCAGAGGATCTCTCACAACCAAGGCATGACACTGCGATTAGGTATTACCCATGATGACGCGGAGTTATACTGAATATAAAACTGTCATTGTCTCTCCTATTGTCTCTCCCCTCTGTCAGCCGTCTGCGCTCCATTTTTCTCTGCATATGTTAGCTAAAGATAATATGGTTTTATTTGTGGGAGCGGTACCCCATCCGCTCTTCGAGAAGGGTAACGACTGCCCTATCCTCTTTAGAGCTTGCTCCATCCTTGATTGCGTTGAATAGCACAATCCTCTTATCAATCAATGCTTCCCGGGTTTGGCTATTGGTTGGATCTTCCATCAATATTACGCTAAGAAGATGAGCAACTGCCGTGGAGATATGTGCTAGTTCCCCCAGATTATCTGATTGTATTTGAATGTCCTGGACATATCTGCTAAACCTCTCGGTGACACTTGGCACAGTTTCGATGACATCTAAGACTGCCGTGGTAGAACCATTCAGCAGATCTCCCTTCTTTCTCGCTGTACAAATGACACTTGCAGCGGAGTCGAATGAACATCCATAGTCTTGCTTTTGTTGTTAGTTTTCCTGTTGGCTTTTCAGCTGCTCTTGCCGATTTCCCTTCTATCGTTCTCGCAGTTGCTTCTTGATCCGCTGTGAAGCCGTGACAATCGCATTGGAGAGTTTCTCCGCCACAGCGTCAAAAAACTTCTCGAGACTTACATCCAAGAGCCTCAGGGCGATAGTCGCTAGGCTCTCCGCCTTATCGTGCTGGTTGTTTTTGATACATTTCTCAAATTCTTCTCTCCTGCGGCCGACGGGGCTTATTTATATTATATTAACTTTTATTATACCTAGGATTACTTAATACTTTATTTCTTTTTACTTATTCTATTTTACTTTCGCTTATTGTTGACACGGCAATAGGTACACCGGGTGAATCAGTCTGCAGCTGCAAAGTAAGTTCGAGAGTAGATGATTCATTCTATAGAGAGAGAACTATGGAGGAGTTTATATACATGAAGATGCGTTATCCCTTTGCAACGCACGGAGCGCTATAGGCCATGGCGCGTGGACGCGATGAGTCATAGCGAGGAAGGGAGCGAAAGAAGGGGGCGAAGAAAGGGGTAGAAGGGAGAGGAAGAATGTGATCACGAGACATGGTGTTGACGCCATAGGAATATGATGATTCCAACACCATAGGAATATAATGGTTCCAACACTTATGTTAAATAACTGATCTAAGGCTCTTTTAATATGTATAATTTTATTATATATAATAGCATCTTAATATTTTAACCTAGAAAGTATTTATAAGTAAGCTTGTAAAACATATTGTTAGAATAGTACTACTTCTAGGAAGGCTGCCGGAAAGCCGCCAGAAAGCTGGCATCCATGGGAATGCTGGCGGAAAGCCGCCAGAAAGCCGCCAGAAAGCTGACGGTTTTCCTAGGAATGCCGGCAGTAAGCCGTCGGAAAGTGTACTAAGGAAAGGAATATAAAAAGCTAGCAGAAGGAAGAGAAGAACACCTTTTCCTCAGGGATAGATTCAATCAATCAATTCAATCAAAATCACCCTTCTCAGAACAATAAAAAATCTGACACATATATTTAACAGCATTTAGTCTTATTAAAAAAGCCTGTAGAATAACTATACATATAAGTGTTCAATTTTAATAAATAACACCAGAGATAGACTATATACATTAAGTTCGATCCTTCCTTAAGCTATTCTCGTATACCCGTTTTGTCCTTATTAGAGGTGAAAGTTATCCATTGGTGCGTCCGGCTCGAGTTTGATCCAAAGCTGAGCAATTCTCTTAGCGATTTCAGGACTTAGTGACCCCTTCTTGATGTTGCTGATGGTTTCTTGCAACTGCTCGATGTTTCGGGCTCCAATAAGAAGCCCATCGCCATATTTTGGATCTAGATCAGAATTGTGTGCAACCCAGCGGTAAGCAAGCTCTGACTTGCTTGTGCCGGCGTCAGCGGCAATGCTTGCCCATTCTGCGAGTGCGTCAAGATAGGAAGGTTTCTTGTACATCTTGGTGTAGATGTTTCCGCCAGGCGCACTCTCATTGAACCTTCCGGCACCGTTGAAAATATCGTCTCGTGATTTTGTGAGCAATCCACCTGCCATGGGTGAGTAAACGTAGAAAGAGATGCCAAGCTTTCGGAGCAACGGCAGAAGTGTTGACTCTGGTTTTCGTGCAACCGCAGAGTAGTTGCCTTGGTATGCGGTCGGCAGTGGGTAGTTCTTCTCCTTGCAATGGTCATATATAGCTTGTACATCCTCCGGCTTATAGTTCGAGATGCCGAAACGAGTGAATTTATTGGCAAGGTAGGCTTCGTTGATGCCTACAAGAGTTTCTGATAGAGGAGTTTCGTAATCTGGAGCGTGAATGTAGAAGATCCTGAGCTTTTCAACTCCAAGGCGCAGCAAAGATTCGTCGATCCCCTTTAGTATGCTTTCTTTTTTTGCTGAACCTGGTGAGAAGCCTCCCATGATTTTGGAGTCAATGAGGAAATCATCCCCAGCCTTTCCATTGCCTAGAATTGTTTCGCTCTCACCGTACAGATGTGCAGTATCGATGCTCTGGATGTCCTCTTGCTTTAGAGTCTCCAAGGCTTGCTTCAGCGTATTTGGTTCTGCAAAGGCAGTTCCGCTCCCAACCGACCCACCTCCGAAAACGAGCTCGATTCCGACGTTAGAGTTTGCCGACATGATGTTTCTCCTCGGGTTTGTGCAAGAACACTGTGGCGATTGACTTAGGCAAGAGTGAGCTACTGTCTCATTTTTACGAGAAGCGACTAGAGCGCTAGCGGGGCCCGCGCCAAACCCTGGAACTTCCGGCGATCAACCACCCACGACCCCACCTTTGGGCGGCCTTGAAAGCTGCACGCTTTACAAGGGACTGCGCCTGCATGCATGGGCCATGCACCAGGTTATAGTCGCCGGATTTGGTTATCGTAATGCAGGATAGTATCACGCCCAGCAAGGTAAATTCGCTCATGAGAGCATTGCTGTGCTTTCGATTCTTTGAGTCGAAGCCACTCATGAACAGCACAATGCCAGGAAACTTAAAGCACACCGATATCACCACGATGCCTTCTGCAAGGCCCATCCCAACCCGCCATGACGTGTACCCATTTATCGACTCTAGAAAGACAAGAGGTAGCCTCGTAGGCAAAGTTGCCCTTATCACTGGATCCGGAAGGGGTATAGGGTTTGAAATTGCAAAGACGCTTGCATCGGCCGGAGCATCGATAGCCTGCGTCGCGCGGACAAAAGCGCAACTTGACGACGTTGTCGAGACGATCCGCAAGACATTCCATGTTCTTGCTGTGGCTATCACGGCCGACGTAAAAGAAGAAGCTGCACCCGTCGCCGTGATCGCCAAGGTGGAGCAGGAGCTGGGACCAGTTGACATCTTGATCAATGCACTGCCTCGTATGATCCAACGAAGATGTGGAACAATCATATCTATCGGAAGTAGAAGTGCTGTGCGTACTGCGCCATATTCGACCGCATACAGCGCCTCAAAGGCAGCCTTGCTTCGATTCCACCAAAATCTCGATTGCGAGATCCGCCGACACGGCATATGCGGCTACTTTCTTCAGCCTGGCAACGTTCTTACGTCCATAGCTCATCAGCCAGGAGCTATCAACCTTGAAACTGCGATGGAAGTACCCGGGCTCAAAAATATGCTCCAAAATACTATTGGCGCTGCGACGGAGTCTCAGAGGCTTGCTGCCCACACTATTGTTTGGTTATGTGTAGACGAAAGAGCTAAAATGCTGAGTGGTAAATATGTCAATGTAGAGCAAGACATTGAGGCTGTTATGGCGGACATTATCAAGGGGGATGATAGCCGGATCAAGCTACGAAACTTATATTCTATGAAACTAGAGGAGCTACATTCGACCTAAACCAATCAAAATCCTTTTAACGGAATATACAATATCGTTGTCTGTTTGCTGTCAAGTGTCGTATGTGAACACCAGAGCTCGTACTTCAATGCTTTCTCTTGGTGGGACGTTGGCTCGAACGTTGTCTTGTTTGAAGGACGTATGGGGACAGCTTAGGTATGTCAGCTGAAACTTTGTAGGTCTGAAATGCAGAACTTACACATTGAGTTTTTCGATCTATCGGAATCATGCGTCTTGAAAAGTAAGACCTCATCCTTCGTCTGGTGGCTGAGAAAGTACTACTTGTAGTTTGGACTGTAGAGTGGATAATTACTCTCCCCAGCGTAGTATCTCCTAATGTGATCAACTCCGACACAATCCTGTAAAGAGATACAACTTCCATCTCTAACAGCCAGCGGGTAGTCTTCAATCAGGTGCTCAAGTGGACGCCAGACACTGTTAGATCAGTAACATTCTGAGCTGTTTCAGAGGGCATGCACACTTAATGATGTGAAACCGGCATTTAAGTAGCGCTTCAGCTCGATCCCCCATGTGATGGTAAATCCTTTTCTCGGTAGCACTAGGAGTTTGATCTGACTCGTGTCAATCGCGTCTCGAATATAAAAAACGAGGTAGGGACGATACCAACGTATACATAGCTCACTGGCTTGATCCATTCCATTGAATCGTCGAGGTACACATAGTCGCTATCTTGTTTGTCTCTTTTCCGGCTGTCGCTAGTGCGGATCTTTGACATGTATCTTAGTCAACGCGTTTCAAGTGCCCGCTGGCGTAAGGATAAATACCTGCCAATTGAAGCAGACTACTTCATCAGCTCCCTCGATCGTATTTTTGATGAGCTCTGTGAGCTAGTCCAAATAGCCCCCTTTTCCCTCAATCGTATTGATATCATATTCAACCATGTCAAACACGTGGTTCTTGAACATAAACCCGTTGTCGTCGAGGTTGGAGTTGGATTCGTGCCCACGAACATCGGTGACGGGCTTCTCTGGGCCCCCTTCGAAAATGCAATTCGATTTGGGCCGACCAGCAGGAACGTCCATGAGCACTTGGTAGGGTTTTACTTTATTGTACAGTTCCTGTCAAACCATATAATTTAGGCGTTTATGCACAACCGGAGCCATAGTCAGGGTGTTAGTGGCCGTCTTCAAACAGTGGGCAAAGTAAGTTTCATTATTAAGAACAGTTGTGGAGGTACGCTTGCTTTATACACAACCTTTCCAGAGAGGCTCGTAATCACCAGGCTATAAAAATGTCTCACGTATAATTTAGATACCTTTCGAGTCTCACACTATCACCTTTTTTGTCTACAATAAAAACATGGCTTGATTTCACTGGATAAATAAGCGATTGAATTTCAGTTGGCAAACTCAAGAGAATACGGAGATTGACTATTACAAAGTGTCTTATTTGAGTGGAAATCTCCAGCCCTAAATACTAAGCATTACAGATAAAGTTTGTATAGTCGGCTTATAAATTAGCATTTAGGAGCGTGTCAACAATATAAGGTATACTAACTCTAGCAAATATAAACTTACGCAGCAACATGATCACCCTTACTCTTATAGATTTCCTCGTTGATAGTAAGGATATCGCGCCTGTTCTCTTGCTAGGTGGCTTCTTTAGCTTCTTTATACCACTTAGTCTATAGTTTTTCTTGTTTATCCTTCTCTAGTATAGAGAAATACTGCTTGACCTCCTAAGAGGGTTTATACTAAGTAATAGCCGGAGGTACTATAAGGGTTCTAATATCTCTGTAGGATATATTTGATTACTCTACTAGATTTAGACCTTATTAAATAAGGTTAAAATCAGAATCAACCACTTATTAGGATATAGGCCCTTATATCGTTGTGTAATAGCCTGTCCGTCTGACTAGCGACGCAGGGAAAGCTGGCAGCTTTCTGGCGGCATTCCCTGGGCATTCTGGCGGCAAGCAGGCTGCTTGCTCTGGGCGTTCCGGTGGTGAACTAGAAGTATTCTCTTAGAATAGTAGCAAAGGACTAGCGACAGGCGAGCGGCTAGAAAGCTAGCGGCATTCTAATAGTAAGCTAACGGCTAGTCAGAGTATTCCTTAAGTTTTCTAGTAGAAGGCTATTCGACTAAGGAATAGACCGAGGGATTCTCGAAGAGTATGTATATATTCTAGCTTCGACCCTTAGTCGGAGTATCATCCTTAGTCGTCCTTAGTTATCTTAAAAACAATAGAGGAAACTTCTAATTATCATCTATTATTTAGAACTAGAACCTATAACTACTTATAGAATACTTATTTTCTTTTCTACCTTAGAATATCTTCTAATTGCGGGTCGCGGACACATAACCTACGAAAACTAATCCTACCTAATCCACCCACCCGATCAATTGTTGACACTTCTACTCCTTCTTATTCATTTCTTATTTGACCAACCATTACTCAACAATATAATATAATTAAGGTTATATACATAGAAAGCTTTACTAGGTAAACCCTACTTTTTTACTATTTTTAAAGCTTTGTTTATATAAGGCTAGATTGCATAGTATCCTAATAGGTCATAGTAGGGAGTATAATAATCGTGCATCTTACACATACACATATTTGCACACCTTATACTAGGTTGATCTCATTCGTAGGTAAGTAAACAATATTTATACATACTATATTGTTTGCGGCCCCCCACCTTTACTTCAATGGCTTACTGTAGTTTAGGCACGCCGAATAAGTCAAACGAGCTGAATCACAGGGGAGTAGCATCTGATGTCTTGCAGCAAGGCTAAGTCTTATAGACGCCTGATATCCTACAGCAAGGCTAGGTCTCATTGACGCCTAATATCCTGCAGCAAGGCCGAGTCTTATTAGTGCTGAAGTAAAGCAGCTTGAACTAATGATATTAGCGAAAATACGTAACTGGATTGTAAAAGAAGATACCTAAAAAAGGTATAGTAATAATAGTAATCCCATATTGACCTTATACGCAGAACAGCTGGGTTATTTTGCCGACATACTCAGCTATAGTTTCGTTTCTTTTTAAACGTCTCCGGCTTGGCTATTATAGTATCATAATGCCATGTTAGAGCCTCAATGTCTCCGTTGCCCCCTGACTTGAAATGGAAATTAAAATAGTTCTGATTATACTGATGGTACCGCGCACGTTTGGCTGTTTGATCCCTAGTAAGCGTCCACTCGAATATGTCTTCGTAGAAGTACCGAAGCGCATACGCATATTTCTCCCGACCCTAAAATTCTAAGATAAGATTTTTATCATTCAGCGGATCGCTTCAAATCCTAATGAAGAATATACTGATTGAGTCATAATAATCACTTACATAGGCTCCCAGACCTTTTTATAGTAGACCTTACTACCACTTTGATTACACTATATCTTGTATATCCTCGTAGTACTGCAAGCATTGCTTCATGAATTGTTCAGCTATTTTAACCTAATCGTGTTGTTCTACATCTCTAAACAGAGCTTGGATCATAACTTACGCCATCCAATCAGCAGTATCACAATTGGCGATAGAATTGGTCAGCACAATAATTGCGGACTCAGTCTCCGGGAATAGATAGAAGGATGGGAAGTACCCTATTATCGCGCCTTAGTAATACAATGCTAACCTAGAGGCTACGGTATTGCCGATAACTGGCGGTTGCTTAATAGGATATATGCGCCGGTTATCACCCATAGCACCAACCACCCCCGGTAATTACATTCGAATCCAACCTAATGCGTAAGATCCCTCTCAAAACTAAGGGTTGATGACTAGAATATAGCGCGTTAATAATTGGTTCGATTCACGCAGTGGCCCTTCCGCTACAAGTGGTAATTTGCTCGCAGCCTTTAAAACTACACTAGAATAGCTCAAAACGTCTTCGAGAGACGTGTAGACGCCTGCAGCAGCCTCAAAGAAATGGAATCAAAGTCCTGCCGATATATCAGCTTATAAGGCGTACCATCCACCAAAGCGGCGTAAGGTTTAGCGAAATTGGGCGTCGTATCAAAATCCAGTTGAGTGGTCGTGCGGCGTAGGCCTGAGGGTTTGGTGACGTAATCTTGCAAACACTCTACCGTCGTTTTGCCCGACGTTCGTTCCAAAATTTCGCCGAGTATAGAGTAGCCGTAGCTATTATAGATCCATTATACCCGGAATGGCGTAGCCACCGGCAGCTTCTTAAGGTATATCCAAAACTCTTCCCTACCAATAAGGTGATCGCCGTCACCCTGAAAGGCCAGATGAAAGGCTCCAGTCAAACCTAGGCGGTGCGCCAGGAGATCGATTAAATCTATACCTGTTGTGACGACTTGCGAGGAAGTCTCGAATTCCAATACCAAATCTTTTACTAGAGCGTCCTAGGAAAGCTTGCCTTCTTCAACTAAGACGGCAGCCGCAGCAGCGAAGGACCTGGAGCATAAGCCAATCCCGTACAAAGTCTTATTATCCGCCTGCCATCTACTGCTAACGTCTTTGAAACCGAAGTACTATATGTGTATAACATTCCCACTGTGTATAACTCCTATAGAAGCTCCAGCCACTCCGCTGATCTTGGAAATAGCCTCGATGGTCCTCTACTAAGCTCTCAGCCTTACAGTTATAGACGGTTGATCGGAGGTATATAAATCATTTTAAAGGTAGACAAGAGTAATCGAAGCCACAAACAATGATTGTTCGACATTTAGATGCAGTTTACTTAAAGTGAAGTCGGAACTCTCTAATAGAGTAGTGACGGAATACACATTTCTGGTGGGGGCTAGGCGACTTCTCAACAACGATCGGCAGGCTGCGCGCATTTGAAACGGGAGTTGCTAACGGGCACCCGTCTAATGAGCTACTATCGTTTTTAGTAAAGCGCGACTTGATAATAATAAAGCCGTAAGATAACTTATAGTAGCGTCACAACATTATATATAGTGATCTCTTATTAGTAAAAAGCACGTGATTATTATCGTTAAAAACATATACTCGACGATAGAGTTATAAAAACTAGCGGAATTAGTACTGTTTTCTATATAAAAACGCGTATAAACAAGATATCGCGAAAACTATGTATGTTAATATAGATATCAAAACGCGTCAGCTCCCGAGAGCAAAACAATAGTAATATACGGAGGTGATTTCTCAGGAACGTGCTGATATCGTTACAATTCTTCTATATAGTAATTTTACAGTAAGATTCCCTTTTAAAGATAGCGTTTAAACTACTGCAGACACCTAGCGCTACTTACCGAAATAGGCTTATAGTGGTGCCCGTTAGCAACTCCCATTTAAAACATACACAGACAGTCATACAGCAGGTTGTCGCACCAATCAGCTGTGCCCACGTTCACTTGCCTGCTGTACGAGAAAGGGCAGTACACTCACTTATACAAGCGATTACACCGGGAGTAGTTCTGTAAACGCCTCCCAAGCCTCATTTTACATACGAAAATACGGATTCGTTATAAGCTCAGTTCGTTCCTCGAGATACGCCAGTGATCCCCTCTATCTATATACAATAACTCCTCTCATCCATCCACTTCTTTGATAGTTTCAGTATACCCAGCACAACCGAGATATTATGGTCAGAAGTTATCGAGGACAAGAAAGCAAAATTAAGCAAGAAGAATTGGGCACAAATGTCAATGATTGACTTACCGAATTCAATAGGGAAGAACTTAGCGACACTACAAGATGAACATCACAATCGGCGTTCGACCCGATTTTTTAATTCATCAATCCTGATATTTGAGAGGCTGGAGGCCTTCACTAAGGCGCTCAATATATACGTACAGGCCGACAGCACAGGTATTGCTTCATTGGTATATCTTACGTGACACTTGAGAGCAAACTAATCGAAAGTTATACAGGTTTAGGGCAGTATCCTCTTGCTTCTAGAGGTGTATTACTTCGTATAACTGACTAATAGCAACTAGATGATATTTATTTCGAAGACTACATCACTAACTTGCGGCCTAAGCTTTCTGCTAGATTTGTCTAGATTGGGGAGAAGGTGGATATTATACTTAAAACCCTTACACTATCAATGCCTAGATACGAGCAATATCTTGCACTAGGTAGGTAGATCGGTACCTCTTTGCTTACCGACTAATTATATATAGAGGCAATGATTCGTCTATTCTAGGGTAGGATGTCTAAATATTCAACACCTGTAAAGATAAGATAGCATACTAGGCGGCGCGGTTCAAGGATTAGATCGATTTGCTTCTCTACAACAGAACAGCATCGAATGCGAAATTTCTGCAAGATTTGTTCGCAGGTATCGCTATCACTCCAATCAAAAGTCAGATCGGATACTTCGACGTCGCTAGTAAAGATAATGACCGGTTCACAGGACGTGAGAATGAGTTGGAGAAGCTAAAGCGGTCCTGGAATTCAGCTTTACATCCTTAATTTCATCACCGAGTCCAAATAATAAAGGTACTAATCGTAGCCCCGCGAGAGCATTCTTACGTAGTGTTTGGCATGGCGGTATAAGGAAAACATAGCTGGCTTTAAGATATGCCTAGGCTTTAAAGACCCGGTACAAGTACACTTTTTGGATACGTGCAGAGGATAATACTAGTCTGGTTGAATCTTACCTCGGTTTTGGAAGACATCTTGGGGTCCTACGTGGCCCTGAAAAAGATCTCTCTAAAGATATTACTATAGTCATGCAGTGGCTTACGACTATTAAGTATAATAATCCGTATTTATGCCAATTTCTTACATCTTTAGATCCGGACTGGCTTATTGTCTTTGAAAATATTGAGAACCCAAGATATCTAGACCATTATTGGCCAAGATGCAATCATGGGTCTATCCTTCTGACAGCTCAGGATAATATATTGACGTTCCGCACTTCTAATAGCATTACGCTAAAAATTCTACCATTAAAGGCTTCTATTTTATTAATCCAGAGCCTATTACCCGTCAGTATCTCACGCTACCCAAATTGCCGCAGAAGTTGGAGGGCTACCATTGCTTCTTATACCCCTGGCCAGTATCATGAACGAGTCATATTACTCTACTAGTGATATTCGACATATTTTACACGAACGGGGGGAAGAGACGAAGGCTATACTTCATCAAGACTCAAACGATTCTGCAGCATATCAGTACGTCTCCACTCAGTCCAAGCACCTTCAATATCAAAAGCCGATGGGAGTTGTATAGGCCCTTGCTCTCAAGTCCCTACTAAGCCTGCACGGAACGTTTTGGAGTTAATGTCTATAATAAGTCCAAACAATATCCCAGAAAAAGTGTTTCAAGAGGATCTTCCAGACCCGGATCTTCAATTCTTGGATATACAAGACCACTATAAGTAAGTGAATTTAAGAGAAATATTCTATTTATCCACCCACACTCTATAGATACATAAGGAAGGTTTGCGCAAGCCTTACTAAAAGATATCTCGTTGAACTTGGTGAAGACAACGCAAACATCAAATCCTAGCAGCTTGATGTCACGTACACAGTCTATAGCTCGCTTCAGCTCAGGATTTTAGCCGGTCTAGATAACGACGAGAAGAAGAGACAAAAGGTCTTTAATCGCACCACTATCCTATTACACAATATATTTCCTCGCCTAAATGAGTTTATAGTTCCGCTGCATGATCGAAAAGAGGTTTATAAGCAGCTTGTTCCTCACGTCATACATCTGCGTAAAGTATTTTTAAGGTCCACATGCCCCCCACTCCCTACCACTGCGAATTTTACGGAATTGCTTTGTTATACAGGCACTTTTATATACGAGGCTAGTCTGAGAACTATGGGACTTGAAATTTTGACTACTACTAACTCATTGTGCAACGATCTGGTAGCCCGAATGAGCAAGCTCTCCTCAGATCGAAAGTCTGCATTCGAACGTGGTTATATGAAGGCGCCGAAGGGGTTCGAAAACACCCTTATTGCTGGTAGGCTCTCGGCATTACAAGCAAATATTATAGCATACCTAGCTGCCATTCATTGGGTGATGGGGGGTATTAGCGACAGGAAAGAAGCACTCGAACAAGCCTTCGAGATTGTGGACCTTAGGCACCGGCACATTGGTAATAGCGAGGCTTCTGAGGTGACTTTCTCTGATCGAATACTGCTGACTAATTCATATAGCGACCTCGATTAGCCCTTTGTAACGGCAAAGATTACGAAACATCAGCAGTCATGTGCCAGAAGTCTCTACAGCTGAAGTCCGCGGCTTGCAAGGACAGAAATTTCCCCGGTTTTGAGTACGCTGCCACAAAACTTGACCTTGCCTACTGTTTAGTTTCTGAAGGAAAGTACAACGAAGCCATTGCTTCCTCAAAAGAAGCTGCAGACTTTGTTGAGGCTGAAGAAGGTGCAGACGGCATCTCAACTGCACGTTTCCGGTTTCATTACGCATGTATGGCGTTTTCTTAGAGCAACTGAGGGGTATCATAATATCAAAAATAAGAACCATGCAAAGCACCCTTTACAGACTAATAAAAAAGGCGTGAAAAGGATAACTACTAGCACTTAATCTATAAACAAATAATCAATAACGCTACGAGTTATATAGACTAAGCGAATATAGCTACAGCAGAGTAGTATATATAAATTATAAGATACATAATTATCTCCTTATCCTAACGAAGTTAATATAATATAATAGCTCCTTTATAAGAGGTTAAGGCGTAGGTAGCTACCTCTCTAAGAGCTATAGTTCTTAGAGAGTTAAGCCTACTACCTACGCGCTTCTCTATATAAAAGCTAGCTTCTATACTAAGATATCGAATATATAATATCTAACTCTTATATATCTTTCTATATAAAGTTAATTCTACTATAGCTATATCTCTAGGTAAGTATACCTAAATAGTAAACATGAAGCTAACTAAAATAGTACCCTATATTCCTTCTATTACTAGAGAGGCTTTACGCGAGAGTATAGAGTATATTATTAAGTAATAGTTGGTTAAAGAAGAAAAGAATATAATAAGGGAGGAGAAGTATTAATACTAAATTGGATAGGTGGATTTAGGATTAGTTTTTATAGGTATAAGTCCGCGACCTATAATTAGAGGATATTCTAAGAAGAATAAGGAGATAAGTATTTAATAAGATATTATAGGTTTAATTTAAATAAGTAATAAATTCTAATTCTAATTCTAATTCTCTAGTTCTATAAATCCCTTTTAGACTACTATCTTAACGAAGGGTTGAAGGCTAGTTATATATATCTTTCTAGGGAATTCCTTGGTTTAACCCTCTATTAAATAACTTTCTTTCTAAGAATCTAAGGATCCTTCTAGAGTATTACTAGCTTACTACTAGTTTACTATTACTTTATTATTAGCTTTTTACTAGTATACTAGTAGAAAGCTAGTAGGAAAGCTAGCTATATTAGGTAAACTAGCTACTATATAATATTTTCCTCCCCTCCCTTTAAGCTTAGCCCTATTAAACTCTTTTTTAAAACTCCCTTTATATAATAGACTACCTCGTTACATGATCACTTTTATTATATAGTTTTATTATATAATTAGACCTTTTACTTAAAGTAATAGTAGAACCTTAGCCTTAGTAAGACATTGGTATATTAATAAGTTTAAACACTATATAGTCTTGCCAAACCTTTATACCTATTCTCTTCCTTATCTTAGTATAGCTAAAATAGAACTAACCTACCTTATCTACTCTTAATATAGGAGCCTATACCTATTCTTATATTATACTAAGATTACTTATTAACTTGGTTAGTAATAGTAATATAATATTAGGTTATTTACTACTTAATCTACTTAAATATATAATTTAATAATATAACCTTAGCTTATATACTCTTCTACTCGATCTACTTAAATATAGTATTTAAATAATTCTATATACCCTTAAGGATCTAGTAGTATAACTATACTAAGTATTAGTTCGTTAATAAGCTAGATTACTTACCTTATAGTTCCTAGACTACCAAGTAATATATAGCTCGAAGGGAGTTAAAGAATAAGTTTTTTCTATTTATAAACTACTATAGGATAGCTAGTAGAGTTAAATAGTCTACTACCCTACTTAATAAATAAGAGTATTAGAAAGCTCTATAAATTAAACTAATACTTTTACGACTATCGCGAGTACTACCCGCTTATATACCTTCTCTATATAAGAGAGACCTAATTATAGCTATTCTACCTATAGTAAAACCCTTATAATAGTACTAAAGCACCCCTATATCGCTTCTACGCTTAAACGTACGGCTATAGGTACTATCTATAATATAAAAGAATACTTCTTTTATAAGGAATATAGTATTAAGAATTATACTCTAGTAATATAAGAGAATTATAATTAAGATATAGCGCTTAAACTAGTACGTATAATCTAGGAAATAAAAGAAGAGAATTTAATACCTAGGCTTCTAACCCTAGCAAGTAATTGATTTTTAGAGGCGATAAAAGAATTAGTTATAAAAGTATTCTAAAAGGACGTTAGCCTAGTACTATAAGAACTAGCGAACCAGCTACTCCTTTATTATATAGAATATTAATAGATATATATATATTACTAACTCGCTATTAACGCTCTTACTAAATACGATAATTTAAAAGATACCCTTAAAAAAAATAAAAGGAATTTAACGAGGAATATTAAAAGGAGAAAGTAACGTAAAAGGAACTATAAGAATAACTTTATACCCTAAGCTTAACTACTATAAGCGCTTAGAAAACTCCTTACTAGTACCTCCTATACTATCTAATACTTCTATCTATTCCTAGGAATCCTCCTACTAGCTTAGTAAGTTCTAATAGCAAGCTTAAAGACTTATATATACTAAAACCTATACTATTACCCTTTTAACCTATAGGTTACCCTAATACTTAGTTAGTATCCTAATACTTAGTTAAGTTTCCTAATCCTCCTATACTATCTAATAGTAAATTAACTATAACCTTTAATTAATAGCGATTATATATAGAGAATAAGCTATACTTAAATAAAGACTAGTTTATTAGAGAAGATCTATAGGATATATAGGAATATATCGCTACCTATATAACTATCTATATAGAGAACCCTATAAGGGATTAGCTCGAGATATTGATTAAAGCTTTCTATAATAATAGCTAGCCTATTAATAGTAAGTTTCTAATAGATACTATAGAATAATCCTTTAGTAACTCCTATAAGGAAGAGAAAGCGTGTTAAGCCTTCTCTTATCTATATCTATATATAGTAGCCGATTTCCCTAGTTTCTAGGCTAAGTTCTTTTAACTTATAACTTAATATAAGCTCTTTACTAACTAGTAAGTAGATAAGTTTTATAATAGACTAACTAATTTCCTACGTATTAACCTAAGCTATAATATTACTCTACTTAAGGATAACTATAATAAATTTATTATAAAGGCTCGCGCCCTAACTTATACGACTACTACTACTAATAAATATATAGCTATATACGCTAAACGTTACGCGAAGAAGATAGCGATTCTACCTAAGCCTTATATACCTATACTAACTTAAGTAATAATATCCTTACTATCTCTTCTTTACCTTTATACTCTAGTTACTACGCTAGCCTAAGTAGAGTAGCTAACCTACTACTATTATTATAAACCTAGCTATATAATCTATTTATACCTAAGTAAGCTAGTAAAGTAGAAAGCTATTAAGTAAATTAATAAATAGATAGTAGAACTTCTAGCTAATATAGAAGAGGAAATATTCTATAAAGTAGCTAAGGGATTATCTAATAATAAATTAGGAAAAATATCTCTCTAAGAGAAATCTCCTCCTTAAAGTTACCTAATAAAGCTATTAATATACGCGATTAACTATTTAATAATAAGTAATTTACTATATTATACTAAATCTTAATAAATAGACTAATAGTTAAATTAAACGCTCTTATTAATACTAGAGCTGGTAGCTACGTCCTAGTCTACCCTAAGTATCTCTATATAATTAAAAAAAAGCTTTATACTCTAATATATAGTATAGAAGTAATACCCCTAGTAGGTTATAATAGCTATTTAAATAGATAAATAGACGAGTATATATAGGTAGACCTAGTACTTAATAGCTATCGCCTACGTACCTATTTTATATTCTATAATACTAGGTATTATAATATAATTATTAGAAAGAAGCTTTTAGAGGATATAGATATCTAGCTAAATTATAAGTAGTAAAGCCTTCGCTAGCCTAATAATATAAAGATTAATTATAAATATAATATTATAATTTCTATATAGCGAGGACCCTTACTAGGTATTAACCTAGTATATTAAGCTAATACTAATTAACGTAATAAGTAGATAAATATCTCGATTCTATAATATTTATAGAAGTATCCTACTACTTAGCGCGTAGATACTTATAAGAACTTTTAGAAAATAAATAAATAACTCTACCCTTAATAGCTACCTAAGACGATATAAAGAGTACTTTATTATTAGCTAATCTTATAAGAGATATTTATAAAAACCAGCCTTAAGATTAATACTATTAGAGCTACTACCTTTATAATATATACCTAATAGAAGAATACTATATTTAGATATATTAGTATCTATAAAGTAAATAAATTAATTTAGGATTAGAAGGAGAAATTTATAGGGGAAGACCCTAAAGTAGAACTCTAATAGCTTATTAATAAGAAGCTACTACGCCCTAGTTATACTAGCACTACCCTAGTATACTTTTTTAAAAAGGATTCTAACGAGCTACTACTATATAGGAAGGATATTAACTATAAGATTAAACTAATCTCTAAGAATATATTAATAATTAGTCCTCTCTATAGTATATCTCTTAAATAACTTGAACTAGTAAAAAGCTATTTTAATAATTATCTTTAATATAGTTTTATTACTTATAGCGACGCCTTATATACCTTATCTATCTTTTTTATAAAGAAACCTAGAGGGGGGTAGTAATTTTATATTAACTATCAAAAACTTAATATAATTATAAAGAAAGATATATACCTAATCCCTTTTATCTAGGAGATACTAACGCGATTAGCGTATATAAAGGTATTTATAAAGCTTGATATCTACTAGGCCTTCTATTATATTCGACTTAATAAAGAGGCTAAAGACCTAACTACTTTTTATATATAATATAGTAACTATAAGTATCGCGTTCTACCCTTTAGTCTCTATAATAGCCTAGCGATATTCTAACGCTATATTAATAAGGTTCTATATAGACTACTTAATAACTTCTATATAGCCTACCTTAATAATATCCTTATATATTCTAAAGACTTACTAGAGTATAAAGCGTATATTACGTAAGTACTTAAGCGACTTTATAATACTAATCTATAAATAGATATTAGGAAGAGTAAATTTATTATTAAGAAAATAAAGTTCTTAAGACTAATTATTAGTATAAAAGGTATATAAAAAGACCCTAAGAAGGTTGCTACTATTAAGGACTAGCCTATTCCTATATTAATAAAAAGCCTATAGTTATTCCTAGGATTCTATAATTTCTATAGGGCTTTCTTTAAAGATTATAGATAAATTATTAGACTACTTATAAAGCTATTTAAGAAGGGAGCCTAGCGCGTATTTAATAATTAAGAATTAGTAGCTTTCTAATAAATTAAGGACCTTATATTATTAGATAATATCCTAGCTTACTACTTACCCTATTATTAAACCTAACTCGAGACTAATATAAATAATAGTATTACTATAAGAGTACTTTTATAGCTATAGGATAATAATTTCTAGCGCCTAGTTACTTTCTACTCTAAAACTATAAGTAGACTATAAATAAACTATAATATATATAATAAAGAGATACTTATAGTTATTTATAGACTTAAGGAATAGAGATCTTAGTTTATTAGTCTATAATAATTATTTAACGCCCTAATAAATTATTAAGCGCTCGAATACTTCTCTATAAAATAAGAACTAACGCCCTAATAAATATAATAGGTAATTACCATCGCTAACTATAATATAATTCTCTTTTATTGCCTAGGTACTATAAATATAGTCGCTAACGTACTATCGCGTAAATAAGAGGAACTAAAGATCTAGAAGGAAAAGGATTAATTAACTTATATATAAGCCTTCCTATAAGTAGAATAGCTCGATATTAATATAATTAATACTATTATTAATAACCTTACTTAGCTTATTTACTATAGACTAAAGTAGATACTTAAAGTAGTATCTACTAATACCTTTATAAGTTCACCCTCGCTTAATAACCTATATATAGTAATTAACTATATATTATAAACTAATTAGAATTACGAAAGCCTATAACTTCTATACGAAAGGGTATTAAAAAGTAAAGACTAAAAGCTAAATTTAGAAGGACTACTACTATATAAAGAATAATTATTTATTCCTATAGTCTATTTCTTATAAATATATCTAATTTATATAGTCTATACGACGTAAATTATAGCTTACCCTAGTAAAAGGAAAATAGCGAAGCTACTTAAAGAGCGATACTTTTAGATAATACTATAAAAAAACGTCGATATCTATATCATCACCTATAAGGCCTATTAATAGAGTTATATATTATATAATTATATACTAGGACTACTAAAATCGCTACTAATACTAAAATAAGCCTAGTAAGATATCTTAATAAACTTTAAGTCTTTTCTACCTAATAAGAAGAGATATAACTATACCTTTATTATTATAGATTAATTAAGTAAGCGATTATTTTCTCTACCCTATTATAAAATAATAATAGTAAAGTAAGTAGTAGATATATATTATTATTATATATAGCATGTCTATAGTCCTCCTAAGTCTATTATCTCTAACTAAGGACCTTAGTTTATTTTAGTATTTATAAATAAACTTTATAGGTTAATAGGAATTAAATAGAAGCTTTTAATAGCTTATTGCCTTTAAACTAATAGAAATACTAAGATTATAAATTAGTACCTCGACTAGTACCTTCGTCCCTTTATTAACTTCTATCAAGATAACTAGTTAGACTTACTACTATATATAGACTAGGTATAGGCTATATTATTATATAAGACTACTAGCTTATCGCCCTTTAAGATCGAATTTAGTTATAAATCTATCTATTATTAGGACTAGAAGGAATATATAACTAAATCCTTAATAATCTACGAGTAGATAACTTATAAGGAAATATAGAACTATATAAAAGCTCGTTATAACGCTATTAAACTAGCTACTAAAATAGCCTAATAAGGAATTAGATAAGCTTAGAAATATTAGGTATAATAAGTAAATAAGAAACGTCGCGAACCTGACTTTTCTATAGGAGATTAAGTATATATTATACTAAAGGGTTTTATAATAGGATAACCTAGTTAAAAGCTTAATTAATAGATATATAGCCCCTACCCTATTATCGCGATAAAAGGACACTCCTATTAACTAAAGTTACTACTATATATATATATATATATATAACGTATTTTATATAGATTAATTATATAAAGTATCTAAACCCCTACTAGGTTAAGTAGAACTAAAGGAAGAACTAATTAAGATTAATAGTAACCCTAAGTAGCCTATAGAGGAAATACTTAATAGTTATATCTATAGAGGTCGACTATAGTATAAGGTCTCCTAGATAGCCTATAACTCTAATTCTACCTAGTATAATACTCAAGACTTCGTTAGAGCTCCTTATAAAATTAGAAACTATTATAAAGCCTACTTAGAGAAGCCTAACCTACTAGTATAACTATTAGCCTAGTTAAAGGTTTATAAAGAAGACGAGAACCTAATAGTAATAGACGAAGATAATAAGGTAATAAGTTAGGGATATTTAAATCAAATACTAAGAAGGAAGTAATAAGGAAGAAGGATTATAAAACTTAGGGACGAGCCTCTCTTAGAGGGGGGTAATATAATAGACTACCTTATTATATAATTACTTTTATTATATAGTTTTATTATATAATTAGACCTTTTACTTAAAGTAATAGTAGAACCTTAGCCCTAGCGAGATATTAGTATATTAATAAGTTTAAA
>Ga0247757_10000429_pt1 | contig 35037 bp, 34 predicted proteins | sample UWRJL126311R4_FD_180929 | JGI IMG/M metagenome (GOLD analysis project Ga0247757, IMG submission 180929) | Plant litter microbial communities from Arlington Agricultural Research Station in Wisconsin, United States - UWRJ-L126-311R-4 | ecosystem: Environmental > Terrestrial > Plant litter >... | reverse complement strand
ATAGAAGAATAAATAATAGAATTGTCTCTTTATTGGTTTCAAGACAAGACCCGTCTAGTGAGAAAGCAAGGATATTAACGTGTCTACAGGACGCCATAAAGTCCACACAAAGTTCGCGCTCAGCATTTGTCAAAGCAGTGGTGCTTGCCAGATCCTGGGACAGAAATGAATGGAAACCCCCAATCGGCACCCCAAGCCTTTCCGAAACCAGATTAAAAGTTCATTACCCAAAGATGCGTCCACACCTCCACGGTAGGCTACCACATAAACACGAGCTGAGCATGCATATACTCTTAGGCTTACGTAGGATCATGGCCACATTCCCTAGTCTAGCGGCATGTAACACCAAGAAGATGCTCTGGGACCAATCAGCAGCACGCGGTCTACGAAGCCCCGACAAAGCCACGCCCGCTCGTCACGCTCGCTGCAACTGCTCCGCATCAACATTTCCTACAAACAGCATGCAATAGAAAAACGGACCCGAGTATCTCAGCCCCCGCTGCGTAGAAACCACCTCCCAGCACCACCAACCATCGAAAAGCAGGCCCGCAAGGCGAACTCGTCGCTGCGACGACAGCAGTAACCCACCCCTCAATCACACTCTCCCCCTCACCAGAAAAAAAGGAAGAACCCAGGTCCCACAAAATACACATGAAAGAATCACACGCCCCCCGCCCTCGTCGCACACGCACCCCCAAACCCTGCATGCGGCACACCCCATCGGCTGGTCTACCGATTTGCCCTGCGCCTCCCCATCCCGCATGCTTGCGTAGCAGCTAGCCCCCAGCCTGACAGCTAGCGTAGGGTAGCACGTAGCTACACAGACTACGCACGCACCTCGCCTGCCTAGTGTTTCTGTGTACCCCGCCCGCCTTCCAACGCAGCACGGACGGGACGCCGTATATGATACCAGCCCACGGAAGCACCCTGCATGCACACAGCCAAACAAGACGCACGCATCGCGGTATCGCAACGCGTCCTCGTACTTACGCCATGCGCGCGGGCTGGATGGGGCAGGGCAGGACGAGACGCATGCATGCATGCATACACAAAGTGAAGGCAGGAATGAGCAGAGTGTGACGGAAAGTGTGCTGTGTAGCAGCTAGACGGGTGTAGGCAGCCAAACGAACCTGCGTTCTACGGTAGATAGAGATAACCGCACCCCGTCGAAGGCGCCGGCGCCAAAGGATTGCCTGGCTGGAAGGCTTGGTGAAACGGGTGGCGGCGCAAAAGGCGCGAGGCTGGAGGGGGGCTTGGCTTGGCTTGGCCTGGGGATGCAGGATGCGGGTTTCTGGGCGGTATCTTGGGATGGTTTCGCGGATTCATGGTTCGGTACGCGCGTCAAAAGGCTGGTGTTTCAGACGACGGTGCGATACAATAGGGCTTCATGCTTGGGTAGTGGATGGGAAATGCATGAGTGCGTTGAGTAACGGGTGATGTAGTTGGTGGGCGCGATAGAGGGGGTTGTTTGCTTGTTTGGTACGCTATTCGTTGTGTACAATATGGCTGAATATTGGTTCGAAGAAACGGTTGGGCTCAACACACATGTGATTATTTTGCACGCTTCGTCGTTTGAAATGGGAAATTGTTCACATGAAGATTTGGAAGAAACTCAGATGTAAAATTACACAATAAAGAGTGCTTTCACATTATCTAACCCAATGCTACAGGTGATATCGTAGAAACAGAAGCGTAAAAAGAAGTTTTCAGAAGCCAGCCCAAATGTGACGCGCTTATGCCAGGTAGGCAACAGCGGCAACAGCACCCATGAAAACGGCCATAGGGCTGGAGCCAAGAAGGGCAGCAGCACCGGTGTTCTCGGTGGGGGGAGGACCGACCGGAGTCGAGGACGAGGGAGACCTAGTGGTAGAAGGAGTACCGGTGGAGACCGTGGAGTTGGCGCCATGGCTGGGAGTGATGCTAGCCGAGGCAGAAGTGGAGAGAGTGGTGATGACGGAGGCGCTGGTAGCGGTAGAGTAGCCAGAGGTAGAGGCAGCAGATGACGAAGCCGATGATGAGGCCGATGAAGAGGCCGAAGACGAAGCGGAAGCAGACGAAGAGGCGGACGACGAAGCGGAAGCAGAGCTGCCGCTCAGGCTGAACTGACCACTGTAGTTGGGAGTAGAACCAGCCTGGCGAATTTCAAAAGCATAGTCGCCGCCGTTGGCGAGGTCACTGGGAACCTTCCAGGTGAAGGTGCCGCCAGTAGCACTGGCTGTGGATTGGTTAGCTGCTGTCTGTCCGTCTCAATTGAGAGACAACGTACTAGTGATGGTATCAAGGGTGGCTAGGTCGTCCGAAGGACCCTTGCGGAGAATGATGGTAGTCGGGGTATTGTCCTTGGGGGAGTAGGTGAGCTCGACGCTTTCACCTGGCTTAACGCTGCTGGGCCAAGTGTTGAACTCAACGGCCAGAGCGGCGGAGAGGAGGGCAGCGCCCGAGAGAACAACCTGGAAGAAACGCATGTTGTTTGTTGGTGGTGATTAAGGTAGTGGTATTAGTAAAGGTAGATGAAGAGTTCAAAGAACGAAGGGCCGAACAGCTGGAGAGCGAACGAGTTGGTTGAGCGAGCGAGAGGAGCTGAGGAAAGAGAATCTGGCTGGGGTGCAGCTGACCTTTTTACGAGAGAGCGGACTGGCGGCTGAAGGAAAGCCTGAGCAACGGGAGGAATGCAAAATTGGCTGGTAGGCCGAAAGGAGCCAAAGGCTAATGAGCAGGTTGGTGGGGCCAATAACAGCCTGCGAACAGGTTCGCCTAGTTTGCGGCCCCTTTGCGCCCTCGAGAGCCCATGCACTCTCCACCACCAATCCACACCGGGCCCCGATGCATGCAGCCCTGCTCGCCCTGCTCTCTAAGCCCGATCACGCCTAGCACCGCACAACCCAGCAATCCGGGGAAATGCAGATGCTCAGGGGCTGCCTGTCCAGACCCCTCCACAGCGTTGCCCACGCACGGCGCCCGCCGCAGGCGGCACAGGGTGATACGCGCTGCGCGATGCCATCATGGTAATCAATCTGAGCCGTGGCCATGTCCATCACGGCGTGCGACGCTATTCACCTGCCATGCCCGCATTTCACCGCCGCGTAGGCGTCGCTAGGCAGCCCAACCTGCCCGTATTCAGCCACGCCGACAACGCGTCGCGATACCCTGTGGGCTGTCGCCATCAAGCCCAGCCCTCGCACTATCAGTGCTTGTTTGCCGCCTCGAACATCCATCCACGGGTGCCGTCGGCTCTGCGCTCGGAGATTGGTTCATAATACGCACTGACTATGGGAGGGAAAGCCTCCTGGGCGCCCAGCACGCATCCGGTCAAATCCTTAGCGAAGTAATCTCGCTTTCGCACCGACTCCCGCGCTAGCTGGGCCGTAAGCCTAATACGTTGAGCCTCATGCTTGGACGTGGAAAAGGAGACGGCCGCCCGTGACGTCGCGGACACGTTGGACATGCTTCAAGAACCCAGGGAGGGCCTGACATGAGTCAACGTTAAGTTTAATACGCTATGTGCTTAGATTGTTCGGTTAATTTTATTTTATTTGAATTCATACACAACGTTGACTTAGACCCTAAACACAAGGAAAAGAGACTCAAGATAATAGTGCTTCCCCTATTATATTTTAATGTGAAGGACATCCTCTAGGTAGCGCAGGAGGAGTTAAAAAACAACAGGTAATAATGACGGCCCAAGATGGAGAGAAAGCAACCACCTATCCTAAGCCAGTTTCTATTCACGGCTAGCGAACCAGTAGAGTTTAGAGGATGAACAACAGCCCAGTTGCTGAATTCACCACAGCCAAGTCATAACACTTGAGCGAGTAAGCTTTAATAAAACACTTTACTATAACGTTATATATATTCATAGGAAATAGAGAAGACTAGTAAATAAAGGAATGTACCGTAGAGTAATGTCCGAAGCTAATCGATACTAAAAGCCTGTGTAAACTATATCAACAGGCTTATAATATATCGTTACTGTCAAATGCTTACGAGTCTCCCATATTTCTTCATCTAATCCTCTCCATCCACTCAGAGATGAAGAGGATACTCTGAACAGCGCAAGAGTTCGAGAAATAAAATGCAATCATGATCCTATCGTGAAGAAGATGGAGCGAAGGCGAACTACCGATTGTTCCAAACCAATGTCTGCTATTTTGCGGCTCACGAACCATTCGCTTTTTCTCTCTCTTCCTCTCTCTTTTTCAATACAAACTACCACTATCCTTCTCAGCTTTCCACGTACCGCTATTCAGTATTCTTGCAAAGAGGCCTCAAGCAAAATGTGCTACACAGCTAAAAGTTCCCTCTCCCAATATCATCGATGGATTTTACAAACCCCTAAATATCGTATTCCTTGAGGCTGCAGCTTTCACGGTGGGGTTATCTGCGGGTTAACGTTGAATATATTGAAGAGATCGACGCTCGCCCATATGTGTTTGCCGGCCCAAGCGACTATTACTCGTTCTCGTAGCTGCTATCTGTGGAGGTAGCCTAGTAGGAGGTACAAAATAGCAGCTGCGCGCCGTGTCAGGCCGTAAGACAGAGTGGTAAATAGAGGAATTTGATTAGTTAAATACATGGCGTAGTATATGAAGATACGTGTAGGTGAAGATAAAGGTGAAGATGAACCAGCAGCAGTGAGGTAAATGCCTGAGGAATATGCTGGCGGTGCAGTCTTCTAATCACCATTCAGGGTTCAAGATGCTCGTGACCGTCATCAATGAGAAGCTTCTACAACAACAGAAAGCTGAGATGCTTGAGGAGAGGCAATGCTAGAGGCAACTATCCAAAGAAACCCGTCTACAAGAGCAGCGTGGGAAGGCTAAGAAACGTGAAGATAACGTTGGAATAGGTTAAGAAAAGTGGTGTATTGTAAGAGTTCTCAAGTAAGGCTGCTTATATGAGACTAGCGTCGCTCCTGCCGTATGTTGGGAGCTCCTCCCATGCAGTAGAGCATCCTGTGAACATACACACATAAGCCACCATAGTAGTATTACCTCGTTGTCCTCCAGATAACACCTTTTAGTAACTTAGAAGACCCTTGCTAACTCAGATTCGCTGCATGCGTATTCCGCCACCCGCGGCGCCACGACGCCAAGCTTTTTGGCTAAGCTCTATCGTAGATGCACGTCCCTGCCGTGGCCTAGGCAACGAAACTCAGCTGTTACAATAGCATCTATGCTTCATTCATCCATTGCTTCGCCATTTTGATCATATGTATCTCTTTCATGCCCCTCCCTCCGCGTGTCATCTCCGCATGGCTAAGCGAAATCGCAGCTGCCCCCCAAGTCTAAAACGTCCCGCCCTCGAAAACGCCCTCAGCTTCAAGAACCACAATTGCAGCCTCGCAAGCGTCGCGCGCTGGACAAAACCACAGCAAACATATCTCGTCTTCAGCCGAGCCCTCCCGATAGTCCTGATCCGTTAAATGGCGTTATACAACAAAGCGAGCGAGTGAGCGAGCGGTCAGGCCAAGCAAGTAGCCGGAAAGCGAGTGTCGCATCACAACAAAATGTCGAGCAAGTAAAGAGACCGCGCGGAAGACCACGCAAACCAAGACAGCAAGAACCCGAGGCTATCGCTGGTTATGCATCGATTGAGGCCACGGGAAATCTTGTCTTGTCGCCAAGTACGTCGCAATACTCCCACTCGCGATATGGGGAAGAGCTGGCATCAATAGGAGGGATTGGTGAGACCGTAAATTCCGCCGTCACAGCGTCATCATCTCGAAGGGGTAAGAGTCGAAACCCTAGCCCAGTCAAGAGTTTGGATGATATGTACATATTGAACAAGGCCGTATCAGTGGGATTCGTAAATATGGAGCGCCCAATACCAGAAGTGCTACGGCCTCACTAGGATGCGTTAGAAAGCATTTGCGCTAACATTGGTATCATTCCGTGTTCTATTCAGGTTCGTTATCTGCAAAACAACGCGGTAATTACGCTGACCGTCTATAGGCCCAATTTGAAGAAGAGGAGCGACTACATCCTTCTATGTTATCTATAGCCCCGGCGTCTACATCGCGCGAAAGCATTAGACTCGAAAATTGTGACTTTGAGGACGTATGTGAGGTGCGGGACACGACGATAAAATACTGGGCCAGAGCCCACGAAGCCGGTTGGAACTCGAAGATCCACCAGAAGATTCTTGACCGTGCCTTGAAGCCCCACCAAGACCGGTACGAATCTCACAATGTGTGCGTTGGAAATGGCTTTTTCCCACTCAAACATACTCATCATCCGTAGAACCACTGCGAAGCCCATTAAAGCATTCGCCCCCACTTTCAAAGAGGATTTTAAAGACCCTAAGGTCGTTGATTTCGCTATTACCCACATACCCTCATCCACACTTCGAGAGAGTATCCAGTCCCTCCTTCGCAACGTATCCGATGATGAACAGAGGACGATCAATCAGACCCACTACCTCTGCTACCAGCCAGCTCTCCTATCCATCGAGACTAAGAAGGGCTACAACGACGAACTTGATGCCAATTTTAAGCTTGCAGTGTGGATAATAGCATGGCAGGTGGGGATCTCTCGGTTTACAAGGCCAGGCACAGCGTGTACGCCACTGCCAGGTATCATTGTATATGGTCATGTATGGGAACTGCAGTGGGCGGCGGATACCGTAGACACCGTGTATTTTATCAAGCATCCGGAACCTATTGGCAATACCGCGACGATAGCCGGGTGTTATCGACTGTTGGCGGCAATACGGTACCTAGTTTCAGTGTGGTCAGAGGAAGTTTTCTTACCCTGGTTCATGGAGACAGTGATTAGAGGAGAGAATGATTAGTTACATAGGAGGAAACGCGTTTACACGTACCCGAATGGCCTAGGCACAGTCCTCTCTTGGTTACAGGGTGGGCCAGATGAACTCGCTGGTTTGAACATGAACACTGCTAATATGAGATTAGAAGGTGTTCACATATGGTAAACCCGGGTTGAATACACTATATTTGGAGGAGGACAGCGAAAGAGTACGTGGGACACTAGAGTTTACCGCTCATCTTCCAGGCATCGTTGAAACGGCCCTTGCCAGCGGAAGTTGCTCATTCGTCCACCACACTTTATCTCCATGCAAGCATGCGTTGACTGAAGATCAGAGCCCAGGACAAGGGCCTAGGTCAAAAATCAACTGCGCTCAGTTCCACATCCGTATATGCATCCTGCTTCACAGCTCTGTCTCGATGTCACCCAGCTGCCAAACTAACAGAGCTCTCTATCTTCACCAAGCGAAGTTTCGAGGACCGTACCAAGCGTGATGCTCACCTGTACTTCTACCAGCGATGCCAAAGATGATGAAAGTATTGCTGCACCCGAGCCCTCGCATCGATGATGGTGCCCGGCGAATCGCTGAGCTAGAAGTATATAAAGTTGCCGTACGAGAACTCGCTGCGCCTACGATATCCAGCAGGACTAAAAGACAAAGCATAGATCATTCAAAGTGACCCTGGGCGTCTGAATAATGACAGTTTTTCTTCTTAGTCAGCAATTCCAAATAACTAGCAGAGTCTTTCCGGTGAACGCATGATAAAGCGCGACTACCCCTCGACATCTAGGCATCAACGAAACATGTAGCGGAACACCCTACGGTAGCCTACTGCGCCACATGGCTGCGCTGAATTCTCAGACTTGGAAGTGGCTGGTGGCTAATCTCGCAAATCTGATTGGTGCTGGAGCCAGTAATGGCCCCCAGGGCCCCCATCGGTTGGCCAACGACTGCATGACAGCGGCCTGGTCCTAGTCTTTTCGAGCACCACAGCCTCAGTTCTAGCCAGATTCGCAACCAGGCGGTTAACTAGGGGGATAGAAGGTAGAGGTACAAAAGACCTTCGTCATGTTCACATAGTCCATTCTTCCAATTCACCACAAAGCCGATTGCACTCTCCATTTTCGCAATCCTATTGTCTTTTTCTGGTTTTTGGTGTTGGTAGCGTCGCACGGTACAATGACTGAAACTAAGCTCGAAACCGGTGAGAACGATGTGGTTAGTGCTGGGGTGGCTGTCGAAGAAATCAACGTGTCAACGGATGCCCTAGCTGACGCAAAGGAACCTGAATCGACAGAGGTCCCTGCCAGATATGTTCTGCCTAGCTGGTTTCTGAATCATAATGTCTGGACTAGAGAAGAGCTCGGCAGCTTGCAAGTTCGGAGCTGGGAGATATCTCCTGTAACCACCACAGCCGACAAGACCGATGCTGTAGAGATCAATACAGTAGAGACCGATACCACAGAGGCTAGTACGACAGAGGCCAGTACAGCAAAGACTGATACGGTGGAGACCGAAGAGAGCAAAGATCCAGAAGATGTTATAAAAGACGACAAGAGCGACCGGGTTGATTCTTGCATTGCTACCGATGACGAAGGATCCGTGAGCGATGGACAAGAGGAGACGGTCGAATGCGAACTTCCACAAGACAAATTCTCTGAGCTACGGGATGTCACAGCCGCAGCCCTGGTTCGCGACCCAACAGGAGCCTTCTTCATCCCTAATGGAACGATTCTGCTTCACTGCCCGGCAAAAGACGCCATCCCATCCATCAACAGACTACTCCAACACCTCGCGAAAGATCTACAGGGATCTCTGGTCTCCATCGATTTCGACGATATGCGGGATCTGAGCGTAGAGTTCGAGAGCCAGGACCTCGAGACGCATGGAGAGCTGGACGACGATCGAAAGAAGAGCAATCGGTCTGATTTTGCGGCGAAAGCATTTGATTATTTTGGTGCTAGGTGTAAGAGGAAGGCTTCAAATGAGAGCTGGGCTCGATGTATGAGTGTCGCTGAGGCGGTTCTCAATGGGCCTAGTGCAAAAGCGAAACAGCTTAAGTCCACGCAAGAGAATTCGCAGAATGACGTCGATGTCGACAGCCATGGTGAATCCGTTGAAGCAGCCCCTCCTCTGCTTTTTTTCATACGTAACTATAACGAAATGACGTCGGAGAAGTACTGCCGTAGATTCGTCAGGAGATTCTGGGATTTCGTGCACGAAAAACGCAAAGCCGGGCAGAAAGTCGTACTCCTCATTTCCATCGTTCAGTGCTGCGAGAACCAGAGCAACTGTTCGAGCAACTATAGTAGCCACGGCTCATACCCCAGCGAGTATCAACTCTCTAAGAAGGCAGTCGTCAACGAAGCCTCGACGGTCGACATTGATCCTTCTCATCTTGCTGGCATGAAGAATTTGGATGAATATAGCGTCGTTGCGGAGAATAACATCAGGCGCTTGAAAAGGCTTCTGAGGTACTGTATTCCTGAGCTTCTTACCCCAGAGGTATCGGAGGCGATTGGAGTTCATGAGCCCTTCTCGACTTGGGAGGCGAGAGGTTTCAAGGCTCATTACGATATGGTGGCCGCTTCGATATGGTCGGATGATGGCTTCAACAAAGCCACTATCCAAATGGCCGGCCGTGGATTTAGTGAATCCAAACTCAGTTGGGATGATGTCTACAATGCACTTCTGCGCACGGGGCTCTGCAAGATCCCCGTTGAGCCAGAGGCAGACAAAAAAACAGAAGAAAGCAGCACTGAAGAGAAGGCCGAGACGTGGGAAGAAAGGCTGAAGAGAATCCGGAGAGATACGAATTCCTACGAGGACGCGCTGCTCAATAGCGTCGTCAATCCAGGTATGTACCGTATCCTCCAACGCCTGAGTAGTCCACTAATTATTTGATTTGATAGATGACATAGAAACCACCTTCGACGACGTCATCATAGACGAAGAAACCAAAGAGACTATCAAACATATGGTCTCGCTCTCCACTTTCAAGCCGGAGGCCGCATCTGAGTCCCTCCTCAAGCACATTCACATCAGCGGCGCCATGTTCTACGGCCCGCCCGGCACTGGCAAGACTCACTTGAGCAGAGCCATCGCCAAAGCCTCTGGCTCCAGCATGCTGTCCATAGACGCAGCGACAATCGAGTCGAAATGGGTAGGCGAAACAGAAAAATCCATCAAAGCCGCCTTCTCAGTCGCTAGAAAACTTCACCCCTGTGTGTTGTTCATCGACGAAGTAGACTCGTTGTTCTACCGCCGCGGCTGCGGAGACAAGAGCTGGGAGCGGTCTCGTCTGGCGCAGTTCCTCTCGGAGATGGATGGACTGTCCAAATCAGATAAGGCGCCTTTCGTGGTGGTTGCTACGAACCGGCCGCAGGATCTGGACGATGCGTTTTATCGCCGTCTCCCACATAAGATATTCTTTAAACTTCCTGACCTGACGTCGCGAGCGAAGATCCTCAAAATTTATCTCAAGAAAGAGGATTTGGATCCCCAGGTCGATATCGAGACGCTCGCAACAGCCACAAAAGGGTATTCTGGTTCGGATCTCCGTAGCTTCTGTGCGATGGCGGCAATGACTTGGGCTATTGAGCAGACGAATAAGGTGTCTGCGGAAGAGAGATCGAATAAGATGAACCTTACTGTGGCGCATTTTGCGAAGGCGCTCAAGAAGATCCGGCCGAGCGTTTCACCGAAGAACTTGCAGGATTTTGCGGAGTTTGCGAAGAGGTATAATCCTGAGACAATTGAGAATGCATTGGCAGATGATGCTGGACGCTCTGCGCCATGGGGCAAGATGGAAAATATGTTGTTGAGGGCTAAAAATCCCTGAAGGTTACTTATAAACATGTGTGGGAAATAGGAGTCTATATCAGAGATTTTCTTTATGGTATTACGGATTTTATGATACGATAGAAACCAAACTACAGATTTTGCTTCTAGTTGACTTTGGGATATTTTCAACCGGACAAAATAATTGCGAAGATTGCATACCACAACATGACGCCCTTGAAAATTATCCAGTCATGGTCAGATATTGGAGCCTAACGCGTTCGAAGAATGCGTGTGTATTTCACTCACATAAAAATTACTACCATCTACTTTGATATGCTTACCCCATCCCATAGCGTAAGGGTATGACATAAGTAGAGGCTCAATCACAGAATGTCCATGTTTATGGTGTTTTTCCAAATCAACGCAGGGGTATAATAGAATCAGCAAGTACGAACCATGCAAAGCACCCTATGCAGACCAACAAATGTCCATCTTTACTCGAGTACATTCGAGTTATTCCGATGGGGTGGTACGCTCGGAAATTTTTTCATGCCACTTCTCTTGCGACCAAACGGAAAAACAACTTTAATCATGGGCTATTATCTTAGCACCAGATGTAATCCGGAAAATTCTAACTCTGTATGCGCGGTATAATGTTCCGTTTCTCCAAAATGAGAATTCACTCGGTTCCATGCTACCCACCCTTGTAAATGTGCTTCCTGATGGCTTGAGAACAAGAAATCGGGCGTAGTATTTGGATATGAGAAGTATCATGCAATCATCAAGATCCGTCTTTCTGAATGTGTTGCAGTCGAAATGGATGCCAAATAGCCGATGAGCCCATTTGCTGCACGGAAGGACAAAACCAACTCGAGCATTATCAGATGCGAACACATTTTCGGAGGCCGACAATATCATGTCGATTTGCATCATGTCACCGCATTTACCGGTTATGCGCAGAAATCCTGGGGCGTTCTCGGCTACAGCTTGTGGATTTTGTAGAAGAGGATGCCCTCCTATTGAAATCCATTTGTCACTATCAGTGTATGCACGGATTGTCAAAAGATCATAATATAGATCGACCGAAAACGATATCTGCCCCATATGGCTGACCCACGACCAGCTGGGAATTTGCCTGCGCTGGCGAGTAGGTTTCAAAGCCTTCCAACCAAGGAATGTTCTGACACGGTCGTTATCTTTACTCCTGAATAAAACCCTCAGCAATGCTGCATATCGAGTTATGCACACACATTGTTCAAAAATCTTGTGCAAGTTTTGAGAGCATCGGTCTCATAAGTAAGGTTTCGACTCGAATAGTCTTCAATGTGCGCCGTCGGGTGCTTGGCCATCCCGAGTTCTCCCCTGCCATAGAAGACATGACGTAAGTCAAGACTGCTTACCAGTTTGTACCGCATGAGGCTTTGTTTGATGGACTCAGCGCACTGTAGTTTGCAGCGAACAAAGGCCTCTTATCGATCAGTGAATATAAGTCTTCGTCTTGATAGATAAACTTCTCGAAAGGTCTTTTGTATATGTTAAAACGCCCTGTCTTTCAAGCACGAATAAACAGACTAGGCTCGACTGCTCCATTCCAATGTGCTTAATTCATTTGATATGTAGGGATATATCTCTATCGTGAGATAGTCCTTGATTCTAATACAGCGCTGAGGCCGACGAGCTCTGCTGATTCCAGGAAGCCCATAATTTGGGCCACCACTAGCCGCTGCTATTATTTTGATATGAGCCTCAGTGTATATTCTGTTCATTAGTGCAATTTGAGATTGAGTATGCTCCGTGTTGTTCTGCTCAATACAACTGAACTTGTTAGTCTTCCTGGCTGTAACGAGGGAAGTCGCGGATAATTGCATATCTGTCAACCCCTATAGGTAGCGGTGAGATTAGCAAAAAGCTATAGATGGACTGAAGATATCCCATGTCCAATAATTAAGAAGGAAAGTGAACACTACTGACATAGATAGTCACACCCTAACATTCGACCGAGTTTTATACTGTCAGTTACGGTAAGCGGGAATGTATGCGTATCCTCTGCATCACTACCCGCAACCTGGCAAGAGTGTTGTTCTGAGCAGTTCTTAGTCTATCCCTCGAGTACACTTAAGTCCACTGATTGCATATTAATTCTACGAGGGATCCCTGAATGTTTAGTTTCCTTTGTATGTCTGAGGCTCAGTGCAAATGTACTATCCGTCTGACTGGAGTTAGCGACAATGAGGGAAGATTGGCCAAATATTCTATCACGATAGTCGTGAAAAAAACTGTTTGCTTGGTCGGCGGGAACGTCATGTCCGCCATAAAACCCCAGTTCCCGCAGGATTGCACATAGCGAGCATCCATTATCTTCTGCTACTGGCCCTTTAGAAAGGTCCCAGCTACGATCAGGTACGTGATGAAAGCCAAATCTAGGCATAATACCAGACCAATCGAGGTCAAGGCATCTGGCACAAAGCTTTGAAGCGGGTGTGTCAGTTGATGATGACGACAGTCTTGTTATTTCAGCAGGCGCTTGGTGTCATTGTTAGGGTGTAAATGACCTGTACTGGATAACGGAAAGCGATGCCAGATTTTTGACTTGAGTGTCCGGACCGATTTCTCCTTTTTGGGGATTGGACCAATGGAAAACGAATAAGTGCGCTCAAACATCATGCGAAGCTGTCCATGGCTGTCAGCCCCTTCTAAGCGGTCACGGTGACATAGGCTTTTTTACACTCGTTTTCATTTCACGAGGCTTTGATGACGCTAACGCGAGATAAGATAAACGGGATGAAAGCGATACACGGACCCGGAAAAACTATTCCTCCACTCAGTCACGACTTTTGGCATCCATCCTGCCCATCACGCCTACCCTCCATTGCGCCTCTCCACCCCCCGAAAATGATTTGCCGAAGCTGTCTCCGCGCCGCCTCTCGCGCGCGGATATCCCAGGCTCCCTCACAGGCCTCCCGCGCCTTCTCTACGACCCCCCTCCGCAATGCAACCCCCATCTCCGCCAACACCACAACCGCATCCAAACCGCGACAAGACTCCTCCACATCATCGCACGCGCCTCCAGCTGCGACTTCTACCTCCGCGGCGCAGCCCTTCAGTGAAGCTACTACACCAGCTGCACCGGCTTCATTGAAAAAAGAGGCGGCCGCCGCCGCTGAGAAGAAACCGGCGCCTCTCGTGCGGAGCTCCATTCCAGCTGGTACACCGCTCAAGGGGCTCAATTTTCTGAAAGACAAGAAAGATCCCGTGGCGATGGCCGATGAAGAGTATCCGGAGTGGTTGTGGAAGATTCTGGAGAAGAAGGAGGAGCAAGGCGAGGCAGTTGCTGCTGGCGATCTTTTCTGTAAGGAAGCCTGGTCTTATTTTATCATCTGCGTTAGTTACGGTGATTGGGGTGAGATTTGCTGACAATTTTATGACGGACAGCCAAATCCAAAAAACAGCGTCGTCTGGCTGCCAAGCGCCTCCGCAAGGAACAGCTGGCTAACCCCGGACTCCTCATTCCCAAGGTGCCTATATACGAGCAGACAATCGATTTGCCTGCGGGAGACGGATCGATAGAGGGGGCGATCAATGCTTCGAAAGCTCGGGGTGAATTAACGAAGGCGATGCGCGGAAAGAGGAGGGCTGGCATCAAGGAGCGGAATTTCTTGAAGGCTATGAGCTAAGCGAAACAGGGAGACTTTGGTGGTGTAAGACTATGAAAAGGGATGCTAGGGTTCACATATATAGAGGATCACTGATCTCTTTGGCCGAGCACGGTGAGTTGTATAGTTTGTGTATACTAAATCGGCATGCGAAATACCGCTTGCAAGCAACGCATCTACGGTCGTCCACAAGCTCACCTCTTTACCCAGATTACTTTAGTTTGATATAACCCTATTGCCTGTACACTCGAAAATCCCAAAGCTCCAAGCCATGTGCGATTAAAAGACGTCAAGCATAACCTATTCGAAAGGAAAAACATCGACCATGGCCAATCATTCTGCAACTCTCATCTCTCAAGGATTTCCCTACTCTTCTGATGCCTTCTTCCCCTTCTTCCCCTTTTTGCTGGCAGCCTTGACCAGTTCACCAAGTCTCTTTTCCATTACCTCTCTACCCTTGAAGGTCTTCCACACCTGGTGAGGCGCTTTATTGACTACATCCCATCCCACAAGATTCTCGGTCAAGGTAGTTAGATCCTTCTGTTTCCTCTCCCACTCATTGTCGGTTCTGCACTTGATCGCACTGCTGATAACCACCAACGGCGTATCAGCGCTCTGAATGTTCCTCGCAGACACGACTTCGTTCTTGGAAAGTGAGTCGGCAACAAGGTTCTCCTGGAGCTGTGCTTTGATGTATTTGCCGCCCTGGTATGCATTCCGACCATAAACACGGTCTTCACGCGAGCGGCCCTTGAAGACAGCGCCTCCAAGCCGTGAGAGTCCCAGCGGCGAGATGATACCCCATCCCCAAAGAATGAAGCCGCGGCCGGGACTGCCGATACGATGCAGGAGGTCTTCATGCATGGCATCAATGAGCATGAGCCCCTGAACTTGTTTGAGGTGCCGGGAGCTGAAGATGCGGCTCACGATGCTACCTGTGCCCGCAGAAACAAGGATCCATGGGCCTTCTTCCCCGGCTTTTGCCAGCGCTTCGGAGAGAGCGTCAGCGGACATGCCTGCAGAATGAGGGGAAGGCGCATTGTCGGACCATGCGTAACCTGGGCGGTCCCAGTAGCAGTAGCGGGAAATGGTGCCGTTTTGGTAGGCGTTGTAAGCCCAGTGTTCGAAGTCGTATTCTAAGGGCTCTTCGCCAGCTTCCAGGATGATTGTGGGGTTCTTTTGTCCGTAGGTATAGGTCTCGCTGCCTACACATGCGAGGTGGACGGCATACTTGTCGCCGTCGACAAGGATGCGGTCGCCGTACATCTTCAGCGTAGAGTCCCGCGCGCGGACGCCCAGGGTGCCTGTCATCAAGATGATAATAACGATGAAGATTACGGTCAAAATCATAGCTGCCAGAACGGCGAGCCATTCCTTGACTGTTCGTCTGGTCTCGGGTCGGCCTGTTAGGCGCTCCTCCTCTTCTCTCTTGCCCCATGCGACGACGCTATCCGTCATAATGCACCACAAGGCGATGAACACAGCCCAGACGACGGATGCGATACCCACCCAGCCTTCTTCGAGCCTCACTCTTGGGACAGTGAGAATGATGATCATATCGATGAGTAGGAATCCAGCAATAATCGCAGTGGTTACTCGCAGAGATTTAGCAGGCGCCGCGAAAAAGATGATAGCGACCAAGAGATTTCCAATGGTGAGGCACGTGTAGGCAAAATCAAAGAAACCACTGCCACGTGAATGCATACCCGGAGGAGATATGAAGATAGATATTAGGAGGAGAGTCCACCATAGACATGAGATGATGAAAAAGAGAACTGTGAAGTAGCGCAGAAAGCGGACAGACCACAAGTTGTATGGAGATACCTATTGTCCCATCAGTATTCTTCCTACCGAACTGCATAGGCACAAACTCACAGCTGGGTCATCCGGATCCAGGTAGCCATCTGAATTCGGGGGCCGCGGTCGGTCGAGTAATTTCGTCCTTTCATTAGGCTCGTCCCGTCCATCGTAGTTATTCGGCTTTGGCGTCGAGTGTGCACTCCTCGTGCTCCTTGCCGCACCTATTGACGATGCGCCATCTTCACGCGCTTCGTGGTCGCCGTTTTCCTGGCGAAAGCCTTTTGTCGCCCACATACGTAATATTATTAGCTAGCGAGAGCTTCCAAAACCGCGATGAAGCTTCCTGAGACGCAGATTAGAATATTAAATACAAGGTAAAAGGTAAAGGTAAAGAGACGGAAATCAAGGACAGAGAGATAGGATATATGCACTAGCTATGGAAGCATGACGGAGCGGCGATGCTTCGCAGTGTGTTTGGTTGTGGATATCGCGCTAATGCTATAGATCGACGTCATGGTTAGGTGACCGGGGCGTATCATTCAGGTAGCGCACATGATGGGCTTATAGGTATTGTAGCCCGCCACGGAAAGGGTGCAGCTGTGAACATTGAGCGGAGTGTTCGAAGACGCTCATTTAGACTGTTTAAACCGTGTTTGTCTCACTGCAGCGCGTGTACAAGTTTGGGTAGCTCGGAATGCCTGGAGATAGAAGCTCTCGCTAAAGCATCCCTGCATGCTGCCGTGGAACAAGTCTCGAATCTACCCCCACCTCAAGACTATTATTCAGGGCCCTCACTCATTTATATTACCTTTTTTTTCTAGCTGAAACCCTCAAGGGCCTATGAAGTACCTTGACAATAGTAGATAAGATACTCAAACAGTGATCCACCCTATGATATAGAGCGAGAGACCATAGCACGTCTCCGGCTTTCCCACGAAAGCCCCACCTCAATTCCTGCGGGCCCCATTCCAAACTTCCCAATTCCATCCCACACGCCTGGACGCGCACGCCCCAAACACACAAAAAGATTGCTACTGAACTGCCTTACCAATAATGTCCGACCTCGCCAAATCCTTCGCAAAGGCCAAACTGTCGTCACTCCCCCCGCCAGAGCCCCTCGTCGAAGAATCGAGCGACATGTACGAGGACGACAGCTCGTCCGCAAGCTCCATGAGCTCTACTGGGACTGTCATACCTACGAGCAGCCAGCGCCCTGCACCCACGCTGCACTGGTCTAATTACTTCGCCCAGGAGTTTTACCTGGAGAGGCGGTCTTCATCCACTGCGTCGCATGCCAAGTTCCATGTCTACCTCACTCCACCCACAACTTCGAAAGCTCCGTTGCTGGTATTACACCATGGAGGAGGGAGCTCCGCATTGAGCTTCGCGTTGTTTGCCAAGGAGATACGGAAGCTCATGCCGGACGTTGGTGTCCTCGCCGTCGAAGCTAGAGATCATGGCAGCGTAGTGTGGAGCTCCGAGGGACATGTTGACAGCGACATGTCCGTGAATTTGCTGGGCCAAGATCTCGTTGACATGATCAACCTTACAAGAAGCAAAATGGGCCGACAAGAACTGCCTCCCCTTGTACTTATTGGACACAGTCTGGGTGGTGCTGTGGTCACGCACGTGGCGAACGAAGGTTTGCTCGGAAATAAGCTGCTGGGGTATGCCGTCTTGGATGTGGTAGAGGGAAGCGCCATGGAAGCACTCAAATACATGCAGACATACATCGCGAGCCGGCCGAAGACCTTTGCTAATCCTGAGGCAGCGATCGAATGGCACATACGATCACGGACGTTGCGAAATCCACATTCGGCACGAGCTAGCGTGCCCAGTTTGCTTCTGCAGGCACCAGATGGGAGATGGGGATGGAGGACAGACCTAAGCAGCACAGAAGCATACTGGGAGAACTGGTTCAATGGAATGAGCGGGAAATTTTTGGGTGGAAGGGGTGCCAAATTACTCATTCTCGCAGGGACTGATCGATTGGATAAGGAGCTAATGATCGGACAGATGCAGGGTGAGTTCAAAGTTTATTATTCATTTCTGGTATCACTTTCTTACTTGCAGTAGGCAAATTTCAGCTCCAGGTCTTCCCTGCCGCTGGCCACTTCCTTCATGAGGATCTGCCCGACAAAACCGCTGAGGTCATCGTCGAATTCGTGAAGCGCAACGACCGGAGTACTCTTGTTCTTCCACCCAAAGTCTCTGACCTCCTTGCGCAAGGGAAAAAGGTTTGAGAAATGTTCTTTGGGCCATTCTATTCTTCATTTTCTCTGAACTGCATTTCAGGCATGCGGTAAGAGGTAAACATTCCCCCCCGCATGTGATTTCTTCTTCCGGCTTTGACGATGACCCAACAGATCGCATCTTCAATCGAGACCACCCTTGAATAGAGACAAGACTGGTATCATCAAGTAGCAGCAGGTTCGGTTTCACCATTCGATTCCAGTTTGCCGTCACCCTTTGGCTTATGTCTCCGTCTCCTCTTGCGCTGTGCCGAACTATCACCCTCATGTGCAGTAGCGGTAGAATCCCCAGCAGCAGAATGTGGTGCTTTCGGTTCGGCGGGCTTGGGTTTAGCCGACGGCAACGCCTTTTTGGGCTTCTTTATACTCAGTGGATTCGGTTCTTTAGGACCATATCGCTTCTTCTTCTTCTTTTGCTGGGGCCCATCATTTCCCACAGCCTGGCCATCGGTGTCGTCATCCGCTGCATCTTCGTCGTCGTCGCGCTTCCTCTTGAGTGGCGGGTCTCGTTGGCCCTTTAATCCGGCCTTGAATTTGCTTCTCTCCCCTCGGTCTCTCTCTTGTATAGTCGCTGTATTCATTGGCTCTAAGAGTACAATGCTTTTCGAGATGTATACAAGTGGACAACCAGCCAGGCTTCGTAGGTGAGCACGCAGCTCACAGTCTTGGGAGGCTACTGCGTATCGGTGTTTGTTTGTGAGACTGCCTTTGGGGTCGACGACTTCTGAAATGCATTCCAAAGACGATAGAGGAGATTCGAGCTCGTGATGATTGCAGCGACGGCGTTCCAGCGATTTTGCAAAATCAATAAGCTGGCTATTCTTTGTAGCGTAGATGTGGCGGATGCAACACTGTGTAATCATAGGCTTTATTTTCCCTTCAGTCTATTAGCAGATATCGCTGAGTGCGTGTTGAAAGGAAGTATTCGTGATTTGTTGACTGTGTGCAGGGAAGACAGACGCCCATATTATACACATATAAAAATCTCAAGATAAGAGTCTTTCTTCTACTACAAAACCCTAAGAGGAAAGTATATTACCTTGAAAAACGCCTTCGAGACGTCCTAAGAGGTCAATCTTAAAGCGCTCGGCATCTTCGAGGATGTTGCTGTCGAGAAGGCATTGATATGGTGCTCTGAACCCGAATTGGATCTCGTATTGTCGAATCTGTTTTCGGTATGATTTTGCGCGTTTGAGCTTCATGGTGGCGTGGAATGTTGAAGGAAAGCGGGGAGACGTTCTACTGTTCGCGATCACAAAAAATGGTGCAAGTCCGGTGGTCCGTGCGCGAGCCTTCCCACGACAAAGCGTGGGAGCAGGGTCCCGCCCCCCGATGAATCCGTCATGGTCGTGAGGCACTGCTGCTGCTGTTGCTGCTGATTACTGTTTCTGTACATGTACACTCCCGAGCCTGCTCTCCACCTCCCATCCGCGGTGCCGGTCCATCCATCTTAACATATTTCTTACGCCGGCTCTCGATGCGTGCGCCACACTTTAATCATGGTGATCCAGCCCGCTGCTGAAACCCCTGGCCCAAAAAATACTACGAGTCCGGACAGTGTTTCGCCAACGAGCGCGCCCGAGCCCGAAGTCGAATACGACGATTTTGGCCTGCCGATAAGAAAACCAAGAGTCAGAACACCTCAAGTGCAGAGTGATGAGTCGGGGGGAGAGGAGAGCAAGGGTGCAGCGTCTGAGATAGTGAGCACGGAGCAGGCCCCGCAGTCGAAAAAGGACGCAATAGATGCGGAGCCGACAATTGAGACTCCTGGCGAAGTTGAAGTAAAAAAGAAATCAGAAGCAGCTGTGAATGGCCATAATACTTCAGAGGAGGCTACAGTGGTACCCAAGAAGTCGGACGAGCAACTCACAGAGGCTCAGCAAACCCCAGACGACAAGTATGACGCTCAACCGACAGACAAGGGAAATGGTACGGAGCGTTTGCATGCTCCTATTGCGTATTCGGAATTCTCCCACCAACAGCTTGCTCCGAAAGCTCCCGATGAGCAGCACGAAATCGATGATGACGGCGGATGGCGGACAATGCCAGCATATGCACGTTACGATATGTACGATGATGACAATAAACTTATAGCTAAAGAAAACGCAGAAGAGCTTGAGGATATGCAAGGATATGGCAATCTGGGAGGCGCGGCAAAAGGTTACACCCGTGTAATCATGGATGATGATGTCGAGTCGCAGACAAGCATGGATGACAACACTGCGTATTTGTTCAAAGACAGCGGAACTACCTTGATTGAAGAAGAAGATGCGGCCCGAGATCCCCTCTCACAGATGCAGACCACGAAGAATCTGCTTACTGAAGGACAGCGTGTAGCCTATGTTGGCCTTGTCCGACTGGCTATGGTTGAGATGGCGAATCGCATTACGGAATTGGAAAGAAATAGAAACACAAAAAAGGTTTACGATTTAGTACAGGAGACGACGCAGATGTGGTCACAAAAAATGATGGTCCGACTTTATGCCCACATGGACATCAGCGAGCCCGAGCAAATTATGATCGAGCAGCTCTCTGAACATGGCGTGGTACCAGCTGATATGACGCCAATCTTGATGAAGAATGCTCGGGTGAAAAATCCTGCGGCTGAAGATTCTCAATCTGCTAAAGATGCCGACACACCGGAACGATCCATGTCTTCTCCTCGGCCTGAATCAACCTCAGATAAAGGCAAGTCAAGCTCAAGCCTTGACCTAAAAGAATCACTAGATAGTCCCTCGCCGCCACCATATGAAGAACACAAGGGTGACGACCTACCTGCAGTGCGCACGCCGTCACAATTGCCGACTACTCAGAGTTTGGATATCGACCTGCGGTGGACGGTGCTTTGTGATCTATTTTTAGTATTAATTGCGAATTCTGCATATGATGCTCGATCGAGACAACTTTTGGAACAGGTTGGAAAGTACCTCAGCGTCGATTCACTTGAGATCTGTCGATTCGAGAAAAGGGTCACGGACGCCCTCGAAATGGAAGAAGAGGCCAATAAGGAAAATTGGAATGAAGATGAACACATGGAAAGCCGACGAAAAAGGGCGCGCAACAAGCGTCTGGCTTTTATGGGTCTGGCTACTGTTGGTGGTGGTCTTGTTATTGGACTGTCAGCCGGCCTCATGGCCCCCCTTATTGGTGCGGGCCTTGCTGCTGGGTTCACCACTATTGGTGTAGCTGGGACGGGTACTTTCCTTGCTGGTGCCGGAGGGGCTGCTATCATCACGACTACCGGTGTAGTCAGCGGTAGCACAATCGCCGTGAGAGCTGCCAATCGACGGACAGGATCCGTGAAAACATTTGAATACCGACCTCTTCACAACAACAAGCGAGTCAACCTTATCGTCACATTGGCTGGTTGGATGAACGGTAAACTCGACGATGTTCGTTTGCCTTACAGTACTGTTGATCCTGTCATGGGTGATATATACTCCGTTCTTTGGGAGCCTGAAATGCTTCGAAGCATGGGTGACACCATTAATATTCTAGCTACAGAGGCAAGCCTGCTTCCGTATAGCAGGAATATCCGCTGACAACAAATTAGGCTCTTACTCAAGGTCTCCAGCAAGTGTTAGGAAGCACCATTCTCATCGCTCTCATGGCTGCCATGCAACTCCCCCTTGCTTTGACAAAGCTGTCGTATCTCATTGACAATCCTTGGACAGTCTCACAAGCTCGTGCGGATATGGCTGGACTCATTCTTGCCGATTCACTTATCGACCGTAATTTAGGTGCGCGACCAATTACACTCGTTGGTTTTTCTTTAGGAGCAAGGGTCATCTTCGCCTGCCTAAAGGAACTCGCGAATCGAGGAGCAGTGGGCTTAGTGCAAAACGTCTATATGTTCGGAACACCAGTCGTCGCGAAGAAGGACGAATATACTAGAGTAAGAGCTATCGTTCCCGGACGATTCGTCAATGGTTATGCCAACAATGATTGGATCTTAGGTGGGTGGCTTGAATTACCATTTCATCATCTGAGGGCTAACGCACCGCTAGGATACCTCTTCCGGGCAACAAGCGGAGGCATTATGCGTGTCGCAGGCCTGGCTGCTGTTGAAGTGCCTGGTGTTGAAAATTTCAATGTTACCGAACTTGTCCCAGGTCATATGGCCTATCGTACTGCTATGCCGAAACTCCTTCGAGAAGTCGGTTGGATAGTCGAGAGTGACGAATTTACCGAAATCGAAGACCCGGACCCTGAGAACCATGAGAAACGCCAACGTGAACTGATCAATGAAATCGAAGAAGCTAGGAAAGAACTAGAGAAGAAACCTGAAAAAAAAGGGTTTAGCTTCTGGCGTAAGAAGAAGACCCAGAAGAAGGACTGGGAGGTGTATGATGAGAAGTCGCAAGTACACATTAACAAAGATGATGATCCAGCAAAGATTGCGGAGAATCCAGTCATGTTCGATATCGATGCGATACGAGCTGAAGTTGCGGCTTTGTCGGCGGACGGCATTGAAGTCAAGGAGATTCCGAGCACCTTGCCCCCGATGAAAATTGACATGTCGCAAACTTCACCGAATCCATATTCTGCACTTAGAGAGACGAAGAGCTATAACGATAGCCTCGGGGTTGCATCTCAGAATCCAGCCGCTAGCACGAGCAACCTCTCAACACATTCCGGAGCATCCTTTACACACCAAAACGGCACACAGAAGAAGAGCTTCGAAGAGTATGATGAGACCGCCGACGGAGGGCTGGCCATGACATTCGACACGTCTTTTAGAGACACACCGGCCTACAAATCACCCGTCATGGGATACGAGACTCCACGGGAGCCCTCACCGATGGCTCCGATGTGGAAGGACAGCCCCACTGAACGGCCACCGCTGCGCACATCAATGACAGAACCGTCATCTAGCGCAAACATGACCCCGGGATACAATGCCTGGGCTGACGAATTCGAGGACGATTTTGGCAAAGAGAGGGACATGAAAATGACTTTTGAATAAATGGCCTTGGGATGAGGTTCCTTGGTGTTGATATTTCTCGGAGGCGATAGTCTTCTAGGTGAGGCAGTGATGATTGTCGTTATCCAGTTGATGACACGCCTAAGTTTGTATGCCAGTGCGTAAGTGTTGTTTTGATCGCATTGTTCAGCGCGCATCTTGGGCTGGTGTTCTTATATTCTCTTAACTGTGTCTTTGGATTGGGTCTTGGGCGTTGGATTGGTCAAGCAGCTGTTGGATAGGGGCTACCGAGCTGCAGTACACTATTGCACATCTGCCTCTCTGCCTTTGTCGGCTAAACTTGGGGTCCCGCAAGTATTTTATTTTTGTATTGCTGGTGAGTGGGATGCAGTGTACATACCTACTTACTTCTATGCATATAATGGCATTAAGTGCTATATCAGAACGATCTTTTAGGGGTTTGCGATTGTTGATTAGGGGGATCGCGGCTTGATATACTTAATTGGCACTCCACAAGAATAGGCTATGATCACCGCAGAATACTGATAGGTCAAACAAGGGCCAAATAGCAAAATGGACATGGGATAGGGTATATTGAGAATGGTCGCAAAACTCTTCATCTTCCCTAATTCCAACTCTTCGTAGGTCAAGTCACGACGGACCTTAGCTAGGCAGAGAAAGCCCATGAAGGAACAACTTGTAAACACAAATAATCCTACAAAGAGCATACCGGTCGTCCCACCCCAGACGCCAGCTTAGAAAAATAATTGCTCCTCCAACCAGATCATCCCGGGTTCTGTTACTCAGATCCATCCTCTGGCAACTGTGCAGTGACACCTTCAACCAACGCAATCAGCTCATCCACATCTGGCCTCTCGCTCGGCTCAACTTTTAAACATCTCCTCACAACATCCTTGACACTATCGCTGATGCCTTCTCCATCTGCCGGCTTCTTCGCACCCCGGCCTTCATCTGGAAACCGCCAGTCTCCGCCAAGCACACACATGCTCAAGCTACCACCTGTCTCATCACTGCGCGCCTCAAATGGCGATTTGCCGACAAGGCAGGCATACAGCATGCAGCCCATGCTCCAAATGTCTACTTTCGTGTCGATCACAGAGCCGGTCTTAACGTCAAAGAGTTCGGGTGCGCGATACGGCATTGTGGAGTGCTCAGCGGCCGTGTCCTGGACTTGGAGGGCAAGCGAGCGGGATGTTATGGGTGTGGGCGAGGGAGCGAGAGAACCGAGATCCATGAGGATTGGGGTTTGGCCGTCGTCATCTATCATCACATTGCCTGTCACACACATTAGCCCATGTCATGCACATAAATCCGAAGACACCATACCAGGTTTGATATCCCGATGCGCATAAGCCCTCTCGCCGCCAGGCGCAATGCCCTCCTGCGCCATTGACACTTCGCCCTCCATCAGAGGTTCCGCCTCTATCTCCTCATCGTCGTCATTCTCCCTATGTCTCCTACTCGCCCGCATCTCCATGGCTTCCGCAGCTTCGGCATCCGCCCGCGCAGCTGCTTTCCTCACTTTCTTGGCCTTGGCGTCACTGCGCGCACCGCCTGGTCCTTCGCGCACCTTATACTGATGCATCGCCTTGAGCGCCTTGCATACGCCCAGAAACAGCTGCATGAGCCGCTTCTCAGGGAATGTGGTATGGTTGACGAGATTGGCATTGATAAGGTCCTGGAGATTTCCTCTGCGGTAATATGGCAGCAGGATGTACACCGTCTTCGCCGAAGGGTCTGACTTATCCGACGCGACGCTGTAGTCGATGGAGCGAATGATATTTGGGTGCGGTGTGAAGAGCGAGTAAGCTTCCACCTCCTTGAGTGCCTGGGCCACGGATTCCTGTCCGAAGGGGCATCGAATCTTCTTCAGCGCGAAGAGCTGCTGATTCGAGTTGTCTTGTACGAGGTATACGTAGGAGAAGCCGCCCTAATGTCACGCGTTAAAACCTGCGTATCACGGCCATTTGAGAGGGGGGGTGTCTGTAGGAATGTTTACCTCACCGAGTAGACGGAGGATCTTGAAGCTCCGACTGTTTATCTTAAGCTGCGGGCTTCCGGGAAAGCACACCATGCAGTTTGTAAAAGAGTAGACCACATCGAGAAAGTAGGAGCCCAGCGAACTCATTGTGACGGTTGTTGTGGTGTTGTGGTGGAGGTCCGAGGTGCTGCGGCCAGCTTGCGGAGCTGCGTGACGGTTTTCCGGACGAGTCTGCGATGGATAGGAATTGTTGGTAATACGGTGGTGATAAGCGATGAAGTATATTGGTGTTACTGAGCGACTCGGATCGGAAGCAAACACAGGACTTGTTTTACTTTTAGATGAAGCTGAACAATAGTGTCAGCGTAGCTGGCAATGTGGTTCGTTCGTTATGCCAAGATGAATGTGGCTGTGTTATGTCAGCCACATGTCTCAATCCTCCCCTAATAGCACTAATAGTGGCCATTATGGGTCTACGTCATTCGGGATTCAGACGTTGGTCTGATTGCATTTTTCCTTGTTTCTTCTAGAATCAAGTACGAAGAAAATCCAACGATATGCAACACTGACAACAATTTCATATAAAGAGGGCGTAGAGCGTGTTTCGCATTGGTACTTACGAAACCAAAACCATTCTCGGTAAGATAGCATGAATAGTTGTACACAAGTAGAGAGTAATAGAGACTCGCTGCTGAGATACAGAATTCAGACTCACAGGATGGGGCTCACAGGATGGAGCGGGCACTGAACAAAGCTGAAAGTTAAAGAAAATCAAATGACTCGTACCTATGTGATAAGAAAAGACACTACTTGAAACATAAACTATACCCTACAGGAAGACAAATAGCAACGTAGAAGAAAAATCCATAAATGGATTAGCATATCTTCCGTGTAGGGGATCCGAGCTCAGGCCAGAACTTACTCTACTTGCAGGGCATCAATCCTTTCGTCTGGCCTTTCGTCTGGCACTGTTGGAAGGGTATCGCAAAACTCCCACTCAATACGAAGCTCAGAGCCACAGTCATATGTAAGTCGAAACTCCGTAAGGTCACTCGAGATCTCCAAATTTGAAATTATTGGAAGTGGGCTTGACCAGTCCAAGTCTTCGAGTGAGATTAAGAACGCGAATCGATTAGCCTGGTCAGGTCTATAGTCGTGTACTAGACAGATGCCTATACCACCGTAATAGACCGTATAATCGGTGGTGAGCGGGTCAGTATTGTTGCTCAGCTCGTAAAAGCGCCGTCTAAATTCCGGATCACTCCTACGCCCTTCATAGAGCGTGCCTTTAAACCTTAGGGGCCTTGGAAGGCTTAAACATGGATGATCACTACCCATGGAAAAATCATGAATACTGATGTATTTAAGCTGTATGTCGCGCATGATTTCCTTGAGATACGACTTCATGGACTTGCAGATAGTCACGTATACATGTGTTTCACTATGGCCAGGATCGAAGAGCCGTCGCATATTAATTACCCACTCTCCTGCTAAGGCAGCGAACTGATCTGGTGTCTGCAATGCTTCGTTACGATTCCACAGATAAACCAGAGTGGTAGCAGAGTAAAGGCATTCGGTGAAGGTCCGCACCCCTTGGGCAGATACACCACCGATAAACCCCAACAACTCTCTATAAGCTTCTACGTTGGACTCTTTATCAGGAAAGAACACTCCATAAAGGTCATCAGGGGAGGGATTAATCGGAGGAGTGGTGATCTCATGAAAGATGGCCAAGTACGCGTCTCGAAAGCGGTTAGGATTCATGCTGTTGGCTAAATCCACCCCAAATCTCTGCCTGATAACGTCAGCCGACACTATGCGACGATACGCACGTGAAGCCCACTGTCTCATCCAGGGTTCCCTATACTCGTTGATATCTAGATCACGACTCATATTGAGTCTCCATGTATTGTATTCGATCATATTTTGTCTCCGTGTATTGTATTCGATCATACAGTCTGACGAACGGACAGCGTTGAAACATGTCGATCGGCAAGTAGGGCAACTGTTGGTGGAGCTAATTCCGCAACCACAACCTGAACGGCTCAGCCAGGTGACCACGCACTCTTTGTGGAAGGTGTGTCCACAGTGCGTTTTGACAATTGTGGTGTTCAGCTCATACCAGTCGCATGTGCAGATTGGACATTTCGGATCATCAGAGGGTCCGCACTCGGTGAGATATGTTGCGATGTAGTCCTCAAGGGATATTGCTGGTGGCGACATCCTTTTGTACCTTGTTGAAGATTATTTGTCTTGCCCCGGCACGAGTACTTGAGACTGGATACGCTCTAATTTTATGCATTTCCATGTGACTTTCAATGTAAATGTCAAACACTGAATGTATTCACAATACATGTTCATTGGTTGAGCTATTGGCAGTTAGTCGTTGCCATGTGGCGAAACAACATGGACTGAAAACTCAGTTTCAAACAAAGACGTAGGGAAGATGGTGATCACAATGTAAGACCGATGGAGTGACGAGCGGGAGTGTGATTGCCGGGTATAACAATGTATCAAGGTCGACTGAAAGTGTTCGTATTCCCTACCCATCTCTGAATCAATTTGTTACGAGTAGATTTTTCGTCTGCAAATCAATCTTGATGCACTATCGCTGGTATAGACACGTCAGTGTTAGTCAAAATATGCCGTGAACATCCGCCACCCGTCTAGTAAGCTGCTTTGTTGTGCACGCAAACGAAATTACTATATGCACACCCCGCACCCTCTTGCAGGCTCTAGGTAATGATATCTGCACGAAGTCGCCGAATCGTTCTAGATGTTGATCGTAGGATGCTCAACATTACCTTTGAAGATGCTGTCATCCATTAGCGAAATTAACGTTGGAGTAGAGACAGGGACGACACATCATCCCTGCGAGAACATCAGATAGCCATGTGCATCTTACAAATTTCTGTATTCCCATCTGCTACATGCTCAAGGTTTCCACACGACACATGCTGTAGATTAAGTGATGATATTGGTGACTTCGATGGTCTCAACCCAGATTTCTGATTTGCGAGTGTGAAAAGAAAAGGCCCAGATAAAGATTTTTTTCCATCTCATTCGATAAAAGGGAATGGTGAAGATAAAGATACAGTGAGATGAGCCAACAACAAGACACCAACATGCGGTGGTTGCACGAGGCACTTGTACAGCTTCGGTAACATGGCCTTGCTAACCTGATTGGCCATGACAGCCCACCTCCGTCATCCGTCCCTTTTCCAACCTCACCAACCCCACCTTGCCGACGCACAAGTTCGCATGCATCCTAGCAAACCCATCCGAGACATGGCTGGGCCAACTTCCTAGCTCTTTTCTACTGCTCTTCACTGGCAAGCCATCGGACCCGTCGTAAGGCGGAAATGCGCTGGGCCGGAGATTCCGTTAGGATAGTAAGCAAAAACGCTGCGCTGACCGAAGTCCGGCTTGTGGTCTTAGCCAAGTGTTTGGAAACTCCCTCCCTCAGGCCTGCCCTGTAGCGACCGCCACTAGGTTTTTGCGATATGCAGCAATGCGGCACTTTCAAATTCTTCTCAGCCATTCGACGAGCTTGTAGACGACAAGCAGTGCTGTCTGATGTATGTGGCGCTCGCACTCTCGAGCACAGCATGTGCTGCTAGAAGTTAATCCACCACACGTAATGGGCGAGCCGGAAGGCTGAGGGTGCGGACGACCCCAAGCCGGGTGCACCTGCAGTCCGCATGGGGTTCCTGAATGCCTCTAGGCATTCGGCAGGTCTGTACCTGGAGCAACAGCTGTGCCTGCATTAGGTCCGCAGGTCTTTCGTCTAACCTCAGCAATGTGTATAAGATCGCCCATCATTCCCTAATTCACGAAGCATTACCAACACAGCGAGCCGCCTCTACTTTTTACTTCAACCCAACACTCTTTTCTTGACATTCTTGTCGTCCATTCTTTACGAATCCCTTTCCACTCCTTATTCAAGATGCTTCAGTCGTCGCTCATTCTGGCCCTGGCTGGCCTTGCTTCTTTCACCTCTGCTGCTCCCGCTAAGCGTCAAGGCGGCGGCAAGCGCGGTCTTGCCTTCGCTAAGAATGCTCAGGACAAGGCGAACATGTTCACTGGCGCTGGTAAAGTCGGCTGGTCCTACGATTGGGAGGCACGCGCTACCGATGCTCCAGGCTGGAGTGTCCCTGGCGTTGAGTTCGTGCCTATGTTGCACGACGACAGCCCCATGTTTGCTGGTGCGTGGCCCTCTGATGTCGAGGGTGCCATCGCCGCTGGTTCCACTGCCATTTTGAGCGTCAACGAGCCTGACCAGTGCGGGTGAGTATCATCACAATAAGAAGAGTGATTTCGAGGCATGTCTCACCACCGAACAGTAACGGCGGTACTTGCATGGGTCTTGGGCGCACCATCACAGCCCACCAGAGTCTCATCCAACCCATTGCCGACAAGTACCCCCACGTGACAATCGTGGCTCCGGCCGTCACCAACGGCCCACCCCCGAACGGCATTCAATTCATGAAGGATTTCCTCGGTGGCTGTAGTGGCTGCCGCATCGATGCTGTTGCCACTCATTGGTACGGCGCCGCTGACATCGAAAACTTCAAGAACCACATTACGAGTGTGCACAACGAGTCTGGTGGTAAGGCTGTGTGGGTCACCGAGTTTGCTTCCTGGGAGGGTGACGAGCAGTTCCTGAAGGATGCTATGGCCTGGATGGACAGCGTCGACTTCGTCCATCGTTATGCTTACTTCTCCGTTGAGGCTTCCATGACCGCTGGCATGTCCCTCAACAACCTTGGTAACACTTTCGCCAACGCGTAAACTGGTAAAAGCTGGCGGATGGACGTTGCCCTATTCTTTTTCAAGTTACATACTTATATGTATGTTTCGATTCTCGGCCACGATTCCCATTTAGATGACGGCTTTGTTGTATACCTGCTACTTCACTGTTAATATCAATATGTTCGTTCAATCATCCATTATAATTTGCATCTATGGCTTTTTGCACTGCTGGCCGTTGTATGAGAATGAAAGACCCAATATATTTTCAAACTACCGAAAGACGTTTTCAAGGTAGTTGCAGCATCCGCAAAGTAGTATCGCTCATGACTACTTAGATATACCAAGGCGCCCTCCGGTCGAACTACAGCCCGGCCATTAAGGTACTACTTTGTAATATTGCCCTGTCTTAAGTTTCCAAAGTCATATTTCAACTCACATACGTGAAGAAAGGATTGACAAGAAGATCCTAGTAAAACAACACTCATTGTAGCTCAAACACATCAAACTAATCGACATTAAGAGTAACAAAACTAAGCGAGTATAATAAAAAACCCTTTTCGCACTATCTTCACACATTCAGGTGAACCGTTCTGTTCGCATTATACTCGAATTCATTAGGGCAACCGCGATTCGACGACACAGTGCTGATTTGCTCGGTCCGTATCACCAATTCCTCATACTCTATATCGGTAATGACTATATTTTTTTTCTCGGGCGATTGGTCGGAAGGATTTGCCACCTGGTCCTTATCCGCTAGATGGTCCAAGTGTGCGGACCTCCGGATCTGAAATATATTATGTATTCTTGAGCCAAAGATTTGAACAAACGAATTGTTCAGTATATGCCTGATAAATTTGGGGAAGACGGGTAACGATGCCGCCAGGAAGCCGCACGCAAGCTCAGGGAAGGACCAAATTCCCATTAGCGCAATAAGATGTGTAAGGTCCTTGCTGTGAAATAACTTGAGGGAATAATATAATCGTATCAAGGAGAGAACGGTACAACTTCCTAGAATTAGCCACGAGATGGACCAAGGGGGTATACATGGGTAACTTACAGAATGCCAACCCAAAACACAGAAGAAATAGCCCACTTCTTCATGGTAGGCATGTTTAAGTTCCAAATGATGATTTGTGGGATAACGAATAACAAAAAGTCGGACGCGGCGTTTATTCCAGTTGCATATGAGGTATTCATATTGATATTCATGCACTTTCCCTTGACGGTTGGGTCCCAAGCCTTCGCTCTTGGGTTGCATAAGAAGATGTCGATAATAATAATAGGTATGTACAAAGCAAATTGGGCGAGTAGAATAGTCAATAAAGTCCAGTAGGTCAAATTGCGAACGCCCGTCGGAGCGAAAACGCGTAAGCATTGCTGAATAATTGAAGTTTTAAGAATGAGCACCACTACACAGAATAATATGTAACAGAGATACGAAATCTGGTTCGATATGTTCAACACATTATGTCCGAGTATGATGGTAAGCGACTCGACTTACGTAGAAGTTGTGTATAGCATTTTTGAGCTTCGTGTTCCATTGATGCACCCCAAACCTTACAGAGGAATTTCCAACTAGAGCGACTGCGCAATATCCAATGAATGCAGCCTGAAACCAAATGAACGGTTAGTCATGCTCTCTAATATCGCAACTAACGCATACCAACGCGACAAGGAGTGTGTCTAGGGCCCCGCTTTAGTAAGAGGCTGAACAATTAATCACAGCCAAAGAGAAACTTACAGTCATCAAGCGCTAAGTTTCGGACTATGAATTTTCTCGTATATAGTCGGATCATGACCGAAAGAGCTGCAATGGCAAGGGAGAGAGTGATTACATAGTTAAATTCATCTTGCATGCTCGAAGGATCGATGAAGTTAGGTTCAACGCCTTTAGGTGGGAGGAGAGCCGGAAGCTCTAGTAGCTCTTCTCGTGTAATGTCAATTGGATCCATAATCCGTGATGTACATAAATCAGAAATTCACAATGGGCCAACAGGCTCGCACTCATAAATCTATGAGACATTAAATCATCTTATACCCATACCCCAGCCATCAGATTCCGGCCCTACATTGCTTTAGTGAACATTGGTTGCCATCTGTTAGTTAGTTTTCATATTAAATTACTCTTGGGACTGTCTAATTCTGAAAAAAATCCCGATTGCGGCAATGCATCCCGAAAGCCATGCTTACTCTGTTGTGGAACGACTGCTTTAAGACCATAGGCTCAAAATGCGAAAGCCACCTCTCTGAATCTCAATATTAGGACCGCTTACTGTGCAATCCAAATTGCCCACACAAAGAGCGCATTTTTATGTTTTCTTATTTGTAGGGAGGTCAATATCGTAGTAATACGTACAAGAAGAATAAATATGCTATATAGGACACCTTTGAGAAGTTCGCTTTAGCTGTACTGCACATAAGCCTACGGTTCAAGGCTGGCCCCAAGCTGTGGGAGCTCAAAACTCAATTGCTAATAACCCCCACCTCAACCCGTTTTATCCGGCTGCGCACTCTTTATTACTTAATTAAGGACGCAGTCGTGGTGGTATCGAAATTCTGGTAGGACGAATACAATCAGCGCAATTAGATTGCGCAGCCTACTGATATGCACAGCTTACCGATAAAACACGCTATTGCATATTTGTATGTGGGCCAACCATCTCCCTCAGGTATTTAAGTTCTTATTCCCCGCAAGGAGAAGTAAGGTAGATGTGACGCCGGACGATGTACAACTGCTGGGGCCATATTCCATTTTCGCTTACGGGTGATAAAAATAACGACATACATACATATTATACATACAATATGTGCAAGAATGGAAGGCGGTAAGTAAGGACCAGAGCGGTTTAGGTAGAGAGTTCTCGGCTGAGACGGTATGTATATTGCACAACAGGAGCTATGTTTATCAGGTGTAGGTAGTACTGAAACAGTAGTTAAGCTCTCACCATATGTGTCGGGGCTGGTTTGGCCAAACCTTATTTGAGGCGTAAGTCAAGAAATACGGCCTGAGTAAAAAGTCTAAGGATATACCGGAAGATGGTAGAAAGGAAATTAAACCTGGCAATGGCGACCGGCGAGGCTAGTGACCGGTAGCACAACTTCCTAAACCTTGACAAAACGGCATCGCCCAATTTTTTATCTTCTATCACCATCGAGCGCATTCTTCAAGAATTCAAATAGACCTACTTCACTTATGAAATCCTTCTAGTATTAATTAGTAGCTCTTTCTCATCCTCTTCAAAGTGCTACCCGAAAGTCACCAATAGCATGTCGTTCCTAAGGAACCTCTCAGCGGAGGTTCCTAGCATTTCACATCACTCTTTCAGGGTAATTTCTCAACTGGGAATTTTAGAAGTTAGGGCCTCGACGAGATCATCGATCAATACTGCGTTAATAGACAGTCATCTCAGATGCTGCAGCTTAGCTGATTAGGCAATCCGAAATATGTCGGCTGAGCACAACACCACTACGATGAGGGGCACGATAACGCACCATGGCCCTGAGGAGCCACGAAGACAAAATCCGCCGACTTTATGGATTCAGAAAAACTAATCCCCAGCCGCTAAATAGAGGCTTGTATAGCATGTCAGCTTCTGCTTTTCCTTTGCTTAAGTATGCAGCTTTTGCGCATCGCTTTTCTCAATGCCAGAAATCGTGATGCAAATATTCAGAGACGAATAGGGGTTTAAGTGCGAAAGAAAATTCCGGGCCATTATATACTCAGCACGTGGGTGTTCGCTATGTGAAAATCTTTTGTCTTGTCAAAAGGATAACAGGTCCATTATAGTTCCAGAAAACTAATTTTAAGGGGGTAAAAAAAGTGACGCAGAACCTATCCTAGCATGGGGAAAAAGGATACACTTAAGAACCCTCTACAATAAGAGTAAATAGGGGTAAAAGTTAGGAAAAAATTCTACGTAAGTAGTTCTACTTCGTAGTTCTACTTCGTAGTATATAATATATATATCCTATTTAAAATTTCCCCAAAGTAAAAATTAGAGGGATTGAAGGTTTTAACTCATGAAAGCTAAGTTTTCTTATATGTTCGTCAAGCTGGGCTCTCACCAAAGTCTCTCAAGCCATTAATTTCTCTAAAAACCAGGTTGGTGACATGTGGCCATATTTCCAACATCTTTGGCACAATCCATTCCATTCGTGAGATTACGAAGCTGATCCATATGATCTCTAGTACTATGATATGTGTAGACGGCGTTGCTTGGTCCCCGCATCGTGCGATCAACGTCAAAAATTTGGGAGTCGACTTCTTGGTACAAGGGTTTTGGGTCACACTTTGCACAGATTCATGCTTACCGGACTGTCTAGCAACGATACCTTGCTGGCCTCTATCACTACTTCTTTGATTCTAACCCACTCGATATCAAGTTTAGTCTTGGTGTCAACTGTTACAAGTTGGAGCATTGTTTGATTCCTATCATACGCTACCTCAAAGAAACTGGATGGGACAAGGTCACTGCATATGAGACAGTAATTAGAGCGATTCTTCTCGATTATTTGAATGAGAATCCCGATTGGTACACTATTTGTGGAGAGAAATCAGCGGACCCAACACTGCGCATGTCTTTGATTAGGTTTACCGTTAATGGGGTTCTTTCCAGCGAAATTGCACAAGAAATTCACGACACTACTGGTCTCAGAATCACTAACGGAGACTGCTACTCTGTACACCCTGTGTACGACATTGTGGGAATAGGGATGATGGTATGCTCCGTGTCAGTCTGGTGCATTACCACACGGTTGAGGAAGTGCAAGCATTCATGCAAACCCTTGGTCGATTTTTACGTAAGAAGCTTCTGTCTGGGGGCTCGACCTAGCTTCCTTAAATGCTTGAGACTTGTATTTCTCAAATGAATTCGTCATTTTCTTTGACTGACGCAACTTTAAAGTTTCCTTAGTTTTGAACCGAGTGAACATTATATGAAGAAATTAGAGAGGAAGCATCAAAAATGAAGAGGATGAAATCAAATTCTTATAACTTGAAGTGAACAAAGAACTACGACAGTCATGGATCAGTTGGATGTACGGATCGCAAGATACGCATGATGAACACCAACCCGTACTATCATAACCACTCGCAGATAGCATGGC
>Ga0247757_10000428_pt1 | contig 35045 bp, 30 predicted proteins | sample UWRJL126311R4_FD_180929 | JGI IMG/M metagenome (GOLD analysis project Ga0247757, IMG submission 180929) | Plant litter microbial communities from Arlington Agricultural Research Station in Wisconsin, United States - UWRJ-L126-311R-4 | ecosystem: Environmental > Terrestrial > Plant litter >... | reverse complement strand
AACGTCTCCGCCCCCTCCTTCCACCACATCGCCGAGCAGCTGATCCAGTATCTCGACATCAAGCCCGCACTGAACGTGAACCGTAACTTTGTCGCCATGCAGGGAGGTCTCCGGTGATCGGCTACCTCATTCCCAACCATCCCCTCGTCGCCGCCTTCCGCACCCTGCCCCCCACGCGCACCCGCCCGGCCGACCGGGTGACCCGCCAAATCTTCAAAATGGCTCCCAAGCTCTCCGACTATTTCAACGACGAGGACATTCGCGCGAGCAAGGGCGACCTCGACCGGCCGATCTCCGGCCTGGCGATGGACAGCCGGCGCGTGCTGCCGGGCAACCTCTTCTTCGCGCTGCCGGGCCGCCGGGCCGACGGCAACTCCTTCATCGACGAGGCCATCGCCCGCGGCGCTGTCGCCATCGTGGGCGAGAAGATCCCGTCGGCCACCGCCGCCCGCGTCACCTACATCCAGGTCGCCGACGCCCGCCGCGCCCTCGCGCAGGTCGCGCAGCGCTACTTCAAGTTCCCGGACAAGTCCCTCGAGCTGATCGGCGTCACCGGCACCAACGGCAAGACCACCGTCACCAACCTGATCAAGCACCTGCTCGCCACCGGCACGCAGCGCGTCGGCCTCGTCGGCACGGTGAACTACGACCTCGGCGCCCGCATCGTGCCGTCCTACCGCACGACGCCCGAGTCGCTCGAGCTCTTCGGCATGCTCGCCCAGATGCGCGACGCCGGCTGCCGCCAGGCCGCGATGGAAGTCAGCTCCCACGGCATCGACCAGCAGCGCGTGCTCGGCATGCAGTTCGGCGTTTCCGTCTTCACCAATCTGACCCGCGACCATCTCGACTATCACAAGACGCTCGACGCCTACTTCGAGGTGAAGTCCCGCCTGTTCAACGGCGGCACCGGCAGCGCGCCCAAGGCCGCCGCGATCAACATCGACGACGCCTACGGCCGCCGCCTCGCCGCCGAGGTGCCGAAACACGTCAAGGTCGTCACTTTCGGCGAGGCGCCCGACGCCACCGTCCGCGCCGAGGACGTCCGCTACAATTTCAAGAGCACGGAGCTCACGCTCGTCTGGCCCGAGGGCCGCCTCACGCTCGAGAGCCCGTTCATCGGCCGGTACAATGTGAGCAACTTGTTGGCCGCCTTCGCGGCGTGCTACGCGCTCGGCCGCGACCCGTCGGTCATCGCCCTCCGCCTCAAGAGCTTCCCGGGCGTCTCCGGCCGCATGGAGCGCATCGAGGAAGGCCAGCCTTACAACGTCCTCGTCGACTACGCCCACACCGACGACGCCCTGCGCAACGCGCTCGGCATGCTCCGCGCGATCACGCCGGGCCGGCTGTTCGTGGTCTTTGGCTGCGGCGGCAACCGCGACCGCACCAAGCGCCCGCTGATGACCACCGCGGTGCAGGAGTTCGCCGACTTCGCCTGGGCGACGGCCGACAACCCGCGCAACGAGGCGCTCAGCCAGATTTTTGCCGACATGAAGACCGGGGTGGCGAACCCCGCCAAGATCGCCTTCATCGAGGACCGCCGCCACGCCATCAGCGTCGCGCTCGACCAGGCGCAGCCCGGCGACTGCCTGCTGATCGCGGGCAAGGGCCACGAGACTTACCAGGAATTTGCCGACACCATCGTGCCCTTCGACGACCGCCAGGTCGTCCGGGAACTCATCGGCATCAAGTCCATCAAGCCGAGTTGAGAGCGTGAACTTTCGAAGCAACACACCCCGGCGCAGCGCGCCACCCCTCTTGAGAGAGGGGATTCAAACCCCCGCAGCCGAAGTCCCCTCTATGAAGAGGGGTGCCCGGAGGGCGGGGTGTGTAGGGAACGCCCGCTAACGCATTATCTCCCGATGCCAACCTTCGCCGCAGAAAAACTTGCCACCTGGACGGGTGGCGGTTGGTCCCCGTTTCCCGGGGCGGCGCTGACGGGGTTCAACCAAGACACCCGCACGCTTGGCGCCGGCCAGGTGTTTGTCGCCCTCAAGACGGAGAAGCGCGACGGCCATGCTTTCCTCGGCGAGGCCCGGGCGAGGGGAGCCGCCGGTGCGCTCGTGGCCCACCAAGTCAGCGGCGAGCAGCTGGCGCAGCTCGTCGTGGCCGACCCGCTTGCCGCCTTCCAGCGTATCGCCCGCGAGCATCGCCGCGAATTCCACGGCACGGTGATTGGCGTCACGGGCAGCGTGGGCAAGACGTCGACGAAGGACCTGCTGGCGGTGTTGCTCGGTGGAGTAGGGCCGGTCTCCGACCGGCCGGGCCAGTCACAGTCTGGCCCTACGGGTCGTGTCCTCGCCACGGAGGGCAACCTGAACAATTACATCGGCATCCCGCTGACGCTCACGAAGCTCGATCCGGCCATCCACCAGTTCGCGGTCGTCGAGGCCGGCATCAACATGCCGCGCGAGATGGCGCCGCTGGCGGAGATGATCGAGCCCGACCACGCGATCGTCACGCTCGTGGCCCCCGCGCACCTTGAGAAGCTCGGCTCGCTCGAGGGCGTGGCCGCCGAGAAGGCCGAGCTCCTGCGCCACGTGCGCACCGGCGGGTTGCAGGTCTTCCCGGTTTCCTGCTGGCAGCACGCGGTGTTTCACGACCTGGCCAACCCGCTGATCCTCGTGCCGGAAAACGAGGGCATGACGCGCATCAAGGGCCGCGCGGTGAAGTTCAATGTCTTCCACCGGCCCGACCGCAGCGAGGTCCGCCTCGACGGCAAGCGCACCTTCGTCCTGCGCCGCGTGTCCTCCGGCATGGCCCAGAACGCCGCTCTCGCGCTGGCGCTGGCGTCCGAGCTCGGCGTGACCGACGCCGACCTGCGGTCCCGCCTCACGGACTGGCAGCCCTCGAAATGGCGCGGCGAGCTGCGCACGGCGGGCGAGGCGACGGTGTACTGCGATTTCTACAACGCCAACCCGGCCTCGATGGGCGACGCGATCGACGCCTTCAACGGCGCGGTCGGTGCCGACCTGCCGCGGCTCTACGTGATCGGCTGCATGGAGGAGCTCGGCCCCGAGTCCGGCGAGTACCACCGCCAGTTCGGCCGCACGCTGCACCTGCGGCCCGGCGACTTCCTCTTCGTCATCGGCAGCCAGGCCGCCGCGCTGCGCGAGGGCCTGCTCGAGAACGGCAACGATCCCGCGCAGATCGCGGTGACCGCCGACCTCGCCCCCGTGCGCGAGCGCCTCGCCGGCTTCAAGGGCGCCGTGTTCCTGAAGGGCAGCCGCCGTTACCAGCTCGAAACCGTTTTGTCCCCGTCCGCCGTCACCACCCACTAACATGATCACCTTCCACCACAGCTTCTCGACCCGGATCTTCCTCGACGAAACCTCCTCAGCCGAGCGCGACGCGCGGCGCGCCCAGGCCGCGGCGACGCTCGCGCGCGCGACGAAAGAGGAGTCCCGCACGCCGAACGAGCTGCGCGAGTTCTGGTGGTTCCTGCGGTCGGGGGGGAAGAATTCCTCCACCACCTCACTGGAGGGCCGGGCTCCCGCCCGGCCGCGGTCGGGCGGGAGCCCGACCCTCCATCAGGGATAAGAAATGCTCAGCTACCTCTCCGAGTTCGACCACGCCTTCGGGCCGCTCCGGCTCCTGCACTACATCACGGTGCGGGCGGTGGGCGCGGCCGTGACGGCGTTGCTCATCGGATTCGTGATCGGGCCGGTGCTCATCCGCCGCTTCCGCGAGCTGAAGTTCGGCCACGGCTACATCGACGAGCGCACGGGTGCACTCGGCGCGACCTACTTCGACAAAAAGCACACGCCCACGATGGGCGGACTCATCATCTTCATCGCCGTCTTCTTCAGCTCCGTGCTCTGGGCCGAGCCCAACGTCTGGACCGTCGTCGCGCTCTTCGTCTACACCGGCCTCACCGTGCCGGGCTGGCGCGACGACTACCTGAAGGTCGTCCACAAGAACAAGGACGGCATCAAGTCCTGGGAGAAGATCGCCTGGCAGACCGGTGCGACGGTCCTCGCGCTCGGCGTGCTGCTCTGGCACCCGCAGAGCTCCGAGCGCATCCGCGAACTCTGGGTGCCGTTCCTCAAGACCGCGCTCATCCCGCACATGCACTGGACGGTGCTGTTCGTGCTGATCTACCTCTGGATCGTCGGTTTCAGCAACGCGATCAACCTGACCGACGGCCTCGACGGCCTCGCGGTCGGTTGCACGATCACGGTGGCGCTGGTGCTCGGCATCATGGCCTACGCGGCCGGCAACAGCATCATCTCGCAATACCTGCTCATCAGCTACGTGCCCGGCGCCGGCGAGCTCACGATCATCTGTTCCGCGCTGATCGGCTCGTGCATGGCGTTCCTGTGGTACAACTCGCACCCGGCGGAGGTCTTCATGGGTGACACCGGCTCGCTCGCCCTCGGCGGCCTGATCGGGGTGATCGCCTTCATGATCCACCAGCCCCTGACGCTGGTCATCATCGGCGGCGTTTTCGTGATGGAGCTCCTCTCGGTCGTGTTCCAGGTCGGCTGGTTCAAGTGGACAAAGCGCCGCACCGGCACCGGCGCGCGGCTCTTCCTCATGGCGCCGATCCACCACCATTTCCAGAAGAAGGGCTGGCCGGAGACCAAGGTCGTGCTCCGCTTCTGGGTTTTGTCCCTGGGCTTTGCGCTAGCTGGCCTCGCCACCCTCAAGCTCCGTTAGAACGGAAATCACAAATCCCAAACGCCAAATTCCAAATAAACGCGGCCAATCTCAAAATCCCAATGTCAGCCAGCGCCAAATCTTCCTCTTCGTTCTGTTTCCTCGGTTTTGGGGATTCTTTGGAGTTTGGGATTTGGAGTTTGGAATTTGCAGCGCCTGCACCGTGACGCCCCCAACCCTTTCCAACGCTCACTCCTCAACTCAACTCCGCCACCTATGTCCGCCATGATCAAAGCCATCACGAAGCAGATCGACGAGAACCTGCCGTTCTCGCGCACGACGCTGCTGGTCGTCGCCTTCTGGGCCGCCGCTTTCGCCACCTTCACCATCCTTGGACTCCGCCGCTGACGCGGCGGAGAAACGCCAAACGCCAGTTGCCAAAAGCCAGACAAACGGCGCCAGACGCAAAATCTCAGATGCCACACCAATCCTCATACTGCCCGTTTTTGGGTCTGCTCTGTTCGGGAGCTTCTTTGGCGTCTGGCATCTGGCGTCTGGAGTCTGCGGCGCTCAGACCGCGCCGCTCGCAGTCCTGACCAAACCATCGCCAACAACATCACTCCGCCGATGCCCATCGACTACAATTTCGAGCATACGCCCAACTTTCGTGACGTCACCCGCACCAGCCTCCTGCTCCTGAAGCAGCCGCTGGTCCGCTCCCTCACCAAGCTCCGCCGGCTCCGCAAGGGCCAGGCGGTCCCCGAGGGCCCGGTGGTGCGCACGGCCAAGACTTTCGCAGGAGTTCGCTGACGGGTTCTTTATACCATCAACAATCGGAACCTTACCTAAATTTCCGTCAGCGGACCCCTGCTATTCCCTTCGGCCCGACACCAAGCAAGGACACACACCAAAACATGATCCCCGCTCCCCCCGCCAACATCGCCGCGCTGCTCGCGCGTCCCGTCGCCGTCTTCGGCGCCGGCGTCAGCGGGCAGGGCGTACTCGCGCTGCTGGCGGCCTTGGGGGCGCGGGGCATCCTGTACGATGAGAAGTCCACCGGCGCGCACCAGACCTTCGCGCCGGTGGACGCCTCCGGGCACGGGCTGGTCGTCTTCAGCCCCGGCTTTGCGCCCGAACACCCCTGGCTCGCCGTGGCGCGCGCCGCCGGCTGCACGTGCGTGGGCGAACTCGACTTCGCGTCGCTCTTCTGGCGCGGCGAACTGGTCGCCATCACGGGCACCAACGGCAAGACGACCCTCACCGAATTCCTGGCCCACGCCCTCAACGCCGCCGGCCGCCGGGCGCACGTCACGGGCAACGTTGGCTATCCTTTCAGTCGCTTCGTCGTCGAGCAGGCGGGCCGGGCCGACATCGCCATCTGCGAGGTCAGCTCCTTCCAGGCCGAGACGCTGCAATACCTGCGGCCGACGGCGACGCTCTGGACCAATTTTGCCGAGGACCACCTCGAACGGCATCCCGGGATGGCCGCGTATTTCGCGGCCAAGTGGCGTCTGGTTGAACGGACGCCTCCCGGTGCTGTCCTTCTAGGATCGTCCGTGCAAAACTACGCCCTCAGTACGGGTCACACCCTGCCGCCCTCGGCCGGCCTCGCCTCCGAAGGCCAGCCCGCCGATGCGCGGTTGGGCGGGACCGTCTTCGCGGGCTACCCGCAGTACGAGAACTTCCTCCTCGCCGCCGCCTGGTGGCACCGGGCCGGCCTGCCGGCCGCGGCGTTGTTCGAGGCGGCGCAGACCTTCCAGCTGGGCGACCACCGGCTCGGCCGGGTGGGGGAGAAGAACGGCGTGACCTTCTGGAACGACTCCAAGGCGACCAATTTCCACGCCGTCGAGGCCGCGCTGGCGACGTTTGCCGGGCCGGTGCTCTGGATCGGCGGCGGCAAGGCCAAGGGCGGCGACCTCGGGGCCTTCGTCCAGCGCATTGCTCGCCGGATCAAGCATGCCTTCCTGATCGGCGAAACCTCGCCCGTGCTCGCGACCCACTGCCGGGCGGCCGGCGTGCCCCTGAGCCTCTGCGCCGGGCTGGCCGAGGCCGTGCGCGACGCCTTCGTCCTGGCCCGCCCGGGCGACCACGTGCTGCTCAGCCCGGGCTTCGCCAGCTTCGACCAGTTTCGCGGCTACGACGATCGCGGTCGCCAGTTCGAGAGCCTCGTCGGCAACTTGTGAATAACCCCGCTTTTTAGATAGCAAATCTCCAACCTCAGTCCTCATATACCGCCATGAAAATCCTTCAGATCTTCGGAGCAGTGGTCGCCGTCCACTTGCTCGCGTTTATCTTCATTTTCGCGAGTCCCGGCTGCCAGTCCGGGCCGCAACACCAGCCCACGCCCGACGCCACCGTTCCGACGATGACCGCGGCCCCGCTGCCCACTTACACCGAGCCGGTCACCGTCGCGCCCGCCGACCTGAGCGCGCCGGTCTCCTACACCCCGGCTTCGCCGGGCGGCTACGCCGCGCCGACGCGCCCGGGTTCCGCCAACGCCGTCGCCATCACGCCGCCGAAGCCGACGGAGAATGTCGCGCCGGTCTCGACCTATACGGTCGAGCGCGGTGACAGCCTCTGGAGCATCGCGAAGAAGCACGGCCTGACGGTCGCCGAGCTCGCCAAGGCCAACAACGTTTCCTCCGGCACCGCGCTCAAGCCGGGCCGCAAGCTCATCATCCCGGGCAAGCCCGGCCAGCCCGCCGCCACCGCTGCGACCGAGGCCGCCACGACCCCGGCGCCCGCCACGACGACCGCCGCCAAGACCGCCAGCGGCGAGGCCGTGAAGCACACCGTGCAGAACGGTGAGAGCCTCGGCGTCATCGCCCGCAAGTACGGCGTCTCGGTCGGCGAACTCGCCGCCGCGAACAACATCACGGATCCTTCCAAGGTCCGCGCCGGCCAGTCGCTGGTGATCCCCGGCATGAAGTCGACCGGCACGAAGGGCAGCGCGGTGACCTCCAACAAGCCGGCGGCGACGACGACCGTCACGACGGTGAAGTCGAACGGGTCCGGGAGCACGACCACGACCGAGCCGGCGAAGCCCGCCGAGCCCGCCCCGCATTTTGAGCTGACCCCGCCGCCGCCGGGCCAGGACCTTGACGCCGGTCTGAAGGATGCGCCGCCGGCCGAGGTCCCGACCATCAAGGTGGAAGATCCCGCTCCGAGCACACCTCCGACGAACTAACCCGGATATTTCATTTCCATGAAGATTCGGATTAGAGAAATATCCGTCCGCCCTCTGAGCGGAGCGACCTTGTCGCGGTTAGCCCCGACAAAGTCGGCCCGACAAGGCGAATATTTCACACTCAGAAGTGTGAAATATTCGGGCTAAGCCGTCACCGCCATGGTGAGTTCGACGAGCGCAATCCTTGCTCCCCGCCGGCCTCTCTCGATATCCCCCGCGAGCGTCATCGTTGTCTGCGTCGCGGCGCTGGTGTCGATTGGCCTGATTGTGCTCTTCAGCGCCAGCGCGCCGATCAAGGGCGGCCCCTACGCCTACCTCTACAAGCAGTTCATCTTCCTCGCCGTCGCCATCGGCGCGGGGTGGGTGGTGGCGATCGCCGACCTCGAGCAGTTGCGGAAGTTCGCCTGGCCCGCGGCCGGCATCGCGCTGTTTCTGCTCCTGCTCGTGCTCATCCCGCAGATCGGCATCACCGTCAAGGGCAGCCGCCGCTGGCTCGGCTTCGGCGGCGTGCGCCTGCAGGTGTCCGAGTTCGCCAAGCTCGCGCTTGTCTTCTCGCTCGCCCATTACCTTGCGCTGAACCAGAGCAAGCTGCACGACCTCTGGCGCGGCTTCGTGATCCCGTCGGCGTGGACCGGGCTCTTCGCGGTGCTCGTGCTCGCCGAGCCGGATTTCGGCACGGCGTTCCTGCTCGGCTCGATCGGCATGATCCTGCTCTTTCTCGCCGGGGCGCGGCTCAAGTTCCTGCTGCCGTCGATCGGCACCGCCCTCCTCGCGTTTGCGGTGCTCGTGCTGCACAATCCCGTGCGCCTGCGGCGCATCACGTCGTTCATGGACATCGCGGCCAACCGCGACGACGGCACCTACCAGCTCTGGCAGGCGATCCTCGCCTTCGCGGCCGGCGGCGTCGACGGCGTCGGGCTCGGCCAGGGCCGCCAGCAGAACTCCTTCCTGCCCGAGGCGCACACCGACTTCATCTTTGCGATCATGGGCGAGGAGATGGGCCTCATCTTCACGCTGCTGGTCGTTGGCCTGTTCGTTACCATCTTCGTGGCCGGCCTGATGCACGTGCGCCGCGCGCCCAACCTGTTCCAGTTCCTGCTCGTGACCGGCTGCCTGCTGCTCATCAGCCTCCAGGCGATCATCAACCTCGGCGTCGTCACCGGCCTGCTGCCCACCAAGGGCATGTCGCTGCCCTTCATCAGCGCCGGCGGCTCGAACCTCATCCTCATGGGCCTGCTCGTCGGCATCATCGTGAACAGCCAGCGCAACTGGGAGCGGCCCAAGCCCCTCGTGCGCAAACGCGCGCTGACGGAGGTCATCGGGTGATGACGACCAAACTACAAATGCCAGTAGCCAAACGCCAAACAAACGGGGAAAGCGCCCAAACCTTAGGCAGCCAAATTTCAAAAGATTTGGTCTTAGGACCTCGTTTGGCATCTGGAGTCTGGCATCTGGCGTTTGCCTGTCTGGCATCTGGCATCTGGCATTTGGCGTTTTTCACGGAGGTGACTCCGTGAACTCCTTCATCATCGCCTGCGGCGGCACCGGCGGCCACCTCTCGCCCGGCATTGCGCTGGCCGAGGCGCTCGTGGCGCGCGGGCACAAGGCGACGCTGCTCATCAGCCACAAGAAGGTCGATGCGCGGTTGAGCGAGAAATACCCGCAGCTCACCTTCGAGCGCGTGCCGAGCGCGCCGTTCGGCTGGCGGCCGGATGTTCACCTGCGTTTCCACCTGCGCCAGACGCAGGGCCTGATCTTCAGCTTCGGCCTGATCCGCCGGGCCAAGCCCGATGCGATCGTCGGCTTCGGCGGGTTCACCAACGCCGGCGTCGTCATGGCCGGGCGCATGAGCCACATCCCCGTCGCGTTGCACGAGGCGAACCGCGTTCCCGGCCGCGCCATCCGCGTGCTGTCGCGTTTCGCCCGCCGCCTCTACCTTCCGCCGGGCGTCCGCCTGCCGGGTCGGCTCGGCCTCATGGTGCGCCACACGGGTCTCCCGGTGCGCAGCGAGATCGTTCACCTTGCCCGCGCCGAGGCGCGCCTCCGCCTCGGGGTCGATCCCGCCCAGAAGCTCCTCGTCGTGCTCGGCGGCAGCCAGGGCGCGGGCCCGCTCAACCGCTGGGTGACGGAAAACCTGCCGGCCCTCGCCCATGAGGGCGTGCAGGTGTGGTGCGTGACCGGCCTGGGCAAGGGGCAGGTGGGCGTGAAGGAATTTCCGGGCCGTGGCGGGGACGTCGTGCGCAGCTGGGAGGAGCCGTTTTCCGATCGCATCGGCACGCTCATGTCGGCCGCCGACCTCGTCCTCAGCCGCGCCGGCGCCGGCACGATCTCGGAACTCGTCCAGTGCGAGACGCCGGCGATCCTCATCCCGTATCCCTACGCGGCCGACAACCACCAGCACGCCAACGCCGTCTACTTCGAGCAGCAGGGCGGCGGCCTCGTCATCGCCGAGGCCAGCCTGGCCAATCTCCGCCAGGAGGTGCTCGACACGATTTTCAACGACTGGCTGCTGAACAAATTCCGCGGCAACCTGCGCCGCATGGCGCACGAGAACGCCATCGCCACGATCGTGCAGGACCTCGAGGACCTCGCTTCCGGCACCGTGCCGCCGCGCCACCTGCGCCGGACGCCTGCGCCCCAGGCCACATGAGCACGCCGCCCACCGTCTTCGGCCTCGCCGCCACCCGCCTGCACCTCCTCGGTGCCGGCGGCATGGGGTTGGCGCCGCTGGGCCTCTACGTGGCGCGGCTCGGCTTCCGCGTGAGCGGCGAGGACGATGGCTGGAACCCGGGCGTGCGCGGGCTGCTGGAGCGCGCAGGCATCGCCATCACCGCCCCGGGCGAGCTGCCGGACGATGCCGAACTCGTCGTTTATTCCTCCGCGGTCGCCGAGACCCACGCCTCCCGCCGCCGGGCCGCCGCTCGTGGCCTGCCGCAGGTGCGCCGCGGCGAGATGCTCGCCGAGATCGCCAAGGGCCGGAAGCTCATCGCCATCGCCGGCTCGCACGGCAAGACGACGACCACCGCGATGCTGATCACGGCCCTGCAGCGCGCGCACTTTCCCTGCAGCTGGGTGCTGGGCGGACTCTTCAACGACGATGCGCTGCCCCCGGCCTGGACCGGTGCCGGCGACTGGCTGGTGGCGGAGGTCGACGAGAGCGACGGCACCATCGACCGTTTTTCCCCGGAGATCACGGTCGTGGTGAACCTCGACTGGGATCATCCCGACCGTTACGCGCGGATGGCCGACCTCGAGGCCGCGTTCGCCGCGCTGCTGGCGCGGACGAAGGGGGCGGTCTTTATCAGTGACGTCTGCGCGCAATCCGCCCGCATCGTGGCGCGCGGCGGGTTCGCGGCGCCGGTTTTCACCTTCGGCCGCACGGGCAATTACCAATGTCACGTATTGCGTGACATGGCCGCGGGGCAGGAGATCGCCCTGGGGGGATTCTTCCAGGTGCCGCAGCTGCGCGTGCCGGCGCACGGCGAGTTCAACGCGGTCAACGCCGCGGCGGCGCTGGCGGTCGCGCAGCACATCGGTGCGGCGGTCGATGGCAGCTCGCTGGCGAGCTTCGCCGGGGTGCGCCGCCGGCAGGCGGTGCTGCATGCGTCGGCCACGCTGCGGGTGTACGAGGACTACGCCCATCACCCGACGGAAATCCGGGCGCTGCTGAAGAGCCTGCGGCGCGACGGCTCGCGCCTCGTCGTGGTTTTCCAACCGCACCGCTACACGCGCACCGCCCAGTTCAAGGCGGAGTTTGCCGCGGCGCTGGCGTCGGCCGACCGGCTTTACCTGATGGACGTCTATGCGGCGAGCGAGTCGCCGGTGGCCGGGGGAACCAGCGCGGACATCTATGCCGAGCTGAAGAAATCCGGCGCTGCCGACCACGTCACGTACCTGCCGGGCGACGACGAGGGCCTGTTGAAAGCGCTCGGCGGGGCGTTGCAGCCGGGCGATACGCTGGCGTTTGTCGGTGCGGGCGACATTGAGCAGGCGGCGCGGGCATTCGTGGCGAAGCGCAAGGCCGTCGAGCAGCGCGAGGCGGCGTGGAACGATTTTCTTACGGCGGCCCGGCCGCTCACGAGTTCGGCGACCAAGCTGGTCGAGCGCGAGATCCTCGGCCCGAAGACGACCATGCGCGTCGGCGGCCCGGCGCGCGTTTACGCCGAGCCGGCCGGCGTGGATGACCTGCGGCACCTGCTCGTCGAGGCCCACCGCCGCGCGCTGCCGGTGCTCCTGCTCGGCCGCGGCTCCAATCTCATCATCCCGGACGAGGGCGTCGACGGCCTCGTGATCAGCCTCGGGCACGAAAACTGGCAGAAGTTCGAGCCGCATCCCGACGGGCGCGTCTGGGCCGGCGCGGGGCTGCGGCTGAAGAACCTGTGCGGCCTGGCGATCAAGGCGGGACTGAAGGGCTTTGAATTTCTCGAGGGCATCCCCGGCAACGTCGGCGGCGCGCTGCGCATGAACGCCGGCGCCATGGGCGGCTGGATGTTCGATGTCGTCGAGGAGGTCCAGATGATGACCCGGCAGGGCGAGGTCCGGACAATGAAGAAGTCCGAGATGCACGTGAACTACCGGCACTGCGCCGAACTGCACGACCAGATCGCGCTCGGAGCGTGGCTGCGCCCGGCGGCGCAGGTGGAGTCCACCGCGGTCCGCGCCCAGGTAGACGTTTATCAAAAGAAGCGCGTCGAGTCCCAGCCGCGCGAACCGAGTGCGGGCTGCATTTTCAAGAATCCGCCGAACAACTCCGCCGGCCGTCTCATCGACGAGTCCGGGCTGAAGGGCGAGCGGGTGGGGGACGCCGAGGTGTCGCCGGTCCACGCCAACTTCATTGTCAACCGCGGTCACGCCACCAGCGCCGACATCATCGCCCTGGTCCGCAAGGTGCGCGCCCGGGTGAAGGACGCCCGCGGCATCGACCTCGAGCCGGAAGTGCTGCTGTACGGCGCTGATTGGAAAGACGTGTTATGAAAACCAATTCCACACACCCCGCCCTGACGGGCACCCCTCTTCATAGAGGGGATTCACGCTGCGTGGTCTGGATCCCCTCTATCAAGAGGGGTGGCGCGCAGCGCCGGGGTGTGTTCCCTCGTGGGAGGACTCACTCATGAAACAGCCCATCATCGCCGTTTTTGCCGGGGGCACTTCGCCCGAGCGCGAGGTTTCGCTCGGTTCGGGCAAGGCGGTGGCGCAGGCCATGGCCTACTCGTTTCCCACCGAGCTCTTTCCGATTACGGCCGACGTCCTGCCCGCGGGGCTCGATCCCGCGCGCCACGTGGTTTGCTCGACCTTGCACGGCGTCTTCGGCGAGGACGGAGGCATGCAGCGCTTGCTGGAAGCGGCGGGCGTCGCCTACACGGGCTGCGATGCCAAGGGCAGCGAGATTTGCTTCGACAAGTGGCGCACGCGCCTGGCGGTGTCGGCGCTGGGCGTCCAGGTCGCGCCCGGGCGTTCCTTCCTGGCGTCCGCCAAGCCCACCGCCGCCGCGCTGGCGGCGGAATTCGGCGAACAGGTCGTGCTCAAACCCAACCGGCAGGGCAGCAGCGTGGGCCTGCAGATCGTTTCCTCCAAGGTCGGCCTCGAGATCGCGCTCGGCGGCATCCGCCAGGGCGACTGGGTCGTCGAGAAGCGCATCCTGGGCCGCGAGCTGACGGTCGGCCTGCTGCGCGGCCGCGCCATGGGCATCGTCGAGATCACCCCGAAGTCGGGCGTGTTCGACTACTCCAGCAAGTACACCAAGGGCCTGACCGAGTACGTGGCGCCCGCGCCGCTGTCCGCGGAGATGGCCGCGCAGGTCCGGACCGCCGCCGAAACGGCCTTCGCCGCCTGCGGCTGCCGCGATTACGCGCGCATCGACTTCATGCTCTCGAACGAGGGCGAACTGTATTTGCTGGAAATCAACACGCTGCCCGGCATGAAAGAGACCAGCCTGTTGCCGATGAGTGCGCGATGCGTGGGGTTGGATTTCGTGGCGCTGTGCCGCGAACTGGTTGCTCCCGCCGTGGACCGTTTCCAGCTGGCCGCCGTCACCCGACCGTGAAACCCGCCGTCGAAAAATCCCTTGAGTCCCCGGGCCGCTCCTGGCGCACCATCCGCCAGGAAGTCAGCGCGCCGGCGATGTCGCGCCACGGCCACCGCCGCCGGCTGCTCGCGTGGACCAAGGTCGGCACGCTCGTCGTCCTGCTCGGTGCCGGCGCGTGGGGCGGTTACCAGCTCTTTCATACGTGGTCGACCGACCGCGCCGCCCTGGCCAGCGCCGTCCACAGCGAGCCGGTGAAGGAGATCGTCGTGCTCACCGACGGGGTGCTGACGCAAAAGTGGACCGCCGGCATGCTCAACCTGCCGAAGGGCGCCAGCCTCATGGCCCTCGATCTTCGCGCCCTGCGCAACAAGCTGACCGTCTTCGGCCAGGTGCGCGTGGCGGTGCTGACCAGCAGTTTTCCCGACACGCTCGTCGTCACGCTCCAGGAACGGACGCCGGTCGCCCGGATCCAGGCCAGCGAAGGCTTCGGCCAGACGCGCCAGCTCCTGGTGTCCAAGGATGGGACGGTCTACGAGGGCATCGGCTACGATCGCACGCTCCTCGCCAGCCTGCCGTGGCTTGACGGCGTCCGTCTCGTCCGCGCCAAGGACGGCCCGGGGTTTGCCCCGATCGCGGGCATGGAGGAGGTTTCCGCCCTGCTGACGACCGCCCAGCTGCAGGCGCCGCACCTTTACCGCAGCTGGATGGTCGTCTCGCTCGAGCGCCTGGAATCGGCCGACGAGATCCTGGTCAAGGCGCAGGACGTGCCGCGGATCGTGTTCAGCCGGAAGCGCGACTATTTCAAGCAGGTCGCCCAGCTCGACTACGTGATCGACGCCTCGCACGTGCTGCCCGAGCCCAACCTGCAGTCGGTCAACCTGACCTTCGAGGGCCAGGTGCCGGTGCGCCTGCAGGGCACGCCGGAGGAGCTGGCGAACGCGATTCATCCCGAATTTCCCATTCAACCTCCGTCGCGAAAGACCAAACGTGATCTCTAACAGCAGCAGAATCATCGGCGCCGTCGAAATCGGCACCGGCAAGGTGGTGGCGCTCGTGGGCGAAATCGCCCGCGGCCGCAGCCTCAACATCATCGGCGTCGGCGTGGCCCCGGCCCGCGGCGTGATGAAGGGGGAGGTGGTCGACTACAAGGCCGCCTGCGAGGCGACCCACCAGGCGCTGGAGATGGCGGAGAAGCGCGCCGGCGCCCGGGTGGAGGAGGTCTGGCTGGCCCAGAGCGGCGGCCACCTCGATGCCTTCTACAACGAGGCCTCGGTCAACGTGAAGTCCGCCGACAACACCGTGACCGCGCTCGACATCGCCTCGGTCTGCGCCCTCGCCAAGGAAAAGGAGCTGCCGGCCGGCCGCTCCCGGATCCATGAGATCCGCCGCCCCTTCGTCCTCGACGCGCGCGTCGTCACGGATCCCGAGCACCTTTCCGGCCGGCGCCTCGAGGTCGGCTACTGGATTGTCCATGGCTCCGAGAGCAAGGTGAGCGACAACATCCACGTCGTGGGTGGCTACCATCTGGAGGTTCGCGAGCTCGTGCTCGCCAGTCTCGCCAGCGGCTCGCTCCTGACCACGTCCGAGGAACGCGCCCAGGGCGCGCTCGTCATCGACCTCGGCAAGGGCGTCACCGACTACGTGCTTTACCGCGACGGCCACGTGCTCGTCACCGGCACCCTGCCGGTCGCCGGCGACCACCTGACCAACGACCTCAGCATCGGGCTGCGCGTCACCACCGCCCAGGCCGAGCTGCTCAAGCTCCGCCACGCCCGGGGCACGGTGCAGACCCGCGACAAGGCGGAAAAGGTGTGGCTCAACGGCGACGGTGCCTTCGGCGACCGCCAGCTGCCGAAGCAGGCCATCGAGACGATCGCCTCGGCCCGCGTGCTGGAGCTGCTGGAGGTTGTCCGCCAGAAGCTCGGCCCGGCCTTCGTGCCCGAGCATTGCGGCGCCGGCATCATCCTGACCGGCGGCACCGCCAAGCTGCCCGGCATCGAGGAGGCGGCGACGCGCGTCTTCGGCCTCAACGCCCGCCGCGGCGAATCGCCGGCCTGGGTGAAGGACGAACTCAAGGACCCGATGTTCAGCACCGTGCTGGGCATCTTCCAGTTCGGCCTGCGCACCGCGCACGAGCACGCGCTGCCGCCGCGCCGCCGGCCGGGCCTGCTCAGCAACCTCACCAAGATCTTCGCCTCTTCATAAATGCCTTTTTCCGTCATCCTGAGCGCAGCGAAGGATCCACTGGGTCGGCATGCGCGCCACTCGCCGGAGTGGATCCTTCGCTCCGCTCAGGATGACGGGATCTAATTACCATGGACAACCCTTCCAACGAACTGCCCCTCGAGGCGCTGGCCGACCGCGACGTCGGCATCAAGCTCATCGGCGTGGGCGGCGGCGGCTCCAATGCCGTGGACCGGCTCAAGATGGAGAATCTCGACCGGCTCCAGCTGGCCGTGATCAACACCGACCTCAAGGCCCTCGGCACGTCGCCCGTGCAGGACAAGATCCTGATCGGGGCGGGCCAGACGCGCGGCCTCAGCGCCGGCGGCGACCCGGAGCTCGGCCGCAAGGCGGCGGAGGCCGACGCCGACAAGATCGCGGAGATCGTGCGCGACACGGACCTCGTTTTCCTTGTGGCCGGCCTCGGGGGCGGCACGGGCTCGGGCGCGACGCCCGTCGTGGCGCAGATCGCCAGCGACGCCGGCGCGGTGGTCATCGCCTTCGTCACGCTCCCGTTCAGCTTCGAGGGCGGGCGCCGCACGCGCCAGGCCGAAGAAGCGCTGGCCGAGCTGCGCCGCGTGTGCGACGCGGTCATCCCGCTGGCCAACGACATGCTGCTGCAGGAAGGCACCGAGCAGACGAGCGTGCTCGACGCTTTCGCCCGCGCCGACGAATGGATCGGCCGCGGCGTGAAGTCCATCTGGGCGATGCTCTCGCGCACCGGCCTGATCAACGTCGATTTCACCGCCATGCGGCAGGTTTTCCAGAACCGGGGCGGCAAGACGCTCTTCGGCCTCGGCGTCGGTTCCGGCGAAAATCCCGCCGCCGCCGCGCTCGAGGACCTCAAGAACTGCCCGCTGCTGCACACCCCGGAGCACGCCCGCAAGGCCGACCGCCTGCTGGTCAACATCACCGGCGGCGCGGACCTCAGCCTGACGAAGGTCAACGAGTTGATGTCCGCGATCACCGACCAGTTCGGCACCGACGCCCATGTCGTCATGGGCGCCGCGATCGACGAGGGCCTGCAGGGCCGCGTGGAAATCTGCGTGATGGGCGTCACGGACGTCGGCGGCCGCAATTTCGTGCGCCGCGGGACCAACCCGCCGCCGCGCAAGGCGGAGAAGCCGACCACGAGCACCAGCGCGGGCGGGGGTAGCACCACCAACGTCAAGACCGTCGTCACGCCCGACACCACGCCGCGGGCCAGCGCCAAGGCGGCCTCGGCCGCCACGCACGCCGCCAAGCCCCAGCAGGAGGAGTTCGGCTTCCCGGGCGAGTCCGCCGAGAACCGCGGCGCCTTCGACAAGTCGGACCGCAACCTTTTCGAGGGCCAGGACCTCGACGTGCCGACCTACCTGCGCAAGGGCATCAAAGTCGCGCTTTAGCGCGGCCGGGGGTTCGGAGTTAGGGGTTGCGAGTTAAGGGGTGGCCAAGTTCAATATCCGATTCTTCATTCTGAACGCTTAACTCAAAACGCTTAACCGGCTCCGCCCCATCATGTTCATCGACGAAACCACCATCAAGGCCCGCGCTGGCGACGGCGGCAAAGGCTGCCGCAGCTTCCGGCGCGAGAAGTTCGAGCCGTGGGGCGGCCCCAACGGCGGCGACGGCGGGAAGGGCGGCGACGTCATCCTCAAGGGCGACGACGACCAGAACAACCTGATCGATTTCAAGTACAAGCCGCACTGGAACGCCGAGCGCGGCGAACACGGCCAGGGCGCCGACTGCACCGGCCGCGAGGGCCGCCCGGCGGTCCTGCGCGTGCCCCTCGGCACCATCGCCTACAACCTCGCGACCGGCGCCATCGCCGGCGAGGTCCTCAAGGACGGCCAGGAGATCGTGCTGCTCAAGGGCGGCAACGGCGGCGCCGGCAACACCAAGTTCAAGTCATCCACCAACCGCGCCCCGACCAAGACCGGTCCGGGCCTGCCGGGCGAGGTGGGCGATTTTCGCCTCGAGCTGAAGAGCATCGCGGACATCGGCCTCGTGGGCTTCCCCAACGCCGGCAAGTCCTCGTTGACGAACCTCATCACCATGGCGCGCCCCAAGACCGCGCCGTACCCGTTCACCACGCTGCACCCGCAGATCGGCGTGATCGAGTACCCGGGGGAGTACGAGCGCCTCGTGCTGGCCGACATTCCCGGGCTCATCGCCGGAGCCAGCGACGGCAAGGGTCTCGGTCACCGCTTCCTCCGCCACATCGAGCGGTGCAAAATTCTGCTGCTGATCATCGACATGGCGGGCACCGACACCCGGGACCCGCGCGACGACTACAAGCAGCTCCTGCGCGAGCTCGAGCTCTACGATCCGGCGTTGCTCGACAAGCCCCGCCTCGTCGCGGCCAACAAGATGGACGAGGACGCGGCCGTCGCGAACCTGAAGAAGTTCAAGAAACGCTACGGCAAGGTGGAGATTGTGCCGATGTCCTGTCTCTCCGAGGAGGGAATCCCCAAATTGCGCAAGGAACTGCTTAAACGGGTGAAGAAACTGCGGGCCAAAGAAAAGAAATCGCCAACTAAGGCAGATTGAGTCACTTCTGACGCATGGTCTCCGCCGAATACCGTCCCCTGCTCATGCGTGCGAACCGGCTGCTGGGTTCGGCGTTGATCGAGCACAACCTCGTCAAGTTCGAGGACCTCGAGGCGGCCAACGAGCGCTTGCTGGAGATCGCGGCGTCCGGGCAGGTCCGGCAGAGCTCCGTGCTCAGCATCCTGGTTTACGAAAAGAAGGTGCTGCGTGAAGAGGATGTCCTGCACCACGTGGTCGACGACCACGGCGTCGGGGTGGTGGACCTGCGCGGCTACGATGTGCCGGAGGATGTGCGGAAGGAGATGGACCTCGAAGCCTGCTGGGCGACGTGGACCGTGCCCTTCGACCGCGAGGAGGATTTTCACTTTGTGGCCACCGCCTACTACCTGAGTCCCGCGGTGCGCACGTTCTGGGAGAAGAAGCTCGGCGGCCAGATCATCTGGCAGGCCACGACGATGGACATCATCGCGGACTTCCTCGACCGCATGCAGAGCGAGCGCAACGAGAGCCGCAAGAGCACCACGCGCCCGCCGTTCGCCAGCACCAGCACGGCCCCGATCCCGAGCACCAGCGGCAGCAACCCGCCGATGCCGCTCCAGTTTCCCGGCACGGGCACCAACCGCACCTCGCCCAACCGCTAAGCCATGCCCCTCGGACGCACCCAGACCCAGATCATCGACAAGCTGGAGGAGATGGGAAAACTCACCGCCGACCAGAAGGCGGTGCTGCTCGCACGGCCCGACGAGCCCACCGGCGACCAACTCGACCAGATTCTCCAGGCGGACCACCACATCACGATGTTCCAGCTGCTGCTGGCAAAGTGCCGTGCGCTGGGTCTCGCCCCGTACAACGTCGCCCGCTACCGCGTCCACTCGACGACCTTCGAGAAGATCGACCTCGAGTTCTGCCAGAAGAACATGATTTTGCCGGTGGGGCAGGTGGGTGACTTCCTGCTCGTCGCCTTCGCCAACCCCTTCGACACGACCGTCGCGGCGAAAATCCAGGACAAGACCGGCCAGCGCGTCATCCGCCTCCTCGGCCGCGAGGCCGACATCCGCGACAAGCTCAAGAAGGACCAGGAGCACAATGAGGTGCAGTTCTCGGACGTCGTCGACCAGCTCGGCGCGCAGTTCGACGACGAGGAGACGGAGATCAAGGACGAGGATCTCGAGAACGAGGAATCCGCCCCGATCATCCAGCTGTCCAACCGCATCATCGAGGACGCGTATTTCGCCGGCACGTCGGACATCCACATCGAGCCGTGGGAAAAGGAAGTCGTCGTGCGCTACCGCATCGACGGCCTGACGCAGGAAAAGCTCCGGCTCCCCGCCAAGGTCGCCGGCGCGCTCGTCGCCCGCTTCAAGATCATGTGCAACCTGGACATCGCGGAACGCCGCCTGCCCCAGGACGGACGCATCGTCTTCAAGCAGTATAACAAGAAGAACATCGACATCGATCTCCGCGTCTCGACCGCGCCGCTCAACCACGGCGAAGGCGTGGTGATGCGCATCCTCGACAAGCAGAAGTCCACGCTGCCGCTGCCGGCGCTGGGCTTCACCGACGCCAATCTCCACAAGTACCGCGAGTGCATCCGCCAGCCGTACGGCATGATCCTGCACTGCGGCCCGACCGGTTCCGGCAAGTCGATGACCCTGTACTCGGCGCTCAACGAGGTGAACACGTCCGACGTGGTCATCCGCACCGCCGAGGACCCGATCGAATACACGCTGCCCGGCATCAACCAGATGCAGATGCACCGGCAGATCGGCCTCACCTTTGCCGCCGCGCTGCGCTCCTTCCTCCGCCAGGACCCCGACATCATCCTCGTGGGCGAAATTCGCGACAAGGAGACCGCCAACATCGCGGTCGAGGCGGCGCTCACCGGCCATCTCCTGATTTCCACCCTCCACACCAACGACGCCCCGAGCACGGTGGCCCGCCTCACGGACATGGGCATCGAGCCGTTCATGATCTCGTCGTCGCTGGTCTGCGTGTGCGCCCAGCGCCTGATGCGCCGCGTGTGCAAGGTCTGCCGCATCGCCTACGAACCGGAAGGCCGCGAGAAGGACATGCTCATGCGCGCCATCGGCTGGTCCGGCCAGATCTACAAGGCCAACCCGAAGGGCTGCACCAAGTGCAACAACACCGGCTACAAGGGGCGCATCGGCATCCACGAGCTCATGGTGACCAACGAGGAGCTCATCGAGGGCATCAACAAGGAACTCGAGACCGCCGAGCTCAAGCGCATCGCCATGAAGGGCGGCATGAAGACGCTGCACCAGGACAGCATGATGAAGGTGAAGGAAGGCCTCAGCTCGATGGCCGAGGCCATCAGCACGGTCCCGCAGGACATGGAGCTGCGGGACAGCAGCCACCATGGTCGCGCCGCGGCCGGACACTCGGCGGTGCCGAAGAGCTGACGGCGGCGAGTGCCGCCGGTTATTGGATGGAGGTTATCTGTTATTGGCGGAGTCGATCCCCGCTCCGACCCAATAACCAATAACAAGTAACCAATAACCATGGCTTCCCCCTTGCCCGAATTCCTCACCATCGTCCTCGCGCATGCGCTGGCGGTGGTGAGTCCCGGGCCGGACTTTGCGATCGTTCTGCGCCAGAGCCTGCACCACGGGCGGCGCGCCGCCCTGTGGACAGCCGTGGGCATCGGTTGCGGGCTGCTCGTGCACATCACCTATTGCCTGCTCGGGCTGGGACTTTTCCTGCAGCACACGCCGGTGGCGCTCGAGGTCGTGCGCTGGCTCGGCGCCGCCTACCTCGCGTGGGTGGGCGTGCAGGCGTTGCGCAGCCGGCCGCGCACGGAGGACGTCAATCTCGCCCCGGACGCCTCCGCCCCGCGGGCCGGCAAGGCCTGGACCACGGGATTTCTCGTGAACCTGTTCAACCCGAAGGCGGCGATGTTCTTTATCGCGCTGTTCCCGCTGGCGGTGAGCGCCACGACCCCGAAGTGGGTGCAGGTGGGATATGGCGTGTGGATGACGCTTTCGACGATCGGCTGGTTCAGCTTTGTGGCCGTGGTGTTCACCCGCGAGTCGGTGCGCCGCGCCTTCCTGCGTCACGGCCACTGGATCGACCGGGCGCTCGGCGTGGTGTTCATCGGCTTCGCCCTGAGCCTGGCGGTCGCGACGCTGCGGTGAGCCCGCGCCGGCCGTTCCGGCCCCGTGCCGGGTTTCTGCAGCTAGTTTGCCATTGTTAAACGGGATTTCCTGCGTTGAATCGCGGGCCGTAGCCCTTGCTCTCAACCACTCCGCCCACGATCGGGTGGCGTTTTCATCCCACGCGCTCCGCATGAAAAAACGAGACATCCTGCTGGTGGAGGACAACCCCAGCGACGTTGACCTGACCCGCCGCGCCATCGCGCGCAATCGCATCGCCAACGACCTGGTGGTGGTCGGCGACGGGCAGGCCGCCCTCGACTACCTCTTCGGCGAAGGGGCGTATGCCGGGCGCGATCTTTCGGTCCAGCCGGCGTTGACGCTGCTCGATCTCAAGCTGCCCAAGGTGGACGGCATCGAAGTGCTGCGCCGCCTCCGCGCGGACCCGCGCACGCGGCGCCTGCCGGTCGTCATCCTGACTTCCTCCCAGGAACAGGAGGATCTCACCGCCGGATACGATCTCGGGGCCAACAGTTACATCCGGAAGCCGGTCGATTTCCATGCGTTCTCCGACGCCATCAGCAACCTCGGCCTGTACTGGCTGATCCTGAACGAGCCGCCGCCGCTTTGAGGCCCGGTTTTCCCCGCCCCGGTCGCATTCCCAGGACATGAGCATTTTCCGCGCACCCGCATCCCCAGGGCGCGCGGCGTTTTCCCTCCTGGGTGGGATTTGCGCGCTCGGGTTGCTGGCCCTGCCGCCCGGCCTGGCGGCGGACGTGATCGGCTCGACTCCGACGGGCGTGGTCGAGTCCGGTGCCACCGACTTCATCGTGCTGGGACCGGAGAACATCGGGTTGAGCACGCCGCCCACCGACCTGCACGAACTGCCCAACGGCGCAATGCTCGTGGTCGCCCAGGATGAACTGGCCGTGGGCGATGGCGTGCGCTGGCAGACCTTCCGGCGGGCGGCTTCGGCGTCCCCGCTGCAACTCAACCAGGTGGCGGTGGGGGATGACGGCACGATCTACGCCGGCATCGAGGACGGCTTCGCCCGCATCGAGCTGACCGACGAAGGGCGCTGGCGGCCGGTGCCGGTGGCGGGCTTTTCCGCGGCAAGTGGATTGAAGGGGCGGGTTCTGAGCCGGGTGGTTTCGTTGCCGGACAACTGGTACTGGCATGAGGTCAGCGGCGCGATCGTGACCTGGCGGCCGGGGCAGGAGCCCAAGGTGGTCGGTCGCGTCAACGGGATCGAGAGCGTGTTCACGGCGGTCGGAGGCACCTACGTTTCCGATGCGTCGTCCGCCACCTCCTTCCGCATCGTGCCATCCGGCCTCGAGCAGGTCGACCTGATCTCAGCGCAGCAGTCCCTGCGCGAGCTGGTGACCGCCGCGGTGCCCGCGGAGGCTGGCACGACTTTGCTGGGCACGAATGTCCGCGGCGTGCAGATGTTTGACGGCCGCCAGGCGCGGCCGCTGGCCGCCGCGGGCCTGCTCAGCGGGCGCTATCGCGTCAATGCGCTCTGCCGGGTGACCGAGGGCTGGTACGCGTCGGCGATCGACAGCGTCGGCGTGGTTTTCTTCACGAGCGACGGCCAGCTGCGGCTGGTGATGGACCGCATGCTGGATCACCGCCTGGCGCGCGTGCAGCGGATCTTCGCGGGGCGGGGTGGGGCGGTCTGGGCCCTCCTCAGCAATGGCATCGCCCGGCTTGCCTTCCCCACGCGGGTCACGGACTTCGAGACCAAGGTTTCCTCCGGCCTCGCCTTTTCGCTGCTCGCCCGGCACCGCGGCGAGTTGTGGCTGGTCTCGGACGGTGTGGCCCAACGCGGCGTGTACGAGGAAGGCCGGCTCCTGCGCTTCGATCCCGACAGCCCGCCGGCCTATGCGGTGTCGCTTTTCAGCCAGGGTGAGCTGTTGCTGGCGGGCACCGAGCGGGGAATTTTCCGCTACGTGGAGGACGGGTGGCAGCACGCGGTCCCGGGCATCAACAAACCCCACATCTGTCCGACGCCCGACGAGCAAGGACGCTGGTTCTATGCCGCCATCGACGAGGTCGGCTGGTTGCGCTGGGACGGCCGGGAACTCGTGGCCGAACGGCATCCGCAGCCGGGATTGGGCGCCGTGTTCCTCGGCGTGCAGCGGGTTGGCGGGGAATACTGGTTCGAACTCGGGGCCGGTCGCGCCGCCCGGGCGCGCGTCACGGGGGACGGCCCGCCGCAGGTGCGCATCTACACGGTGGCCGACGGGCTGCAGGACACCTGGGCGCAGCTCTTCGTGACCGACGGTGAGCTTCGCTGCAATACCTCCGGCCAGGTGCTGCGTTACGACCGGGCGGGCGACCGGTTCCAGCCGGACGCCGAGTTCGTGCGTTCCACCCACGGTGCCATTACCGAGCACGGCCGGCCCGCCCGCGATGCCGCCGGCCGCCTGTGGATCACCTCGAGGGACGGCGTGGAGGTAGTCGAAGCGCCGTCCGCGGGCGGCGCGGGCTTCGCCCCGTTTCCCGCCGCGGGCATCATGCCGATCCTGTTCACCATGCAGCCGGACGGGGCAGTGTGGATGCACCAGCGGCAACGGCTGACCCGCTTCGACCCGGCGTTTCCCCTGGCGCCGGCGGAACCGCTGCGGGTGCTCATCGGCACCGTGCAATTGGGGGGCACCCGGCGGGATTTCCATTTTGTGAGCGGCCAGCTGCCGGCCTTGGAATACGCCGACAACTCGCTCACGCTCTCCCTGCTCGCGCCGGGCGCGAATCCGAACCTCGGGGTGACTTTCGAGGTCCAGTTGAAGGGCCACGGCGAGAAATGGGACAGCGTGGGGACGGGCGGCGTTGCCTCGTTCAGCCACCTCAAGGAGGGCGACTATGTGGTGGAGGTGCGCCCGCGCTCGGCCTACGCCATGGGGTCGGGCACGACCCTCGCCTTCACGATCCGGCCGCCCTGGTATCGCACCACGACCGCCTACGTCGCCTACGTGCTGGGGGCGCTCGGCTTTGTGGCCGCGGTGGCCGCGGGCTGGAGCTACCTGGCGCGCCGCAAGCAGCGCGAGCTCGCCCGCCTGGTCGAGATCCGCACCGCGGATCTCCGCCATAGCGAGGAACGTTACCGGCACCTTGCCGCCGAGTTGGAGGAGCGGGTGCACGCGCGGACCGCCGCGCTCGAGTCCTCCAACCGCGACCTGGCCAACGCCAACCGCGAGCTCGAGACGTTCTCCTATTCCGTCTCGCACGACCTGCGGGCGCCCTTGCGCGGGATCGACGGGTGGAGCCTGGCGCTGCTGGAGGACTACGGTGAGCGGTTCGACGCCACCGCGCGCGAGTACCTGCAACGGGTGCGCGGTGAAACGCAGCGGCTGGGTCACCTCATCGATGACCTGCTGAAACTGGCGCGCACCACGCGGGCCGAGTTTCGGCGGCAGGCGGTCGACCTCAGCGCCCTCGCCACGGACATCGCCCGGCGGCTGGCGGACGGGAATGCGGCCGCGCCGGTCGAGTTCCAGTGCCAGCCGGGACTCGTCGTGCAGGGGGACCCGCGGCTCCTGGAGGCCGCGCTGACGAACCTCCTCGACAATGCCTGGAAGTTTTCCGGCAAGGTCGCGCGGCCCCGGGTGGAATTCGGCAGCCACGCCGGCCCGGATGGCCTGGTTTTCCACGTGCGGGACAATGGCGCGGGCTTTGACATGCGCCACGCGGGGAAGCTCTTTGGCGTGTTCCAGCGGATGCATTCGCAGGGCGAGTTTCCCGGCACGGGCATCGGCCTGGCGACGGTGCAGCGGGTCGTCCACCGGCATGGCGGGCGCGTGTGGGCCGAGTCGGCCCCCGGCGCGGGGACCACGTTTTACTTCACTCTTCCGGCGCGCGCGGGTACGGTTCCCGCAGTCACCCCGGCCGACGCCTCATGAGTTCCCCCGCTTCCCAGCTGCAGCTGCTCCTTGTCGAGGATTCCGAGAGCGACGCCGCGCTCGTGGTGCGGGAATTCCAGCGCGGAGGTTTCGCCGTGCAACACCTGCGGGTCCAGACCGCCGACGCGCTGCGCGCCGCCCTGCCGCAACAGCCGTGGGATGCCATCATCTGCGATTTTTCGCTGCCCGGCTTCGGTGCCAGCTCGGCCCTCGACGAGCTCCGCAAGACGGGCCTCGATCTGCCGTTCCTGCTCGTCTCCGGCACGATCCCGGACCAGTCCGCGGTGGACCTCATGCGGCAGGGCGCCCACGACTATATCCTGAAGGACAATCTCGCGCGCCTCGTGCCCGCGATGCAGCGCGAGCTCAAGGAGGCGTCGGGTCGCCGCGAGCGGCGCGAGATGGAGGCCCAGCTGCGGCAGATCCAGAAGATGGAGGCGATCGGCCAGCTCTCCGGCGGCGTCGCCCATGACTTCAACAACATCCTCACCGTCATCAAGGGCAACGCCGCGCTGCTCGAGACCGACCCGGCGCTCCCGGCCGAGCTGCGCGATTTCGTCACCGAGATTTCGCGCGCGGCCAAGCGCGCGGCGAAGCTGACCGGCCAGCTGCTCGCGTTCAGCCGCCGCCAGAACCTGCACACGTCCGGCGTCGACCTGCACGAGTCGATCTCGAACCTGCTGAAGATGCTGCAGCGCCTCGTGGGCGAGCACATCACGATGCGCATGAACTTCATCGCCGGCAGCGCCAACGTGTTCGCCGACCCGTCGATGCTCGACCAGGTCATCCTCAACCTCGTGGTCAACGCGCGCGACGCCATGCCTGGCGGCGGCCGCATCGAGTTGGAGACCGAGATCTGCGAGATCAACGCGCGCGCCGCCGCGGCCAACCCCAACGTCCGCCCGGGTCACTTCGTGCGCCTGACCGTGCGCGATACCGGCTGCGGCATGACCCCCGAGGTACGCGCGCGCATTTTCGAGCCGTTCTTCACGACCAAGGACGTGGGCAAGGGCACCGGGCTCGGCCTCGCCGTGGTCTATGGCATCGTGAGCCAGCACAAGGGCTGGATCGAGGTGGACAGCGAACCGGGTCGCGGCTCGACCTTCCGCCTCTACCTGCCGCATGCGCCCGGTTCCAACCCGCCGATCGACGCGTCCCGGCAGCCCGCGCTCGAACGCGGCGGCAACGAGACGATCCTCGTGGTCGAGGATGAGCTGACCGTGCGCCAGTTCGTTCGCACCGTGCTCGTCCGGCTGGGCTACCAGGTGCACGAGGCCTCGAGCGGCCGCCAGGCGCTCGCCTTGTGGCCGGAGCTGCGCGATCGCGTGCAGCTTGTCGTGACCGATATCGTGATGCCCGACGGTATCGGCGGACGGGAGCTGGCCCGGCAGCTGGGACAGGACATGCCCGGCCTGCCCGTGTTGTTCATGTCCGGCTACAGCACCGAAAATACCGGCCCCGATTTCCTGCTGGAGCCGGGCCTCAATTTCATGCCGAAACCCTTCTCGCCGCGCGAAATCGCCGTCGCCGTCCGCCGGTTGCTCGACGAAAACCGCCCCGCGCCCTCGCGGTGAGCCTGGCGGTTACGCAGCTGTGGTAGCCTTGGCGCGGCCCCTGCGACCTCACCGGAGGTAACGGAGAAAGCAGAGAGGTTTTCGGAGGTGCCCCGTCCTCTGTTCTCTCCGTTACCGCCTGTAAGAATTGTGGGCCTTAGCGTTTTTCTTCCATCAATCCCACCAAGTTTCCATCCGGATCGCGCACGAAACCGATCCACAATTCGTGGTCGGGCATCTTCGCCGTGAGTTGCGGAGCGCGCTCGGCCTTGGCGCCGGCGGCGACGAAGGTCGCGTAGGCGGACTCCACCTGGCCGACCTTGAAATACAGGATCGAGTTTTTCCCGGGCGTGCCGGAGCCCTGCGAGGTCGTGAGCATGAGGCGCACGGAACCGGCGGCGAGGAACGACAGGTTCGGGCCGGCGTCAAAGAGCGACTTAAGCCCGAGGATGCCGTGATAAAAGGCCTTGGCCTGGGCGACGTCGCTGACCGTGATCGCGATCTGGCCGATGTCACTGAGGGTGGGGGTGCTCATAAGTTCATTCGGGGACGACCTGGTGCCCGGCCGCCGAGAGTGCTTGGGACGCCGCCTCGAGCTTGTCCTCCTTCACCAGGACATAGTCGGTATGGAAGGTGGAGATGGCGAAGATGCTGATGCCGGCCACGGCGAGCGGCCCGGCGATGGCGGCCAGCACGCCGGTCAGGCCGAAGTCGAGCGGTCCTTCGACCATGAAGGCGCGCCAGCCCTTTTCCTGGCGCACGTCGAGCGGCACGACGTCCTCGCGGCAGACCACGGAAAGTTCCTCGCGGCTGCGGACCGTCGCGACCACCCCCGGGGCGTTCGCCGCCCAGCGCGGAATGGCGGCCTCGGCTGGCAGCTGGCAGATGGCGAAGCGGTCTTCTTGGAGCAATAGTTTCATTGGAGGCGATTCACCTTCTAAATTCCAAAATCCAGATTCCAAATCCCAAACAAATCCCAAGGAGCAAGGTTGGAAATTGTTCTTCTGAAGTTTGTTTGAGATTTGGAATCTGGCATTTGGAATTTGCCGCGCCGCGCGGCTATTGCCTGTCCGCCAGCAGCACGGCGAGGACGAGCAGCACGAGGCTGACGGCGAGGCGGAGCGGGTCGGCGTGTTCGCCGAACACCAGGAGGGAGGCGGCCACCATCAGGGGAATCTTGGCGTTGTTCATGACGGCCAGCTGGCCGGCGGTCACGCGCGTGGCGCCGACATTCCAGAAGAAGAATCCCAACCCGGAGGCGATCAGGCCGAGGTAGAGCAGGGTCATGACTTGCGGGGTACTGAGGTCGATGGACACGCCGCGCGTCAGCATGACGGCAAAGGCCAGCGCCACGCCGCCGGCGTAGAGGACGGCAAACACCTCGTGGTCCTTCACCGTGCCTTGCTTCTCCCGGAACCGCCGGTACCCGACCTGGCCGACGGCGAACGCGAGATTGGACAGCTGCACCAACGCGAGGCCGAACAGGGTTGGCTTCAGCTCCTTGCCCTGGAAAACGACCACGGCGGTGCCGGCGACCGCCAGCAGGGCGGCGCCGAGCGAGCGGGGATGGATCTTTCCCTCCAGCGCGTCGGCGAGGAGCGTGACAAAGACCGGCGTGGTCAGGGTGAAGAGCGCCACCTCATGGGAGGCCAGATGTTTGAAGCTCTCGTTGTAGGCGAGGTACATCACGCCGAACTGGACGGCGCCGAGGCAGAGCAACAGGAGGCTGTTGCGGGGGCTGAGCCAGCGCACGCGGATGAACGGCAGGAACATCAGCAGGGCGAGTCCCAGCCGGACCGTGGTCACAAACGAGCTGTCCAGCCCGGCGAGCCGGTTCTGGATAAGCCCCGGGGAGAAGGCCCAGACCAGGGAAACGAAGATCAGGTAGAGCATGGGGTTAACAGTGCGGCCCGTGGCTTCGTGAATAGCAACCCCGTGGGGAAACGCTGCAACAAAGTGTGTCAACGGGAGTGGCCGTTGGTCCTATAGCATCCCCGCATATTGGGTCTGCTGCCCCGAGCTTGCTTCGGTGGAGGGCTCGCGTCCCTGCGAGCCGGCCCGCAGAGACGCGGGCCCTCCAGGAACGTTTCTAGACCCTAAAGATCGCCCCGAGCTTCTTGCCCAGCAGGATCGTCATACCGGCGATCGTGATGCCCAGGAAAGCCATGGCCCACACGCCGAGCGCGGAGGCGATGAACTTGCCGTCGCCGAGGAGCTGGAAGAGTTCGTAGATCGCCTTCGTGATCGGGTAGTACGCCTGTTTCTGCGCGAGGATGAGCGAGTCGGATACCTCCAGCATGGCAAAGGCGAAGGCGAGCAGGCCGCCGGCGATGAGGTTGGCGAGGATGAGCGGCAGGGTGACCTTGAACACCGCCTTGAGCGGCGGGCAGCCGAGGTTCTGCGCGGCCTCCTCGAGCGTCTCGCTCGTCTGCTGGAAACCGGCCGCCGCCGAGCGCACCACATAGGGCAGGCGGCGGATGGAGTAGGCGATGATCAGGAGGATTGTCGGGTTCTGCACCGGGTTGATGCTGGCGAAGATCTTTCCCTCCTGACTCATCGCCAGGTAACCGAAGGCCAGCACCAGTCCCGGCACGGCGAGCGGCAGCATGGCGATGAAATCGAGGATCTGGCGACCGCGCACCTTCGAACGCACGATCACGTAGGCGAGCGCGACGCCGACCACGACGTCGATCACGGTCGAGATGCTCGCGTACTTCAGGCTGTTGGCGATGGCCGGGACGGTCAGGTCGTGGCCGAGCGCGATCCGGAAGTTCTCCAGCGTGAGGTGCTGCGGCAGCACCGTGGCGTACCAGTCGTTGGAGAAGGCCACGAGCACGACGCCGAGGTGGGGGAGGACGGCGATGAAGGTGACGCCGGCGAACAGCAGCGTGCACAGCCAGGCGCGGCCGGCCGGCAGCGCCTTCGGGCCCCCGGACGACGTGGCCTTGGCCATCATCGCGTAGCTGTCGCGGCCGAACAGGCCCTTGCCCAGGCCGTAGAAGAGCACGGAGCTGACCAACATCACCGCGACGAGGGCGTAGGGAAACGGGTTCCCGCCAATGTCCTTCAAACCGTAGAAAATCTGGACCGAGGTGACCTTGGCGTAGTCGAAGATCAGGGCGACGCCGAGGTCGGTGAAGGCCCAGATGAAGACGATGGTGCCGCCGGCGAAGAGGCCGGACTTGATCAGGGGCAGGGTGATCTTGAAGAACTTGCGGAAGCCGGTGCAGCCGAGGTTTTCCGCGGCCTCCTCCATGGCCGGGTCGATGTTGGCGAGGGCGGCGACGGCGTTGAGGTAGATGATCGGGTAGAGGCTGAAGGCGTTAACGATCGCGATGCCGAGGAACTGGTTGGCGCCCAGCCAGTCGAAGGTCCAGCCGTGCGGCCGGAGGCCGAGGTCGATGATGAGGCTGTTGAGCGCCCCGTATTGCCCGAGGATCTGCTTGATGCCGATGGCGCCGACGAACGGCGGCAGGATCATCGGCACGAGGATGAAGGAGCCGAGGAAGCCTTTCAGCGGAAACAGGAACCGGTCCGAGACGAAGGCGAGCGGCAGGGCGATGAGGAGGGCGAACGTGGTCGTGGTCAGCGCCAGCAGGAAGGAATTGGCCAGCCCCCCGAGGTAGATCGGGTCGGTCACGACCTGCATCAGGTACTCGCGCGTGAAATGCCCGTTGGCGTCGATGAACCCGCCCTTCAGCACCTGCCAGATCGGCCAGAAGAAGAAGGCAGCGAAGAACAGAAGCGTGAAGACAAAGACGGAGCGCGCGACGTTCTGCGACATGGGGACTGGATGGCGGGCGCTCGCAAGTGAGACAAGAGTGAAGCGGTGGTCGGGCTGCCTTGGTTATAGGTCCCATAGGCCCTATAAGTCCTATAGGACCTATGATGGGACGACTGCCACAGGCATGGCCTCCGCTCGTCCAAAGGATTCGCCCTACCTGTTCAAGTGCCGCGCGAAAGCCGCCAGCGTCGCCGGGCTCACGTGGTGCTCGATGCCCTCGGCGTCGATCTCGGCGCTCTTCTCGGGAACGCCGAGCGAGCGCAGGAAGGCCACGACGATGCTGTGCCGGTGCTGGCACTCCGCCGCCAGCTTGCGGCCGGAGTCGGTGAGGAAAATGGCCCGGTAGGGCTGGACCGACACATAACCCTCGCGCTGGAGCCGGCCGAGCGTGCGGTTGACCGTCACATGGGTGACGCCCAGCCGCCGGGCCAGGTCCACGACCCGGGCCTCGCCCTGCTGGGCGGTCAGGTCGGCGATGGCCTCGACGTAGTCCTCCGCCGTCTCCGAGGCATGCTCGCGCCGCGTCTGCTGCAGGCTTTCGGCCTGCAGGGCGGAGGGGCGGATGGCTTTGCGCGCCGGGCGAGGGGGCTTCTTCAAGGTAGGGCGAATCCTCCGGATGAGCCGGGCTTGAAACCGTCACGGCCGGCGGCTCATCCGGAGGATTCGCCCTACCGGTGACAGCCGAAGCTTGACAGGTCGAGCGAAAAATGTAGCCAAGGCTACATTATGTATCGATTTCTACGACCGGTCGCCATCGCCGGGTTCCTGGCCGCCCTCGTTGTTTCCGGGCGGGCGCAGATCACCGAGACGCCGGTCACCGTGAAGCCCGGCCATTTTCTCCTCGAGATGGATGCGCTGTCGTTGTCGATCGATCGCGACGGCGACTCGAAGGTCACTGCCTTCGGCGCCGCCAATACCTTCCTTTCCACCGGCATCACGGACAACTGGGACATCCAGGTGGGCGCGCAGCTTTTGCTGACCGAACATTTCACGATCGACGGGGGTGACTCGCACACCGAGACCGGCATCGGCGACGTATTCTTTCGCACGAAGTGGCGTTTTTACGAGAGCGAGACCACCTACACGAAAGTGGCGGTCATGCCCTTCGTGAAGGTTCCCACCAGCTCCGGGGGCATCGGCAACGACTCCGTCGAAGGCGGGCTGATCATTCCTTGGGAAACCCGGATCTGGGGCGATTTTCGGTTCGAAGCCATGGCGGAGGTGGATTTCCTGCGCAACCCCGCCGACGATGGTTACGATTCCTTTTGGTACGTCTCGGCCGCGCTCCATCGGCAGCTGACCAAACAGATCGGCCTCTACGGCGAAGGCACGCTCGGCAAATCCACCGGCGGCGAGGATTTCGCGGGCGTCCTCGGCGGTGGCGTGACGTACCACCTGACGGAAGGCATGTGGTTCGATCTCGCGGCGTATCGCGGGCTTTCCTCGGGTGCCTCCGACTGGAATTACGTCCTGCGCTTTAACCTCGGCTTCTGACCATGAACGGAACCTCCACACCTCCGCCGCCCGCGGCCGAACCCGGCTGGCGGCATGCCCGGGCGACGGTGAGCCTGCCGGAGTCGCATCGCAGCGTCGTCGTGCCCGCCGGCGCCTCCTTCTGGCGCAAGTACCTCGCCTTCGCCGGCCCCGGTTTCATGGTCGCCGTGGGTTACATGGACCCGGGCAACTGGGCCACGGACCTGGCCGGCGGCGCGAAGTTCGGCTACACGCTGCTGTCCGTCATCCTGATCTCAAACCTGATGGCGATCCTGCTGCAGCACCTGTGCGTGAAGCTCGGCATCGCCACGGGCCGCGACCTCGCCCAGGCCTGCCGCGACCACTATCCGCGCCCGGTGGTGTGGTTCCAGTGGCTGCTCTGCGAACTGGCGATCGCGGCCTGCGACCTGGCGGAGGTCATCGGCTCGGCCATCGCGCTGCAGCTGCTCTTCGGCATCCCGCTGGTCTGGGGCTGCGTCATCACGGCGGCGGACGTCATGATCGTGCTGCTGCTGCAGCAAAAGGGCTTCCGCTACCTCGAGGCGATCGTGGTCACGCTGATGCTCACCATCGGCACCTGTTTCGCCCTCGAGCTGTGGCTGGCCAAGCCGAGCCTCCTCGGGGTGCTGGCGGGCTTCACGCCCAGCATCGATATCATTCGCAACCCCGAGATGCTCTATGTGTCGATCGGCATCCTCGGCGCGACGGTCATGCCGCACAATCTGTATCTCCACTCGTCGATCGTGCAGACCCGCAAGTACGAGCAGAGCGCCGGGGGCAAGCGCGAGGCGATCAAGTTCGCCACGCTCGATTCCACGGTGGCGCTGATGTTCGCGCTCTTCATCAACGGCGCGATCCTCATCCTCGCCGCCGCGGCCTTCCACACGACCGGCCACTCCGACGTCGGCGAGATTCAGACCGCCTACCATCTCCTCGACGGCGTGCTCGGCGTCACTTTCGCCGGCATCCTCTTCGCCGTGGCGCTGCTGGCCTCGGGCCAGAACTCCACCCTCACCGGCACGCTGGCCGGCCAGATCGTGATGGAGGGATTCCTCAACATCCGCCTGCGTCCCTGGCTCCGGCGCCTGATCACCCGCGCCATCGCCATCGTGCCGGCGGTCGTGGTCATCGGCATCTACGGCGAGGGCAAGACGACCGCGCTGCTGGTGGCCAGCCAGGTGTGCCTGAGCATGCAGCTCGGCTTCGCCTGCTGGCCGCTGATGCGCTTCACCGGCGAGAAGGCCAAGATGGGCGAGTTCGTGAACCCCTGGTGGGTGAAGCTGCTCGGCTGGACCATCACGCTGGTCATCATCGGCCTGAATGTTAAACTGCTGCTCGACATCGCCGGCGTGACCGGCGGCTAAGTCCGAGCCAGCAGGTTCACCACGAAACACACGAAATGAGCAGCCATTGCACGTCTCCGTCACGGTCCGGTTGTTTCGTGTATTTGGTGTATTTCGTGGTTTAATTTCAGCACCCCCAATCCATGTACCAGAAAATCCTCGTGGCCTTGGAGAATGGTCCGGCGGACGAGCGGCTGCTGCCGCACATCTGCGAGTTTGCGCGCCGGATGGATTCCAGCCTGTTGCTGCTGCACGTCGCTGACGGCTGGGCCGCGCGCAACTACGAGCAGCTCAAGCTCACGGAGTCCGCCGAGATGAAGGCGGATTTCGAGTATCTTTCCACGCGGGCGGCGAAGCTCACCGAGGCCGGCCTGCGCGTCGAGATCCTGCTGGCGCTGGGCAACCCGCCGAACGAGATCGTGCGCGTGGCCGAGGAGATGAAGTGCGACCTCATCGCGCTTGCCTCGCACGGGCACAAGTTCATCGGCGACCTCGTCCATGGCAGTACGATCGACCGCGTGCGCCACAACACTTCCGTGCCGCTGCTGGTCGTCAGTTCCAAACCCGGTGGCACGCGTCCGCCCGTCTGAGGAGGCAGCCGGTCGAACCTTCGCCGCGGTCATCCTGCATGTCCACCATAGGCTCGGCGACGGTGGAAGCCGCGCGAAGGACCCAAGCTGAAGCGGTGCGGCTCCAGCAGGACGGAAAACACACTAGAATCTCCCCTGCCGGCCCTCGAACTGGCCGTAGTAGAGCCAGTGGAGGAGGGCGTCGCGGTAGTCGTTGCCGATAGCGGCGGCGACGTCGGGATTGAGGGCGAGATAGTCGGCCGGGCGGAAGAGTTCACCGAAGACGCGGCCCTCGTAGACGCCGGTGTCGCGGTAGTGCAGCCACGCGCCATACAGGTCGTCGCCGAGGCCGACCACGATGTCGGGGTACCGGACGCGATAGTCCGCCACGTCGAAGCCGCCCGGAATGCGCCGGCCTTCGCGCCGGCCGTAGAAAAACCAATGCAAAGCCGCGGCCCGGATGTCGGAGCCGAAGACGGCGGCGAGGTCGGGATTGGTCGCGAGGTAATTGTACGCTTCGAAATCACCATCGGTGCGACCTTCCAGCGTACCGTACTCGACGTAGTGGTGCCACACGGTCACGTTACGCACGGCCTTGGGCGTGATGTCACCGAAGACGGCCGCCAGATCCGGATAGCGCGCGAGGTAGCTGTCGACGTTGAACCCGATCGGCACCCGGCCCATGCGGTCCTCGACCGGATGACCCCAGGTCAGCCAGTGCATGAGCGCTTCC
>Ga0247757_10000427_pt1 | contig 35097 bp, 30 predicted proteins | sample UWRJL126311R4_FD_180929 | JGI IMG/M metagenome (GOLD analysis project Ga0247757, IMG submission 180929) | Plant litter microbial communities from Arlington Agricultural Research Station in Wisconsin, United States - UWRJ-L126-311R-4 | ecosystem: Environmental > Terrestrial > Plant litter >... | reverse complement strand
TTTTTCTGACCACGTGAAACGCAGGAGGCTGCTCGTGATCCCCATACCCAGCGCTTTCATGCCATTAGGGCAGACGTGACGACGGCGCCGGAATGCGCTCGGGTCGTTGCAGAAACGGTTGCATGGAACGATGGCCTGCCTCCAGACGTGGTGTGGTGCTGCAGCGGGAGCGCACATCCTACGCTCTTCGTCGACACACCTATCGACCAGTTTCGGACGATGATGGACAGCAATTACTTCTCATGCGTCTATATGGCACATGCTATCCTTAATACCTGGCTAAGGCCTTCTGCACCCAATGACTCTTCCTCTTCGACCATCACGCCTCCTGCTCGCCATCTCATCTTCACGGGGTCCTTCGTGTCCTTCTACTCTTTTGCAGGCTTCACGCCCTACTCGCCGAGCAAAGCGGCTATTCGTTCTCTTTCGGACTCTCTTTCTCAGGAAATGAATCTCTATGCGGCTGCACATCCGCAGCTACCGCCAGTGCGAGTGCACACAGTGTTCCCTGCCACCATGCACACGCAATCCTGCGCAGACGAAGATGCAGTGAAGTCGGATCTCACAAAGTCTCTGGAAGAAGGTGACCAGATCCTAGAGCCAGAGGAGTGTGCACGCAGGGCAATCGCTGGCCTGGAAGGAGGCCAGGAGCTGGTCCCCACGAGCACCATCATACGGCTGGTCATGTGCAGCGTCATGGGAGGTGCTGTGAGAGGGGGTTTCTGGAGAGGACTGGTCAATACGATACTCGGATGGCTGACAATGGTGGTCATGATCTTCATACGGTGGGACATGGATTCCAAAGTGAGAAAATGGGCGCGCCAGCACGGCTCGAGTGGGATGGTACGGCAAGCCAAATGATGATGTTAAAGAATGATGTACTTTATCCATTGGAGTCATCACTATCAAAGCATATTAGCATGAGAACTGATACCGTGCATGTAGATTACATTCTATGGCATTGCTCTTCTCTATACGAGCGCGCAGAAAGTGATACGCTGAATGATCGGGCTCTTCCGATGAGCCGTGTCCCTTTTATACACAGTCAACTCCCCTTTCAGCCTCCTTTATCGCTGAGCCAGACCTTAGAGATGCCCCCCAGAGCTACCTCCTCGCCGCAGTGCCCTCAACGACGATCCCAAGTGCGCCAATATCCACTGTAGCAATTAGCACTCCCTTCCAAAGCAGATCAGTGCAAACTTACTCTCGCTCTTCGCGCGTCCGAAAGCGCGGGACGCCGCTCCCAAACGCCTGGTTCTTCTTGTCGTTCTTCCTCGCGAACTCAGGCTCCTCCTCCTCGAACTCGGTGCCGACCGGCTGGAGGTTGGTGAAGATGTTGAACGGCCTTGGCCGCTGCTGCTCCTTGGGCTCTGCCTCCGGCTCGGGCGCGGGCGCGGGCTCTTGCGTACGCTGCTCCTCTTCGGCGCGGGCAGTTGCATCATAGAGCTTCTCGTAAGCCTCGTGGACGCGGCGGAAGTCGGCGGCGTCTTTGTCATCCCCCTTCTTGTCGGGGTGATGCGCCTTGGCGAGGCGGAGGTATGCCGCCCGGATCTGCGCCTGGCTGGCGCCGGGCGCGAGACCGAGGTCGGCGAAGTACTTGTTGTTTGAAGACATTTTGAAGAGTTAGTTGTTTTGAGGAAGAAGTGGTTGTGGTGGGTAGGTGGATAGGTGGAGGGGGAGACGGGGAGGAGGACGAAAGATATAGTCTGATACGGGTGGGCGCCGGGTTGTTGCCTAGGGCGATAACCCGTTTGCCTAGATTGGCTCATTCTCCTTGCGTAAGAAAGTGCAAGACGTGCGTTAATCTATCACTTAGTGAATCTGATTAGCTGTACAAGCTTAGGTAGAAAAGGTAGCCAGCATTGGTGGAAGGCTTCACAATATGTTTGTAGCAAGACAATAGCAATCAATATAAGTAACATTAGGGGCTTTTGATATCCATATGAAGAATTTGGAAATTCGAGATGTAAAACCTATGAGGGCCCTCTCATAGCCCTCACGAGCCAGTACACAGCCCAATTTTGACTCCTCTGAAGGGCTTCATGCCACGGTGAAGCAGGATCCACTGTCTTACGTATAACTGTAGTGGAGGTCTCCTCATCATACCAGTGGTCCGCACTAGATTAGTATTCATCGCGTCGCTATTGCCCTCCAGAGCCTCTCCACAGTATGTGGTATTGATCATGTACCATCATCGTCCGAAGGCTTTCATAGGGTATTGAAAGCTAGGACCCAAATTACTAAGAAAAAAACAAACAATTTGGGCCATGAGAACTGACTTTAAGACGCTCAAGTCTGAGTCAAGGCCAGGCTTGACTATCTCCGCCCTCTGAACTCAGCTCATGCAAAAACGTACGTAGTAGCAGAGGTGAACTAATTAGTGTAAGTCACCCACACTAGCACATGTCAACTTCTGGTTCTCTTGCCTATTAGATCTCATCTCGCTGTCTTTCGCTTTTAGCTTAACGTGTAGCGTCTTTAAGCTATCTAGATGTTTTTTTAGTAACGCTCCTCCGTTCTGTGTACTATCCTAAGCTTGTATAGTATAGCTAATATTTCTAGTTCTTGACTGTAGAAAGCATGTTGGCTATTTTTAACAACATACAAGCCACACACAACGCGATGCACAAATAGTTAGGTTTCAAGCCGGTCTCACAAACCAAATATGACGATCATATTACTCAATAGTCTATGAAACGTGTATATAAGATTAGACATCTTTTGGATAACGATGAATCTGAGTGACACGAGGAGATTGAAGAAAAGGAGCCTCTTAGGAAGAGATTGCTTAAATAGTACGACTTGATATGTAAAGTCTCAGCTCTCGATTCTAAGTACTTAAGACCATTGACGAGGGCGGAACTGCAGATGAAATGTATGGGGTGATAGGCAAAAACAACATCAGCAGTACTTCGAGGGACGCGTATGGAAAATGTCTTTCAAGGGTGAAGGTTTGTTGTATAAATCGCGGCCTTATCCACAGTATTCTAGGTGGGATTACGAGCAAAATGCCTTAATAGGTGCATACGGTAGCAGCATTTAGAATGTATGAAGCCCACTATAACTGTATTCGACATAGGTAGCTAGCTAGAAGCATTTGACAAAGATATTATTGAAGTCGATCAGAAAAAACTGAATACTACCCGTAGGTATAATCCTCATTCACAAGCGTCATAGGGAAATGCTGTTTCGCATTGTGTAGAGCGCACAATCATATAACGTGACGCCTTGAACTATGAGGCTAGGCACCGACCCCTAAAGATCGGTTGTAATAAGTATTTGAAAACCGGTATTGAACTTTATAGCTTGAGGATCCTAACTTCATTTGAGAAAAATCACAAGAACAGATAGAAGCTACTATTGAGTTCACCTTGTACACTTGAAAATCTAAAACATAGCCTTTTCATTAGAATTATATGTTAATAGCTATACCTGCTTCCCAGTACCCATCAAGCTCAATAAGGCATGTTCTCTCCATGCTTCCTCTGGTCCTACACAAATTTCCTTTATCTGATTCTCATCACTCTCAGAAGCCGATTCCGACAAAATGCTTAGATCTGCCACTGGTTTGCACAGTTGCCCTTCCTTCTTTCTTCTTCTCTCAGCTTTCCACAAGCGCGCTGACTCTTCCAAACCTTTCTTCCTCGCTCTCAATTTCTGCTCTGCATCTTTTGCAATGTCATCCACATTCTTGACCCTCAGCAGCTCAACGCATTTTACCAGACTTGTTATACCGTCAGCTAGAATCCATTCTTCGTTTCCTTCACCCCCCAGAGCTATGCCTCTTCTCAGTTCAGTGTCGAGCTTAAGTATAGCCGCCCATAAAGGCGTATATGATTTTTTGCCTCTCACTAAAATCTCAACTGAGTCCCGCATGACTGGTCCAGCACCTACGCTCTCGTCAGCCCCATGCATGATCAGTCTTTCTACCATCGCCTTATGCCCATTTGCCGCGGCATAGCACAATGCGCTTCCTAGTAGCGGATGACGATAGTTAATGAGCTCAGCTTCATGATATGTCTCTAGGCACAAATTCAAGATCTTAGGTGTGATCTGCGCAATCGGTGTGAAATTAGGACTTCCAGCCAGGAGATGCAAGATCGAGAGCTTGTCCTGAGCGTCGATATGGAACGCAGGGCGGCGTGAGGGGCTACCTGGGTGTTTGCCAAAGAGGAATCGCAGGGACGAGAGTGTGCGGTTGGTGTGGGTAGATAGAACTTCGACAAGAACACTAATGGTTCGAGGGACTGGGTCAGTGAGACTTCCTGGGATTGGGTACAGCGCGTCAACGTCGGCACCATTTTCCACGAGGGCCGCTGCAACGTCAAAATTTTGGTGGAGGATGGCGGTCGCAAGGGGTGGACGAGTACGCTTATCAATACTCTCTACTGAAACGCCAGCCTTAATCAGCGCGTCCGCAATGGATCTTCCAGGCCTCGATTGGCGAGGTCGGGATGCACAAACATGAAGTAGAGAAATGATTCCGTTAGGTGTCATGCGCGTGACTGAAAGCTCGGCCCCATGCTGCTTAAGGAGGTCGAAAAGCTCTTCGTGGTTGAGTTCCACAGCTTTTACGATTGGAAGAAAATCTTGCGTTCCATTCACATCATATCCGAGCTCAAGAAGGCATTTCACGATGTCGATATTGTTTAGCCCAACTTCTGTGCATAGGACGCGGCTACGCTTCTTCTGTACTTCACTCGAGGGCATACCAACAAAAGGATAAGCCCGAGCATACAGAATCATTAGCGTTGCTTTAAGATTTTGCTTATATCGGCTTCCGCACCGAACTAATCGACTCTGAAGTGAGGAGAGATCTGTCTCGGTGATTGTCTTTCCGTGAGCAAGATCCAGCGCCTCATGTTCGTTGAGAAGTATGATTTCAGGGGGTTTTCCGCAGTCGATGTGTTGTATTAAGGCAGCCAGAATTTCTGGATAAGTAAGAATAGCAGCTAGCTCGAATGGCGAAGTAACATCAACAGTCTGGGTCATGTTCTTCATACCTTCCGTTTGCCCTCGATGCTTGTTAGCAGCTTTAGTCAGTGGGTTTGAACCAAGTTTCAGAAGCACTTTCACAGCGTCGAGATTGTTCATTAAAACTGCTCTCCCAAGAGGTGTCGTTCTGATTTCAAAGGTATGCTCCCAGTCTGCCCGGATACCGCGTACGTCGTGTCTCATTCCTCCGGAGCGTAGCTCCAGATCTGCACCGGCTTTGACAAGCTTTGTTGCAATAAGATCCATATCAGTCGGTAAGAAACTCGATAGCCAATGCAGAGGCCCCTCTTGTCCGCACCAGTGGCCATTCGGGTCCGCTCCGTTGTCAAGTAGATACAGGGCGCAGTCAAGGTTCCCGCTTTCACAGGCACAAAGTAAAGGAGTCTCATCGACGTGCTGGTTCGGTAGATTAATATCGCACTCATACTTCATAATCATATGCCTCAAAGCATTCAATGCGCCTGTGGAAGCAGCATAATGCAGGAGGCCATGTCCACGTCTGTTTATATATATCCGATCAAATGCTGTTCTTTCTTTTTTTTTCTCATCATTCAGAGTGGTCCAGTATGACTGCTTCTTAAGGCAAGCTCCATAGTCATTGCCAAGAGCAGCTAGAATAAATGCATCCAGTTGATTCAGATCCGTTAGATTGAGTGTGTCAAAGGGAGCGGTCAAAAATGAGGAGTAAAAGTAGCCTATTCCTACGGCACCCATCTGTCTCAGTAGAATAAGACGAGATTGCTGAAATATGCTAGTCCAACGTTGCTGTTCGGATCCGGTACTAGTAAGTGCCAGCTCAAGGGTGTCTTGCAGGCTCGTCCTGTGTCCTCGTATAATAGACAGGCGTAACAAGGCTTCAAGTCTGTCCGTAGATATATCTGCTTCTACTTCAAGAGCTCGAGACACACGCCATAGCCTAAAAAAATAAAAGAAAGTTAGCATAATGGTTGCTTGCCATATGATGTTAAACCCACCAAGCCTGTGACAAATAGTCCGCGTCTTCGTGACTATCGTCATCCGAAGAAGCCTCTGTCAGCCACCTCACAGCCTCTTTTGCATCAAATAGTGTGCCAAACTCTAGAAGATAGCATTGAAAAACGTAGTATGCAGCAACCGTCTTTTTAAGATCCAGTAGTGTACTACTTCCAGACGAGATCCCAGTCTTTGCACTAGATTTTTTCATTTCTTCAAGCATTTGCTGTTGCTGTTCCCAAGTCAATATACGCTTGAGCTTCTCAGGTTCGAACAGAAAGTTTTCGCGGTCGGGATAATCTAGTGATGGTCGGAACCCAGGGCTTACGAACAATTAGAGGCGCAAGACCTTGAGAAGATCTAGACTTACAGATTGTCTTGAAGATCTACATCATTGCCTGATCGGCCTAGGAAATATCGGAGACTGTCGCGTGTAATTCCATGGCTTCCCTAGTCTTGTTAAAAGTGTAGAGAGAACTACTGCATGCACTTACCGGGGCTTGCCGAGCTTTTTGGGCTGCAAGCTCATTATTCTTGCCTTGGATGAAGCTCATATATTTATAAACATGGCCTGGACTTCCCCTGAGTTAGCACGAAAGACATATTCAATGTGTTTACGAAGACATACCTAATGCCTCTCAAAGCGGCAAGAGCCTTGACCAGATTGCGATCTTCAGGCTGCAGTCGCACTGTGTGGAACATAACGTAAGAAAATAAGTCGAGAAAATCCTGTGAGCCCTCTTGTGTTTGCATATACTCATTGACTTTACCAATAGCAATTTTGGTAAACGCATCTGACGCCTTGAGTTCTATCAATCCTCGTTTATCTTCATCGGATGCAGTTTGCGCAGCTCCAGACAATGTGACGAAACCTTCACCATCCTCAACGGCCCTCCACACTAAAAGCCCGAATGAGTATACGTCAGTCAGTTTCAGTTCAGATCTTGTCAGCCGCTTGTCACTAGTAACTTCGGGAGCTTGGAAAGGCCATGTCCACGTCTCCATCTTGTGAAACTCATCAGGTGTCATGTCCATGACCGTTCCTCCAAAGTCAGCCAACTTCGCAGTTAATGTAAAGCCTTCTGCCGGGTTTTTGTTATGGAATATTAGAACATTCTCATGTTTCATGTCTCCGTGCACAATACCACATGCATGCAATGCCGACAGACCGCGTCCAACATCATAACACAATTTCTGCTTCAGTTGGAAGGAGAGGGTGCCGTGAGATGACTGGAGAGTCCTAAATGTCCCTATCCAAGTTTATTAGGGGTAAGGCCTCGTAACCTGCATTGATGATCTGACATACCGAGTGATGCATACTCCATTAGCAAAACAGGATATGTAGATTCAGAGATAGGCGAGAGACCCCATTGGATGCCAAGTAGCCGGACGATATTTGGGTGATATCGAATTGGTTCATGGAGGAGAACTCGTATTTCAAATAGAATGTCTTTCCAATCACCCTGTATCGTATGACTACTGCTTGATACTGTACTACTCGACTTAGTAAGGTCATTGCCCATTCTTAAAGCCCTTACCTTGGTATATTCTCAGATGAATCCATAACCGAGACAATCTCCTTTAAAGCAACATCAACTGGTGGCTCCTTGGGATTCCGGGTCCAGAGTGCATGCTTGACCATGAAGGTTTTGCCTTGACCCAAGATCTTACCAGTAGTTTGAATATCGGAAGATGAGTCAAGGACAATAGGCGAGAATGACCGAAGTTTGCTTTCCAAATTGGAAACATGGCAAACGAATGAAGGAAAGGAGCCACGGGAAGCCGGGGTAGGAAGCATACGCGGCTCCGAAGTAGTAATATGCTGGCGTACGGATCCATAACTTGAAGTCGCAAATGACCTTACCCAATCGAAGTCATCCATACTAAATGCACTGGAATTCAGAACTTATTAGTTTCATAAGTGTATCAAATATCTTAAGTACAGGGCCCAATCCAGTATCAGAAATGGGTGCAGCCGAGAAGTTCAGCTGCCAAGCGGAGGGGCATCATAGGTTATCTATGTGATACGAGCCTAACCCCACGCCTAAGCCCAATTCAGCCGGCATCTAAGCCCCTTAAGACGCAGCTCCTCGTCCACTCACTAAGATACGATACTTAACAACATGTCTGGTCTGGAGCTTCCGGGGCTTATATTAGGAATTGTTCCACTTGCCTTACAGGCTACCGTCCAGGCTTGGAAAGTGCTGGATGACACTGTGACTTTCTCCAAGGACACCGAAGATCTCAGTATACGATTGGAGACAGCGAAGGCTCATTTGGGTATTTGGGCAACACAAGTTGGACTCACACAGGGGGAGCTAGCGAATGATCTCTCTCCTCTGAGCGAACTTATTGAAAGGACCCTGAGGCGGATCTGCGACCTTATCACTGAGATCAACCAACAAGGCACCAAGTATGGACTTGGAAAACAAAGTGTTGTTGAACATTTGGAACCTAGACCAACTGCTGCTATAGTGCAAATGCGCAGGAGTTTACACTTCATGGTAACACAAAGAACAGACCTAGCTACAAAACTTGATGAGGAATCTACACAGCGATCGTCGGCAGGAGGACAGCCTGTTAACGTCACAAGGAAGATACTTTGGGCCATTCACGATAAAAAGAAATTTGAAAACTTCTTGGAAGTGTTGGAAAAACACATCGAAGGGTTACACAAGTTCGCGCTCGGTTACGAGCGTAAGCAGATGCAGCAAGAAAGCACTCGTCTAGCGCTGAACATCGTGGCCGCACTCTCGGAGTCGAATGCTCTATTACCGCTATACAATGTTCCGACACAGAAAGAAGGGTTTTCAAATGTGGAAATAAGCTCACTGGCGCAGTGGAAATCAATTACACTTGTCAGACCCTCGTCACCAACCATCACAACAGCGGAGACACACGATTGGAGTCTTTTTGGAAGTAGCAGGGAAGACCGTGCGAAAACACGATTTCTCAAAATTGGTAATATTGAACCTGATGCTGCATATCTTTTCGAAAAGAAAGAATACGACCCTAACATATCGGATCACCTTAAAGATTCGGTACGTGAGCGAATCAGCCGTCTCGTAGCTCTTCTCAGCGGTTCCAAGGCGCCGCGACACTTGCACACCTTAAAAGCTCTAGGCTATCTTGATGATCCTGAATATCATTGCTGGTGGATCGTGTTCAGATTTCCGCTGAGCCCTATGGATAGTATAACACCCGAGACCAAAGAACCATTGTCATTGCGTGTATTGCTATCTTCGCCGATCAAGCCAGCTCTTGAAGCGCGCTACAAACTCGCAAAGCGTCTAGTCGATGCATTTGCCCAACTTTATGGTAGCGATTGGATGCACAAAGGCATCAACAGCAAAAATATCATCTTTGCCCGCACTCGAACTGCGGCCAATGTGCAGGGTCTCAGATCCATCGAATCGGCTCTTATACAAGGCTTCAACTACTCGCGTCAACTCACACAAGCCCAGACCATCGACCAAGGAAAAGTGCTCAATGACCTTGAATCCGCTATCTATCGCCACCCATCGTACCAAGGTGATGCCGCTATTGGCTACCAGATCCACTACGACATTTATTCACTTGGGCTTGTTCTCTTTGAGATTGCGGTTTGGGGACCGTTGATGGATATTCTTGCAGCGAAATCTCGTCCAGGGAAAACACCGCCTGTCGCCCTGGCGCCCGACATGCGATATTTCCATGAAGCGGAAGCTGAGGAGTTGAGGCGAAGGGTAAGCATGCGTGTTGAAAATGAATTGGCGTACCGTGTAGGAACAAAGTATAAAGAGCTGGTCCGGTGGTGCTTACATCTCACGAGCCCAGTGACTGCAGTTGAATTCTATAACGTTGTTGCGGTTCCTCTTGATGAGCTATGTGGCTGAAAAATATCTCCTTCATGTTCATACAAATAGAATAACCAAGGTACCTGGTGTTTAGAAATTAAGAACAGATACAATAATCGCGACAATAAGGGAAATATTGGCTCATCATTGATTACGTTAAAAAAATAGGCAAAGGACTGTTAGCTCTAGACAAGGGGGTTCAGCTACAATCAGTTAAATCTCCACACTTTGTCGGACCACTTACTTATACCCCTGGGCCATGCATAGATCATGGCCCTGATAAAACATTTCAGCCCAATGGCACTTCCGAAGAGACTGATACGAGCCCTGGAATGGGTTAAACCAAGGTGTGCACAAGTGAATTCAAATATTATATGGTGTTTTTTTTTTCTGATTCAACTAAGGGGTATTATAAAATTAAAACTAAGAACTATGCAAAGCACCCTTTGCAGACTAATAAAAAAGGCGTGAAGAGGACAACTACCAGCACTTGATCCGCAAACCAACAGTCAATAATACTACGAGTTACGTGGACTAAGCGAATATAGCTACAGCGGAGTAGTACGTACAAATTATAAGATACCTAATTATCTCCTTATCCTAACGAAGTTAATATAATATAATAGCTCCTTTGCCGCGTCGTCTTCGGACGACGTCGTGCCGTTTGTTCAGTATCTTTGTCTCCTCGGGCGGAAGTAATGCGTGGTCACCAGTCTTTCCTGCTGATCGCGTATGAACCCTTCAGGCGTCTTGATTACATAAGTATGCATTCGAGTAGATCAACCTAACATCACACAAACAAGAACTTTTGAAAAGATCACTGCCGCAGTCTGCGTCCTCCACTACCGCCTCCACCTTTACGGCCCCTTCGTTTCTTTGGACCATCCGCACCCTCCGTCTCCCTCCGTATCCTCCATCCACCTATCAGTAACCCTTGGACCGTACTTTTGAATTGTAGCGTTTGCTTAGGATGCAGCAAGTTTCGGACGGAGTGGTTTGAATGAACGAAGGACCGCAGGTTCATATAGACCTCCATAGAGTGTTGAGACCGCATTCTATAGTTATGCTCCTGGCAGTACCGCAGTAGAGCCATAATTTCATGGTCGTTGAGATGGTTATTGAGATATATTCAATGGTTATAGTACTAGGCGGCAGCGCAGTGCTAGCACACTGCGAGCTACCCAAATGTCATTAGCCATTTAATAGTAGTTGAGATAGTAAACAATCTAACTACGGTTTCAGGTCTTTTCAGCTCTTATAAAAGGGACAAAGTAACGCTGGGCCCTAGTCCCGCTAGCTTTCGTCCTAAAACCTTCGAGATCTTTTCTTTGTACAATCTTCGAGTTATTGCACGGCAGGGGAAACACTGCTATCTATAAGATCTATTTAGTGTACTTGAGATGAAAGTCTCGTTTGTGAATTTATTCAGCTAATAATAGCTCCTTTACAAGAGGTTAAGGCGTAGGTGGCTGCCTCTCTAAGAGCTATAGTTCTCAGAGAGTTGAGCCTACTACCTGTGCTATTCTCTATATAAAAGCTAGCTTCTATACTGTAATATCGAATATATAATATCCAACTCTTCTATATCCTTCTATACTACGTTAATTCTACTATAGCTATATCTCTAGGTAAGTATACACGAATAGCAAGCACGAAGCTAACTAAAATAGTACCCTATATTCCCTCTATTACTAGAGAAGCTTTGCGTGAAAGCGTAGAGTATATAAGAATAATAGGAGTAAAATAACTATTCCACCTAGCTAAAAGGTGGTCTCTATATAATAATATCGCTGCTGATATCCTTTAGATGCGATAGGAGGTCTAAAAGATTAATAAACTATTTAGCTAGCTTAGCGAGGAAGAGCTAATACTAGTCTACCAACTAGTATAGAGGCTTATAGACCTCTACTATCTTAATATAACCCTTATACCATTAAGCTTTAGAAAAGAATCAGGAATAAGAGATATATAAAGAAAGAATATAGTATAGATATACTATATCTTTTATAGGGCGAAGATTAATAGTCTAAATCCCTACTTAGGATAATAGCGCATCCCTCTATAGGTAAGGATAGGATACCTTACAAAGGTAAAGGGGGCGTTAGAATAGTTATATACTTAAATCAATGAATATATTCACACTGAAAAGCACATGTTACCACCTAGAAAAAATAAAGAACAACAAGAAAATGACCCTTGTCAATGGTTCAGAACTATTACAGCGACGCGGGCTCAAATATTATATATGATTGCGATACAACAATCACATTGCTCTCACATACAGTCATGCACAGAATCGTACACTTTTAAACCTATTTACCTGGGAAATACAAATACTCAAGCTGTTCAGCAAGAAACGGTTTGATGGATCGTGCTCTACGAGAACCGTTGTAATGCCTTGCCCCACATATGGATACACTGAAACCCAAAAATGATCGACTAATACCTCTTAGATCCGCACACCACATATCTGATCGATCCCTTGACGACCAAGCATACGAACTATTTCGGGCTAAGGCTCGAAGTCCGCGCAAGGGCTATACATCTGTTTATCCATCAACTTAAATAAATCAGTACCTATGAAACGAGGTCTTCATCAGCCGAAATACCCTTTGAATCATGTATCACGTTGAAGTCTTGCTCCAAATAATTAATACAATTTCCCATAAGCTGGGTTATGTGGTAAGACAAATCTAGCTGTCTAGCCATGCCCAGCAAACGGAAGAATAAATCGATGCTCAACTCTTGAGGCAACGTTCTGAAGAGAGTTTAGAGAAATGAATTCAAACGTAAGTCTCTTACTGCATGAACAGGCACTATAACAATCAACCGCCGCATCTTACATGGACCTGCAGTAACCTCATATATCTTCGAAGCCATGAATGGAAATTCGGTGATGCTCTCTACTTCAGGTCTAGAAGAATACGGTTTCATAATAATCATATTCATACTCTATATGTCACTCATTCACTCGGCCTAGCATGCAGAAGAAACCGTTCCTTAGCACGTTAGCATTAGTCATTCCAGCTTTGGCCTTGCCAAAATGCATGGTGGTGATCTTGGAAAAGTATACGGCCTTGAGATAGAAGTAAGAATTCTCTGGGGTAGTCCTTTTCTAGCTCGATGATGCGCTTTACCGCCTCTTCCCATACCGTCCAAAGCTTTTTGAAAAATCATTCGATGACGCCCTTGTGGGTGGAGGCTATCTACTTGTTACTCTGAAACGTATGCTTGAGATTGCCTGGTACTATCATGCTTCGAAACGTGTTCAAGACCATGGCAGAGAGTCAACGTGAACTTAGATCGTCATACAGTTGTATGCTATACCTAAATCAAAACAAATTAATGAAAACCGCGCATTGACAAAGAGCGCACAGAGCTATTTATTCTAATACTTGATTATCATGAATGAAAGCGGTTGCCAACAAGTCTTTCCTACAGAACACACAATTCCCAACGCCTCGACCCCCTCTACCAATCCACAATAAAACGGACAAAACGCTTGCGCCACAAGTATTTTTAGGCTATTGGAACATTAGCCACCGCGGCACGGTGCATAGTGGCGGTGCCTCCTGTTCGCTGTGATTGGTCGCTGCCTGCCTCTACTTAGGCTTCCATCTAGCATCTTACGCCAGATTCTCTGCCCAACTATAACATAGAGTCGAATTCCTGGTTGAAGATGCCACTCAAGCAAGTTCAATTTTTCTGTTCAGGTGGTCAAAATGGTCAAATTAAACGGTACACGGGTCCCTGTACGCACGCCTGAGTGGGCGAAGACGAAAGATGAAAAGGTACCCTCTGAAGCGCAAGATGCTGAGATGGAGGAGATCGGTACTGCACTGGAAGAGAAACTGGTGTTGCCGATGCGAACTCTACGTAGGAAACGGTCGGACGTGAGTGTTGCACCTTCAATACATTACACGTGCTCTCTAACCGCCATTCGTTGAAGTCTGTATTTGATGTCACCGCCAAAGTCTCCGTGAAGCGCACAAAGCTCCCTGAGGCATCCGATACCGGTTTAGCCACAAAACTGCAATTAGCTTCTGCATCTGAGGTCCAGGAGTCGGACACCCCTACTCGGCACCCCAGGAGTAAGGAAGCCCGCAAGAAACAAGCCAGAGATGCCCTCTTCAACACCTTCAACCGTCTCCGTTACAACTACCCGCGTCTTGAAGATCTCTATCTGATGGACATGACGACGGCCGCTAAAAAAGCTCTCTTCGCGCACCATACTTTCTTCCTCGAGACTGGAAAAATCCAGACCTATAGACGTACCCGCTGGGCTCCAGACTCTGAGAAATGGGCCCCGGAATACAAGAACCAAGTCTCTCTTGATACCGAGCACCTAGCGCACTGCTACTGTCTTGGTGTTTCCCTAAAATCGCCTTCGTACTGTAACGCTATCCTTAGAACCATAATTGACGACTTGGTCTCCACGTCCCTATTCCCCTCGGACAAAACAGTCAAGATCTTATATGCAGGCACAGCCGAGGGCTCACCTGCGCGCAAGTTAATGGTCGATCTATGGGCTTACCTCGGTTGGGTTGGATGGCTCGAGGGTGAAGGTGTGAAGAAGGCAATATGTGTTGAGTTCTTGGAAGACCTGGTCCCTGCGTTGTTTAAAGTGAGAGAAAAGCCAAGCGAGAATGAGAGGCCGTGGGTGAAAGGATCGGCGAAATATATGGTCGAGGAGAATGAGGCACAAAAGGATCAAGAAGTGATGGATACGCAAGACTAGGTATTGGTAAATGGCATGATCCCTTTGGGGTTAGATTATTTAGTGCTTCCTGGTAGGCTTCAAACCTTTGTGGGAACGACTCCATGTTTCTGCACGCCGTGAAACAAATGAGAAATGATGATTCTACAGACCTTGCCAAGCCTTGGCGAGATACATAACTTGCAATATGTACACTGCTCTTACTCTGTCCCTCCCATCAGATACTACTGGTCATCTATAACATGAAGATACTTCTTCTCTTCCCTCTTCTCACGCTCCGTCATGGGAGGCAGATCGTAGTATTGTGAGCTGCGGTATCCTTTCTGTATAGGTGTTAGCCGGAATTATTTCGCTTGTGGTTGCATGGACATACCAAGTACTCGTAAAGGACACTCTTCAAATCAATGGGCTCAATGCCGAGGTCTTTGAACGTCTTGGCCTTCGGGTCGATAACTTGGTCAATGAATTCTCTCTCAACCTCGTCGGCTGATGTAGTAGGCCACCAGATATACTTGTTAAGCGCAGCAGCCAGAGGCTTCAACAATCTCTTAGGAATGTTGACATGGCGTCGGGTCTTGATGATTTCTTTGCCAACAAGTTCATTGATCTCGGCCATGGTATAGCCAGTCGGGCCGTAGAGCTCAAAGGTTTCGGCAGCAGTAGTATCGTCGTGAAGCATCTGCTCCAAAGCCATGCCGACATCAATTGCGTGAACTGGATAGAAATATTCTTGCATGTAGTTGGAGGTAATGACGTTTGTGGGTCCAGCCAGCCTATGGAGCAGGCGGTCTTCAAAGCCGAACATGGGCGCTGGGCGGACGATCGTGGTTTCTGGGTAGACATTACGTGCCACTTGTTCACCCCTGGCCTTAGTGCGATAGAACTCAGAAGGAGAGTCAAGGCTAGCGCTGTGCGACGAAACATGCACATATCGGTCGATATCGTACTTCGCTACGGCTTCGACAATGCGCTCAGTACCCTCTACATGCACGTCTTCTAAATCAAAGTTCCTGTAGAGATCAATACTGTTTTAGAATAGAAAGGGGATGATATTTACTTGGTAGGGTAATCCCGCCCAATCAGGTTGTAAACAATGTCGGAATGGCGTACGCTTTCCTCGATAGACGCTGTATTGCGCAAATCCATTTCCTGTCATAATGAGAATCCCGTTGCATAGTCAGAAAATATACACAATTAGCATACCATAAACACAACCCGGCCTAAATCACCGGCGAGTTTGAGATGTCGCTTCGCCATCTCTTCACGGAAGGGTACTACAACGGTGCATCCCGATCGGGCTATTTCAATCCCTATTAGTAAAAGAACACCCTCCTCTCTCGATTCAGCACGCACCTAGACGATTCACGATGTATCGCCCCAAGAAACCTGTCGCTCCGAAAACGGTCGCGGTATAACCTGGCCAAGCGTGAGTGGGATTGTCATCGGCCGCGCGGGAAAGTCATAATACCTCCAAGAGACGACCTGCAACTTTTATTAGCTCAAATTCAGGAGTTTACGATATGGTCGGACATGCCTGCCTCCCGACACAGTCAAAATGGGCTTTCCGGTGCGGGTAATTCTGACATCTTGATTGAGGTGTCGCCGGCAAACGGTGGGGAGATTCGCGGCGTGCGTGTATGAAGGAACTTGAGCCGTCAATGCCGCTCCAGAGCGCGCACAGCGGAGAGGCGAAGCCATGGTTGCGGCGTTCAATGGCTGTCGGAGAGGTGAAAGCTTAAGCTTAACGATGGGTGAGGTTGAGCCGGCGCTCGGGCCTTGTATGCCAAGACCAGTGTTCATTCGGCGTGGAAACATGCCGCTGCCACCACAACAGTTACTGTAGAGCTATACCCTTGCCTCATAACCCCGCTGTGTAGCTTTCTCTCTCTCGAACCCTAGACAACCACGTCCGGTGCTGAATACATCACATTTCGCAAACGATACGCCATGGCCATGGATACAGACGCAATCCCGAACCTGCTCGGCGACCTGCGCGACCAGGCTCCCGACGAACTGCAGGAATACTTCATCCACTTCGAGGATTACTGGGAGCGGAAGCTGTGGCACGAGCTGACGGATAAGTTGGTTGAGTATTTCGATCAAACAGAGAGCGCAAAACAGCGGATACCACTCTTCGAGACTTTCATTCAAAGCTTTGCGAAGAAGATCAACCAGCTCAAGCTCGTGCAGCTTGGTCTGAGTGCCGCAACCCAGTACAAAGGTTAGAGCTACCTTGTAAAAACACCTGTAGTTTATGACTAATTCAAGTAGACGATAAAGAGCGCCTCAGTTTCGTCTCTGACCTTGCGAAGAAGGTCAACAAGCCCGCCTCTCAAGATGCTTACGTTTACGCCACTGTAGCTTCCGCCAGCATTCAACTCCGCACCGGCGATTATGATGGCGCACGAAAGAAGCTAGACGAATGCGAGCAGATTCTGGAGGGGTTCGATTCGGTGGAAACAGTGGTGCATGCCTCATTCTACCGGGCAAGCGCTGAATACTACAAGGTATCCTGTTCCCGACCGTGCTCCCGATATACTCCATGTCAGTATTCTAACTGTCACAGGCTAAGCATGAGTTTGCTGCTTACTACAAGAATGCGCTGCTCTTCCTCGCCTGTATCAACCTTGCTGACCTCGACCTTCGAGAGCGCCAGTCCCGCGCCTACGACCTTAGTATTGCCGCTCTGGTGTCAGATTCGATCTACAATTTCGGCGAGCTTCTTCTCCACCCCATCCTTGATTCTCTCGTCAACACACCTCACTCTTGGCTCCGCGACCTTCTTTTCGCCTTTAACCGCGGCGACCTAATCGCATACGACGTTCTCGCAGGCAATATCTCGAAAGTCCCATTACTGAAGGAGCATCAGACATTCCTCTACCAGAAGATCTCATTATCGGCATTGACTGAGACAGTCTTCAGGCGGCCGCCTCATGATCGTGCTATGACATTTCAGACTATCTCCGAAGAGACCAAGGTCCAGCCTAACGAGATTGAGCACTTAATCATGAAAGCACTTAGCTTGGGTTTGCTGAAGGGAACAATTGACCAGGTTGCGGAGATTGCGAGCATCAACTGGGTCCAGCCAAAGGTGCTGGACATGAAGCAGATTGAGGGTATGAGGACCCGGTTGAAGGAGTGGGACGCAAGCGTCAATCAGCTCGGCAACTGGATCGAAGGGGTTGGAAAAGATGTGTGGGCAGCGTGAGGGGAATTGATGGGTTGGTTGGAACACCAAAAATCCTTACAGCCATTCGAATGTGCAGAAAGCCGAAACCTGCGTGACATGGTATATTCTCGCATGCTGGCATAAAACCAATGGCGATAGATGTAATCATAGATTACCGCCTGCCGGCGATAGTAAACGGCACGCCAATGAAATCATGACATATGCAACATGCTGTATTTTCCACCCTGTCGTTAACCATGCTATGCGTGGTATCAAGTGCCCAATTCTTGCTATGTAACTCTTTTCCATGCCATACCCAATGCTAGTTCGCAGCTTTAATAAAACCCAATGCAACAATTACACTCCCACAAAACCACGCCGGCCACCAAACAAGCCACACAACGACTTGAGTCCACATGCCCCACACAACCCATCCCTCGGCCGCTTTTACGAGCACATCTATCAATTCCACCCCTCCCAAAGACGTCCCTATCTGTACTACCATAGCCGGATTAACCAGCATCAGTACTATGTACATGACGCCGCTAAGACCATAGCTTGAGGATGTGCGCACGAACGAGAGCGGAGCGGTTAGGAGGCCGACGAGGAATGAGAGCGAGAAATTGAGCGTGGCGAGCGAGGACAAGAACATGCCCAGCACGAGTAGGGAGAGGCATTGAATTAGGGTTGCTTCCTGCGCAGTGGGGCGGTTGAATTGGCGGAGGGCGTAGGCGGTAGTGAGGGGCAGAAGGGTAGTTATATTAACGGCAAGGACAAAGCTAGGGGCAAGCTCTGAGGCGGGAAGGTAGTTGAAGAGGGCGAGAGGAATTAGACCGAGGAAGTGAGTGCCGAGGACAAAGAGGATGGGGAGGAAGAGGGGGCGTTCGGTTATCGAGAGGGCTTGTGTGGGAATTAGAGCTATATCGCCATCTTTGGAGGCGATGGTCATGCTAGGCGCGTCGGAGTCGGGGCTGGGCTTGGGACAAGAGGCGCTCTTTACATCTTGAGAGGAGTTATCATCCGAAGTCTTCTTGTCCGAGATTTTCTCGTTTGGAGTCTTCTTGGGTGGCTGTGTAGATGCGGGGTTCGGGATAGTTTCTGGTCGGCCGCTTTTGACCCAAAGAGCGATGGCCATAATACTGAAGTTCGCGGCTATGAGCATGGCAGATGGTAGATAGGTACCGATGCTCACGAAACGCTTGGCTTCAAGGAGGAGGTAAAAGAAGAAACTCTGATGCAGGTGCTCTAGCAAGTTGTTTAAACTTCGGAACAGGCTCTCCACCGTGCGACCTAGGCTCATTTCATCGTGCCAGCCATCTCCAACGGTGACGAGAGTGATAGCATCGATGTGGTAAGGGATAAATGCGCTATGTGGGCCAGTTGCGTGTCCGAGACCCTGTGAGATCATGCCTCGAAGCATAGTGCGAAGACGGTCTTGATATGAGTCTGTGTGTTGCCACATACGCTGGAGGGTGCACCCTATTCCCATTTGGCCTGAAGCAATGTTCACTGCAGTATTAAAAAGGTCGAGATTTGGCAACTGGCCGTTGGTACCGTCGTATACGATGTGCAGCTTGTCAAAGCGGTGGCCCCAAGGCCCAGCGGGGTACTCGAGACCCACGGCGCCCTGCAGCGCTCCGCTCTTGATGCTCAGACTCTCAATCGCCGAAGTATCGTGCGAATTGTGGTATGCATCTACCCATGCCTGTGGCCCACTCGTGCCGTCGCCCGAGATCAAGAATATGATATCTTTACTCCATAGGCTCCACCTCTTGAAGTAACGCGCGAGCGCGAGAACGAGCGCAATACCAGAGTAGTTGAATTCACCATCCATAGTCCTGAGTGCTGCCATGAGCACAATGGCTTCGGTAGCGTCGGCGCGGGGACCCTGCAACACAGCGTACACATTCTCGTCGGTGATATTACGACCAGAAGGGAGGTAAGTATATCTCTGAGTCGCTACTTTTAAGTTCGAGGCACGGAAGAGCTCGCTCAATTTCTCACTTCGCCTATGCTGCCATTAGCTTCCATATCTTAAATGGTTAAGGGCATACGTACTGGTGCACCTGAAGGCCTCCCAAACCAGCAACTTCGTGCCTATATGCCCTGAAGATATCATGCTCGCTCCCTGTGAAGTACGTATGCACCTGCCCTGGTAGCAGCGCATTTTCGGATACGTATGTTGCGCGCGAGTATTCTTGAAGGGGGAGAACAAGCAGCCATGCGACGCCAACAAGAATGAGGAGCGCGGAGAGGTAGGGGGGTACTTTGAGGATGCGTTTATCCTTCCGAAGCGCCAGGAGAGTAGCTGCGCGGCATTAGTTACAGCCCTCAAGGTATACTTCAGAACTTACCTAATAACGCCATTCTGCCTTTCACAGCTTTTGGTGGTGTTGTCGAAGCTCAACTCTCGCCGACACACGTTGACGATCGGTGTTAGCTAGGCGCTCCGCCGACCCCAGACGCTCCTGCGCGCGCCCAACTTCCGCACCCAGCATCCTTCCCTCCCGTCTTACTCTCTCGCGGCGGGCTTTCGAAAATACGCGCCATGCCGTCTTTCCCACAGTTCAACCCCCTGCGGGTACGCTCATACATCTTCCGGTTACCACTTGCGACAAGGTTGCTAGTAGCTGCGATTATAGGCTTATGGATCGCGGCGATACCTTTGCCGTGGCTCAGGGAGATCTCGTCGTTAAGCCCAGACAAATTCGACTTGACACAGAGTATGTGCTGTTTTTTAGTTGGTTGTACACAAGCCGTGAAGATCCACGATACAATGAAAAGCTACGTGCGCGATGGCCAGACATGCGAAGCAGCTGGGAGATTCGACGCGCTGTTCTTGTCTTGGTTTAAGAAGTACAATTCGAGCTAAACATTTTATGTACAGTGCATCGGCTCAATCTCTTCCCTCTCATGCATTTGGGCTTCTTTCACATGGCATTCGACGTTGTAGCGTTAACACCTCTCCTCGAACGATTCGAAGCCGAGTTCGGAACCATCGTAACTCTCTCACTCTTCACCGGGCGTAAGTGACTTCACTCAAAGGCATTAGAAGAATGCGGCTGATGGAGCACCAGCCTTCGGCCTGCTACCAGGAGGCTTATACCTGGCGTTAGAGAAGTTCATACTAAGGGGCAACGCCGCGGTCATGGGCTCCAGGTAAGCAAGACAATACGCGAAGCTATAGGCCCGATACTCAGTTTCTGCAGCGTATGGGTGTTCTTACTTCTCGCCTCTGAAGCCATGAAGACACACAAGGCGAATCCAAACTTCAGGTACCCCAATTACTACTAGCCCTACATTTTCTCGCTAACAACCCGCAGCATTGGTCCCTACAAGATCCCTACTTGGACCACGCCCCTCATTCTTATCTTGGTCACCTCGATCCTTGTTCCGAACGTCTCTCTCCTCGGTCATCTATGCGGCGCAACGATCGGCTACATCTGGGCAACTGGGTATATCAAGTTCCTCGTTCCACATGAGAAGATCTTACGCTGGATTGAAAACAAACTTAATTTACTAGGTCGCTTACCACACTACGTCAGCGTGGATCAAAAGACATACGGCAGATATGGTGTATTGCCGTCAGCGACACCCTTAGGGAGTGTGCCAAGAAGTCCAGATGTTGGACAGAGACTTGGGCCCTAGCCGACTTTCTCGAAAAATCAAGTTGTGAATTGTAACGAGATTTCAGCATTAAATGGCGTTCATGTGTAGAGTTGGATGCGACAAGATTTGCGGGCATACAAGTGTGCTGTGACCAGGCGTTGATTCACACTGGACATCCACATAAGCGCTCTTGACACGATAATCGTCTTTTGCAGTATTCTTATTGCTACCTGTACAAAGACCTGTAATACATGTTATTGACCTGCTTCTTGATTCTAAAATGGATACCCCGCTTATTGACAAGAAAATGCATAACATAAGAATATCGAACCAGAGAACGCAACTCCTGTATTGATGCAATTATCCTATGTGTCCGCGTCAATTTCTACCCCTGACATACAGGCAATGAACCCCTTTTTTCCCTACCAGCAGCACGTTCTTTCGCGTTCTGCCCCACCACCCACCCTCGCCAATCAGACTTCACATCTTTCCAACAATACAAACAGTACCCCACTATCTTGGCCCACATTCTATGCCCCTCTTTCCAAGCCCTATTGATGGCTGCAAACCAATCTGAATAATAACTATATGTATTTACGAAATGAAAACAAAGCATATTTCATCCAACGGAGCTCAGTAGCTTCACCGTCTCGTTGGTGTAGTTGGTTATCACGTGGGTCTCATAGCTCCCTTACTATGACTGCTCTACGCAGCAGGAAATCCCAAGGCCGCCAGTTCGAGTCTGGCACGGGACATCAACTTTTGTGGATGCGATCGTCATGCTTCTTTTTATATGTTTCTTATCCCACCTCGTCATGGATGGGACGTAAAGGATAGCAATATCAAGCTCTTACACAAAATGCCGATTTTTATTTGGAAGGGCTTCGGGGTTAGTCTGGTTTTCAATTCCTATGACAATTTTTGACGATAGTAATGATGATCAACGTCACTTCAACGCGTGAAGTTTCAATGCAACAGTGGAGCTGTGTACACGACCAATTGAGAGGGGAGAATCTCGTATAGTGTGGGGTATCAGTACTATTTGTGCTTTACTTTTTCTGCTCTACCACCTTAGTTAAATATTCTCGCAGCAACGACTCCGTACTATGTGGATCTTTCCGCTCTTCCGAATCCTTCCAATGGCGATAAAACTCTAAGACGACTTCAACCGCAATGAGCGCGATAATAGCCCACTCAAGTCTCAGGCCGTGCTTCTCGCTCAGTGATTCCCGCAGTACGCTCGCAATCTCCTGCGCAAACCCAATCTTTTCGTTCAACACTTTAATACGTACACCTACATCTAGAGCTCGGCCCACCTGATCATAGTACTCTCCAAGTCCCAGCTCGTGCCGACTATCCCAAAAGATGTCAGGCATGGAATCGGTCAGCTCAGAATAAAGGTTAAGCTGAGCACGAATACTTAAAAGTTCGCCGGTTTTCCGAAGGATGAAAGAGCGTGTGAAGGGGACACTTTTGCGGCCTAGCGTCTTGTTTTCACCTTTGGCCAGCATTACGGGAATACCTCGCGTCGAGTGCTGGTACGCACTCAGCAAGGTTTCTAGCACAGCAAGCTTAGTAGAACGAGCTAAGCCAGAGGAGAAGGCGATTTTTGCAAGAACTGTATCAATTTCATGACGTTGATCTGATTCATCCGGCGCTGTGAGATTTTTGGCGTCCGTTGTATCGCGTTCTGCCTGAGTACCGAGAACAATTGTATCGCCAATAACTTCACTTGTTTCTCTCGTCGGGTCTTCCAGGTATTCTAGGTCTTCTGTTTCCATGAGGTCCAGATGTGAGCCTTCTGCTGAGGCGGGCAGCACTCGGTTCACCAGGTGCAAGGCCTCTCTTTCGCGGACGTTCCAGGTCACCATGGTTCCAGAAGGAAATATGAAGATATCTCCTTGCTGGGAATCTTTTACTTCAGAAGGCCTCTCCCTTGTTTGTAGATGTATAACCTGTGGATATAGTCCCGTTTGCAAAGGGTCCAGTTCGTAACCTTGAGCCTTAACCAAGCGAGCAGCGGAGGATATATTGTACATTTCGGCGGCGCAGTATGCTGTGACCGTCTGCTCTCTAATTAGAAATCCGATACCGCTCTTGATTTTCACATTATATACCTTTGTATCGGCATCTGGATCCACAAAGCGCTTGCTCCCTCGACCTTTCACGATGCCTCTTGATCGTTGCGCTTCTACAGCCACCCTTCTGAGTGATGATGTCTTTCCTGCATTCTTTCTACCACCTTTCTTCTCTGTGTTCGAGCTGTCCAATGCAGCATCGTCCTTCCCAGGTGTACCCACTCCTGGCTCAGATTTTTGCACGAAATCAATCTTCTTGCTTGTTGAAATAGTCGAATTGAACGACTGGTTAACGTGCCATGGTGATCTGTGTGGTGCTGTTCGACGGATATGGAGTGAGCAATTGCGCGTCACGGAGATGAATCTCCGCGTCGGGTAAGTCATCACATTGCTGGGATTCGAGAAAGAGCCTGAGTGAGGATGGGCAAAAGGCCAAGCTTAATGATTACATAAGTAGTTTGAAGCTTAGGTTTACCTGGTCATTGTTGCACAGTACACTGCCTGAATGATCATGTTCTTACTAGGCATTTGAAGATTACTTAGAGAACCTCCCTTGTAAATAACTGTCTGTTGGGCTTGGTGCATGACATACTGAATGGTCACTCGGATTTCCATGCGGCGATGAGTGAAAGCGCGGGCTTGGCAAACGACATCATTGGACACAAGTTTGCCAGAGCATCACCACCGAGCTTCAAGACACCGCACTCATCGGAGCTCCGTTGGCGCCCACTACGCAGTCTGCAGCTCATGCATTCGCCATGGCTGCAGAGTTGATCGAAGACGAGCCAGGATCGGCTGCACACCAAGGGAAGGAACCTCAACGCCCCACGAGCAGTAGTAAAGCCGCCCTCCATCAGGACTCGGACGTAGAAGACGACAATGAAGATGAGGCAGATGAGGAGCCGAAACTCAAATACACGCGTTTGACGAGCAGCCTAGCACCAGTGTACCGAAATGGCGACGCGACGAGCACATTCATGGTCGCTGGGGACAAAATGGTAGGGCGCATGCTCCACGCGGCGAGCACTCAGCAATCATAGAGTTCATGCTGAGTATTGGATAGATCGTAGGCAGTCACAATGGGAATATTGTGAGTTTACCCGTGCCTGATAAGCTTCAAGGAGTGTGTACTCATTTGAACAGCACATTCTATCCATCCCCACCTTCCAGCCCCTCCGCAACTACAATGCGCATCCCTCTGCTTCCGTAACCGCGTTATCTGTGTCACCCTTTCCGCCTCCGCTGCCCAATCTGCAGTCCAACTCGCCGAGCCGAAGCATAGAAACTCCAGAGACACCTACACGACAAGCCCACGCATCCCCCAGTCATGGGGCTTCTCCCCGTACACCTCGGCAGCCCGTTGTCCCTGCGATACCCTCGAACCAGATATATGTTGCTTCTTCATCTATAGATGGCCATGTTTGCGTTTCGTCTCTGGTCGATCCTAAAGACGTGACTCTCCGGAACTTCTCTCGTCCCGTGCAGGCTGTGGCTTTGTCGCCTGAATATAAATCTGATCGCCAGTATCTTTCAGGAGGCTTAGCTGGAGAGCTGATACTCACCGTTGGTGGTCAAGCTGGTGTTCGGGCTAATGCCAACACAAGCCAGGCTGCCCAAACTGCCCAAGGATGGCTAGGAGCCATCGGACTAGGAGGCCACAGCGGTCGTGATACAATCTTGCATTCTGGTGAAGGAACTATCAGTTCGATTAAGTGGTCTCTCTCGGGTAACTTTGTGGCCTGGGTCAATGAGCATGGAATCCGAATCATGCGGACAAGCTTGCACTTGGACAACGCAGACTCCGACTCCGCATGGAAAAGAATAGGATTTATCGAAAAGCCGAATCGCCGCATATGGGAAGAGATGTCTGGTGTATGGAAAGCTCGCTTAGAATGGGTTGATGACCAACAGCTGGAGTCGGATGATGACACCATTCTCACTCTCAATAGCAGCAGCGCTACTGGGAAATCGGATGTTACCTTACCGCATCATCGACCTGGAAAGCATTCAAAGCCGAATAAAAAAAATAAAAAGCTGGAAAAGCTAGTCATAGGTTGGGGCGATGCAGCGTGGATTGTGCATGTTAGCCCTGGAGGCCCTGGAGTAGGCAGAGATGTGGGGGAAAGATCGGCGGGGAATGCTGAGATTATTCATTTGTGTGTATTGCTCTTTTGTAATGACCGTGCGTTAGCTGACTTGTCTAGTCTTCGGTTCGATGACTGCATTGTTTCTGGTATCTCGCTCTATACCCCTTCCTTACTTCTTATTCTAGCATATCGAACTCGCGATGACGATGACAATCCTCTTACACCAGACGAGACTATCCCAAAGAGAGGGATGCATAAGCGCAACAATGGGCTTTCTCCAGAGCTCAAGCTTATAGATGCAGCTACGTCTGATGAGGTTGAGGTAGACTCTTTAACAGTCAGCAGATTCGAGAGTCTTTCGGCAGCTGACTATCACCTCGGCACCCTATACGTTCCACACCCCAAAGTTATGACGCCTGCCCAACGAAGCGCAATAGAGGCTATTGGTGGCGGTATTTGGGATGCAGGCATCAGCGCTGCTCGGATATTTAGTTCTGGTGCCAGCATGGTCAGTTTGCCGACCAGCGGTGATATGAGAACACCATCAATGTCATCTGCTACAGCTGGGAATTCAACGCCATCAGTGCCTGGTAAACGACATCTTCAACCACATCCGAACACTGTTGGACCAGGCTTGAAGGTTTTTATCCAGAGCCCTTATGACTGTGTTCTGGCTATAAAGAGAGATCTTTCGGACCACTTCAACTGGGAGGTCGAACATGAAAATTACAAAGACGCTTGGGAACTCTTAGAAGATCATCCGGAGATTGCCATGTCCACTTCCCTTATTACTGCTGACACATCACCGGCAAGCACGCCAATGAAAAAACCCGCCAGCTTGCAAGAGTTTTTTGCGGATGATGACGCCTCCCAGACTACCATTTCGGCCACCCGTGTCAACCAGAACTCTGCGGTGGAGAAAGAAAAGAGGCATATAGGCGATCTCTGGGTGCAGCAGCTAGTCAAAGCCAATGATTGGGTACAGGCTGGCAAAGTAGCAGGACGAGTTCTTGGCACTTCGCAGCGATGGGAGCATTGGGTCTGGAAGTTTGCTGAGTCAAATCGTTTCAATGAGATTGCTCCTCACATACCCAAGAAACGGATGCAGCCGCCATTACCCACAACTTTATATGAAGTTGTCCTTGGACACTACATTATTCACGACCGGATACGCTTCAAGCACCTGCTGGAAGACTGGGATATGGAACTCTTTGATCACGATATCATCATAGAAGCAATCAAAAGCAAGCTATCTACAGGCGATATCACAGAAGATTCCATAGAAGGCAACGAGCAAGGGCGCGACTGGCGCATATTACAAGATGCACTCGCAAAGCTGTATCTTGCAGATGGCCACCAGAGAGATGCTTTGCGTTGCTACATCCGACTCCAGAACGCCGATGCGGCCATGGCATTAATCCGAGATTTTCACCTCATTGAAGCTGTTCGAGACGACGTTCCGGGATTCATTCTTCTTCGGATCTCAAAAGAGCAGCTGGAATCAGCTACACTGTCTGAGCTTGAAGAGTTATCAGCAGAAGCCATCAGTGTCTTGGTCGATGAAGCCTGCCGAGGCAATATACCTGCTTATGATGTGGTTACGCAAGTGCAAAAGAAAGGCGAACCGTTTCAGCCCTTCTTGTTCTTCTATCTAAGCTCCTTATGGAAGCCAGAGAGCCATGAACGAAAAGGCAAAACAGCTAAGGAACGAGTTACGGCGAGCCGACTAGCCATTGATGGCAAACGTATCGCAGATGAATTCGCTGATCTCATGGTCGAACTATTCGCTGAATATGACCGTGAACTACTTCTAAGATATCTACGCGAGTCTCAAGCCTACGATCTGAGCAAAGCCACCAAAATTTGTGAGAAGAGTGAATACATTCCCGAGCTTGTGTAAGTATCTGATTATTCCTCTCGGATGATTGGAGAACTAACACCTCATAGGTACATTCTGTCCAAGACCGGCCAGACCAAGCGGGCCTTGTATCTTATCATTGAGAGACTCTCCGATGTCAGCTTCGCCATTTCTTTTGCGAAAGAGCAAGATGATCCAGATTTGTGGAACGATCTATTAGAATACTCAATGGATAAGCCGCATTTCATACGCGGCCTCCTTGAGGAGGTGGGCACCGCGATTGATCCAATTCAGCTCGTGCGGCGTATCCCCGAAGGTCTGGAGATCGAAGGGCTCCGAGATGGTATTGGCCGCATGGTACGTGAGTACGAAATTCAATACTCAATATCCGAAGGAGTCGCAAAAGTTTTGCGTGGCGAGGTAGCCACCGGCATGGATACACTTCGCGCAGGCCAAAAACGCGGGTTGAAGTTCGAAGTCATACCTTGCGATGACGAGCCGAGTGCACTTGGTGAGAAGGTACCTGGTGGCTTCGGGAAGAAAGTCGACATCGAGCCTAAAGCCGTCGATCCACCGACTACAGCCAAGATCCAGAAAGACGACGTGACAACCGCAGCAACATCAACCCAACTGGGCCTCCAAACAGACCCTGCGCCACCAGGAGACCCAGAAGGTGGGGCACCACCAGGACATTGCACAGGCTGCCACAGGCCGTTCATGCTGCCAACTGCAGAAGAAGAAGCTACCGAGGGTCTAATACCGCTAAGTCGCGATACATTAGTTGGCTTTGCGTGCGGTCACGTCTTCCATCTTTCTTGCCTCATGCCGAAAACAAGTGCCAGCGCCAGTGTCGTAGCAACAATACAACAGCAGCTGGCTAACGATGCTATTGAGGATGGTGGTAGATGGACGAGAAGTGTGGGCGCGAAGGTTGCGCATGCTAAAGTGTTCAAGGGGGCGATCGGGAGGGGTTGTGTGGTGTGTCGGGAAAAGGAGGCGATGGTCAATGAAGAGGGCTGAGGTATTGCTACAGACACACGTGGTGTTGGGTCGATAAATGTTCATGTATAAGTATCATATGTAAGCAGCAGTGCAACCATATATGTTTGGTCATTTAAGTCCAGGGTTGGCGAGGAAAGCACGAGCAGCACTTTAATGTTGGCTGGTCGTGCTTTATATTATGCAAATATCCAATTCAATACTTTAGCAGTCTTGACCGTTCGCAGGTAATACTAAATCGAAAAAGCTTGCGGCCAATATGAATCCTGATGAATTCAGAGTTTAGCTTGCTTTTCGGATTACACAAGGGTATCTCAACAATCAATAATCATTAACAATCGAGTGCACGGTTTGCAAAACAACTAAAAGACGTAAAAAGATAATTATGGGCACTTCATCCGTAAACCAGCAAACAGATTAGGCAATGAGTTATGTACGGCAATGCTTGCAACTTGAGGGCAAACAAATCCCTTACAGCCTGTTAGGTATGCAGTTCAACTTTTCGGCGTTGGTTGTTCAGCTCTGCTTTAAGTCAACTCTTCGTGATACTTGTATTTTGTGTTTGGCCTATTAGACGTTCAGCCCATATGCTGCGAGTCAACACCCCACAGCGCTGGTGCTCGCAACCACAATGCTTTATGGAAGCAATCAACTACCCATCGTGAATGGCTTGAGATATACCCTGTACCCTGTTGGTTGGGTTGAGGTTATTACGAATCATCGTTCTTGCCATTGGTTATCCAATTCTGCTTACATCTTCAACAAAGCAGAAAGCCAAGGACTCTCAATCACGGTATCACACCGATGGAGTCATCATAACTAGTATAGAAGGGTCGCAATTGCAATTAGATTCAGGCTGCTCGCCACAACGGAAACTCCTAATCATCGCAACTCCACAGCGCACCACTCAGCTCCTGCCCCATTACGCAATGCCCACCCTCAACACCCCACCCTCAACCACCGTGCTCGCCGCCCTATAGTTTTTTGATTGTCAGCCAAAGCTGAGCAGGGCGCGGACAAAAAACTAGAAAAAGACCCGACACCCCCGACCAGTGCCCCTCGAGTATAAAATATCCACATAGAAACCCTAAGGGCTATTCAGAAGGATGACACGTTTTCTCTTCCCCGGGGTTGATCCAGGTGTCCCTACCTGTTCTTCCAGATATACTAAACCCACCCTTGTCTGTATAGCAATCTCCGGCGGCTGCTCCCTGACTACAAGTCGCCAACTGGTGACGGCCTGGTCGGGGAGAGTTGCTGGGGAGAGTTGGCATGCTAGAGTGTGTGGCTGGGCGTCTGAAAGAAGACCTGGAGAAGAGATGAAAGGCCAATGATGAGCACGATGCTTAGACTGTACTCCGTGTGATCGATCTGTTCTTCTGTTGCGGAAGAAGGGTTGAACTTAGGAGAGTCAGGCACTTACTGAGGTCTGCAAGAGGTTGATGAGGACAGTCGAACAGGAGGCTGAGGAGGACGAAAGGGAAGAAAGAAGCACAAGGTCTGAGTTGGGCGGACTAAAATCCATCTCGAGTGAGGTGGAAGAGAAAAGGAGAACTAGAGTGGGCGCGTGAGGTTTTATGCAGGTGAGTATGGACTACCTTCCTTGTTCACTATGTCAATAGAGGACCGCGGAAGAAGGGGTTGATGAAGAAGAAGGAAACCCCAAAGGGCAGCAGATGGTTCATGAGGCAAGCTTAAACTGCGAGGCCCCTTTAATCCTTGTTCATGAGACAGGTATCACGGGAGTTGTGCTAGTACGATGGCAGGAACGTTTGAGAGAACAGTAAGCACATATGGAACTGTGTTTTGCCACTATCTCTAGGTCTTCTATTGAAGATGAAGGCTGCTCCATCATCATTCAAGAAAGGGGTTGACAGATTATACCCTGTTAAATTGGGGTGTGCCTCTAAAGCTGGCATTGATTCTTCCAGTCAGTTACCAATGCCAGCACTTGAACGAGGAGAAATTCCAGGAATAGGAAGGTAGGGTAAATTCAAATCAGTAAGGTTCATGAGAAATGTGATTGATACGAAGAAAAAGGCACTGAGCCTAAGTAGATTCTGTGTTGCTGTAGCTATGTATGGTCTGTGAAAGATGCAGACCCAAACCTCCAGACCCTAGCAAATGCAGGGAGATGAGGCAGACATCAGACTACCGTTGAAGAATATCTGGTTTCCTCAAGTCAATTCCGCAAAGCCATAACGGACCACCATCTTAATACTGTTGACTTCACATCGCCAACCCGGGTACTTGGCCCTCGCCCAAACGACCACAGAATCGCCCTCTTGTAAACCCTCGACGAACTTGACACCCGTTCCTGCACCTTCATTGTCCTCATTAGCTTCATGGTGATCGCGACCCCACAGCACGCGATACTTCGTGTTCTCCCTCTCCGTCACGCGATTGCCTTGTAGATACCACGCCAGAGGCTCCTCGCCTCCTTGAGGACCGATACTCGCCTCTGCCGGTCTCGCGACTAGTTTCTGGCCTTTAGTCCGCAGGTGGTGGTGCATGGTGACGGGGTTGTTATAGTTATTAGTGTAGGCGTTGGACAGGGACTCCTGGTGGTTATTCGGCATGCGATTCTCGCCACGCACAATGGAGACTTCCAGCCAAGAGGATGTGTCGAATGTGCCTTGCGTCTGCTCGCTCGTCCATCCTTGGTCGTGACTGTCGATGTGGAACTCAATCTCAGTGGTCTTAAGCTTTGCTTTAGGAGAGCCGAGTTTGTGGGTGATGTCGTCAGCAAGAACGCCGGCTACAAGACAGACTACAGCCGACGAAGATGGAGCTGATGCAACCGTGCGCTGGGTAGTGGTAAACTCCACCTCAGGCACATATTGGGCGTATTCCAGGATATCTAAGACTAGCTCGGTGGGAAGGCCGCGCGATTTGAGCATAGCTCGCGCGATGCAAATGTCGGCGTACGACGGCGTCCAGGGCTCCATATTGTTGTTGCTACGGGGTGAAGATGTATCAGTGTATAAGGAAGAGAAGAAGTTCCGACCTGTCGTCAGAAGGTATTGCAGGGCCATATCGACGATGAAGTACTCAAAATCGCCGCTAGCGTAGTGATGAGCGTTTGTCGTTGTTAGGAAGCTGCAACGCTGTGACGTCATGAGCGCCCAGTCTCTTAGTGGCCAGATACCTTTCACAGCTCAGATGCGTTTCACATATCACATGTCGGCTTAGTGCTTGATCGTGATCCGAAGGTATGACAGCATCACAGGATGACAACATTGAGATACCATAGCCTCAGTGTGGCTAGTGGTGGCTGTCCCTGCCTCCGCATTTCACATGGATGCCTGGAACCGAAACACATAGCCTCGCCCTCAAGAAGCAAACAAGTTAGGAATCAGATGCCAGGCATCGCTTTCAGAGTGATTCCACGGGCCTTTGTTTTCTACTATCTTTGACTTGAAAATCACTTGTTGAGGATCTGAAGGGGCTATATGTCTGACTCCTACTTCACGATAACGACAACAGATACGCCCACAGAGTTGCACATACAATGGAGTCTTCCTTAATTTCCCCCACAGACCCCGAAACGCTACAGAAATGGGCCCATTACTATCAAACATCGTGTACAACACCACTCCTAGCCTACCACCCTCTTGATCAAGAAAAATGCCAAATTAGACTCATCACACCGTGTCCTGAATCAGAATATTCTCTTTCCATTTCGTCAGAAAACTGTCTGCCTGAGGAACAATGCGCAGCCCAGAAAACGGCCGTGTCGTACAGCCTACATGACCATCCACACCTATTACCTCGGTTCACCCTTGAAGAAGTTTCGCTTGCAGATAACCCAAGCTACTCTGCTTTTTCATACGCTTGGGGGCCGGAGTATCCTAAAAGAGCAATCATAGTAGATGGTCAAGTTCACCTTCTGACAAAGAACTTGTTTGCAGCACTCATCAATGTCCACGTGCCAACCTCAAAGATATGAATCGATGCTATTTGCATCAATCAAGAGGATGAAACCGAGAAAAGCTGGCAAGTCCAGCAGATACAACGGATCTACGAGCAGGCGGAATACACAGCCGCATGGCTCGGTAGTCGGACTGAGGACCGCGATATTCTACTGCCTCGCATTATCGAATACATGACTGCGTCGAAATATGCAGAGCTAATCACAAATCCGAATTTCGAAAGACACGCCTCGCCGATCGTTAGCTCACTGTACATGCTCTCTACCCTCGAGTACTGGCGACGAGCCTGGGTTCAGCAAGAACAGTACGTTTCAAAGAATGTTAACTTTCACTGGGGAAAACGATCCTTTTCTCGCGATATCTTGATTTTGTTCTTTAGTGTCATGCAACGCATTCAAATGACCGATGTTACACCAGAATCCAGGCAATCTTTGGTTTTCTCTTGTGAAAATAACTTTACTTTGTCATTGCTGCCAATGTGTCATTTCATCATCCGAACTACGTCCCGGCAAACAATGCTGGATCTAATGATGAACATGTCCGCAGATTCTGTACATGCAACTAATACACGGGACCTGGTTTACGCATTCTTGGGTATGGCTTCGGATGCAACCGAGCTTGCAATTAAAGTTGACTACAGGAAGGACTGGCGACAAGTGTTCACAGGCTTTGCTATTGCGCTATTCAACAAAGAAGGACCAAAGGTCTTTGACTTGTGCTGCGTCTCCGAATCCAAAGTGGTTGATCCAGAGCTTCCGTCATGGGTGCCGGATCTGAATGTAAGCGATCGTTTTGCTTTGAATCAGGTAAACACTCAATGGAGGTTTTGTGCCAGCGGAGATTCTAAAGCCGTATTCGGATTCATTCCTGGTTCCGAGTTATTTCCAGACCTCTCAATCTCCGGAATACTTGTTGATACATTACTAGCGACAAGTACAGTTAATTTTATTAGCGAGCAATCCATCCCTGATCGCCTTGCCAAGCTGGAAGAACTTTCGCTCAACTGTGGGGATAAATACAAATCTTTACAATATCGAGATAGCGCCGTCTGGCGAGTTTCTGTCGTTGACCATATTGTCGATCCTAAATCAAATGTGGTGCTTAAGACGTTTGAGTACATAAGGGCCCCATCTAATGAGGCTATCGAAAAGATCTATAACTATATCCGCGCTGGAGGCGATTTGCAAATGAAGGTAGACAATGAGGAAGCCCATAGAGATGCAGATGTAGACTACAAATTGGTTTCGGCATATGTAGGAGTTCTTGATATAATGACAGAGAGGAAGTACTTTGTATCTGCAAGTGGATACCTTGGTATGGGACCTAGCGGAGCAACATCTGGTGATTTCATTGTACTTATGTTTGGGTGCAAAATGCCATACATATTGCGTCCTATTGGAGGAAAGTACAGGTTTATTGGAGACGCCTATGTTCATGGTATCATGGACGGAGAACTCATAGATCAACCTTATACAGCCCAGTTGTTTACGATATTTTAGATAGCGCTTCTGATATCCAAACACTTCGTTCAATGTCATCAATTGCATATTACATTTACGCGCCGAGTGTGCTATATTAACCTCTGCATTATCCAAGGGCAAACCCTCTATCAGATTAAGCAGTAGCTCAAGACGATACCTCAAAGTCAGCCAGGAAGAACCTGCGAGGGAAGTAAGGAACTAATACATGATCGATTCCTTCTAAAATTTCTCGATTAAACTGGCTAAAGATTAGTAGCACGTTAACCATGTGCAGTTGACTTGGAAAGGGCGTCGTATAAGTAATCTCATTGGTCTCGTTATTGAGGAAAGCATCCAGCAGGTGATCAGTCTGCCGAGTGCCAAATGCATTAAACCAACTTCTAGCCGTCCAGACAGGGTTGCAGTGAGCCAGAACCATCGTAGCTTAGTAGGAAATCATCCTACAAGAAGCATTATCTTTTCATTTATATGACGTGGGTATTCGACTTCTTTTTGGGTTTTTGTAATAAGGGAAGCACTGTTATCTTCACATCCTTTCTCCCTTCCTTGTGTCTAGGACGTAAGTCCATATTGCGTGTACGATATCATATTTAACTGCGTTATGAAAGCTATTCTATATAGCTTCAGGTATGGTACGGTACTCATGTATCCAGCTATAGCTATTTATCCATTCTCCCAAGAAAGCTGCATGCGCCATAAGAAAACTACAGCATCCAGCGACTGCTCCAGCGTACTCTTTACTCCCTATTATACGAAACACTAACCACGAACAGCTTCCCAAAATCAACTGGGAACCGTTTCAAAAAGGGCTTACAGAGTACTCAAACTTGAATTTGTAGTCTCCCTATGATCACTCTCAGTGACATCAACAGTTGACATGTCCGGCACGTACTCGTTTAGTGGAGGATCGAAGCGAATGCTATAGCCCATGGTCCGCTGCTATATAAGTTCGCTACTGTATGGGGAGGACGAGACTGAGTGGTGACGATAGCGTTGTCGATTTGAGCGTGTGCCGTGGCTGTGGTTGAGGATGTGGAACTCCGCGTCGGAGGCCGTAGTAGTTATAGCAAGAACATACGAGCAAGCCAAATAAAAGAACTTCGTCTTTAGGTGAAGGCAGCGCCACAAGGCCAAGTGAGCACACTGCTCCGTTGCTAAGTAAACGCCCAGCCACGCTTCTGAGTGAAAAGCCCTTCCCCCCAGCAACCAAATGCCCACAAACACCATGACGTCCTGCAGCCTCTCACCGCCCCGCTCTGCTCCTCCGCCTCATTATCGAAATAACAACCATAAAAGGTCGGTCTATGCTAGTATATATATTTTTAAAATGGGAAAGTCGTCATCAACTGGCTAGAATCTCGGGT
>Ga0247757_10000426_pt1 | contig 35152 bp, 27 predicted proteins | sample UWRJL126311R4_FD_180929 | JGI IMG/M metagenome (GOLD analysis project Ga0247757, IMG submission 180929) | Plant litter microbial communities from Arlington Agricultural Research Station in Wisconsin, United States - UWRJ-L126-311R-4 | ecosystem: Environmental > Terrestrial > Plant litter >... | reverse complement strand
CTCGCTCACTTGCAGGCCGAGCTGCTCCAGGTGTCGACGCAGTATCAATCGTCCGTTTTCTTTGCGATCGATGACGAGAGCACGTTTACCGTTGAGCGGCTGGATAACGACCAAGTCGTTTGCATCGGGTTTTAAGTCCTCTTCCAACTGGACCGTGAATGAAAACGTACTCCCGTGGCCCAGTTGACTGCGCACGCCGATCTGTCCGCCCATCAGCTCGACCAGCTGCTTGGAGATGCTGAGACCGAGACCGGTGCCGCCGAATTTTCGAGTTGTCGAGCCGTCCGCCTGGGTGAACGGCGCAAAGAGCGCGTGCATGTGCTCCTCCGCAATGCCGATCCCCGTGTCCGTCACCTCGAAGCGCAAGGTAGGAGGCGCGCCGCCACCGGCGAGCAGAGCGACGTGTAACTGCACCTCCCCGTCCTCGGTGAACTTGACGGCGTTGCCGACCAAGTTGACCAGTATCTGTCCGAGCCGGGCCGCGTCCCCTCGCAACCGTGGAATCCCGGAGCCAATCATATAGCTGAGCTCGACACGGTTCTTACGAGCGGCTTCGAGTACGACGGAGAACACATCGCTCACGCAGTCGTCCAAGTCGAACGGATTGGAGTCCAAGCGCAGGGCGCCGGCCTCGATTTTCGAGAAATCCAGGACGTCGTTGATGACGCTAAGCAGCGTCGAGGCGGAGTCGTGCGCAACCTCCCCGTACCGGCGCTGTTCACGGGTCAGTTCGGTATCGAGCAACAAGCCCAACATGCCCAGGACGCCATTCATGGGCGTGCGGATTTCGTGGCTCATATTGGCCAGAAACTGGCCCTTTGCGCGGTTCGCGCCGTCCGCCGCCTCGCGTGCGGCGACTAACTCGAGATTGATGTTCTCGAGCCGCTGCTGCTGCCCCGACATTTGCTCGACGCGTTGCCTCGCCTCGGACAGCGCCAGCGCTTTCGACTGCAGTAGCTGCAACATCGCGAAGGTCGGATCGTGGTCCGCGAAATCTTGCCGGTCGAGTCCGGCGCGTTGCACGTCACGCAAATCCGTCGCCCAGGGTGATGCGAAGAAGAACGCCACCCCTGGCTCGACTTCGATCACCGGGCCCCGAAACGTCAGCCCAAACCCAAGCAGCTCCGCAATGACCGGGCCCGACGCCGCCAATAGTCCGGCATACGTGCGCTGCGATTGCGCCAACTGCAATCTGAAAACCTGTGTGAGTTGCTCGCCGAGCAAGGATCTCTGGGCCGCCTTCGCAATCGAGCGTCCCTCCCGCACCACCCTCAGCTCGCTGTCGAAGCCGACCTGAAAAGGGAACAATTGGATCAGCTGCGAGGTCGCCATTTAGACAGCGACCGTGCTCTCGATCGAGAACAAGTCGGTCGCATCACCGACGGCCCGGGCGGCGTAGAGGGCGGTATCGGCGTAGCAGAGCACGAGCTCCATGCTCGAAAACGGATCCGTCGGCGTGAGCCCACAGCTGAACGTGGGGATGCGCCCGGGTCTCCCTGCCGCAAGGTTCCGCAGCTGCCCACGAGCGGCGGCGACCGCCGCGACTACGCTATCCATCGATTGGTTGGGCCAGAGCACAAGCAGTTCGTCTGCGCAGTATCTCCCGATGAGTGTATCCGATGATTGCGAGCGCAACTCGTGCACGAGTGCGCGCACTGCCGCCTCGGCACTATCAGTGCTCTCGTACTGCAAGAGCCACTTGTGCTCGTCGATTGCAAACAAGCCCACGATGGCCCCCCCCTCGCTGGTCAGCACCTCCGAGAGTCGAGTCAAGATGGTCCCGCGGTTCAATGCGCCGGTAGAGGAGTCATGTAAGGCCTGATAGTGCGCTGCCTTCCTCGATTCGATCAGATCGCGCTGCAGCGCCACGGCGCGTTTCGCCACCCGCAACCGCGCACCGAGTTCCACAAAGTCGAAGGGCTTGACCAGATAGTCATCTGCGCCTGCGTCGAGCCCGGCGCTCACGTCCGTCTTCTCGCCCTTCGCCGTCAACATGACGATGTAGGGCGCCAATTCCCGATCTCGGTTGCGCACCCGCTCGCAGAGTTGCACACCCGACAAATGCGGCATCATCCAATCCAAGACGGCGATCGAAGGGGCGTTGTCGGCGTCGAGGATGCGCCACGCGGCCGCTCCATCGTCGGCGACGACGACCTCGTATCCCCACTTCTCGAGCACGGCTTCGAGTAGAATTCGAGACGCAAAGTCGTCTTCCGCTATCAACACGCGCATGTTGCCGAGGGCGTTCATTGGGCTATTGCGAGTTGGAGTCGCAAGAGCTGTGCCCGTGGATTGCGGCGCGAATCATCCGGCATTATCGCCCATGCCACGAGTATTTGGGTGCAAGTCTTGCGCGCGTCGCAACGCCACGTGCCTTTCCTGCACCCGCGCTGGCGTTCGACGCGAACAATGCGTTAGTCTGCGCCCATGGGGTACATCGAATGAGTAAGGCGCGCGTACTGGTCGTCGACGATGATGCGGGTAGCCGGCGCTGGGTAGCCAAGCTGCTCGGGCAGGAGGGTTATGAAGTCGAGGTGGCGTCCGACGGCGCCGAGGCGCTACGCATCCTGGAGGAGCGCGCGCCTGCGCTGATCGTCACCGATTTGAGCATGCCCAAGATGAACGGCATGGAGTTGCTGACTCGCGTGCGCGCATCCAACCCGGAAATTTCGATGATCGTCGCAACGGGCGCCGACAACGTGACTTCCGCGGTGGCGGCGATGCGCGCCGGCGCGCAGGACTACTTGACCAAACCGATCACCGTGGAGGCGCTGCGGCTAGCTGTCGATCGCACACTCGCTCATCGGGCGCTGTCGGCGGAGGCCGAGAATTTACACCGCCAACTTCGGGCCCGCGATCACGAGGGACTCGAAGGCCTGCTCGGAACGAGTCCCGCCATGCAGCGAGTGTATCGGGTCGTTCGGCAAGTAGCGCATTCCAAAGCCACGGTGCTCATCGGCGGTGAGAGCGGGACTGGGAAGGGTGAGGTGGCCAAGTCACTCCATGCGCTGAGCGGTCGTTCCGGCCCCTTCGTGGCCCTCCATTGCCCCGCGCTCGCACAAACCGTGCTCGAGAGCGAGCTGTTCGGTCATGAAAAGGGCGCCTTTACCGGCGCCGAGAAGCAACGCATCGGACGTATCGAGCAGGCCAACGGGGGGACGTTGTTCTTGGACGAAATCGGCGACTTGCCTCTCGGCACCCAGGTGAAACTGCTACACGTCTTGCAGAATCAGACCTTCGAACGCGTCGGCGGGAACGACCCTGTTCAGGTGGATGTGCGCTGGGTCGCCGCCACGAACAAAGATCTGACTGTCGAGGTGCGTGAAAAGCGCTTTCGCGAAGACCTTTTCTACCGGCTGAACGTGGTGCAACTGGAGATGCCGCCTTTGCGCTTGCGCGGCAACGACATCACGCTCTTGGCCGAGCATTTCGTGGCGCGGTTTGCCCGTCAAAACCAGCGCAGCATCGAGGGTTTGTCGGAAGAGGCGCGACGCAAGATCGCCGGGCACCGCTGGCCTGGTAACGTGCGCGAGCTAGAAAACGCCATGGAGCGAGCGGTACTGTTCACCGACGGCAACTGGGTACCGGGCGAAGCGTTACCGTTCGAGACGGTGCCGTCGACGTTCGAGGACATCCAGGTGCCGGGGGCCACGATGGCCGAGGTCGAAAAGTACGTGATTCTCAAGACTCTCGAAGCCGCGGGAGGGTCCACCGCCCGGGCCGCCGAAATCTTGGACTTGAGCGTTCGCACGATTCAATATCGCTTGAATCAATACGACCTGTCGCCGCCGCGAACCAAGGAGTAAGCCAACTCGACGCGCGGCGACGCAAGAAATGCAGTGAATTTGTGGCGTCGCGCAACTCTTGCGCCGCCCCCGTGTACTCCGCTGTGGCGAACTCAGATTGATAGTCACGCTTCGCGAAATCGATTAAGCCGCCATTGCGCACGCCGTACTAGGGCGTGAATGAAGTCGACGACCAACCCGCTGACGGCGGCGGCAGCACTCGCGTTCGCGAGCGTGCTTTCGAGCACGACGTTGATCCCCGTCGTGCGCCCACTCATGCGTTGGGTCGCGCCGCATAGCGAGAGCGCTGGCCATGCATTCATGGCCCTCAATTTGTTGGGCGGCATAGTGGCCGCCCCGGCGATCGCGCGCCTCGCGCGCCGCTCTCATCGGAGAGCGGCGCTCGTCACGAGTTTGGCTTTGCTCGATAGCGGGTTGCTACTGCTGATTGCGTTACCCTTGCCACTGGGTGCAACGTTGGCCGTGCGTACCCTGCAAGGCGCGTTGAACATCGGCGTCTTGTCCACCATCATGGGCGCCGCGCCACCCGGTGATGTCTCGGGACGCGGCGCACGCTACGGGCTGCTCGGTACCGCCATGATGCTCGCCGTCGCGCTAGGAGCTCCCTTGGGTACGGTCTGCTTGTCGATGGGCCTTCGCGCACCGCTGCTGCTCAGCGCCGCTTTGAACCTCGGGGTGGCGATCGGCGCGCCGCTCGCGCACTTGGACGAGCAGGAGCAGGCTCTCGTGCCGGCGGCACCGTTTCGCGACTTCTGGCGAGGGATCCTTTGGATCTTCGCAGAACGGTTTTCGATTGGTTTGTTCGTGGTGACGTTCGCCATGCACGCCCGCCTTTGTACTTCGGCCTCCGACACGCGCTCGGGCTGGATGCTGACGAGCTTTCTCGTGCCTTTCGCACTGGCGGTCTATCCTGCCGGTCGCGCTGCGGACCGCGTGGGCGCGGGGCTCCTTGGCGCAGGCGCCGCGGGCGTTTACGGCGTCGGATTCTTTTTGCTCTCGTTGGCTAGCTCCGCCCAACTATTCGTGTTGTTGCCCATGCTCGGGCTGGCGTCGGCCGCGATCTTCGCGAGCGCGATGCGAGACGCGGGTGCCGCGCACGCCTCGCCATCTCGCGTAGCGGCCATGTCGTGGCTGAACTCGGCTGGCAACCTCGGGATGATGCTAGGGACCGCCCTTGCCGGAATCGTGTGCGCGCTGCTGCGTGCACGCAGCGTGGCTGAGCATTCCGCGCACGCAATCGTTTTTGGCATCGGTGGCGCGACATCGATGTTGGTCGCTGCGCTCACACTGGGCGCGCTGTTCGCAACACGGCACTTGCCGCATACGATTCGAGTTAGGAGCTAAATGGCAAAGATCATGACGGTGGATGATTCGGTTTCGTTGCGCAAGCTCGTCGCATCGGCGTTGCAAGCGGCGGGGCACAATGTGTCCGAAGCCGACAGTGGACAGACCGCGCTGAGCGTGGCCCAAACGACCTCTTTCGACCTAGTCATCAGCGACCTGAACATGCCGGGCATGGATGGCCTGACTCTGGTTGGCCAACTGCGCAAACTGCCCGCCTATCGTTCCACGCCCATCTTGATCCTCACGACCGAGATGGATCCGCTGAAGAAACAAGCGGCAAAGGCGGCCGGTGCCACAGGCTGGCTGGTCAAGCCATTCGACCCTGCGCAGCTGTTGGCCACGATTCGCAAAGTCCTCGACTGAGCAAGACCATGACCAAAAGTTTGAGCGACATTCAGACCGAGCTCCTGGGTACCTTTTTCGAGGAAGCCTCGGAAGGGTTGCAACAGCTCGAGGCGGGGTTGCTCGCGCTGGAGCAGGCAAAGAGCGCCGACCCAGACACGATCAACGACGTATTTCGAGCGGCGCACTCGATCAAGGGTGGCGCCGGAAGCTTTGGACTCAACGAAGTGTGCGCGCTGGGTCACGCCATGGAGAGCATGTTGGAAGACTTCCGCTCTCAGCGTGTGGCTCCCAACCGGGAGAGCCTGGCCGCCTTGCTCGAAGGCGTGGATTGGCTTCGCAATGCCCTGGATGCGCGGCTCGCCGGAGCTGCGCTGCCCATCGCGGAAATCGAGGGCTTCTGCCAACAATTGGAACGGCTGCGAGGGGCCTCCGGGGTCAGCGCCGAAGCGACGCCCGTCGTCGCGGCCCCCCGAGGCGGAGCTTTCGTCGTCGAGTTCCTGCCAATGCCGCGCATCCTCGAGTCTGGCAATGAGCCCGTGAGGCTCGTGCGCGAGCTGGTTCGGATGGGTCATGCGACGGTAACGACCGACATCAGCCGGCTGCCGGTGCTCGCCGACATCGATCCGACACTGTGCTACCTCGGCTGGCACATCGAACTCGAGGGCCCGGAAGTATCGGCAACGGCCATCGAAGAGATCTTTTCTTGGGTCGACACCGACGCAGACTTGCAGATCACGGCGCAGACCCCAGTCGAGCCTCCAAGCCCTTCTACGGAGGTGCAACAAGTAGCGCCGGCCGCGGCGGCCGTGGCCATCAATCCCGCGCACGAACCCAAGCCCCCGACCGCGGCCCCCCTGGCGAGTGATTCGCGTGCCGAGGGCGCGATCGGGTCGATTCGGGTCGGCGTGGACAAGATCGACCTCTTGATGAACATGGTTGGCGAGCTGGTCATCACTCAGTCCATGCTGGGTGTGATCGACGACGAGAGCCGCCTCGACAGCCGTCGCATCGAACAACTACGCGAAGGGCTGGGGCTGCTGGCGCGTAACACGCGGTCGCTCCAAGAGAGCGTCATGCGGCTGCGCAGCGTACCGATCAGCATCGTCTTCAGTCGCTTTCCGCGGCTAGTCCACGACCTCGGGCAGCAGTTGGGTAAGCAAGTCGAGCTGAAGGTATTGGGGCAAACGACCGAAATCGACAAGACGGTGGTCGAGAAGCTGGGCGATCCGCTGGTCCACTTGGTCAGGAACAGCCTCGACCACGGTTTGGAAACACCCGAGCTGCGACGCGCGGCGGGTAAATCCGAAGTCGGCGTGATCCAGATCTCCGCCTATCATCATGGCGGAGATGTCGTGGTCGAAGTGCGCGACGACGGTCGCGGAATCAATCGTGAGCGCGTCGTTCAACGCGCCCGCCAGCTCGGTCTGTTGGGTCCGAACGAAGCACCGCCAGAAGACCCGATTCGAGACTTCATCTTCGCGCCTGGATTTTCCACCGCCGCCTCCGTCACTGACGTCTCCGGGCGCGGCGTGGGAATGGACGTGGTGCGCCGGAACATCCGCGCACTGGGCGGAGACGTCTTCGTCGAGACGGCCGTGGGCAAAGGCACCTGCATCTCTATGCGGCTTCCGCTGACCCTGGCCATCATCGATGGTCAAATCATTCGTGTCGGTCAGCACGCTTACGTAGTGCCGCTGCTTTCGATCATCGAATCGGTGCAGGTGGAACCGAAGCGCGTCAGTAAGTTTCAAGGCAAACGCGAGCTATATCGGCTGCGTGACAAGCTGATCCCGATGATCGAGCTTGGCCAAGTGCTGGGCTTGCATTCCTGGCAGCACTCCGAGGAGTCGCTGATGATGATCGTCGAGGCCGACAACGCGCCGGTTGGACTCTTGGTAGACGAGCTGCTGGCGCAACAGCAGGTGGTCGTGAAAAGCCTGGAGACGAACTACGACCGCGTTCCCGGGTTGTCCGGGGCCACAATTTTGGGTGACGGGTCTGTCGCGTTCATCCTGGACACGACGGCAATTGGACGATTGGTGCGTGGCGTGCCTGGGAACGGTGCTCACGCCGCCTGAAGTGGAGTCAAATGAGCGATTTACCTGAAGTTCCGAGTCCCGCAAACGAGCACGATAAGAAGCGATCGGCGCAGCTGCTGACCTTCTTCTTGGATGGCCAAGAGTACGGTGTCGACATCCTGCGCGTCCAGGAGATCCGCGGCTGGTCCGCGCCGATGCCAATCCCGGGCGCCCCTTCTTACATCAAAGGGGTCATCAACATCCGCGGTGACGTCGTGCCGATCGCGGACCTACGCGAACGGCTATGTCTGCCCGCGTTCGAACACGGCGCAACGACCGCAGTCGTAGTTCTGCGCGTGAGGTACAAGAATCGTGATCGCATCATGGGGGTGGTCGTCGATGCCATGTCGGACGTCACCACCGTGCCGGGTGAAGCGCTCAAGCCGCCGCCCACCTTCCACGACTCGAGCGAGTCGCTGGCCAAAGAAATAGCGACGCTCGAGGACAAGATGATCACGATTCTCGATGTCGACTGCGTCTTTGGCGATCAAGCCGCTTAGGCTCGACGAGTCACCAATGAATATCGACTTGGTTCGCAGCTCGTTCGCGCTGTTGTCTGACCGACATGATCGATTGGCGGAGCAGTTCTACGCCACCCTCTTCGCTGACTTTCCCGAAGTGGAGCCACTATTTGCCGGTTCTGACCCTGCCGCGCAGCGCCACGCCTTGCTCGGCGCGATGAAACTGGCGCTCGCAAACCTGGACGATCCGGCCGTTCTCGGGGACGCGCTACGACGATTGGGACGAGCCCACCTCGGATACGGAGTCAAAGCCGAACACTACACGTTCGTGAAGCAAACGTTGCTCACTGTACTGGATCGAATGCTGACCGGAGATTTCACTCTGGACACGCGGGCCGCTTGGGACGAAGCGCTGACCGCTGTCGCAACACTCATGTTGGAAGGAACAAGGGAGACGAAGATGGAAAACAACGAAAACACCGTAGATTTGACTGGGCTCAGCCGCATGAAGGCCGCCATCGACAACGCCACGACGGCCATCATGATGGTCGACAAGGATCTGCTCATCACCTACGCGAATCGCGCGACCGTAGCGCTGATGACCAAGTACGATGCGGACTTTCGCGGGGCGTTCCCCGGCTTCGACCCGCAGAAGTTGATTGGCACTTGTATCGATATCTTCCACAAGCAGCCTTCACACCAGCGCAACCTGCTCGCCAACCCGAAAAACCTACCCCGCAAGGCAGATATCCGCGTCGGAAAGGTGGCTATCGAAATCAACGTGAGCGCCGCGTACGATGGCAACGGCGAGCACGTCGGCAGCACGCTGGAATGGTTCGACATGACCGCCCGCTTGCTCAAGGCGGCCGACGCGCAGGGCCAGGTCGAGGCCATTAGCAAGTCCCAGGCCGTGATCGAGTTCGATATGGACGGCAAGGTGATGACCGCCAACGAAAACTTTCTGTCGGCCCTCGGCTATCGCTTGGAGGAAATCGCGGGCAAACACCATAGCCTGTTCGTCGAACCGAGCCATGTGCGCTCCGACGAGTATCGGCAATTTTGGGCAGACTTATCGCACGGTCGTTTCAGCGCGGGTGAATACAAGCGCTTGGGCAAAGGGGGCCGCGAGGTTTGGATCCAGGCGTCCTACAATCCAATTTTGGACTTGAATGGCAAACCGTTCAAAGTCGTGAAGTATGCCGCGGACATCACGCCGCAGAAGACGGCCCAGCGTGAAACTCAACGCCTGGTCGTCGAGGCGCAACGCGTGATCGAGGCGCTGGCGGAAGGCAACCTGACCGAACGCATGGAAGGGGATTTCGAAGGCGCCTTCGCCGTGCTGCGGGACCAGATGAACAAGACGGTGGATACCCTGCGCGATACCGTGGTCCGTATGGATGAAGCATCCGGGGCAATCGGCACGGCCGCCAGCGACATCGCGGAAGGTAACGCCAACCTGAACAAGCGGACGCAGGAGCAGTCATCCGCGCTCGAAGAAACCGCGGCAAGTCTCGAAGAGATGACGGCGACCGTAAAACAGAACGCCGCCAACGCGATGCAGGCGAATCAACTCGCCGCGAGCGCGCGCGACGCCGCCGAGAAAGGCGGCCAAGTCGTCGGCTCAGCCGTGTCGGCAATGACCGCCATTACGGAGAGCTCGAAGAAAGTTGCGGACATCATCGGGGTCATCGAGCAGATCGCGTTTCAGACCAACATGCTTGCGCTCAATGCCGCGGTGGAAGCGGCGCGAGCCGGAGACCAAGGCCGCGGCTTTGCAGTCGTCGCCGCCGAAGTGCGCAATCTGGCGCAACGCAGCGCGGCGGCCGCCAAGGAGATCAAGGGCTTGATCCAAGACAGCCAAGAAAAGGTCGACCAAGGCGCCAAGCTCGTGAATCGCTCGGGCGAGACCCTGCAGGAAATCGTTGGCTCCGTGAAGAAGGTGTCCGATATCGTCGGGGAGATCAACGCCGCCAGCGACGAGCAGGCTACGGGCATCGACCAAATCAATCAGGCCGTCACGCAGATGGACAAGTCGACTCAACAGAATGCGGCGATGGTCGAGCAGGCGGCGGCCGCTGCCGAGTCGATGAACGAGCAAGCGCGGTCCTTGACCGAGCTGGTGTCGTTCTTCCGCGTCGAACAAGAGAGTGACGCGCCGCCGCCGCCCCCGCCGCCCGTCAAACGCGGCAAGGCGGCCACTCAGTCCAAACCTCGTGATGCCCGACCTGCGGCGAAAGAACGCGCGGCTCCCGCCAACGCCAAGTCGAACGGTCACGCCGCGAAAAACGGCAAGTCCAACGGCAGTAGCGACGACTCGGAATGGGTTCAGTTCTGAACCGAGCGGTGCTTCGACGCCGATGGTGACGAAGCACCCCCACCCTCCTCGACCAATTTCAGAGAGAACAGCAGCAGATGTCCCAATCCGCAACGGAAACGGCGAACGCCGCACGTGAGTTCGACCTCGGCGACAAAGAGTTCCAGCGAATTCAAAAGTTGCTCAAGGAGCGTTCGGGGATCGACATTGGGGCCGGCAAGCGCATGCTCGCGTACGGTCGGCTGGCGCGGCGCATGCGCGCCTTGAAGCTGACGAACTTTTCCGACTACTTGGAGCTGATCGACGACCCGACTAGTGACGAGTCGCGAAAGTTCCTCAATGCGTTGACGACCAACGTGACGGAGCTATTTCGCGAAGAGCATCATTTCGACCTGCTCAGCACTCGCGTCGTGCCGGAGATGCTGAACGCCAACGCCACTAAGCTGAGGATCTGGTCCGCTGCCTGCTCGGCGGGGGACGAACCCTATTCGATCGCATTGACGTTGGGCCGAACGCCTGCCCTCGAGCAGTTCGACGTGCGAATTCTTGCAACCGACATCGATACCGAGATCCTCGAGCAAGCGCGGCGCGGCATCTACCCGGTAGAGCGCGTAGCCAAACTGAAGTCGGAATTTCGCAGTGCGTTCCAACGGGGCACGGGCCAGAATGAGGGCAACGCCCGCGTCAACCCGCGGCTGCGCGAGCTGGTGACGTTCAAGCAACTGAACTTGCTCGATCAGTGGCCGATGACTGGCCCGTTCGACGTCATCTTCTGTCGCAACGTCTTCATCTATTTCGACACCCAAACGCGCGAACGCTTGGTCCGCCGCTTTGCGTCGGTGCTCCGACCGGGTGGCTACCTGTTCCTGGGCCACTCCGAATCCCCGAGCGCCAACAGCACTCCCGCGCTCAAAAATTGCGGACGCACCGCTTTCGTCAAGCAAACCGAAGGGCATGAGTCGTGAGTCGTGTTCCGGATGCGGCTCCCCCCAAACCGTTGCGCGGATTCGAAGGAATGCATCGATATTGGGATATGGGTGACAACAACTGGGTCGCGCCCGTCTTGCCTGGCGACTATTACGTAACGAAGAGCGGTGAAGTGATTAGCACCGTGCTCGGTTCGTGTGTGTCAACGTGTCTGCGCGATCCCGACAGCGGCATTTCTGGACTCAACCACTTCATGCTACCCAACCAGGGTGGTTCGTTTCAAGCTGGCGACGCTTTGCGCTACGGCTGCTTCGCGGTCGAGCGGCTGATCAACGAGCTAGTCAAGTACGGCGCCCGGCGTGAGCGACTCGAGATCAAGGTTTTCGGCGGAGGCAAAGTCATCGCCGGCATGAGTGATATTGGCCAGAAGAACATTCGCTTCATTCACGAGTACTTCGATACGGAGGGGCTCGTCATCGCGGCCGAGGATACGGGAGGCACGTGGGCCCGGCGGGTGCGTTACTATACAGACACCGGACGGGTGCTGATCCAGCGACTGCAGACGCAGGAAGCGACCCAGGTCGTCTCTCGCGAGACGGAAATGCAGCGCAGTCTCTCGATCGCTCCGCCGCATGGCGAAGTGGACCTATTCGGCTGAGGAGAACTAGACCGTGGCTATCAAAGTTTTGATCGTCGATGACTCGGCGCTCGTCCGAAAGCTACTGACCGAGATCATCGCGCGCGACCCTGACTTTTCCGTGGTGGGGACGGCGCGCGATCCTTACGAAGCCCGCGATAAGATCAAAGAGCTCGCCCCGGACGTGATCACTCTCGACGTCGAGATGCCACGCATGGATGGGCTCACTTTTCTCCAAAACTTGATGCGCCTACGGCCGATGCCCGTGCTGATGGTTTCTTCGCTCACGGAGCGCGGCGCCGACGTGACGATGGCCGCGCTCGAAGCCGGCGCGGTAGACTTCGTGACCAAGCCCCATGCAGGGTTGAGCGACGGGCTCGAGAGCTTGGCGGCTGAGCTGTGCGACAAGTTGCGCACGGCGGCCTGCGCTAACCTGCGCCCTCGGACCGAGCCGCGCGAACGCTCGGCAAAGGTCGTGCTGGCCAAAGACGCGACGTTCAAAACCACCGACCGAGTGATCTGCATCGGCGCATCCACCGGGGGGACGGAGGCAGTCGCATCGATTTTGCAACGCATGCCCCCGGATGCACCGGCAATACTGATTACGCAGCACATCCCGGAAACGTTCAGCGCGCGCTTCGCGGCTCGACTCAATGACGAGTGTCACATTCACGTGGCAGAGGCGCAAGGGGGCGAGCAGCTCTTGTTGGGCCACGCTTTCGTTGCCAAGGGCAACCATCATCTGCGAGTCCGTCGAAGCGGCGCAAAATATTTTTGCGAGGTTGGCCAAGAAGATCCCGTCAATCGGCATCGACCCTCGGTCCACGTTTTGTTCGAATCCGCAGCACGCGAGGCAGGGCACAACGCCATTGGCGTAATCCTGACGGGCATGGGCGATGACGGCGCGGTTGGACTGAAGCTGATGCGGGACGCCGGCAGTGCGACGATGGCGCAGGACAAGGCAAGCAGCGTCGTTTGGGGGATGCCGGGCGAAGCCGTGCGACACGGCGCGGCCGTCGAGGTACTCCCGTTGGATTCAATCGCGGCGCGACTCCTCGAACTCGCGCGCCGATAGCCGTTTCTACCGCGACCGCTGCCGAGGTGCGCCGCACTCGCGATTTGCGAGCGCGGCATTGCCTCGCACGCTCAAGTCAGGAGAAGTCCGCAGCGACCGGCGCCATAACCGGTGACGGTCACTTCCAAGTCGAGCCGCCGCGTGGCCGCGACTAGCGGCCGTGCCTCGGGGGCCATCAACTTGGCATAGTGAATCTGGCCAAGAATCACGCGTTCACCGAACTCTCGAAAGGTCGCCGTGAGTACGTTCGCCACTTCGGCAAAATTGTCCTGCAGCGCCTGGTCTAGCTTGCCGGCCTTGATTGCGTCTTGGGCAAGTCCCGGTGACAGGAGCGCGAGGGCCGCCCCCGACCAGCAGCAGAACGGCAAGTCGGCAACGAACAGCGCGGCCAGCTCGCCTTCGGGGTAGCGGAACTCACTGAAGCTGAGCCAGCCTTTTTCGCGCGCCCAATCGACTTTGATCTTTTTGGCGGGCGTTGCGCGGCCCATCAAGCCGCCGAGAAAGCTTGCAACTCCCTGCACGGTCGGAATGGTAAGTGGTGCTTGGTTGGTCATGGTTTGCCTTCTGAGAATCATTCAGCCGAGGGCTTGGTCAATCGCACTCCGAAACGACTCCGGCGTGAACGGTTTGGTGATGACGAACCGCGCACCGGCAGTGTGAGCCGCGGTCAGCATTTGCGGTGTGCCTTCGGACGTCACGAAGCCGAAGCGCGCTTTGCAGCCGAGCTTGGTCAGCTCGTTCAGCAGCTCTATGCCGGTCATTTCCGGCATGTTCCAGTCGCACAAGATGAGGTCAGGCGGCGCCTCCTTGATTCGTTCGAGGGCTTCTTTTCCGTTGCACGCTTCGTCGATACGCTCGGTTTCCACTCCGGCTTGGCGCAGCGTTCGCCTGACAATCATTCTCATCGCCTTCGCATCGTCCACAATCAATATCTTCATGTTGGTCACTTTGAACGGCGCCCGAAGACTCGAGTTTAACTCGGAATATCTGCACAGTTTGCGCGAACAAACGCAAAGCATGCGTCAGCTCGATAGCCAGGATCCCTCGCTTAATCGGCGCTGATATCGGTCGTTCAAGAAACTAGGGGCGGCGTCATATGCGACGTTGCCGAAGCTAATCCAATGAACCCAACTACGAGTCGGATATCGAGCTCCGCGGCGAGCGCTGTCATCAAACGGGGCGCGTCGGCGGCGCGTGACGCGCGCACGGCCGCGCGCGAGCTGCACGCGGCCATTGCCCAGCCCGGCCTGGAATTCGCGGTCTTCTTTTGCTCCCCGGAGTACGACCTGGACGTCCTTGCCGAGGAGCTCGCGGTTCTGTTTCGCGGTGTCAACCTGATCGGTTGCACCACCGCCGGTGAAATCTCCCGCCTCGGATATGGCACCGGTGCGTTGGTCGGCGCCAGCTTTCCAAGCCGCGAGTTTGCGATCGCGACGAAGCGTCTCGACGGACTAGCCCGGTTCGAGTTCTCCGCCGGCAAAGCCGCGCCCGCGGAACTAATCCAAGAGTTGAACCAGAGAGGTCTTTTGGTCAATCCGAACAATACGTTCGCCTTCCTGCTCGTCGACGGCCTGTCCCAACAAGAGGAGTCTCTGGTCGGATCGCTGTTCTACGGCTTGCATGAAGTGCAACTGTTCGGCGGCTCGGCAGGCGACGGGCTGAATTTCGAAGAAACGTTCGTCTATCATGAAGGCGCGTTTCACCAGGATTGTGCGATTGTCAGCCTTGTCCACACACAGCGCCCTTTCGTGGTCTTCAAGACTCAGCATTTCGTTTCCTCGGATGAGCGCATGGTCGTCACTCAGGCGATGCCACTTCGACGCATCGTCACGGAAATCAATGGTGAACCGGCGGCGCGGGAGTACGCACGGAGCGTAGGTCTAGAGATAGACAAACTAACGCCGATGATCTTCGCCGCGCACCCGGTGGTCGTGAGGGTTGGCGGGGACTACTACGTGCGCTCGATTCAAAAAGTGAACGACGACGAAAGCCTGACCTTCTTCTGCGCAATCGATGAAGGCGTCGTACTGACGGTGGCACGCGGGGTCGACTTGATAGAGAACCTGCAGCGCGCGTTCGACAACGTGCGCGTGCAGCTAGGCGCGCCGGACGTCGTTCTCGGGTGTGACTGTATCCTGCGATACGTCGAGCTCGGTCAGCGCCAACTGACGCAAAAAGTTGCAGGAATTTTCGAAGAGAACAACGTTCTCGGGTTTGCGACGTATGGCGAGCAATTCAACGCAATGCACGTCAACCAAACGTTTACGGGTGTTGCGATCGGAAGCCGCCGCTGACATGGAATCCAAGCCCTTGGCCACGGAAGAGACGTTGGAGGCGCGCTGCCAACGACTGGAGCGCGACCTAGCAAAGAGTGAAAAGGTCAAATCCGCCTTGATTGCGCGGATCGAGCGTGGAATGGATCAACAGGGAGGCGCGTTTTCCTTGTTTCAGGCCGCATCCACCTTGGAGCGGAAGGTCCACGATCGAACGCAGGCGCTGGAGGTTGCGATGCGCAGCTTGGAGCAGTCCAACGCTTCGCTGAAGAGCGCTAAGGAAGCGGCCGACGCCGCGAACCGTGCAAAGTCCCAGTTTCTGGCCAACATGAGTCACGAGATTCGCACGCCGATGAACGGCGTCATCGGGATGACGGAGCTTTTGCTCACGACCGAACTCGACCCGCGGCAGGGGCGGTTGGTCGAAACCATCAAGCGCTCTTCGGACTCCTTACTGTCGATCATCAACAACATCTTGGATTTTTCCAAGATCGAAGCCGGTTGCTTGGAGCTCGACGAGTCGGAGTTCGACTTGCTGGACGCCGTCGAAGAGACGGTCGAACTGTTTGCGGAGCGAGCCCACCGCAAGGGCCTGGAGCTAGTGTGTGAACTGCCCGCGGTGACGATACTTTCAGTGCGAGGGGACAGCGGTCGCTTGCGGCAGGTGCTGAGTAATCTAATCGGAAACGCGATTAAGTTCACCGAGCGGGGTCAAGTCATCGTTCGCATGCAGGTGGATGCGGCTCCGTCCACGCGAACGCGGGTCACCTTCCAGGTCATCGATACAGGCATTGGCCTCGCCGCAGAGTCGATCGCGCATATCTTCGATGCTTTCCGACAGGCAGACGGCTCCACCACGCGCAAGTACGGGGGCACCGGCCTGGGCTTGGCAATAGCCAAGCAACTGGTCACGATGCTGGGCGGTGAGCTGAGTGTTTCCAGCCGCCTGGGCGGAGGTGCGACTTTCCGGTTCGACGCGGAGTTCGGGGGCTCGAGCGCATGTTCGGCCCTCGATAGGAAGGACGTGCGGCGCGTCCTGCTGGCCTCGCCCGCTCCGGCAATCTCGGGTGCCATCACGGGCATCTTACGATCGCTAGACATCGAATCCGTAGCGGTCGAGTCCGCCGCGAGCGCCATCCGTGCGCTGAACCAAGCCGAAGAGGGGGGGCGGTTCGACGCGGTGTTCGCGGATCAGTCGCTGCCCGAAAACCAACTCGCGGCCTTGGTCGATGTCATCGAAAGTCGGAGCCCGCGGCCAACCATGGTGATCTTGTGCCCTTTCGGGCAGAGCGCCGAAGCTTCGAGTCGGTTCGGCGTGACGGTCAAAGTCATCTCGAAGCCCGTGACCCGACGCAGTGTCCTCGAAGTGCTCGACCGGGCGATGCGGTCGACCATCCCCATCCCGCGCCCGCCAGCGCCCGTGCGAGTCGAGAGTCCGCAAGAGCGGATCGCTCGCAGAATTTTGGTAGCGGAGGACAACCTGGTCAACCAAGAGGTCACCGTCGGGTTGCTCCGACTTTTTGGCTGCGAAGTCGATGCCGTGGAAAACGGGGCGTTGGCGCTTCGCGCGCTGAACGAGCGGTACTACGACGCCGTGCTGATGGACTGTCAGATGCCGGAGATGGACGGCTTCCAAGCCACGGCTGCGATTCGCGCCGCGGCCGCGCCGGGCCAGTCACACTTGCCCATCATCGCGTTGACGGCGAACGCGTTGACCGGCGACCGCGAGCGATGCCTGAGATCCGGCATGGACGACTTCCTGAGCAAGCCATTCACCAAGGCCGAGCTGTATTCGATGATCAGCAAGTGGCTCGGGGGCACGGCGGCGGTTGCGGCCCCTCCCGGTCCGTCTCGAAAGCTGCTGCCGCTCGTCGAACATGCGTGTCTCGACGAAGCCGCGCTGAGTGAACTCGAGGCACTCGACCAGACGAGTGCCCCAGGGCTGCTGCGCCGATTGATTTCCGTGTTCCGGAGTGAGGGCGAAACGCTGGTCGATTCGATCGAGCAGGCGGTGCAGACCGCGGATGCCAAGGCGTTGCGTGCCGCCGCCCACAAGCTGAGCTCGAGTAGCGCGGCCTTCGGCGCGGTGGAGCTCTCCGCGCAGTGCCGCGGGCTAGAAGCGGCCGCGCGCCTCGGAGAATTGGAGTCCTTCGAAGCTTCGAGCAAAGGGGTTCGCGATCGGGTTCAATCCGTGCTTTGCACGTTGTGCACCCGCTACCGCCCGCTGGTCAGCGATTGACCTCGGCCGGCAATTCGTTGAGCAATAGCCAAAAGGAGCCGATCGCTTTTGCGGCGGCCAAGAACTCGGCATAGGCCACCGGCTTTCGCACGTAGGCGCTCGCCCCGGACGTGTAGCCGTCGGCGACGTCCTCGTCCAATTTGGATGAGGTCAAGATGACGACGGGCAGGGCGCGTGTCCGCTCATCCGTGCGAATTCGCCGCAACACTTCGATTCCGCTCACCTTCGGAAGTTTGAGATCGAGCAAGATGAGCGCGGGCAGGTGCGCGCGCTCGGCATGCGCCCCTGTCGCGAACAGATAGTCCAGGGCCTCTGCGCCATCCCGCACGACGATCACCTGATTTTGGACTTCACATTTCTTGAGCGCAATGAGGGTGAGTTTCTCGTCACTCGCGTTGTCTTCGACCAGCAAGATTTGCTTGATCATCGCGCTCCTTGGCGTTCAGCCGGCAGGGTGAAATAGAAAGTGGCCCCTTCGCCAGTGGCACCCTCCGCCCAGATGCGGCCACCGTGGCGGTGCACGATGCGCTGAACCGTCGCGAGCCCAATGCCCGTGCCTGCAAACTCGTGATTTTGGTGCAATCGCTGAAAAGGCGCAAAGAGCTTCTGCGCATAGCCCATGTCGAAACCGGCGCCGTTGTCGCGCACATAGAAAACGCGCTCTCCGTCGCCTTCATTCGCGCCGAAGCTGATCTGCGCGGCGCTCACCCTCCCGCTGAACTTCCAGGCGTTGCCGAGCAAATTATCGAGCAGGGCACGGGCGAGCGTCGAATCAGCGTCGACCGTGAGCTGCTCTTGGACATTCACCACGACTTCACGGTCCGGGTCTGCCGCTTTCAAACTCGACAACACGAGCCGTGCCAGGTTCGATAGGTCGACCGACTCACGATGCAGCTCGCTGCGGGTGACTCGAGACAGCGATAGGAGCGCGTCGATCAGCGCCGCCATGCGGTTGGCGTTGAGTAAGATCTCGTTCAGCCAGTCCTGACCTTCAGCGTCGAACTTGTCCTTGTATTCGTCCAACAAAACCTGAGCAAAGCCGTTCATCCCACGCAACGGCGCGCGCAGATCATGGGCCACTGAATAGCTGAAAGCCTCGAGTTCACGGCTGGCGGCCTCCGCAGTCTCCTTGGCTCGCGCGAGTTCCCGCTCGGTGCGCCGGCGCTCGGTGACGTCTCGCGCGACCTTGGCGATGCTTACCACGCGCCCCGCCGTGTCGCGCACGGGGGAAACGGTGAGCGATACGTCCACCAAGCTGCCGTCCTTACGGCGCCGCACCGTTTCGACGCGCTGCACCTGACCCGCCGCTACGCTGCGTAAAGTCGCTGCAAACTCCAGTTCTCGTTCGGGCGGCACGATGAGCGAGATCGGCCTTCCCAAGATCTCGTCTGCCGAGTAGCCGAACAGGCGATGGGCCCCCTCGTTCCAGCTCGTTACGATGCCTTCCAGGCTCGTTCCAATGATCGCGTCATCCGACGACTCGACGAGGGAAGCGAGGCTCGCCCGCTGTTGCTCTGCCTTCTTCCGCTCAGTGATGTCACGGATGGCGCTCGATACGAGCAGCCCGCTCTCCGTTTCCAAGGGGCTCAGACTGACCTCGATCGGGAACTCGCTGCCGTCTTTTCGGCGACCGTGAAGCTCGAGGTCCGCACCCATCGGGCGCACGTGATGGTCACGGAAGTAGGACTGGCGATGCGCGGGGTGAGCCGCGCGAAAGCGCTCAGGAATGAGTAGCTCGATGGCCTGCCCCACCAACTCGCTCCGGGTGTACCCGAACAGCGCCTCCGTCTGTCCGTTGACCAGCGCAATCGTTCCGCTCTGATCCACGATCACCATTGCATCCGGCGCGGTATCGAGCAGCGCTCGGAAGCGAGCCTCAGTGGCCCGCGACTCGCGTAAGCGCTCGACTGCGGCTTGAGCTTGCTTGCGCTCGGTGAGGTCGAGGACAAAGGACAGCGCGAGCGGTACTTCTCCCCCGACCATGGCGGAGCCAACCAAGACCGGGACCCGACTGCCGTCTTTGCGGATATACTCCTTCTCGCGCAGCGCACCGACGCCAGATTTCGATAGCTGCTCGACCGCTCTCGTGTCGGCGGCACGCCACTCGGGAGGAGTCAGGTTGAACCAGACGAACTCCGGCGACAGCACTTCTTCGCGCGTGTAACCCAGTAGACCGAGGGCCGTGTCGTTGATCTCGACGACGCGCCCCTGCAGATTTCCGACCACGACGCCGACGATGCCGGACTCAGAGAGCCGGGTGAACCGCGCTTCGGCGTCTGCGATGGGTACCATCAAGTCCGATCAGCGGTGGCGGATGGGCGGATCATCAGTTCGACGCTTCCTCGAAGAAGGTTGCAGAGTTGGGCCGCGCCGAAATCCTTGGCAGGCGGGTGTTGCAAAAGTACTCACGTAGGAACTGAGCGAGCTGGCGGAAGGTGCCGCCCAGCTTGCGTTTCCATCAGCGCACGACTACCTCAGGTGATAAGCCAGCTAGGGGGACATGTCGATTCAAAAGCTACGAGTCTTGCTCGTCGAAGACTCTGCGTCCGACGCCAAGTTGCTGCTACACGAGCTGCGGCTCAGGATCCCATCCGTCGAGTACAAGCGAGTGGAGGACGAAGTCTCCATGCGGGCCGCGCTGCGCTTGGAAACTTGGGACGCCGTGATCAGTGACTGGTCCATGCCGACGTTCAGTGGTCTCGCCGCGCTTGCGATCTTGGTCGAGTCCGCGATCGACCTTCCCTTCATCATCGTGTCCGGCACCATCGGGGAGGAAGTCGCGGTCGAAGCCATGCACGCCGGCGCTCACGACTACCTGATTAAAGGCAACTTGAAGCGGCTGCTCCCGGCGCTCGAAAGGGAAACTCGCGAAGCAAAGGTGCGCGCCGCACGGCGTGCGGCGGAGGCCGAATTGCTGAACGCTTCGCGGCGCTACCGGGCATTGTTCGACCATAGCCCATTACCAACGTGGGTCTGTGATCCGGAGACGGGGGCGATTGTCGCGGTCAACGATGCCGCCGTGCTCCATTATGGCTATGACCGCCAAGAGTTCGCCGCGTTGACGCTCGCTGACCTCGAGGCCGAAGAGCCCCCCGTCGCGAGTCATTCCGCCGCACCCGTCGGCCTCCGCAAACGGCACCACGTCGCGCGCCACAAACGGCATGACGGGCGCAAGATCTGGGTGGAGCTCACTAGCCACGATCTGGAGCTCGAGGGGCGCCTGATGCGCCTCTACGTGGCGAATGACGTGACCGAGCGCCTGGAAGCGGAGGCGCAGCTACGCAAGACCGAGGAACAGTTGCGTCAAGCGCAAAAAATGGAGGCCATCGGCAGCTTGGCCGGCGGCGTTGCGCACGACTTCAACAACTTACTCTCGGTAATTCTCGGTTATTCGGGGATCGTCTTGAGTGAGCTGAAGCCCGGCGAGCCGATCCGGGCCGACATCGAGGAAGTTCAGCTGGCGGGTCAGCGCGCGGCGACGCTGACCCGCCAGCTGCTCGCCTTCAGCCGCAAACAGATCTTGCAGCTCGTGGTCTTGGACCTGAACGACGTCATCTCGAACATGGAGCGCATGTTCGGTCGCCTGATCGGGGAAGATGTTCAGGTCTCGATTCACACCGATCGCGCGCTGGGGAGGATTCACGCCGACGCCGGCCAGGTCGAGCAAATCTTGATGAATCTAGTGGTCAACTCGCGAGATGCGATGCCCCAAGGGGGCAAGCTGACGATCGAAACGGCCAACGTGGAACTAGACGCGGCCTATGCAGCCGAGCACGTCGGGGTGAAGTCCGGCTGGTACGTAATGCTGGCGGTCACGGACACCGGCTCGGGTATGACCAGTGAGGTGCGGTCGCGGATCTTCGAACCCTTCTTCACGACCAAGGGAAAGGATCGCGGGACGGGGCTGGGGCTGGCCACGGTGTTCGGAATCGTCAAGCAACTCGGGGGGCACATTTGGCTTTATAGCGAGGTCGAGGCGGGCACCACGTTCAAGATCTACTTTCCGAGGAATGACGACGAGCGTGAAGAGCAAGAGCTCAGCGCGGGCGAGCCGACGGTGTTGACGGGGACCGAGACGTTACTCTTGGTCGAGGACGAGAAGCAGGTGCGTGATCTCGCGCGCACCATCCTCCGGAAGGCTGGCTACAACGTGTTGGATGCGCAGGGGGGCGGTGACGCGCTGCTGACGTGCGAGCAGTACCGTGGAAGAATCCACCTCTTGCTCACGGATGTGGTGATGCCGCGCATGAGTGGCAAACAGCTCGCGGAACGCCTTTCGCCCCTGCGGCCCGACATGAAGGTACTTTACATGTCCGGCTACACGGACAACTCCATCGTGCATCACGGGATCCTCGATTCGGGAATCGCGTTCCTCGAAAAACCGATTACCCCACCCCTATTGCTGAGAAAAGTTCGCGAAGTGCTGGACGCGCCACGACCTTCCCGGTGAGGCCTTGTTCTCGCGTGCGGTCACGCTGCGCTGCGAGCGTCAGCGCTGCACGCCCGGATCGGTAACCGAATGTGGAACGTGGTTCCTTTGCCGCTTTCGGTCTCGAAACTCAAATCACCTCCATGCTTGTCGACGACCACGGAGCGCGCAATCGCCAACCCTTGACCGGTACCCCGGCCGACTTCCTTCGTAGTGAAGAACGGGTCGAAAATCCGGGCCTGAACTTCGGCGGGAATGCCACTCCCGGTATCCGAGATCGAAATGAGGACGGCTTCGCCGTCGACACGAGAGCGTACGGCGATCCGACCGCGCTGTTCGCTCCCCAGGACGCGATCGCCGATGGCGTGTGCCGCGTTGACCAAGATGTTCAAGATGACTTGGTTGATCTCACCAGCGTGGCAAAGGACGAGGGGCAGGTCGACGAGATCGGTTTCTAGATCCGCCACGTACTTGTACTCGTTGCGAGCGATGACCAACGTACTCCTCAACGCGTGGTTGAGATCGACCATGACTTTCTCTTTCTGGTCCGGGTGGGCGAAAGTCTTCATGCCTGCAACCAGCTCGGCGACACGCATGAGTCCCTCGCCCATCGTCTCGATCGACTTCGGAACGCTCGTTAGCAGGTACGCGAGATCGGCCTCGTCTTCCAACTGTGCCGCGGCACATCGCATGTCCGTCACCGCGCCTCCGCGGGCCGCGGCGTCGAGCAGGTCGGCGTAGCCGCGGACCAAGCGAAAGAGCGCCACGAACGACTCACGCACGAAAAAGCAACTATCGCTCACGAACTGAATCGGAGTGTTGATCTCGTGCGCGATACCCGAGGCCAGACGCCCTACGGACTCCAACTTTTGCGCCTGACGTAGTTCGGCCTCGAGCTGCTTGGCCAACGACACATCGCGCACGAAAAGCGTGATCTCGTCATCGATACGCGGGTCGCGGCGCGCAATGGAGCACTCGGCCGTGAAAATGCGGTTAGTCGAGCTCACGAGCAGCGACTCGTGCCAATAGTCGGCTTGATCGATACGGCCATTGGTGTCGACTCGAGACAGCCAAGCTAAAAAGGCCTGCTGCGCCTCGGGCAGCACGGCGCACGCGACGAATGACTGGCTGTCGGGACCGGGACAAGGAGCCTCGAACATCAGCGCCGCGGCCGGATTCCAAGACCGCGCTCGGCCGTCGGTTCCGAGGCGAACGATGCCCTCTCGCGCACCGGCGATAATGGCGTTGATTCTTGCTTCGTTGAGCCGAGCTCCCTGCTCGGCAGCCTGCAAGGCGAGCTTCTCTTCCGCCAAGGTTCGCGTCCGTTCGAGCACCTGCTGCTCCAGAGTAGCGTACAAGCGCCGCAGCTTGAAACCGACCGCACACAACCCCGCAAGCAGGAGGGCGACCAGCAGCAGCAGCGCGCTGCGATATCGGTTGGCGCGCGCCGCTTCGCGTTCCAAGTGGCTGTCGCAGAGGGTCTCGACATCGGCCGCGGCCCGGCTCAAGTCGCCCGCCGAGATCCGTGCGACGAGCGGGTCGACCAGGTCCTGCTGGACCGTTACGGTCCGCGCGTGCTTCAAAAATTGGCTGAATTGCGAGCGGAGGGGCTCGGCAACCGTGGAGCCTGCAGCATCCAGCGCCGCTTGCTGCGAGGTCAGCGATTCTCGCAACGTTCCCGTGTGAAGCAGGTTGTATACGAGGGTGGAGCCCACCAGCGTTTGCACTTGCTCACGAGCCTCCGCCGCCCCCGCTGAGTGCTCCCGCATCAAACCATCGCTGAGCGCCTCGCCGGCCACCGGTAGGTAGAATAGAGAATTCTTCAAAACCGAGTTTTGCGTCTTGAACAGCTCGACATCGCTCCGGAGTTTGACGAGCGCCTGCTCGAGTCGCGCGATCGCGGGGGCCGACGTCGCGTCCTGCGCGATCGCGACGCTGAGTAGCGAGCGCAGTTCCACGCGACTCGCGTCGAGATCAGCGTTACCTTGCGTCAGTGCGTCGTACTGATTCACGAGCCCGTAGCGCGATGCAAGTACCCCCTTGCCCAAGTCCGAGTCTAGCTGCTCGATGCGTTTCAGCGACTCCGTCAAGTCTGCATGAGTGCGGAGGTCGAGCGAGCGTGATTTTCTATATAGCGCAGCGCATAGAGCGAGTGAAAGGCAGATGGTGAGCAACGCCCACCACGCTCCATGGCGTTGGCGCTTCATGGGGCTGCGCTCGCGGCGATCGATTGTGCCGCTTCATCGAACTTCGGCGGTTGCCCGGTCAGTGTTTTGAGAAACGCCACGATTTGCCGAATAGCTTCCGCATCCAAGGACTGGCCGAGTTGATACTTCGCCATCGTGCCCACTGCCTGCTCGAGGGTCGCCGCGGAACCGTCGTGAAAGTAAGGAGCGGTGAGTTCGACGTTGCGCAAACTCGGAACCCGGAACACGAATCGGTCCGCCTCCAAGTGGGTTACGTTGAAGCGACCAAAGTCGGCATCGACGATGTGCCCGCGGTCCTGAAAATACTCACCCATGACGCCGAAACGCTGGAACATATTGCCACCGACGTTGGCCCCCTGATGGCACGCCACGCAACCCACCCCCTTGAACCGCTCGTAGCCTGCTTTTTCGAGTTCAGTCAGCGAGTGCTGGTCGCCTCGTAGCCAGGAATCGAAGCGCGCATCCGGCGTATCGAGCGTACGTTCGAAGCTGGCGATCGCGGAGCGGACATTTGCTTCGGCGATGCCGTCGGGATAGGCCAACTGAAACCGCCGACGGTATTCGGGGTCCCCGCGGAGATAAGCCAAGGCGTTGGGCCAATTGCTACCCATCTCGTTGGGGTTATTGAGCGGAAAGCTCATCTGCTCTTCGAGCGTGCTGGCTCGGCCATCCCAGAACTGAACGAAGTTGTGCCCGCAGTTCAGCACCGTAGGCGCGTTCACGGAGCCGAGTCGACCATGGATCCCCATCGGCAGCGGGCGCCCGTCTTGTCCACCTTTGGAGAGCGCGTGGCAGCTTGCGCACGCTATCGAGCCGTCGCCAGAGAGTTTAGGATCGAAGAATAGCTTGGCACCGAGCGCCACCCGGACCGGGTTTTGGTCTGAGCGCCGAATGAGCGGCTGTAGGGGCTCCTGCTGAACGGCAACCTGAACCTCGCTATTACGTCGGGGAACTACGCTCGGCCCATCATTGCAGGCAACACTGACGAGGACGGCGACGAATAACGGAATGAACGCGCTCCGGACGGGAACGCGTCTCGGCTCATTTGCGGGCACTTGGCGTCTCCCGCTCGGTTCGCTGACCTTCGGGGCCTTGGGGTGCGCAGATCGCGGCGAGCGCGTTCAGCACCAAAGGGTCGTACACTCCCGGACGTGAGCGCAATGCTTCGATCGCGGCGCCGGTCGTCGAGCCGTAGGCTTCCTCCACGCTCAAATGCGCGAGCACCTTCAAGATGCGCGCGCCGATCGGCAGACCTTCCTGTCCTGGGCCTTCGTCGGCGCTCGAGAATGCACGGTGATGAAATTTGAGCGCGGCTTGCGCGCGTTCCAAGCTGGGAAAGCCGGCGAGCACACGCGCGACGACCAACGGCACGTGGGCCATCGTGCGCAAGTTGTCGCCTTTGGCGGTCGCAGCGTCGTCTTCTCTCGCCAGCATATCGTCCGGCAGAACGACGTACCCCGCTCTTGCGAGAATCGCTGCGACCTCGACGTGCCAAGGCTCCGGCACGCGAAGAAAGCTGGCCAGCCGGCGCGCACGATCGGACTGCCGGGAGCTGGATGCCAGTGCGTTGGGATGCGCGAGCGTGATCACCTCCGTCAGGGCCCGCACGCTGCCGAGAATCGATTGATCGAATAGCGCGCGCCCACGGCTCTCGGCCCGGTGCTTTTCTACGGCCGCGCTCAGGGCGTCCAAAAACACGGGCGGGGGGCAAGGCTTGGTCAAGAAGCGAAACACCTGGCCGTCGTTGACCGCCTTGACGGCGCTATCCATTTCGGAGTGGCCCGTCAGCAGCAGGCGAACGCTGGCGGGGTGACGGCGGCGGCATTCCGCGAGCAGGGTCGCTCCATCCATCTCGGGCATGCGCATGTCCGACACGACGACGGCAACGGATCGCGGTGCTTCGAGTAGCGTCAGCGCCTCTGCACCGCTGGTTGCCGTGAGTAGAGTGCATTTGCGGTGCAGAATGCGACTCAAGCCCTCGAGCACGTTTGGCTCGTCATCGACGCACAAGATAGTAGAATTTTTCATGATGTTTTCGCCGGCAGCTAAGCGCTTCCTTCCCCGACCGCTTCGGCTGGGAGCTCACACACGATGGGCTGGACAACCCCGAACTTGAGATCGAAGTTCAGCAAGCGTTCGATCAACTGGGCCGTCACGAGGTGCCCGCGGGCCACGAGCAACATGGCCGAGCGTGTGATCACGTCACTCGCGAGCACCATGCCCACCTCCATTTCTCGCAAATTCACCTCGCGTGTTTCCGGCCGCCGAGGCCCGCAGACCAACGCGATCGCGTCGAGCACGGCGGGGTCATACACGCCGCGCTGGGAGCGCAGGATGGCCAAGGCGTGGCCCGCATCCGGGCTGCGGGTCTCCTCGACCGCGAGAGCACTCAAAGCCTTGAGAATGCGTGAACCAATGGGCGGGGGCTTGTTGACCGCGCTGTTTACCTCGAAGGGTTGGCCCTGATGGCGAAGTGCGTCATGCACGATATCCAACCGCGGAATGAGCGAGATGATCCGGTCTACCACCGCCGGAACGCGCGCCAACATGGCGCGCTCGGTCGCGTCCAGGTCCGAACCGCGATGCACCTTGGCGAGCACCTCGTTCGGCAACACCACGTAGCCCACCTGCGAAAGCATGGAAGCGACCTCCACATGCCAAGCCTGCGGGACTCGCAAGTGCGCGGCGACTTGGCGGGCGCGTTCGTGCTGGCGGGCGGTTGCGCCGAACTCTGGGTGAATGAGAGCGAGGACCTCGGTGAGGGCCCGCATACTGCCAACGAGGGTGCGTTCCAGGAGCACTCGCTCCGATGTGATCAAGCGATGCTGCTCGAGGGCCGCCGTCAGTGCCTCCAAAAACACGGGGGGCGGACACGGCTTGGTCAAGAATCTGAACACATGACCGTCGTTCACCGCGCTGATTGCCGACTCGAGGTCCGTTTGTCCCGTGAGCAGCAGGCGAACGGTGTCGGGAGAGACCTTCCGACACTCGGCCAAAAGCGCCGCGCCGGTCATGCGCGGCATGCGCATGTCGGACACGATCACGTCGATCGGGTCGGGCCCCCGCAACAACTCGAGCGCCTCTTCACCGCTGCCTGCCGTTAGCAGCGAGCACTTGCGGTGCATGACGCGCTCCAGCCCTTCCAGGACTTTCGGTTCGTCGTCGACGCAGAGGATCCGCGCGTTTTTCATGAGTGGTCTCCAGCTCGAATGTTGGCCACGGCGGACGCGAGCTTGGCGTCTGCCGGCCAGTCGTCAGGCGGGGGCGCCGCGTGGACGTAAGTGGCGACGCTGCTTTCGCGGCCCTCGCTGCCCTCGCTGCCCTCGAGCGAGAGGGTGTCGGCCAAGCGAACTGCCGAAGCGGCATCGAGCGGAGCGGTCGTCAGCCACGGACCGTGGTGAAAAGCGACGATGTTCAACACCTCGGGCGGCAGCCCCCACAAGGCCAGGAGGTAGGCGCCGACGCCCGCGTGATCGACGCCGAGTCTTTCGAATTCAACGGTGTGTATGGGCGCGCCCCTCATCGCCGCCTCCGCGCAAATCGCCGCGTACTCCTCCGGCATCCGGCTGGACAGCACCAGCGAGCCAACATCGTGCAAGAGCCCAGCCGTAAACGCCGTGTCGGCATCGGGCTGGCCTTTGCGCAGTTCGCGCGCGATGCGCGCGCAACGCAACGCATGCTCCTGCCCCTGCTCCGCGAGGGCAGGGTTCGCGCTTCCGAACTGTCCGAACACGGAGTGTGCGAGCACCAGGCTGCGAATCGTGGAAAGCCCGAGGTAGCGCACGGTCAGGAGCAGGCTCGTCGTCTTTCGGGGAAGTCCGAAGAATGACGAGTTGACGACGTGTAGCAGTTTGGCGCTGATGCCTACGTCCTGCTCGACGATACGCGCGATGGCCTCCGGGGACGATTGCTCGCGGTGCAGCGCGTCGCTCAGCTCGCGATAAACACTCGGGACGGCCGGCAGGCTCTCGAGACCGCCGACGCAGGCGCGAATGCGCTCGCTGCACAGCAATGCGTGGAGCTCGATGGCGCGGGAAATCGCGGCACACAGAACGTCGTTCGGGCAGGGCTTGGGCAAGTAGCAGTGAGCCGAAGTCGCGGCGTGGGCGAGCGTCGTCTCCTCCGCGTGCCCCGACAGGACGATGCGGGTAGCGCCGGGGCACAGCTTACTCGCTTGGCTCAAGAAGGCGGCTCCGTTCATCTTCGGCATACGCATATCGGACACGATGACGTCGAACTGACGGCGTTCGAGCTCCAGCAAAGCGGCAGGGCCGTTGTCCCTGAACACCATCTCCCACTCTTTGCGTTTGCTGCGCAGCGAGTTGCACAGTGCCTCCAGGACCTTGGGCTCGTCGTCGACGAACAAGATGCGCTTCATCGCAGTGCCTCGCGCGGTGACATCGACCGCGCCCGAGACGACGGTTGACTCGGCGGCGCCTCCAGCGGGAGCTCGATTCGAAACGAGGTGCCGGTACCGGGGTCGGAGGCAAAGCTGATCGCCCCCCCGTGCTTGTCGGCCACAATCGATCGCGCGACGGCGAGCCCTTGCCCGCTGCCCTTGCCGACGGGCTTGGTCGTAAAAAACGGCTCGAAAATGCGGGATCGGTCCGCTTCGGCGATGCCGCGGCCGTTGTCGGCGATTTCGATGCACACGGATGCATCATCCAACCAGCTGCGAACTCGAATCAGTCCTCGACCCGACCCGTCGTGGAAACGTTCTTCAATCGCGTGCGCCGCGTTGATCAACAGATTGAGGAACACTTGATTGATGTCGCCCGCGTAGCAGGGAACCGCGGGCAGGTCGCCGAGATCGAGCTGCACATCGGCGACGTTGCGGATTTGGCTCTGGGCTACGATCAGCGTGTTCTCGAGTCCGCGATTCAGATCGCTGAATGACCGCTCGCGTTGATCGGGCCGACCGAAGTCTTTCAGCGCCACCACGATCTGTGAAACTCGCGCTATTCCGTCGAGCGAGCGCTCGATTGCGAGGGGGATCTCGCGCTCCAAATATGGACCGTCGACTTCTTGCAGGAGGCGCTTCAGGTCGGCCAGGGCCGGCCGTGCGTTCTCTCCGCGCTCCACATTGCAGCACAGCTCACGACCGAGAACGACCAGGAAGCCGAGGTCACGTGCGGCATCCTTGAGAAAGCTCAAGCTATCACTCACGAACTGAATGGGCGTGTTGACCTCGTGCGCGACGCCCGCCGCCAACTGACCGACCGCGCGCAATTTCTCAGCCTGGCGGAGCTCCAGCCCGAGGCGTTTGATCTCGACCAAATCTGCCTGCAGTTGTTCGTTGCGCTCCAGTAGTTCGTTGGACATCAGCTCGAGCGAGCGTTCAATGGATGTCCGGGCGTCGTCGGCGTGGGCGTAGGCTTCATCCACCGCCGACACGAAACGATTGAACTCCTCGCCCGTCGGAGGGCCAGCGGCAAAGCACTTCGTCAGTTGGCGTTGCAGGAGCTTGTGCAACTCAGGTCTCGGAGAAGGTGGTGATTGTCATCGTCTGGTTGTGCAGCTCGCAACGCGCGGTGGGCGTGAACGGCGAAATCTCGCCGTAGGAATAAAACCCGGTCAGAGCGACGCCCCTACCGAGAACTTGACCGACCCCTTCGACTTCTTCTTCGATACGCTGCTTGAGCAGGAGCTTCCTCCCCACGCAGCTGATCAGGATTGCCAGGTCGGGGAGCTTGCTTTGCTCGCCTTCGGAGCAAACACGCGCCGCGCCCTCCGCACCTTGCACCAAGCGCTCGAAGTTTGCGCGCATCAGCCGCGCGTAGGAGCCGATGGGGAGGTCCCCCGCGAAGGTCAAGCTACGTTCCTCGCGGTTGACCGCGAGGATAGTGCGCACCACGCCCGTCTGTTCGCGCGTTGCGCGTACGCACAACGGAAAGGAGAGCCCGCTTGCCGGCAATGCGGCCGCGTGCTCACCGAGGTACTGTTCGTACAAGTCGAGCGCGGGCTGCCCGTCCAGCTCGTACAAAACGTTGTTCTTGGAGCGCGTCACTCGCCGCTCCGGACCAAAGGGATCCCAACCACCCAGGGACGCGAAAGAAACCTCGATATGAGCACCGTAAAAGCCGATCGCGGCCACGCGCGGCGCCGGGTCGAACCGATCGACACACACGAACGTCTGTTGGAAGCGATCGCCATCACCGGATAGACCGCCCGTGAGCGATACGTCGCTCGGAAGCGCGCTCGTCATGCCCGCCACCAGCTCACTGCCGTTGACTTTCAGGCCGTCGGAAAGGACGAACACGTGACGCAAGCCCGGGCCGCGCAACTGCTCCGCGAGATTTCGACCCGCCTGCGCACTCGACATTTCGTCACTCAACAGGACTTCCGCACAGCGGATTTGCGTCCGCTCGAAGCGCAGCGCGGTCAGCGCGAGCGAGTCATCCAACACCTGAGTTCCGCTGATCTCGCCCGCGGTCGAACATGCCACGATGCGTGCCCCGGGCCACTTCGCACGAAGCGTGCGCCATGTGTCCGGCGCGGAGAGCAGCTCCGGCGCGCCAAATCCGAGAACGAGGTCGGCGTCAGCGATCGCCTCCGCATTTCCGAGAATGGTTTGCAGACTCGCGGTCCAAAGCTCTTGCGCCAACTTCATCTTGCTACCCTCCTTCAGTGAACGGCAGACTCTGAGTGCGCTTCAGTGGAACCGATTGAATTCTCGATCTATTCGCGACCAATCAAATATGGAGTCCGATGCACTCCGCCGCAGTATTTGCACGCAGAAATTGCGCCACATAGTCGACTCGAACCGACGGCATTTACCGTCGCTATCGCGGCAGACTCGACTCCCCCGCAAGCGTCGATCTCCGATTGCACGCGCGAAGTCTCAGGAAGGCAAAGCCGTGCTTCTTTGCAACACGTTCGGGGTCTGAACCGTCAGCACGGGGACTCGTGACCGGCGCGACACGTCGCGCGCGACACTGCCGAGGAGGTCGTCTCCCCGGCTCGACCGAGCGTGCGTGCCGAGCACGACCATGTCGCAAGCCATGCTCTCGGCTCGCTCGACGATTTGGCTCCACGGCACACCATGGCAAAGAAGACCGTTGGCACTCGGAATGCGTTCACGAACACGCGCGAGCAGGTCCGCCAGGTGGGCCAGGGCCGCGTTCTCCAGACACTCCGCGAAGTCCGACGGCAGTTTCTCCGCGTAGTATGCATAGAGGGGGAGATCTAGGACGTGCAGCAAGGTGATCGTTGCCCCGAGCCGCTCCGCCATGCTCAGAGCAGAATCCAGCGCGTGGCGGGACGGCCCGTCGAAGTTCGTGGCGACCAAGATGCGTTTGATCGGAGTCATGCTGTCACTCCCTCCGTTCCGCGAACCGTCAAGACTGGAACTGGCGAAAGACGGACCACGCGCTCGGCATCGCTGCCGAGCAGCGCGCGACTGACACCGCGCCGGCCGTGGGTACCGACCACGATCAAGTCCGCGTGCACGTCGGCGGCGGCCGCGACGATTTCCTCCCAAGCCACGCCTGCTCGCAGCACCGACTTCGCGCGGGGCAATCGTTCTCGAAGGCTCTCCAACGCCGCATTCAGCTGCGTAGCAGCGGCTTGCTCGATGGGCGTGAGCAGGTCGCCCGGGGAGTACAGCGCCGCGCTGTAACCGGTGCTCGGGATCTCCCAGGCGTGCACCAATGTCAGTTGCGCGTCGAATTGGGCGGCCAATTCAATACCGAAGTCGAGCGCTCGCGCCGAGCAGTCGCTGAAGTCGGTCGCGACCACGATGTGCTTGAATGTCATGGATAAAAACCGCTGCCGTCGTTGGAGTTTCTCAGCGCTCGAAGACCGAGCGCGCATTGCCGGCTTGCCAAGAGAACCCGCCGATCGGGTATTCAGAGTGCGGGCTCATCGACCCAAGCAAAGGGTGCGCCAGCTCGATTTCCAGGTGCGAGACCGAGAATTTCGACGGTCCTCGGGGAGAACCGCCGTACCCACGCTAAATCTGCATAAAACGCGATGCAGATTCTGCACGGTTGCGGGCTCCGCGCGATAGTTCTAGATTATTCGAAATAGCAAATGCCGTGCAATGTGAGTCCTACGCAGTCGGCTGGGCGTCTTGCTGCCTCTCGCAAACTTGCGCTGCCTGTTGCAACGCGATCGTCGCGGTAGTGCTGCTGCAAGCGCGAATGCAACAGCACGTCTAGCGGGATCTCTCGAAATGACCCAGACAATCGCTCTCTCTTCATCGCCCCACAGGCCGCGTATTCTCTTCTTGTATGGTTCGCTGCGAAAGCGTTCCTACAGCCGACTGCTGGCAGAGGAGGCGGCGCGAATCATTGCTGAAATGGGCGCAGAAACACGTTTTTTCGACCCAACCGAGCTGCCCCTGTGTGACAGCGTGCCCTCCGATCATCCCAAAGTCGTCGAGCTGAGGGCGCTTTGTGAGTGGTCGGAGGGTCAGGTGTGGACGTCGCCGGAGCGCCACGGCGCCGTAACCGCCGTCTTGAAGAATCAGATCGATTGGATCCCCCTCAACATCGGCGCCGTTCGACCCACGCAGGGGCGGACGCTCGCGGTGATGCAAGTCAGTGGCGGATCACAATCATTCAACGCCGTCAATTCGCTGCGCTTGCTTGGCCGGTGGATGAGGATGTTCACGATCCCCAATCAGTCGTCCGTCGCTAAAGCTTACGAGCAATTCGACGACGATGGCTTCATGAAGGAGTCGGCGTATCGCGACCGAGTGGTGGACGTGATGGAGGAGCTATACAAGTTCACGCTGCTCCTCCGCGATCACGTGGATTTCTTGACCGACCGTCACAGCGAGCGAAAAGAGGCCGCCGCAAAGCTGGTGGCAGAGACGGCCGCCCGCGCGCTCTTGTGACGGCTAGCGAACGAACTTGGCGAGCAGTCGAAGATAAGCCACCTGATAACCGTCGGAGTTCTCGGTGACCGACCACGAGTTCACGGGCCAGCTGTCGTTGAAGTTGGCGTAGCTCTTTTGCGGTGGTTGCCCGTAGGGCGGCGAGGGGCGCGCGGCGGGACATTGAGCAATGCCGGGGCACTGCGCGTCCCAGTCGTAACTCGGGTTGGGGCCGCCCACGAGGAACCCCGGGGGCGGACCGTAGGTCGAGACGCCGACTTCATCCCACTTGGCGCTCTTGTCGGCGAACCACGAGTGGAAAAAGCTGCTCGCCGACTTGTGGGCGCCGCTCGCGGCCATGTTGCTCAGGTACACCATCCCGAGCGGGTTGACGCCGTGAATGTAGTGCACGTAGCGCTCCGCCGCCCGGCGCGCGTCCGCGTTCTTGCTGGCATCGATGTTGAACGAGATCACGTCGTAGAGCAGGCAGCCGGTACGGGCTTTGTGAGCATTGGAACCCCAAGTGTAGTCGGCGACGTACGAGAGGTACGGATCTGGGTCGCCCGTGAGGCTGCCTAGATTGTCCGCGCCGGTGATGGTGCTCGCGAAGGCGGAAGTGATCGCGCTCTTGACGGTCGCGTCCGCATCGGGGAGCGCCGTGTAGTCGAGGTAGTACTCGGTGAGTGGCAGCTCCCAGGCCGCGTTGTAACCCGAGAGTAAGCTGAGGCCGGCGCTGGCGTAGTTTGCTTCGAAGAAAGACTTGTAGGTCAGGGATCCGTCCGTATCCGCGCGATGCAGCGCGACGGCCAAGCCCAGCTTGTAAAGCCCCACCTCTTTGGCACTCGACTGTTGTTCACCGGCCGCCACCTTCCCGGTGTTGGCGAACTCCACGGTTGGGTTGGCCTCGGCCCAGGTCCACGCCTTCTTGGCGCGCACCAACAGGTCCGCGGCAAAGGTGGCGTCGCGGCTGCGAAACGCGCGCGCGGCCCAGGCGAACGCAATGCCGGCACGAATCGTCGCGTTGGTGGTCTCGGGTCCGTACACGCTCGCCCCCGCCGACGCAGAGGGCGGACTGGCACTCGCCACGCCGAGCACCGAGATGCAACCGCCGCTCTCCGACTGCACGCGCGCCAAGTGCTGTAGTCCGAAGCGCACTTCGTCGAGGAGATCACTCTGCCCGTTGCCAGATTCCGGCAGACCGAAGTCATCACCGAACACGGTGGGCGACTCCTCATACATCCGGAGCAGCGTGATGATGTAGTCGGCGGTCCACGCCGTGTAACGGTTGTAATCGCCCGCGTCGTACCAGCCGCCGGAGAGGTCGCGTTCCGTCGTGGCGTCGCTGGTCATGCCATACAGGCGCGCGTTCTTGTCTTGACCCGGGCCGACGTGACTGGCCCCATCAGCCCAGCCCTCGCCCGCAAATTCGGCGGTCTTCGCAAAGCCCGCGCGCTGATAGAAGAACGTGCGGAAGCCGTGTCGCAGTGCCAGGCGGTAGACATCATCCGCAATCCGAAACAGGTCGGAACGCACCGCACCCGTCACATCCAACACGTAGTAAACGCCCGGTGTCTTGAGCGACGAAAAGTCGACGCGCCACGCGCGGTCCCCGCTCTTCGTGTCGACCATTCCGGACTTCCAAGCCACGGGCGCCACCTCGGCCACGACCGCCTTCGTGACGGCATCAATCAGCTGATATTTGGCACCCGGCACGTAACTCTGATCCGCATCCGCCCCCGTCTCCGGGTCGCGTAGCACCGCGATTTTCTCAGCGTCCGGCAAGTAGCCCAATTGATCGACGACGATGAAGTTGCTGACCGCCTCTGCCGGCTGGGGAACGGCGCTCTCCATGGGCACGCCGGAAGACGCCCCTCCCCCGCTGCTCACCCCAGCCGCACCGGCCGCTGTGGCACCACCGCCGCCCGCCGCCGAGCTTGCCCCGCCGGAACCCGGCCCAGCGCCACCGCTGGCACTGCCAGCCGCGGCCGAGGGCGCGCCCGCAGCGGCCGAGTCCTTCGATGATGAACCGCCATCACACGCCGCGGCTGCCGCAGCGCCCAGCGCGAGAATGGAAACCAAGAACGCGCGCGAACGAACGGAAGGCGAGCAGGGGGACACTTGCCTGCAATAGCCTGCCTGATCCGAACCGCAACCAAAAATGCCGTCAAAGTATCGAGCGCGCAAGGGTAAGAGCCTTGT
>Ga0247757_10000425_pt1 | contig 35153 bp, 30 predicted proteins | sample UWRJL126311R4_FD_180929 | JGI IMG/M metagenome (GOLD analysis project Ga0247757, IMG submission 180929) | Plant litter microbial communities from Arlington Agricultural Research Station in Wisconsin, United States - UWRJ-L126-311R-4 | ecosystem: Environmental > Terrestrial > Plant litter >... | reverse complement strand
CCCGGGCGCGGGGTGAGGTGGGGGTGGATGGGGGCCGAGGGCGCGGCGAGAGCGGTGGCCATGAGGGTGGAAAGAACGAGGGTGGTCTTCATTGTTGGGGTCGTTGGCTGGTGTTCGAGCTTGATAGGGGTCGATGGATCTCAGAAGAAAAAAAAAAAGGGTTCAATAAGGGGGTATCGCAAAGAGTGAGTAGGACGAATAGAATAGCAAGAAAGAGTGGCCAGACTCAAAGAATGGAAGGCTGCCGAAGCAAAGGGTGAACGAAGGGCTGTTCTGAGATCGAAAGCTGGACGGTGCGTGCGTGGAGAGACTCTCGTCATGGCTGTCTCGCCGCATACTTATACGATCGCTCCCATCTCCTTCCCCATCTGTTATCAGTGAAGTGCCCCTCTCATTCCGCGTATTCGAGACCATTGACACCTGCCACTCCACCCCGCGCCGACTCCTTGCCCCTGGCACGTTCCCTGCTCACGCGGGGCCATTCCTGAACTGGTGGGCTGCGTGATGCTAAGCTTTTGCGTAGCGCAAAGCTTGGGTTGGACGGCCGAATGGGAGGGTGGAGTGGGTGCGTAGTGCAAACGACGGAAGCTTGATTGCGTCGGAGAGTGGGTTTAGAACTGCGTCGAGGGAGTGCTCAGGAGGGTCGCATTGACGTTTCGGGTTGGCAGTCCGTAAGCCTGGTTCGCGGATTGTGATCGGGAGAGCCTCGTAAAGCAGAAACTCTTGAGGTGGGCTTTGCGCCTTTGGAAAAATGGTCAATTGCTTGCGCGAATGACTTCCGGTTCGTCTGGTCCTTTTTTTTTTGTATCCAGAGCGGAACAAGTAACTGATGGTCATAGATGTTCGCGCGGCCAGAACCATTGACACGCTCGGCTCGATCCCTGTCGACGATCAGGCACGCCTGAGGCACATCATGAAAGGAAAAGAACCCCAACTTCAAGAGAAGAGAAATCCCACCAATCCACGCTTGCGAAGTACCGCTTTCAGTGTTTGCTAGTTGGTTTGAACATAGGCTGGTCTGTTCAAGCGCGTTGAACAACACATGGAGGACTTCACTGGCTCCAGCGAAGACAGCCAACTTCTTCACCTGCCTATCTTGTACCGAGCTTCCATCTTTAATAGCCCTCTTTTTTTTAATGTAATGCCATAAATTATGTTGGAGGTTTTACTCTCTTAACAACTTTTTCTCCTCCCCTTGCTTTTCGTTCGAGATACGCCATACCGATATTCAAGAGCTGTATCAATATGAGACTTTATAATGATAACATCACAAGAACCGTCTTACTAAAGCTGGTACGGTAAGCCAGCCGTTGATGGCTAATTTATGATCAAGCGTTTTTCTGACGTAGAATCGCATGCATATAGCGAACACATCGGGGCCCAGCAGAAGCCCTATGTCAGAGATGGCTGCGGTGTACGACCCGAGCTGGAGGTTCGACGACATTCTGAATTGTGCAGTAGATAGCAGCGGAGGAAGGACAACTCAACACAACTCAAGAGCATGCAATTTCTCATCGCATGCGTGGAAAGCAATTCCAAGCTGTGGAAGTACGAAGTACGAGATATGTGAAACATCCTCAGCTACTTGGCCGCTTGACGCAATGGTATGAAGAGCGGCTCTTTTCACACAGTTATCTTTGCTTAACTGCAAGGTCTTCGCTGCAGCTTCAAGCTCGTCCAAGGTCTTCTTGGTACCACCAATTACGGTATGGATTTGCTCGACGAACGTCAAGCTTACATTCTTTACATCGTCGCCGGATTGAACCAGACTGCGAAATCTCTCAATTGCGGAGGCCAAGGAGTCGTGCTCTTTACGGAGGTTCTTGATCTCCTTGGGGCAATCTCGCACCGCTGCGAGCAGGTGAACGCACCCGTGACGGCCTTAGCCGTTGCCCACTTCTCGGGTTAGCTAGCGCAAAATAACGTGGATATTTCAATACACCGAGAGCGATGATGGAAGCTGCGAGTTCGGCCATCGTTGAGGATGGCGTCTATTAAGGCCTAAGGGTAGAAAACCCTAGCGAACGAATTGACTTCATAGGCTAGAATCAGTACCCAGCCTAACAGGAACACACGGAGAACGAAGAGAAGGTACTGGACGGAAACATGGGGTATATGCTTTACACCTCTCCTAGCCAGGCCGTCTTAAAATCGCTCGGTCTCCTAGTGTAACTTTTGGATTCAGCCTTGCCATGTAGCTTAGCCAGTGAACGCAGTCCTTTCACGAAACCAGCGCATTCAACCGAGAGAGCTGAATACGGTTCCAAGGTCAACCGACAAATGAAAGCTTATCGTTCTTCCAAGGCTTACTTTTCTATGGCCTCAGGACTCCAATCAGGCTTGGTGTCGACAGCCTCCATGCGTCTGTGTCACGCGTGGCGTTGGGATTTACGCCTCGTTAGCGCCGACTCAGCCCAGAGCTTAATCTAGATGCTGCGAAGGGAGACTATATGCCCAATGGCATCCAAACATGTGCCTACGAACAAGAGTTTCGGTCCACCGGTGTGTTGCGATATTATGGGCAGTATTGACAGCCCCATGAATCCTAAGCCGTTGGGGTGGTCATACGGGCTTGGAAATGGCGCCCAACTTCCCGGAAAGCGCTTAAATTAGATCCAATCGAGGGTTTTATTTACTTATTGTTCGCTTATTGGCATGGCGTCTGCCTTCTTTGTTGCCTTACAGAGGAGCCTATCAAAAGTCCTTTTCCCCCCCCCCCCCCCCCCCTGCTAAGGGGCGTTCAATGCAGAGCTCAAGGCAACGCCACATGCCGAATCCGGTGAATCGCCCGAGGATACCTAGCCTTTGCTTAAACCTCAATAAAATCGTGATTTTTTGATTATTGTACATAGAGCCTATCATCACATTGTTAATATGGAATATAATTATAATAATACAGCGACTCGTGCTCTTATTGCATCCCTTAAAGCAATAGATAAAATAGACGGCAAGATTGTTGACTTAACGGGTATAAAAAAGCCTACGATTTAAAAGATCTACGCCTGAGCGATTAAGAGGGGATTTGACCCAGCAAAACGGCCGCTTAAGCTTCGCGACGAGCATGTACAAGATGCTCCCCGATCTGGCCGTCCATTAAAATAAACCGAGCTATCGTCGTTAGCTATATTACTTACAGTATGCCGTGATCGTTATAGACGAGAAAAATCGTGTGCTGACATTGCTGGGGCTCTTAGCGAGAAAGGAATCGTCGGTTCAGCCAGCACCGTGTATCGTATATTTAAGAAGGCCGGGTTCAACGAAACAAAACTAACGAGGAAGCTTAGGTTGCGAAGAAGATAAAGCAGGATCGTTCGGGAGCGTTGGAAAGGCTACTCTGAATCCATGTTCTAGGCTTGCTTCTCCTATAATTAAGGGCCTTGCCACTGCTAGATACCTAAAATAAAGAAGGATAGAGAGAGAGCTACTAAGAAGATTGATAAGACGAATAAACAATTAGAGCCTTTGATGGGGGGGTAATGGGAGCTTGTAAACGGCGTACATCAGCTCCATCTTCGAACTCTTCCTAGCTGAAAGCCTCAGTAGAGATAGAATCAGCAGAATGGTAAGCTCAGCTGTAGTAAAGGCTCTGGTATTGACTAGTAGCGTTACTAGAAGACGATTCTTCGGCTAAAGCTCTTACCCTTTGCAAAACAGTGTAAAGCTATAACGCCTAGAACGATTGTACAAGATAAAGCTCCATCCCATGAGTACCACACGCTCAGCAGGCCGTGTATGACCTATTTGGTGTAACAAAGCTGCTCTGGCCAGGGAACTCGCCAGATCTTAACGCAATTGAGCCTTGCTGGCCATGGATGAAGAGACACAATACGAAAAAGGGCGCACGAAGAAGTCGAGCTGATGCCGTACGGGCATGGGAGCAGTGCTGGAAGGAGCTACCACAAGAGAAGATCCAAGCTTAGATTGAACGTATTCTTATTCATATTCAAAAGATAAACGAGCTTGATGGTGGCAACGAGTATAAGGAGAGACGCTGGCCGATTTAGAGCCCCTACTCATCTAATTCATCATCTGGGAAAGTATAGTAAGAAGCAGTAACAAGGCTTCATGTACAACAGTCAAAAAAACGACGATATTGAACTCAAGAAATCTACGCTCACGTGCTCGGGGTATCTACCGGATTCGGCATGTGGCGTTGCTCTTGAGCTCTGCATTGAACGCCCCATCGCAGGGGGGTAAAGACTTTTGACAGGCTCCTCCATACATTCAATCCGATCAGACCATCCCACCCCGGCGGCTAGTATGGCCTCTGCGCGTGACGCTAGACAGATTCCGGCGCATCATTCAGTTCACACCAACATGCTAGGTTGATAACACTGCCCTTCTAGTTGGTGAAATGGCGTCTGACGACCATCTATCATTTTGCAATTGGTTATTCTCGCGTATGGCTTTCGTATACACCCTCGTTATTTGTATCAACCGTCGTCTAATTCCTGCCACAGATTCAGCCTCGTGCGCCCGCACAACAGACACGTCAGCAAGCATCAAGGCTCAGAACCTGATTACTACCGATACGAGAACAAGTAAAACGACCAATGCAGCCAGAACACAGCCGTCTCCAGGCCGCTAATACTCCTTGCGTCTCAGCTCGCTAGCGGGCTTCTTCAAATCACCTTTGCATTCGCACAAGAAGAGCACTCCATGCTGGAAAAGATACCGTTCCTTTCGACTTGAACTGCGAATTATGCAGAGTGTCATTTTGGATCTGCCTGCGTTGGGTCAGAAGGCCCAGCTTGGATCGCTATTCAATGCCAGGACCGACAGCTTCATGGAGGAGAGTATCCTCCATCAACCACCATCTGAGGGGGTCGAAGTCAGCGAGCTCAACCGAGCCAAGACAATCATTGGGACTAGCGACACTTATAAGGAGAAGTTCGAGAAGATGAACATTGGTCCCGAGCTGACCGCTACGATACTGGCTGGCTCGTCTAACATACAAGGGACCGGGGAGTACGTCAGTGAGCCAAGGGCGGCTTTTCCAAATGTACACAGAGCCTGGCACTATTCCCTCCAGACCATCGAGGAAAGACTCAATCTCCTTGGGAGCGCTGCCATCCAGTCCATTGACACGAGCCAACTGCAACGCCAAGAGCCCACCCACGTGGTTACGCGGATAGTATGGGGTGCCAATTGCATTGTGTCCGCGACTCGTCGTATATCGGCACACGAAGATCGTGAAGATGCTCAAAAGGCCCTTGAGGACGAGTTTAGCGCCATGGGAGCTGGGCAAAGACCCGGTCCTGCTCGTAGAGTCTTCTCCGGGCAATTTCCGGGTTTGGCCCGAACCGAAGATCAATCACTGGAGGTCAAATGTTACTCAGACATGGATCTTGACGGTCACGTAGGGGTCGACACCCTTGCCAAAGCAAAAGATTACCTATTCAAACTTCCAGACTATATCAACAGCGCGAATAGTGGAAGAGGAGTTCAAATTGCATACTCCCTTCTTCCCATTGGCTTCGTCTCACTGAACTTCGGAATCCCACCGACCATCGCAGTTGGACAACCGAGCCCGGAAAGTTTGACACGTCTCGTCTCACTGCTTGACGAAGCCGAAGATGCAGGGCAAAGCCTCAATGAGTACTACGCGTTTCTCAAGCAGAACGATCTTTTCGTCCCGCCGGATCACCTCATGGAGGTGGGAAACGAGATCAGATACGCTGATCTTCGGAAGACAACTCTTGTTACCCAATTTTCGCACTGCCTGAAGGCCATTCGCCAAAACTCTCCTGGATCACAGGAGCTTTGGAAACTTCTTAACGACTTTGCCAGCGGAGAAACATCTCCGACTTCACTTCGATCTCTGGCATGGACCAGTAAAAAGAAAATCGATTTTATATGCGCCACTCTCGCACAACGAGCGCAGTACATAGGGTATAATAGCATGACTGTGGAGGAATTCGTCCGTGGACAAGTCACAGGTGCTTCATATATCCTATATCTGAACACCGACAGCATGGACCAAGAACCAGATTGGGCTGATGTTTCCACTCTATTCTTTGAGTTGGCTCAGCAAGGAAGATGTGCGCTGGCAGTGGTCGACTGCGATGCAACCGGGCAGACAATCACCAAGGCCACCATTGCACACTATGAGAATGGAAATTTGCTGGCGGAAGATTTCATCCAAGAACAACGCGAAACCGCAAAGAAAAATAGGATTTTTCACGATGATGATCAGATGGAGCTTATAGACCCAACTGATCTCCCCGCTCAAAGACAAGCTGTCAATATCCCTTGTCCGCGGCGCGGATGCGACCGATCCACTCGCCACTGGGTATGCTTCCGCTGTCAGCTCACAGTTGAGTATGGGAGGCTGGACATGTACTTCTATTGTGATTGCGGTAGGATTCCATTTTATGCAACCGCGTTTCAGTGTTGCGACCCGCACCATGGTAATGATCCATATACTCCCGGAGGTCATGAACTCCACCGGAGCCTTGGACGCATGCCGCCTCCCAATGAACTTAACATTCTCATCCTTGGAGAGACTGGAGTGGGCAAGTCGACATTCATCAATGCTTTTATCAATTACTTGACATACGATAAGTTAGATGAAGCCATGAAGACTCCCCAGTTGAATTGGGTTATCCCGTGTGCATTCGCAACTCAAATCAGAAACCCGACAGCCAACACATTCACACAGAAGAAGATACTTGTTGGCAATGACGATGACGAACATGCTGCCCTTAAAGGCAAATCGGCCACGCAGAAAGCCAATGCCTACGCTATTTACGTCAAGGACCAGCTAGTACGACTCATTGATACCCCAGGGATGGGTGACACGAGAGGTCCTGAGCAAGATCGAGAGAACATGAGCGATGTCCTCTCAGTGCTTCGTAGTTATGACCACCTCCATGGCATAATCATTCTTTTGAAGCCAAATCAGCCGCGCCTCACATTCATGTTCCGTTTTATCGTGCAGGAGCTTCTTGGCCACTTGCACCGTTCCGCGGCAAATAACATGGTATACGCCTTCACCAACACCCGGGGCACCAACTTTGCTCCTGGAGACAGCTATGGTCCTCTTCAAGAGCTCTTACTGGAATTTAAAGCTGTGCTACCCCCATTAACGCACAGTAATGTCTATTGCTTCGACTCCGAGAGTTTCCGTTATCTCGCAGCCAAGAAACAGGCTGGGATTGACCTTGGCGAGATCGATGATGTCCGTCGAAGCTGGATCAAATCATCAACTGAGTCTCAGCGATTACGACAACACTTTGCTGGGCTTGATCCTCACCCGGTCACGCACACGGTCAGTCTTAATGCGACACGCTATCTCATTGAGTCTCTCATTGCGCCTATGCGCCAAATCTCTAAGACAATCCTGGGCTCGATCGCGGAAAGCGAGAAGCGAAAAATAGAGCTTCAGGAAACGAACGCAACAGGCGAGGAACTGAAAACAAAGCTCAAAATTCCGAAATCTACCGTAGAAGCGCACCAGAGCGACCGGCCCGTGACGGCGTGCAACAATCTTGTCTGCGCTAAGAAGGTTGCGAAAGAGCAAACCCTCTCGACCCCTCGTGGATACCCAGAGGACGAAGCTAATAAGATCCGCAAGTCTTTGTGTAAGTCTATTTAGTTTCCGTTGACAATACATCGCAAGGAGCACTGAACCATGTCCAGGCCACAACCCATGCTCTCTGAAGGAAATCGTTGCGTACAAACCCGGAGCGGCGGGGCTCTCGGGTTGTGCCGCCTTTTACAAAAATAACGGAGTCTGTACAAAATGCCACCACGGGTGGCAGGACCACGAGCACATTCTAGTATGGTATACTGAGAAAACGGAAATCACTGACGATCCCAAAGTTCTCACGCTACTTTTGCAGACGAACGACGAGGCTCAGGCCAAGGCTGCAGCGCTTCAGGCTCTCGACAAGCAGATTGCTGAGTTCAATGAAGAGCACCGAATGATTCAAGAGGCCGCTGCCAAGTTCACGGTCTATATGCAGAAGAATTCTATTACTGTATACAACGATGCCACACTTGCGTACCTCCGTCATCTCATCAAAGACGAAGACAACAAAGTGCAAATGGGCGGCGATGACACCCGACTAGAAGCTCTGAAGAAAGAGATGGAACAGTACAAAGCCTACGTCGAAATAATCTCCAAGGCAAGAGAGCGAGGAGTGCCAGGGGCTGTGCCTGATGAAAAAGGTGTATCGAAGATCACCCAAGATCTGTACTGCATGAAGCACTACGGCAAAGATCTCAAGCGAGTGGCGGACACTGTAAGCCGGGCATACGCCGCCACATTCAGAGAGACCGCATACCACGTACGCCCAAAACACTACTGGATGCGAGCTCAACAACGCCGCCACCAGAATCGGCACAGCACCACTAATGGAAACCAAACATATTCGAGTATGTTAAACATTGGCCTACCGAGCTTTCAAAGTACGTCGACTCGTCGTCTAAACACGGGACCGAGAGCAACGTTGCGCGAAAGGATCACCTCCAATACTGGTGGCCCAAGTCCACGCAACTCATGGCAAGCGGCCTACACGCCGCACGAACAGAAAAACAATGTAACCTCTGAGAAGCCCAAGACGAAGAGTTATCTACCATTTGATGACGAGATTACCCCCATCCAGCCAATGCGTCAGACCAATAATGAACACACTCCTCCAGTTTCTGAGAAACGTAAGTCCAGCAACCAAAGACATGAAAATGATGATGCTAAAATATGAGCAGAGGGCTATGACAAGCTGTCGACCACCGTGTATGACGCACCCCCTCCCTATTCAAATCCACAAAGTCCATCCTTCTCGACGAATGGCCAGAAGAAAGCGAAGAGAAAATCTAGTTGGCTGAAGAGGCTGTTTGAGAAGTAAAAACAGGTGCGTTCAATTAGTTCTAGCTACATGATTTGGGTCTTTATCGGTATAGCTAAGTCGTAATGATTAAAACGACTAAAACTCTATTGTAGTAGTTGCTAGGAACTACTACGATACACCTTTTTTCCCCATATATAGTATATACTACGCCACGTTTATTTACCCCTGGTTTCTAGAACTATAGTATTGTCATTCTAGAATGACACTTGATTTGACTCTAAATTTTTTAAGGTGTGATTGTTACCAACATTGATTGGAAAACATTCGAATGGGGTATGTTGGAATCATCATATTCCTATGACGACAACACCATGTCTCGTGATCCCATTCTTTCGCTCCCTTCCTCGCTATGACTCATCGCGCCCACGCGCCATAGCCCATAGCGCTCCGTGCGTTGCAAAGGGATAACGCGTCTTCGTGTATATAAACTCCTCCATAGTTCTCTCTCTATAGAATCAATCGTCTACTCTCATACAAAGTTATTGCAGCTGCAGTTGATTCACCCCCGTGCACCTATTGCCGTGCCAACAGGGTATCGCCAAGATTTTGATTTCTTTTATAGTGCAGGTTCCGAGGATCGTCACCATGTACGATCTCTCGTATTGATGCAAATGTCATTTCGTGTACGACTAAGCCCGGTCGCACGACACCATAACCATACGTCAGAAACTTGGTATAGGCAAGATAATTGAATAAGGAAAAAATATGAGTCAACGCCCGGGGGATTAAAAATTGCGCTACTGTAATCTACCAGTCGAAGTTTTCTTGGATGCGGCATAACCAAATGTCGATATTATTATCCTCGATAAAACCTTTTTTGAATTAGGAGCTAGGCAATGAGGAACTGAAGTATTAGCTGAGGCTAATCACAGACTTCTTCGTTTCTCTCCAGGCCTCTACCACCCAACTTCCTTATTTCCATACCTGCCAGAAACTCGAGCCACGATGCCCGAGGTCAGCGCGGAAGAACACAGGAGACTCTTGACTTTATTACAAGACAAAGAAAGAGATTATTTTAACCATCAACAGCAGTATAGAAAACACATCATCTTGTCTTTCCCTTGTTTGCATGCTTTAATTTGGTGCATTTGATTGCGATCTATGTTGCTGTTGCACTATTATTCACTGAGCAGATTTTATTATACGACAGAGCGGCAAAGAGTAACATATACAGTAAGTAGCATCAACGCATTCTAGAAAGAAACTGAAACGAGCAGCCCCAATACATACCCCAATCAACCACGTCGTAAAGACTGAAAGGAATAACGGGACACTGATGCGTAGCCTATATACTGGTTTTCCTACTGAGCAAAATAACCGTGCTGGGGAGACTTTGATAGATCGTATGCTAGAACACCTTCTTTAGTGGAATGGGCTAAAACCCTACAGCACTCATCTTCAATGCCACAGCAGACGAACTGATTCGGACGGGTGAGCCGCTTCAGGATTCAGTGAGGGTGGCATCAGTTGGCTATATGGCTAGTCTCGGTGTGTATCACGAACTGCACTGCCTGGTCAGTAGCCTTTCCACGAATCTTAAATTTTGGTGCTAACACTAAACTAGAGACGAATGCGACTGGCTGTTTCGCGACAGATACTACCCCAACGCGACAAAAGAAGACGGTTTATTCATGCAAGTTCATATTGGCCACTGTATTGAAGCGCTAAGGGTATTGGCGATGTGTTGCGCTGATCTGAGCCTTTATTCGTTTGTTTGGGTAGGAGTGAATACGACGAAGCCAATAGCTAGGTCTAGCTCTCCTCGCAAATATAAAGACAGGTCAGTGATTCATCATGGCTCAGAAAAATGAAATGTTTTCGTTTTCGCCCCTTGCATCATTAAGAATGGATTTTTTCCATTAGCCGTAAGCAGAATTTGACGCATGTAGTTTGAAATTCTACGTTCTAAGGGAGTTTATGGTTTTAAGCTTGTGTAGAAACGGCTGATATATATATGTGTGTGTGTGTGTGGATAAATCGACCGTCTACACTGAAAAAGAATGACTGCACTTCACGCCCACTACTACAAAGGAACGTCCTAATCGCTCACACCCTCGAGCTTTCCTGGCTATTTATATTGCCTCCCCACACTGAGAAAGTTGGAACGGTGGCATACAGTGACAATTCTTCAATTAGGGAAGATGGTGGTTGAAATCTGCTTTCCCGAAGCATCGTAACGGAGCGGGACGACGCCAATCATACCGTCAATGTCACGTGGTTCAAAGTCCATTCCCATCGCGCCTGCAATCATAACGTCTTTTCCGTAATTCTTCTCCAGCCAATGCGCAAACATGTCCATTCCAGCGACTGCCCCACCACCAGTCCAGATATTCCCGTCGATCACCCACTTTTTGTCCTTCGACCAGTTAACCTTGGGATATTGACTTGCCACCCACTTATATTCCAAGTTGTTCACAGTCGCATTTTTACCGTCGAGAATGCCCGTTGAAGCAAGAGCAGAGGCACCCGTGCAGGTCGTGAAGATGGTCTTTCCTGCAGCATGATGGCGTTTGATGAAGTCAACATACTTTTGCGGAAATTTGAAAGTCTCTGGAATCGGTCCACCGATCAAAAGATAGTCAATTTCTGGGGGGCTGTCGATAGTGTCCGTTGGTTGGATATGAAAGTTGCTTGATAGTAATCGCGTCGGATCAAGGCTTTCTCCAATATGGTGGAAGATGAAGTTTGGAGCTTTTTGGACTGTCTCTTTTGAAACCCCACCATGATTATAGGCATACTCAGCGATCTTCCTTCCCGCAGAATTGATAAGATCAAACGGTCCAACTACGTCCATGGCTTGGTATTCATACACCAAGGCCCCGAAATGGACGTCCTGAACCATTTTGTCGTCTTGCTTGATTTCCTTAACGCCTTTGGTTGATATTTGATAAGTGAACAGAGTGAATTGAAACAGTTGTGAATGATAATCATGTATCAAGGCGATGCAGTTCCATCTTTATACCATGCTTGAAGCGGCACGGATCGTAACGGACTTACCGTGGTCATCCAAGATTATCAATACATTGGATTTATCAGCTACAGGGATGCGTTGGTATGGAGAATGTGAACTGTTAGGGAGATGGCTATTGCGATCAGACCAAATGTCGGTGAAGTCTATCACATCATCCTTTCTCCACAAGGCTGTCAAAGTTAGTCACTGGATATCAGGAAAACCGAGTACACTCCTCTCCTCTACTTCTCGCACATCTAACCTCTTTATCTGTTTAGCTCTTGTGTTGCATTCCAAGCTCAACTCATTCTAAATCATGAAATGCACTGTTTTACATGCTGGACTGAATATTCGCACACTACGTGCACGCTAGACGAGAGAATTATCAGCCCTAGTGACTTGTCAGCAATATCTTAGTTGCCTGTGATCACCGTCCATTTTGAGAATGCGTGATGACAAAAGCCAGAAGGCTAGTGTCTAGTATGCCCCAAACAGTCATATAAACTTCAATATCGTGCACCGCCACACTATCGCAAATGCTTTTACGTAGCTAGTATGCGCGAAAGATATTGTTATTCTTACTTCAAGGGCATCTTAAGGAGATGCTAGGCATAGTAATTGGTAGCTTTGCGAAAATGCAACCCGAAGCCAAATTCTCGAAGCTAGCGGGTTTAATAAAACAAAGTACAGGACCTGTTTTTCGAAAGGGAATAAAGTTGATTATGAGAACTTTTCATACAAGCAACTTTCATTTTATTGAAGATTTGACGATGACCATAATTATCTATGTATGTACAATGTGCAGGCCACTGAGTGAAATTAGTGGTAATAAATATGCAGCGGTGCAAGCCATTAACTTGACTATACAAATGGATGGACAGCTAACAACGTTGCGTCCCTTAAGGACGTATGTCGAGTGCTTTGGTACCATACCCTGATCGCAGGCACCCAATGTGCTCAGGGGTGCTTTATCTGAATACGAAGTTGATACTAGACACGGCACGGCCTCGAAAATGAAGCCGATGCGATAGATCAAACATGCTCCGGTAAACGGGAACTGTGTTTCAATGCTAGGCGCGGCACGGCCTACAAAATGATGCCGAGCCGTAGGTCCAAAAGTGGCAGGTGGGGTTTTTATTATGTTAGCCTGGAACCAATCTCTCATACGTTATTGGCTGATTTAAGGCGATTGTGAATCAACGTTTTTTTTCATTGGCTATTTAAGAGATAAAGAAACTCAACAAAGGTTTCACTGAGAATACAACTATTTTCTGCACCATTGCACAAAAGCCTCTATAGTACTAGTTTCCCCATGTTCCTAATCGTCAAAGAGGCAACTCGTTCGGATTCGGGCTGGTGTACACACGACTCTATAGGATAATATGGTTACACCCATCTTGAGATGCTCGAGTCTAATGGAGGGCACCCCGGGGCTCTATATACGCACTATTTGTGACCTAAATTGGGGATGCTGTGATGCTGACCACTGCTGGCAGATGGTGTATTTGGTCTTGAGGGATTTGTTGCTTCATTCAAGGATTGTGACAAGCTCAGGCCCCCCAATGTAAGGCAACCCAAAATGATGATTGCTCGCCCAATCAAATTACACAGATGACGACGCATATGCATTTTAACAACCTTCACTCTTTCACCGCACGGCACAGCAATCTTACGATTCCTCTTAGAGCTGTGGCGTCGTGATCACGCTGCCAGATAAAGCGTCGGAATCATGGTCATACAACTCAGCTATTCCACTACTCTTGGATTATACATACTAGAAAGATTCTCTATTGTAGATGCTTCTCCAGAGTGACTTCAGTTTGGAAACTGTTGTATATCGTCACAATTTATTTTTTCGAGTTCTTATACACACGGTGAACAGATATTTATTCAAGTCAACTTCATATCAAAATTTGTTGAATAGTAGAATCTGTTATAGCAGCTAATGCGAGTGATAATGAGCGTGTATGCAGCATCATGATATCATGATATGTCGGGTGTTGTTTAGTCCCGACGCCGGCGACTGGCGTTTCAAGAAATTAACTATTCAAGCTTGGCTATAAAGTTGATTGATGTAAGCTAAGGAATTATCATGTAGCAGTTGGCTTGGCTCTCATATTCACTACCGTGATAAAGCTCCGATTAGACTCCGTAAGGGCTCTCGGTATGATACAATTTGTTGTTGAAACTTTACGCTATTCCTGAATAAGGATAGCCTTCCAGCTCCATCCACCTCGATCAGCTCCGTTACTCCGCCAAGACACCGAGACGGTACGACGTTAAATTCTTGAGTAGCTTCTTTCAGTCATGTCGCTCAGCTTCTTCTCGATTTCCAACATTACGTTTGCCTTAGAAACGATTGTTGCGTTGATTTGCTTGGTATATCTCCATCCCAGATCGAACTGAAGGGCTTTAGTCTAAAGCTAGCTAGTACGCTATCTTTGCCGTCGTTGATGCAATCAGAAATGTATTTTTTCACCCACTCTCAAGGTTTCCAGGTATGTGGGTCTTTGGGAGGTAGCTAAATCATCATGTTTATCTTTCATATATAGGCCCCATACTACGAGCTGCTTCTGCTTTTCCTGGTGTCTTCTCAACTTTGATGGGCACCGAGAACGTGGATATAAAGGCTATCCATGATCAATATGGCCATGTGGTTAGAATTGCCCCCAACGCATTGTCCTTCAACACGGCCCAGGCGTGGAAAGGTGAGATGACACGGATGGAATATATATTGATGTTCAAGACTAAAAACTACCAAGACATCTATGGTTTGAAAAAAGATCGAACTGAGCTTGCGAAAGATCCTAGTTTCTACATGCAGGGCCCAGCGGCTAACATATTAAGTATGGATATTGGTGTATGCAAATCGATGTAACTAATATTGGCAGCGGCTGATCAAATGGAGCACGATCGTATTCGAAAACATCTCGCTCGATCATTTAGTGATGGCGCTTTGATCCAACAGGAACCCCTGCTAAATCAGTACTTCGAACTTCTTGTCTCGAAACTCAAACAACAAATTAGTGGCCAATCCAAGGGCCGAGTTGACATGATGGCTCAGTATAACCATGTCGCATTCGATATCATTAGGTATAGGGGACTATCCAAATACTAGAACCGCATTCACTAAACAACCCACAGCGATCTTGCACTAGGCGAACCATTTGGGGCTCTTGAGAGCGGCGAATACCACCCTTGGATGAGGTGAGAACCAAAATGAAGAGAATTCAAGAATTGATAGTGACTGAATTACTAGAAATTTTTTCGAGTTTATCAAATTTATAGGCATCATACGTTTCGCAGCTTCCAACCCGCTCGTCGGACTGCTCTTTCGGCTTTTACAGTTCTTGAAGCCCTCGATTACCGCAAGGCGACGTGCACATTTGGAATTCTTAAAAAAGAAGATAGAGGATCGTCTGAATCGTGAAACTGATAGAAAGGACTTTTTGTATTACGTGAGATTCTATTGCCCTTGATTTTCGATGCTTTTCTAACTTTTCATTCAGATTCTGCAGGGTGGAGACGGGACGGAGAAAGCGCTAAGCCATGAAGAGATTGTAGGGAATATGCGCATACTATTAACGGCCGGTTCGGAAACGACAGCAACTCATCTGTCCGGTGCAACCTGGTATCTTCTTACTCACCCTGTTGCACTTCACTGTGCGCAAGTAGAGGTTCGAAACGCATTCCAGGACCCGGCAGCTATCACCCTTCGCTCATTGAACAAGCGTGATTCGCTACCGTTCTTAAACGCCGTCATTCAAGAGACCTTTCGGTGCTATCCCTCTATTCGTAAGTGCTGATTTCCTGGGTGTATAGAGACCTATATTTGAACTATGGGAATCTGCACCTACTACTGCATGATGGTCCCTCGTATAACGCGTAGGCGATCAGTGCACTGACTTTGTGCAGCGATAAGAATGCCTCGAACTACGGGTACCCAGGGCTCAGTAATCGACGGTCACTATGTGCCTCCAAATGTGAGTAGAACTTTTGGTGCACACGCGCAAACAAATGACTGATAAGATGCATTGATTTAGACATCAATCGGAGTTCACCAATGGTCTACTTATCATAGTAGAGACAATTTCGCCGCTGCGGATGATTTCATCCCAGAACGCTGGTTGCCGAATGAAGTACCAGCTGCTTGCTTGGGTGATAAGAAGGATTCCTTGCAGCCATTCTCCCTTGGACCTAGAAACTGCCTAGGGAAAAGGTTGGTGTTCATCAGGGATTTCGTTTTCACTTGGCTACTTACTAATAAAGTCCAGCCTAGCTTACGCTGAGATTCGGTCTGTGTTGACACGAATCCTTTGGAATTTTGACCTACATCTGGAAGAAGAGAGCCATAATTGGATTTTTCAGAAAGAGTATTCTGTCTGGGACAAGCCGTCATTATGGGTTAGGCTAAACCACAGAGCTAAATAGATCGGCTGTGGATATACCTATCAGGACACAGCATCAAGAACGATAAACTTACAATACAATCCGTCCTGGTGGCAGCCCGAAAAGATAACTGTTGTAAATCAACCTTATGCTATGGAATGCTATGCGTTCTCCTGTCCGACTGTTGTTTCGGTAAAACATAATCCATTCGAGACACATTGGTAGATGGGAGACAGGACTTTGCTGTAGAAAACATTTCTTTGGTATAGTGAGACATTGTAGGAGGGAAGTAGGGTTTCATTAGGAGACGTTGTGTGTCGGGCCGCTGTATTTTTCGTGCAGTGTAGCCCGTCACAAGGGAAGATATTCGTAATGCTCTCAAGCGTGTATCTTGTTAATTTACGCCAACAGTTAAAAATTTAGCAGTCAAAATCGAAAGCGGAGACATATTGAAGAGTATCATGCAATGTTATAGGTGGAAACGCTTTTCGTCTCGCTGTGACATATCTACGTACTAGGCCACACGACCCAAAATTAACAAGGAAACTCATCGACGAAGTACTACTATTAGCTGAAAGCTAAAGCTAAGCTTTGGAATAAAGAAGCGTGAGTCGTTTTTCTAATCTAACAACGGAATCATCTTTGAACTTGCTGCTTTCGTAAAAGTTGTATCTTTACAGTTCCGTTTCCCTCTTCTGCTATCATTTCATGCTTGGCGATGAAACTTTAGACCCGTGATTGGCTTGTTCCTAAGTATTCTCCGAAAGAGAAGTGTCAACTCGAACAGTTTAATGAGTTAAGCACAGGCAAAATCAGAATTGAAATCAAAAATCCAAGAGATGGCCCTTCACCAAGGCTGGTTAGGGTAAAGCGAATGCGAGATATTACGTACTGTTCTGAATTGATGCATTTTGGACTTTCCAGTTCAAAAACCTTGCTGACGTTATATTCTCGCTTAGAATTATTTTAAGTGAGGGTTAGTGTTTGGAAATTAATCACTCCTCTTGGCACAAAATGTCGACATGGGCGCGAGGCTAAGACCTATGAGAGAAGCATGAACGGCAGGATACCAGATATATTCTATCGCTAATAGAAAGCAAAGGATTTGAAAGCTGGCGGATACCATAACGGCGCATGGTGTTTGGTAGTGGAAAGGTTGCTAAGGACGGGTGGCCGGAAATTTCGCCCCGCTCTGGGCTCGTGCGCAACTGATTTCAACTCCCGCCCGCCAAGGTCAGCATGACACGCCACCTCGCTGCCTCCGAGGATGCTGAGAGAATCGAAGCTTAGATGCATATTAGGAAGGTCGTGAGGTAGTTGATCTTGGCAATATCCCGAGTACAGATATTAGGGAGCGGACGAGGCCCCTACAGCCAAGACTGCCAAGTTTCCTTATCATGGTTTTGCCTTTGTCTTGTATACGAAGCCTCGGAAGGTCCCAAAATTGGCCAGATTGTGGGTAATGAGCCATCAGTGAAGTGCCAAGCCAGCCCAGTGGCTCCCCTATCAGTTTCTCCTAACAATTCGAGCTACTCTCGTGCTGACCCCTCAGGATTACCCCTTCTCTCCGCTTCGCTTGACCCTGACTGAAAGCTATGATTGGTCAAGACCCCTCTAAATGGCTAAGTGGAGCAGTTGATGGGGAGCAGTCCTTAGGGGTGGCTACCATGGTATATCAAGCATGTCATTATGGTTCGCGTGTTTACCCTGCAGGCTGAGCTTCCAAGCACCAGGTAACACGAGCTTAGCAAAGCTTCCAGAGCCACCTATAAAGCGTGTAGACCTCTTGGGCTTGGACATGCTGGCTGGGCTCTTCTCCTTTAGCTTTAGTTGCAGCCAAGCATAATCAGCAGTTATGCGCACTTCGATTGCAGCTCTTGCGGCCGTAGGTGCGGTAGTCGATGGCCTGGTCATTGACCCTCGTGACAAGCTTGTTACGTCTGTAAGTAAATCGTGTTTGATACCTCGCGTATAGCAGCTAACACTGAGAATTTAGGAGGCGCTCCGCAAACGAATTAAGGTGGATGCCCTGGAGGAGAAGGCGCACCTCTTCGAGCGCTTTGCCTACGACTCTCCAGATAAGAACAGAGTCATTGGCAGTGAGGGACACCAGGCTACAATTGATTACATCACCAAAACAATCAAGAAGTACTCCAAGTATTATGATGTCTACCAACAGCCCATGCCATTGTCCGTTGGTATTAGCGCTAACCTCACGGTCAATGGCCAAGATACTGCTGCCGACGCTGTTGGTCTTGCGCCTGGAGGTCATGTATCAGGATCTGTTGTCGCAATTCCCAACCTAGGCTGTGAAGAGTCGGACTTTCCCGCTGATCTGAAAGGCAAAGTTGCGCTCATCCACCGCGGAACCTGCGTGTCGGGCGAGAAAGTTGCATTTGCCACTTCCAAGGGTGCTGCCGGTGTTATCATCTATAACAACGCTGATGGCAATCTGCTTGGTTACTCTCTCCAGCGCTACCCCACCAAGGACAACGAGTACGTGCCCACTGCTGGTATCACTCGAGCGGCTGGTGAGGGTATTATCGCTCAGCTGGGACTGGGAGCTGAAGTCACAGCGGACTTTACCACGAATGCCAAGGACATTACCACCTACAATATCATTGCTCAGACTAAGGAGGGTGATCAGAACAATGTGATCCACATCAGCGGACACTCTGATTCCGTTGCCCAGGGTCCAGGCATCAACGATAACGGCTCTGGCTCCATATCAATCCTTGAGACTGCCATACAACTCACCCACTACTCCGTTAAGAACGCTGTCCGATTCAGCTGGTGAGTGCGAAAACCTTAGTTAAACTCCCAGAATTCTTATTAGTACGTAGGTGGACTGCCGAAGAAGCTGGTCTCCTTGGTGCCGAATTCTATGTTAAGTCTCTCAATCAAACCGAGAAAGATAAGATCAGGCTCATGCTTGACTTCGACATGATGGCTTCCCCCAACTATGCTTTCCAGATTTACGATGGTGATGGTTCCGCTTACAACCTGACTGGTCCTCCGGGCTCTGCTGAAGCTGAGGCCGAATTCACGTAAGACCTCTTCCATACAACCTTGATACAAGCTCTAACACCCTACCAGCAACTACTTCGAGAAAATCGCCAAGGTCAACCACACCGAGATTGAATTCGACGGCCGCTCCGACTACGGTCCATTCCTCGATGCTGGTATCGCCGCTGGTGGTATCGCTTGCGGCGCTGAGGGTATTAAGTCCGAAAAAGAGTTTCAGATGTTCGGTGGCGCAGCTGGCGTGCCCTACGATGTCAACTACCACGAAGATGGCGACACCGCTAACAACCTCAACTACGACGCTTGGATCGTTATGTCTCGCGGCATTGCGCACATGACGGCTACATATGCGCGCAGCTTCGATAGTCTGCCGCCTAGAAACTCGACGGCGGTCAAGGCGAGAAGCGAGAAGAGGATGTTTGAGTACAAAAACAGTGCGAGGTATCTTAGCATGATTTAAAAAGTAGCCAGTGGCTTCTATTAATAACTGTTTTAAAGTAAGAATCATGATAACGATCATCCGCAAGTATTCGTAATGTGACGAGATCTTGATTTTATAAAAGACTATTGAATGCGAACGAGCGGACTCAAAGCATTGATTGCAATCTCATTCTTCTTCGGGCACGGACTCCAGCTCTTTGGTAAATACTGGGTTCTTATTGTTTGTCTGTTCTTGCGACGACACAATTCAGGTATTGTCCAAAATGGATCTGGGCTATTAAGGTTGATGACTTCGTGAACCGGAACTTTGAACTGCATCACCAAAATCGACTCGTGTGTCGCTGTATCGTCAGACGGACAGATGATACCTTTTGCTTAGTCAACCGTTCCATTAGTTAGGGACATCCATGTGCTTAAGGCCACCTTCATAAGTCATACATAACCAAGATGGTACAGTCTCGCTGTAATCCCGACCAGACTCCCACCATAGTAAACGTCGATGCAGGTGTTTGATTCCACAGATAATTTTCCAGACTCGCCTAAAATATTTAAACCCTGTCAGGACGAATCTATGGTGTGGAAAAGATAACTTGTGTACCCGACCATATTTAAGGGGACCATTGTATAGCTGAATAATAGTGATCGGCTAATATGATTAAAATTCACTTAATAGAAAGCAAGCTCAGCAAAAACTAAATTGTCATCAATACGCAGTCTTGCCATTTAAAGATAGTCTCTGCATGCTGCCAAAGCCTTGGCTGGGAGCTAACTCATGGTAAAGATTAAAACACACTCGAAAGCTCATACAAGTTACAAAATGCATTGTAAAATTTAGAAGCGTTGTTCTCTAGAGTAGGTCATAAAATATGGGTATTTATGCATTTCATGGAAATAGGGCTGTCTTCGATGGCATGCATCTCCAGGAATGTAAATGAAAATGGTGGAGGAGCTCGCTAGATGGAACAGAAGCAGCTAATATTGTGTACTTACTTTTGGAGTGTGGCTGGTATATTTGGCTGCAATGTGGGATCAGTTTTTAAAGAAGCCTGTCCCTTAATTAAACGACTTGCTTTGAGTTATTAGACAAAACTAGCTTGGAATGTTTTACGAAGAACCAAGAGAACTATAAAAGTGGTAAGTGTGAACCCTGGAATTCGTTTTATGCATCACTGATTATGTTGAAACATTGTAAAAGAATCTTAAATTAAACCATTTCAAAATGAATGACCAATCATCCGAGGCTGGAATCTTCGCTCTCAGCTTCACTAGGCTGGTAGTCACCAGACTTGTCACAGTCAGGCTCTGTACTGGATGCTGAAGTGTCCGAATTTTCGACGTCGGATTCAGAACCGATACTCGACGTGGAGGTACTCAAATCTTCGCCGGCGAGGTTGGAGTCGATTTCCATGTATTCGGTACCTGAGTTACTATAATCTGTGTCACCGAGCTCGAAGTCGCTAGACGTGCCGCGGTCTGGCTCGATGTTAGACTCGGGGAAGTTCATCATGTCGGCCTCGATGCCCCCTACGACTGGCTCCTCCATTCGAGCCACACGGTCATCCAACTCTTCTCCATTGATAGTGGTGCCTTGGAAATAGAAAGCCTCAACCATGCGTTGCAAGTGGTGCCAATCGCGCCGCATGGCCTGTGCGATCATGTCGACTGCCCACGTGTTGTTTTCAGATGGCACGTCATGGTATCGGTCTTCTACCACTTGCCGCATGTTATCAGCGGCGTCGACAACCCCTAATTCTTGCCAGTGCCTTGTGAAGGCTTCATGTTGCTCTAAATCTCTCTGCCTGCGAATGTCTGCCCAGCGTTGTGCAAATTGAACTGGACTTACAGCCTGTCGAAGGTCTTGCCACACACTGCTCGCGTGCTCCATAAGTCTGTTACGTGCTATCTCAAGCATGTCACGACGCCAAGTTTCAAAATCGTTGCCCTGAAGGAACACGGGATACTTTCGGTGGAAACTTGTGCGCTGATCTTCAAATCCTATGCTTTGAACTGTCATGTTATGTCGCTCAATATTCCAAACGGTATATTGAATTCGACGGCTCAGCACTAATATGTTGGCAGGATGCGGCCGACAGTATTCTGTGGTACCTGTGGTACTGCTTTCTAGTACCAAAGGCAACTCGCCCTCATCTTGGAATTCATCCTGGGGTTCTTCTGCTAGTAAACGTCGTCTGAATAGCGGTTCTTGGCACATTGGACAAGTTCCAGCATTCTCACCAGCCTCGTCAAACCAAACCGAGAGACATACGGCGTGGAAAATGTGCCTGCATCCCCGCATAATCACTGACTCTGCGAGTTTATCCGGCGTATTTAGCTCGAAAGAATCATAGCAGATAGGACAGCCACCATCGGGACGATCCGCTACCAGATCCAAGGGGATTGCCTGCGTCATTGAGAACAGTGTCTGCGAAGGCAAATTAGCATTGTTGTTACCACTCATCTTTGCTAGCTGTAAGTTACTTAAAAGGGTGGTTTACAGTCGTTTTACAAGATTGTTCGTGAAGCGGTGCTCAGAATTCCGGTTACAGTTGCTTGTTGACTCTTTCGAAAGCTTTCTTGAAGCTCTGAAACTGTTCTAATGAGCAACTAAAGTATAAGCTACGGCACAGTTTATGCATATATAAGATATAGCCTTAAGTATTTACAACAGGCTTTTCTATTGCGATTTGTATGTATATAATACTGTAGTATCCGAGGTTGACATTGTACCACTACTATGCTTGACCGGTACCCATCTGCTCATTAGCGTTATTAAAATTCTACATGTGGGCTTGAAGGCTTCAAACTGCTCCAGTTACCCTTTGATTCCATTCTGGTCTGGTGCTGCGATAATTGGCTACGGCTAAATGAGGTCTTAGCTAAAGTGATACATCTGCTTGCAAAGCGTCCTGACATCCTGATATACTCCAAAACGTTTGGCTAAGTCAAATGCGATCCAGCTCAGTCAAACATCATCAAGAACAAACAACACTCAGGAAATTTTATAATTATAGTTCGGTAAACACATCAGCCAATCTAGTATGAGTAGCTTTTGGGTTAAGCAGAAAAAGTATTCATCATACGGAAAGGAAAGTATTGTGTATGACTTAGAAAATGCATCTAGGCAACAACACGGTCTGATTCATGATTTGTGGGTCAAATTCACATTACATGACAAATATGTTCTCACTTGTCTCATACGCAAGCAGGTGCTTTATAGCAAGCCCTTGACAATTGTTATAAGAAAATTTTGATTGTTTTTTCATCACGCAATAAGTCAAAGTAAAACTCGTCCTTGAGGACGGTATCGGTGGTATCGTTCGTTCTATATTCAATGTTCTACCAATTCAGCATTTAGACATGAAATCTATACATAGGTTCTTGAACTCCTATAATCCTAATTACGATCTCGCTCTCATGAAATCGAACCAATCCGCTTATTTCAACATTCGTCATCGTCAGATTCATCGCTGTCATCTTCTACTTCAGTCCAAGGGTACTCATTGTCACCATCCTCATCTGTCGCGCCTAATGGTGTACTTGTGTAGAGATGATTTCGAAGCCATGATTCCGCGTTATATTCGGCAATGCGGCCTCGCTCCTGATCGTCTGAAGGGGTGGGATCTGGCGTAAGATCTATCAGAGGGCCACGCAAAGAATTTCCATTGACTAAAGGAAGTCTATATTCCTGAGAGAGCGCCGGAAAGGAAGTTAGAGCGAATGGGTTCGACATGATTTGAAAAGAAATCCGGAAACCAGGGTCAAATAGGCCTTGCTGCCGCATGCGCATTACAGTCACATAGGGACTCTGGAGATAGATCTGACGCATTTCTTGAATACGAGCTTGAGCTCGACTGGTTGCTGTCTGCATGTGTGCGCGCATCCAGTCATCCAAATCATCCTCACGGCGCAAGATAGGATATGCATTCTTGAAGTCGCTAAAGAACGTTGCGAGACCTTCCCTGGTAAGAGCCCGCCCATGTCGCGCTAACGTTATTATCCTAAGGAGCTCGGTTTCGGCAAGAAAGCGCATATAAAACACCCCTCTTGCGAGCTCGCGACAAGTTGTGTCTCTGCAGCGTGTGGGATGCTCGGCTTGAATCCTCCGGGAGGTCCAACTAATCAAGAAGCACATGTCTCCAAGATGCCGATAACCGTAGTACTTGGATAGCTCAACGAAAGCGCCAAGGGATGGCTCACGTAGATTCGTTGACAGAGGCGGAGGGAAGTGACGACGGAAATAAGCTTCGAATTCATTTTGAAGGTCTTCGGGGTAGAGTCCTGGGTATCTCCCAACTCGCGCGGGATTGAATTGATCAACTTGCCATCTTATGACCGTGTAAATGAGATGTGTTTGATAAATTATGTAGCGAACAGGATGTGGTTCTAAGCGGAGAGCTTCACTAGGCTCTGTACTGTTGATGGGCTGTTCTATTTCAGCTTCTCGGTCGGGGCGCTGAAATAAAACACGTCGGCAAGCGGGGCATGTATTTGCCGGCTTGGAGCCGGTAGGCGGCGAGAGCCATGTACAAATGCACTGAGCGTGGAAAATATGCCCACAATCTTGAAGTAGTACCGCTCTCCGTAGCGACGCTGAGCTCTCCACGTCAAAATCCTCCCGACAAATGCCACAAATATCGTCAGGTCGTTTCGTCGTAACAGATAGCGGTATGATGCCTGTGCAAAGAAACTCTGCTCGTATAGGCAGGGAAGCAAGATTGGAGCTCATTTTTTCTGGTTGTGGAGAGTACTGGAAAATAAGTTCGACCTCCTGATTTCTTGCGTATATACTGGAATAGTCTTCAATATGGGAGTTCGGTTTCCAAGTATCAAGGGGAGACTGTGGTGAATTTGTGATGTGAAGTGTTGCCTGAGGGTATTATGTGATTGCTGAATACTGTGGAGGGGCTCGTGGATTAAAGCGACTTGAATGCCGTTCAGAATCTGGGGAATTGTCTCTATTTATTTTAATGTCGGGTCTGTTTGTACGGTAGCGGTACCCACTATTGAGACATTTTTACTTTGGTAAAAGTTCAATTTTACCAAAGTAATGGGTTTAGGTATCCAATCGGTAGCCACTTATTGTTGTCGTTTGTTCAACAACCATTCGACCAATAAAAAGAGGCACAATACTCCAAGACTAAAACATTCTGTATATATTTATAGAGAAAAATTCCCCACACCTTCTCCATACCTAAAAACTTTCTTTTGGAGACCCGCAGTCAATCTTTATCCGAAGATAGCTCATTTTGTACGCCCACCTTTTCACCAATTTACTTTACTTTCGATAACCTGCCCTTTTTCAATCATCCGAGCCTTTCTCCTAAACCACCTGAACACACTACCTTTCCTCTACCTCTTTTCCTTTTCACCATCAACCCACACATCAACTTTCTCATTATAGAAACACAAATGTCCCGCCACAAGCGCGCTCTCCGCCGTCGGATACTGATAAAACCACACTAAGTCCTTACTAACTTTCCCCCCGACCTCCACATCCCAATACCCCGCCTTCCCTTTGTACGGACAATACGTCTCGGTACTGCTCTTCCTCAACACCTCCCAATTCACGCACGTCGGCGGCAAATAGTAGCGCGGCCGCAAGCTCGTCTCGAGCAGGATAAGCGGATTACTCGTCTCGGCGAGTGTGGTGCCGTCCAATGCGACCTTGATGCTGCGCGAGGATGGCAGGATGTCGATGCGCTTGTAAGGGTCCTTGGGGTGCTGGTAGATGGGCGTGTCTTCTTCGAACCACTGGTCCATGGCGGGGAAGTCGACGCGCACGAGGTCAGAGAGTGAGGATGTGTTGAAGATAAGGATACGTGTTGTCTTTTTGGAAGCGAGGGAGAGGGTGCCGAAGTGGACTTTGTCTTTGGTACCCGGGACGGAGGTCGTTTTGGTGAGGTTGGCGGAGTGGGTTATGCCAGAGACGGGGACGTAGAACCTGGGTTTTGGGTTAGGGAAGGGGTGGTTGGTTGCGGGTGAGAGTGAGACATGTGCGCTTACTGTGGGTAGTAGGGGTGCTCCCAAACATGGTATGCTTTGGTTGTGTCGATGGCGTATTGGCCGTTGAAGAGAGCTCGGACCCGCCGAGGTGTCTTTTCGTATTTGTGCGGACCATCGGCTGCGATTTTCTGGGCCAACTTGGTGAGACTAAGTTCGTTATCAGCAATAGACCCACTTTTACATTTACGGGTCACAGACTCGTCTAGAGGCTCGGCCATGGTGTACAAAGAACGCGGCCGTTGGCTGACAGCTTTCAATCCGGAGAGGATGAACATCTAACAATCAGTACGAAGCTACTCTTTATCCAGCGTTGAAGTGGAGGCGGAGTGGAGGTGGGGCTGGTAGATTTGTCACGACATACACTTTACAGATAATGCGCTAAACTTGATTCGGTAGATGACGCGCAAACCTAGGGTTGAGGTTAGATGACCGAGCAGTGATTTACTGAGCATGCGTATAGTTATCTCGATGTGGACGAATAAAGCTTATCCTAAACCCTCTATGATGAACAGCCGTCATTCCTGGGTCTTTCTGGCTTTCGGTGCAAATGAAGGGGGTTCACCATGCAAGGCATACGTCATATCGCTAACTTATTATAGAACCGACTATCTTAGAGGCTTCCCTGTACAGCAAGCCTTTATATTCCGTAGTAAATTTTGCACGTGGAACATAAGACATTATTCTGAAGAAAAATCTCCATCAGAACGTCGACCAGTCAGTTTGCTGAGGCTGCTGCGCAGAAACCTGCCCCACCTCCTGTATCCCCTCGCCATCCGCATCTACTCCCTCTCCCTCATTATCTCCACCGTGCCCGTGCTACTCCAAAATCAGCATCGTTTAAAGCAGGAGACGTATTGACCTACCATATCATGATATTTCAACTTCCCTTGACTCGAATAAACCTTGACACACCCATCAACCGAGCACCTCCAATACCTCACATCCGCCTCAGCGATCTCCATCGCCCGATCATACAATTGCCTCTGCACGGGGCGGTCCGCCGCCTCAAATGGCTCCGCGCCTCCATTCACATCACAGCAAAACGCGCGAAAAGGGATATTTTCGACAATGGTCGCCGCGCTCGGACGCTTCGCCGGATTCACACTTAGCATCAAGGCCACCAGCTCCGTGATGTGCGAGTGCACGGTATCTGACTCGAAGCCGTACGTTGTGAGGCAGAGGTCGCGCACAAAGTGCTGAACGACGGGGGCATGCGCGGCGTAGGAGTGGTCCTTGAAATTGGATTCACGGAGCTCGTGCAGGTGATCGAGATGAGAGGTAGAGGAGTCGTCTTGGAGGGCGAGGACAGCGAGCATTTCAGCGTAGACGGCGCCGAGGGAGAAGATGTCTGCTTTTTGGGCGCGTCTTTCCTGCGCTATGACTTCAGGGGCGGCGTAGGCCTTTGTGAAAGCTGTGGGGGATTCGGTATCGCAGTCGTCGACGGAGCGGTAGGAACGGGCGATGCCAAAGTCGGCGATGTAGATTTTGTATTTTCCCTGGTTGCAGATTGTGCTAGTTTGCATGTTCCGCACTAGCAAGTTTTTGGGCTTGATGTCCATGTGTTTCATTGCTTTCTCGTGGATATAGGCTAGTCCTTTTGCAAGGCAACGGAGGAATGTAGATATGGAATACAATCGAGTTGCCTGTTCCTGTGCGGGTAGACCATCATCGACAGATTCGAGAAATGCGTCCAGTGTGTAATCTGCTACAGGATATAGGAGAATGGATAACTTGCAAGGAAGCGTATAGGTGCCAACGACGCGAACAATGTGAGGATGTTTGAGGCGTTGCAAATGTTCGACTTCTTGCATGGCTTCTTCTTTCTTCAGGCGTCTACTCACGCGGACTGATTTTCCTACGGCAGTGCATGTTAGCCGAGATCTCCGATTAAGAGGTGCAGTACATTAGATATCAAGAACAAAGCTGTATTGGAACTGTATACGAAAGTAGGTCCTTACGAGCGAGCCTAATTCTCTTGCACCGTACGCTTTCCACTAGAGCTGTAGCGCTGTACCCTAGGTTCTTTTCGAGAACCAGCGGAATCTGTTCTTCTTCAGTGGCTTCAAACTCAGCATGCTGGCCTCGGCCAGACCAGTCCATTTCCTCGAAAGGCTCAGGAATCAGGCCCTTCTGGCGAAGGTACTTGTTCCATGCCGAAGTATTGCTTGAAGAAGTGTCAGCAAGAGTGGGCCTTTCAAGCTTGGTGAGAACGGGTGGGAAGCGAGATTTGTCATGCGATGATAGGTATAATAAAGAGCACAGCAAAATTGCCGTGTTGATGGAAGGAGAAGCGAAGCAGTCCTACAAACCGCATCATCACTTACGTTTTTCGGGTGCTATTGGGATCATCAAATCCAGCGTCGGGACTCACGAAGACAGAGTCACCGCTAAAAATGGATTGTGGTGTCACAAACATTTCCATGCCAGAAGCAGTTGAGGTCTTAGTGCTGATACCCAACGGCACTTCAGAGTTGAATCTACCCTTGCGATGAGACCGCTTATTGGGAATAGGACGTCCTCGTGCTTTCATCCACCCCTTAGGCGCCGATCGGACGCCATCTTCGCTAAGCATAGAAAGGCTGTCAGAGGCTGTACGCTGCAGCGAACGGATGCTCTCCACAGGCGAAGTATTTTCCATGAGAGGTGGCATAAATGAAAAGGCAGATTGGGCAGGGCTTTCGAAGGTATTCGAATGCCAGCCACCTCTGAGATACTCGAAAACCCAGTCGGAGGTATCTTTGTGTTTTTGTCTAGCTTGCGCAGAAACAGGCTCTACTGGTGGCTCATCAAACGGATCAATAGGAAAGCTAGCTTCCTCAAGCTTGTGTGTTTGCTCATCTTCCGAGAGAGGAAACTCGGTGTCATCGGCCGATATAGTCTCTTCTTCGACTTTAGTCGAGGCCGCAGACATACCAGAGGTCCTCGAGCTGGGCGCATTGGAAAAGGTGGCGCTGGCTGAACCAGGTGTAAAATGCGCGAACATCGACGAAGGGGGCGATAGAAACGCCGGAACTTCTTCTAAATTTCGTTTGGGGCTTTCATCAACATCAGCGAGCCTGCTGACAAGCTCATGCAGCAGATTCACAGCTTGTTGATATCTCTCGAAGGCAGGATCTGAAACATCTGGCTCCCTAGCAGCAAGCTTCAGCCCTTCAGCCTCAGCCCATGACTGCACACTGCTGATACCGTCATTTCCTGCCAGTGCATGTCTTTTCCCACGTCTAATGTCATCGGCGACCTGTTGTATCGATTCGACAAGCTCTGCGGTGGAGCAGCGGAGGCTTCTGCGGGTCCACGGAATCGGCCTCAAAGCTTTGCTATCAACGCCGTCTATATATGCCTTGATAATGAAGTAGTAGGCGCGACAGATGCTTTGCTGATGCGGCGTGAGCTCAGTCCCGGTAGCTCGGTCGTAGGGCCGGAAGGTGGTGGAGGAGAGCCGCATCTTCGTGCCACGCGAGCGAACCCATGGAGCGCGATCTCTCAGCGTAGTCTGGATTCGGTGTTAATAGAACTCGCGGAGGTGGCAACACGGCCTCGGGGGCATATCGTGAAGCAGGACAACTGCGGATCAGGTTCCAGTTTCTTCACGAGGCTGTAGGGGAGCGGGATGGATGCAGGGTGATGACCAAAAGCTGGTGCCCCAGCCACTTGCACAGCCACATTCGTGGCTATGCTCACAGGAGGCCAAGAACCGACGCCGCCAGTATCTTCAACACAGCCCTTGCAAGTAATTATTATGTCTGTTGAGTTGTGGTTAATGCTCTGTTAGCAAGAAAGCACAGAATGAAGAATGAAATTGCTGCGGCCACGGAGCTCAGAGAGTTGCGTGCCAAGGCGTCAGACTGCAGCCTTGCACACTAGTCACTATTACGTTTAGCGCATCGGCATGTCAAGATTATGCCCCAACCATCGGGGCCTGCTGATTCGTTCGGCAAAGCATCGGCTGTTCACCAACCCTCTGCATCCACTCGTCCACGCAATCTGAAAAGCCTTCAGAAGAAGGAACACAACATACATATCCTATAAAAACTCATGTCTTGCCCTTCTTGACCAGCTGCTATAATATATACGACCGGCGAGGATGCGATCGAGCGTAGTTGCTGCTCCACCGAGTGCATTTCCAGCTAAGAGCCTGATTATGAAACGAGTGTCCGGTTACTTTCAATTCTGCAACAAACTCTGGCAGGGTGGCAGGGTATCAAGATTTGTGCGAATAAACACCTCTTATGATCCGTGCTGTCTGAAAAATTCGCCCATGACTTAGTTGTATGCACATTTGGAGGAAGCATTGTACAGCCATCCTGCGCTTTAAGGCACCTTCATTTCACCTGCGCCTCTTCGCACCCCAACTAGGGGGAAAGTCAGTAATTGTGGTCGGCTCATACATTAACTCAAACTCGATGTCCTCATTGTACTGCTTCATCTCTGTTAACAAGTGTCTCTTGTACAGCAGCACCATTCCCAGCCCCAACAGCACTCTCGCAGCATGATCGATGAGCCTCCAGGGCGCCAAATCCGGCTTTTTGGTATGACAACCCAAGCCGGGATTGAACACAATCTCAATCTCACGGAGAGAGCGACGCTGTGCGTATGCAAGGTGAGCTACATCGATCAACCATTTGGCGTGCCCGGCGACGAAATCCCCGTTTAGGGGACCGTATTCACTATCCCAGGCTGAGAAGTCCCATGTAAGTTTTCTGAGCCGTGGTGCAGAAAGCACATATGTACAGAAAGCCTCTGCGCTCCAAATCTGCGGGTATTTTCCATGATCTGCTATGTTGACGACCTGCAGGTGCGCCAAAGTAGAAAGATCGGGCGGGTTGCCTAGGGGGAAATCGAAGAAATCGGGTAGACCCAGTGACGTCAGTGACTGGCCATGAGCGTAAAGAATCGACTCGAATTGAGAAAGGTAGCTGGTTTCTCCGCTTGGAACGTTGATGTAGCGTATACTAAAGTGCTCCAGACGGGTAGGCCATCGAAGAATGTCGGTGAGAGATAAGGGAGGTCCACTGCAGCGGTGTATTTCGAGGGAGGTGAATGTAGCCTTGCTTACTATCTTCTAGATGACGAGTCTTAGTTATCAGGGGAGCAAGACAGGCCATCGCAGCAGCTTCAAAATATAGACGAAACCAGGCTTAGAATGGGTGTTGACTTACTTGGGTAGAGATGCCAGGGGGTGTCGGAGCGATCTCGAAGACCTTGAGGCTTTTAAGCCGTTCTTGTGGCCCGATTGCTTCATATAGCACTGGGAAGGTTAGCTCGTCGGGCTTCGTCCAATCTGAATCTGGATATTTCACGTCTTCGATATCGAAATCTATGTGCTCAACGCGCGGGAAATGCGAAGAAATGCGTCGCCGCATTTCGAGAGCATCTCCAACATCGAAGCGGCTGTATTGTAATCTAAGGGTTCGCACATTTGAGTACTTGTTGAAGAAGTTCTCATTAGGCCATAGTAGATTTTTAAGAGGCCCGTTGATGTAGATTGTTAAATTTGTACAGTAGTTTGTGATGTGTGGTGTGCTGGATATTTTGATGCCGGAATCTGCGTGATAGATAGAGACCCGCTGAGAGGAGTAGATAAAAGGATGCATGAGGCGATAAAAATACCTCGAGATTGCGCATATAGAAAGACCAACCCTATGACGTTCCCACTCACAAAGATTAAAGTATCGCCGTTCCCGGGAAGGACGTTCATTGCAGAGATTATAGTAAGCGTAAATTAAGATATGCTCCACAATTTCCTCTGGCAACTTAAGGATTAGGAAAGGCGGTCGGAGCGCTAGGTAGAGTTCTTCGTTAGTGGACCGGTAGAACGGCAGTTCGGCTTGGAGTTTAACATCTCCCTCATAGTGGACTAGTAGATTTGGTGGTAGTTGGCCCTTTCCGCTTAGAAGAATAAGTTGGTTATCCCTTGCACGCCCTAGACGGAGTTGTCGAGGGTCTTTGTTGCGTTTTGGTATTCGCATCTTGCTGGGGATGAAATCGCCTAATGCTGAGCGCTAAGAAATATGTGTAGGCAGTAAAGTCGTCCTTATACTCCTCGAACAATGATATCGGAGGTTGAGTATGTAGTGTTGAGCTAAATCTACATGATGTCCAGTGCGGTCGACTAGCGACGCGTCGTAGATACGTTGTTCCGCGCCGCGCCACTTCATTCCTGTAAACAAGAGCCAGCTATCCAACCGTTCCCTTCAAACAATATCTACATTTGCTTGGCGGGCCCATCTAGATAATGGCTCTACTAACTAAATACTGTGCTTCTAGGCTCGTAGAATCCTTTGTCCCATACCTTGCGACCGCGATACCTTCAGCCTCCCCCAACGTCTACGCGTCTCTAACCCCAACTCGCCCAAGGATCTATGTCTGCCCTATGGACTCGATGGCTTTGATGGCTAGCTATGGCTTGCTTAGGATGGCCTGGAGGTCGTATCGTCCAGAGAGGCTGTCAAATATCCGGTTCCGGAGGTCCTTGTACGTCCTGCACTTTCTTGGTGGGCTGCGGTGTGTCTGTGGGTCGCTCTACCTTTCATCTCTGCTCTTGCTCCGCCCGCGTCTTGCATCCAAGAGCTTCTCATAGTGAACATGAAGTGAAGAGAATGTGTATTTCGTACACTTTATAGGTGGATTTGAAGACCGCGCTGTGGCCAGGATGTAGTTATTTGGCTTTGAGGTATACGCCTGTGTACTTGGTGGCCGAGGCCGCGTGTCGCGCCGACAATCAGTATCGTAGGCATTCCGCGAGATGTTGATAGAGGCTTCACAAAGTGCGTAGCAATGAGAGATGAAGAGATGCGGGGAATTGTGCTGGGTGGTGAATCCTAGAGGTTCATCATACCGCCCTCAAAGCATGTGTATCTATGCATCTGGGCGCTGCACGGGTGCAAAGAACTCCCGGATGTCTCTTCCATAATATCCTGGTTCCATGATCTCTTCGGCCTCTTTCCCCTCCATCTCCTCTCCAGACTCTTCTTCCACCGTGGCCTCCACCCCCGGCAAACCCCCCTCCCTCTCGTCACGATTCGCCCTCTCGGTCTCCTCCAAATACTCTAGCCACGCCCACTTCAAAATAGTAGGCTTCGTATAATTCAGCTCAATCCCATTCGGCTTGCAAATTTCGTCTCTTACGCGATCAATACGATCCCATGGATACCCGTCTTGCTTGCTCGATCCCCAATACTCCGGCGCGAAACATATCCTGATCGTTTTAAGCGGCCTCTTTTGTGCGATAGCCGTCTTCGCGAGTGCGGTGACCCAAGCCTCTTCGCCCTCACCAAACGCGTTCCAGTCTTCGCTGTGCTGATCATAAATCCCGAAATCCCAGCCAAAGAACTTAAGTTTCGGGCCTAGCACATTCGCGTCATCAGCCGTGAACTGTATGAGTTCGTCGCTCTGCCAGGTTCGTCCTTGTTGCCATCTACTTAATTTCAGAGACTCGAGGTTCGGGAAAAGCGTAGCGTTGAAGAGACGGTTGCTCCCAGCCTTGGACAGATACCCGATATCGACACTCTTAAGGGTGTCCCGATGAACAATCAGCCAGGACTCAAACATGGGATAATCCATAGTATTAGGATTGTTGTAGAAGGAGCCAAATTCGAAATGTGTAAGTGCCTTAGGCCACATTAAAAGCGAGGCCGTGCTTTGCGCACTTTCCTCGTAGTCGGATAGGGAGAGCGATGTGATGGGGGCCGAGCGCCGCCGGTCGACGCTGCCAAAAGCCGGCCGATTCTCTTTCCATTCAGATATCCCGTGAAGACTCAAACGCTTCAGCTTCGGGAAAAGACTCAGGTTGGCCATGATATGGTCCAAGTACAGACCCCAGGATTCCCGGGAGAGGGCGATATGAGCCATTTCTTTCATATTTTGGGAAAAGGTTCTTATGAGCCTCCACGTGTGTTCCTTGTGGAAGTCGCCTTCGAAGCCACCGTGGATGTACAAACAACGAACGCGCGTTAGCCAAGTTGCAAGATCCTTCAAGATATCGTACTTGTCTTCCTTGGTTATGGATGGGATGTCCGGTACGTGTATGGCCAGCAAGCGAACGTGTTGGCGGAGCGCAGGATTGCAAGAGAGAGTACGGTGCAGCTTAACGACTGGGCGTGAAGGGGGAGCCATAGCGATTGGCCACCGGAATCTGATGTTGCGATATAGTAGGGGCTGCGCAATATGCTTGAATCTTCGGCACACGAGAGATAAGGCCTGCACCATCGTATTATCTGACGTATGTTCAGATTCCGAGCATGACTGAGACTGCCACCTTTCGGAGGTTGCGTGCTTGATGATGGAATCGAGTATTTCATCCGGGAGTCTGAAGATAAACGCTTCGCCTATAGGTTCCCGTTTCCTGGAGTTGCGAGCCGCAGCTTCGGGAATGATGAGCATGTTTTCCGCATTGCGGCCAAGGTGAGATTGACGAGGAAACTGATCCATTGTAAGCACATAGAAAAGCAGAGGGTGAAGTAGGCTTGAGGAGAGTGTAATTGTTGGATTCAGGCAGCCATCGCCTATATCGGAAGTGGCGGTGTGTAGCGGCTCACTAGCGTATATTCCATATAGTTTCCTTAGACGCTACTAATAATTAATCACTCAATACTTAACTAATAGTAAAATTTAAATCATATTAAATTATTTATTTTTTATTTTTCTATATAAAGCTTGTAAATAATGGTTTTTAGTAGGCTGGCAAATTAGGTCTCTATATTCGGTAAGTTTTTTTAAAATATCTCTACTATTTCTTATCTAAAATTAATAATTTAAAGCTTAATTTATAGCCCTTACTAAGCTTTATAATTTTATAATAACTTATAAAGTTTTTAAATATTTTTAATATTTAAAAAGTTATTTAGGTACCTAATTTACTAAGAATTGTTAGATTTTCTGTTTTCTAAGAAGAACGATTTTGATTGAAGAAACTGATTATTTGAATTGATTGATTGATTCTCTGTAATAATTGAATGTGATTGTTCTGTCCCTAGAAAGGTCTTCTACGCTTCCTTCTTATATACCTTTTGTCCATATATTTTCCATCAGCTTTCTGGCGGTTTTCCGTCGGTTTGCTGGCGGTTTTCCGCCGGTTTGCTGACGGCATTCTGGCGGCATTCCTTTTGGAACGCTACTAGTTCTCTAGCTATTACTTATAGCAAAATACTACTCGCGTTCCTAGGAGAGCGATTATCTGACTATCGCTTTCTAGCGCTTTCTGGCAGCTTTCTGGCAGCTTTCTGGCAGCTTTCTAGCAGCTTTCCGTCAGCAAGCTGGCGGCTTTCCGGGTCATGTAACGGCTGTATTCCTAGTGAACGTTATAGTCTTTTTCTTCCTAGGAAGGCTATCACGTGACTGGCGTCATGTGACTAGTGCTATTTAGACAAGAATAAGTTTCTACCTTGTTGGCACGGCAATAGGTGCACGGGTTGAATCAATCTGCAGCTGCAAAGTAGGTTCGAGAGTAGATGATTGATTCTATAAAAGAGAGAACTATGGAGGAGTTTATATAC